>VFSW01010933.1_pt1 | contig 12809 bp, 10 predicted proteins | sample 5358111 | NCBI WGS metagenome assembly VFSW01 (sample SAMN11554181, study PRJNA540505) | mine drainage metagenome | isolation source: sediment from site ElyBrook_90M | place: USA: Ely Copper Mine, Vershire, VT | collected 2017 | reverse complement strand
CATCCGGCCGGTCCAGCCGGCGTCGACGAGTCCGGTGTCGGGTTCGGCAAGGGCGTGCTCAGCGGCGTAGTCAGCGAGGAGGCTCCGCATCGCCGCGACACGTTCGGCGACGGCTGCGGAGACGTCGGGTGACTCGACGAAGCGGTGCAGTGCTTCGAGTTGGCTCGCCTGGTCGGCCCGGTGCTCGGGATCCAGCGAGACGCCCGCGGCGGCGAGTTCGGGCCGGTAGTCCTCGACCTCCAGGCCGAGCCGGGCGCACACGTCGGTGACGTTTGACTTCATGAAGCTGTTGAACAGCCACTGCGCGGACGACAGGTTGCCTGGGTCGGTGGCCGCCAGGCTCCAAGTGAGGCGGCTGCTATAGACGTACTCCAAATCGATGTCCATGCGCAGCTTGGGTGCGAGGTGCCTGGCCAGCTCGAATAGGACCTGGCCGTCGCGGGACAGGAATCGCAGCCGCCGCAGCTTCCTTGCCTGGGCCTCGCGGAGCATCCAGAGGACGCATCCGATCAGGGCGGGGGCGGCGACGCCAGCCGCCACATCGCGGATAGCCGCTTGGTGCGCAGATCGGGCCCCGGTTGCCACCCGGGCCTTGCGGCTGGCGGCGGCGAATCGCGCGGCGAGATCATCCGGTTGCGCGGAATGCGCGCTCGCGATCTTCTCGTACCGGCTGGGACCCACGGGAGCTGTCGGCCGTAGATCGCTTCGGTGATGGCGCCTGTCCACAGTCAGCCTCCTGGGTGGATTCGAGGGGTGATCGTCGCCTCGCCGGGCCTGCTGTCACCATTCGCTGAGAAGCAGGGAGATCTTGTTCTCGGCGGTGACTCCGTTGCGGCGACAGATCTCGGCGGCTTCGGCGAGGAGTCCAGCCGCGTCCTCCCCGGCAAGCTCGCGCAGTTTCGCCTCGCTCGCGATCGCCCGGGCGGTCCATAGCTCGTCGCCGAGGGCCGTGAAGAGGGAGCGGCTCTCGGCGAGTGCGGCTCTGGCCCGGTCGACCTCGCCCTGATCCCGCAGCAGCATGCCGAGTTCCCGGAGCGCCCGCGCCTGCGCGGGACGGTCGGAGATCACCCGGAAAACGTCAAGGGCTTCACGGACATGACGGGAAGCATCTGCCCATCTCTTCTGGGTTCGGCGCATCCACGCCATGCTCAGGTGCGTGCGGGCTGACCAGCGGCGGTCGCCGATGCTGTCGAAGATCTCATTAGCCTGGCGTAGATCGCGCTCGGCTTCCTCGTACGCCCCGGCCCACCGGTAGGTGTCGCCGCGGTTGCGCAGTACGACGGCAGTACCGCGACGGTCAGCCAGTTCATCGAAGATCTCCAGGCTCTCACGGAATAGGCGGAATGCGGCATCGGGGCGGCCTTCCTGGCGGTGCAGGACAGCCAGATGCCGCAGCGTTCTGGCTTCCCAGCGCCTGTCAGCTTGGTCCCGGAAGACATTGAGCGCCGAGTCAAGCAGCGGAATGGCCTCGTCACCCAGGCTTCGGTCACGCAGGACCATCGAGTACCGGACCGTGGACCTGGCCTCTTCGAGGTGATCGTTGAGCCGGTGGTAGATCGCGATGCATTCCTCGAATCCGGACTGTGCCTCAGCCCAGCGGGACAAGCCCCGGTACGCGTCGGCCGCACCGTTGAGCGCGCCGGCGACCGACCAGTCGTCCCGCTCGTTCCGGAACACCTCCAGCGCGTCGGAGAAGGCACTGATGGCCTCGTCCAGCAGGCCCTGGTATCGGTGGGTGTCGCCGAGCGCCCGGAGGGCAGTCGCCCGGTGATGCTCGTCGCCCAGCCGGAGGAAGGCCTCAGACGCTCCGGTCAGCATCGCGGCGGCTTCGTCGTACTGCCCGAGTTCCCGGTAGAGCATCCCGAGGCTGCACCGGATGGCGGCCTCGGCATGCTGGTCCTGGGCGCGGCGCGCCCCGTCCAGTGCGAGCCGGTGAGTCTGTTCCCATGCCTGCCAGTCCGCTCGCCAGCTGAGCATCACCGTGAGCGCCTGCGTGAGGCTCCAGGTCTGCTGCCAGAGTCCGGCGTCGTGGGCCAGTCGCACCAGGGAGACCAGGTTCGCGCGTTCCGCGGTGAACCAGTTTCGGGGGTCCTCCTGGACGACGACGATAACCAGAGGCAGGTTACCCTGCGGCTCTGCGCGGGGAGTTCCGGGCTGCAGGATCGCAGACCCGATGAGGGCCGCGGCGATGTACTCCTGCGCGAGGCGTGAGAGGGCTTCGCGGCGTGCCGCTTCGGGCTCGGATCCGGCGAGGCGTTCACGGGCGAAGTCGCGCAGCAGGTCATGGAGGCCGTATCGGATCAGCCCAGTGGCGTCGACGCCGACGACTTCGACGAGTTGCGCGTCGACCAGTTCCTCCAGTAGCTCTTCGGCGCGGTCGGGTTCAGTGTCGAGCAGAGCGGCCAGATTCCATGCCGGGAAGTCAGCGGGCATCACGCCCGCGAACCGGAAGGCGCGCTGCGCGTCGGCGCGCTGGCCCTGGTAGCTAAGCGCGAAGGAGGCGCGTACCTCTAGGTCTCCGGCTTTCAGCATGTCTAGTCGGCGGCTCTCGTCGCGGAGCCGTTCAGCAAACCAGGAGATCCGCCATGCCGGCCGTGACTTCAGCCGGGCCCCGGCGATCCGGATCGCGAGGGGCAGGAACCCGCAGAGGCGGGTGATCTCTGTGACGGCTGCGGACTCCGCCTCCGCGCGTTCCCTGCCCATGATGGTCGTGAGCAACTCGGCGGATTGGTCCGCTGGCATGACGTCCAGGGGTACCGAGTGCGACCCGGCGAGGGCGGCCATCCGTGATCTGCTGGTCACCAGCACGGCACAGCCTGGCGTACCGGGAAGGAGGGGGCGGACCTGTGCCTCGTCGACGGCGTTGTCCAGGACGACTAGCACGCGACGGTCAGCCAGCCGGGCACGGTACATGCGGGCACGATCGTCGACTCGCTCGGGGATGTCCGGACCGTCAACGCCGAGTTCCCGGAGGAACCCCGCGAGCACCTCCGCCGGGTCCTGGGCATCTGCCTCCGCGCCCTGCAAGTTCGCGTACATCTGGCCATCTGGGAACTGGTCGCCGACCTTATGCGCCACGTGGAGTGCCAGGGCCGTCTTGCCGATTCCGGCCTTGCCGGAGATGACCGTAATGGGTACAGCGGTATTAGACCGACCGCCCTCGGCGGTGACCAGGCGCGATACCTTGTCTGCCTGCTCGTATCGTCCGGTGAAGTCGTTGATGTCGGCAGGCAAGTGGAGCAGCGCACGCCAGCCGGAAGCCGGCTGACGGGTAGAGGGGAGCACGACGCCTGGCTCGGGTGAAGAGACCATGTGGTGCGGCACCCGGACCTCCGATCCGATGTGCGCTGAGACGTTCGGGCGCTGATCCTGCAGGGCCGCCGGCGTGTAGTCGATAGCCCAGCCGAGTTGGACTGGGTTAGCGCGGAAGAGCCGCGACAGGAGATCCTGGTAGTCCCAGCTCGGCCGTCCTCCCGCCTCCCATTCCAGCCAGGAGCGTGCGACCAGCCCTCACGGCTTGAGCTTGTCTCGGCGGCACATCGTGTGGAATGCCTCAACCGCCGCGGTCACGCTCCAGCCGCAGGCGAGGCGGTAGGACTTGAACAGGCTGTGCCCGCATTGCCGGGCGATCTCCGTGGCAATCCCGTGCAGGACTTCAGCGCTAAGTGCCTCCCCATCGGGGATCCGTTCTAGCTGTCGCCGACGGACCCTCTCAGCGCACCCTGTATCGCGCTGCGGCTGAGGATCCTGGCATCCGCCACTGCCCATCAGGTAGACCCGCCCGCGAGGTAGTCCGATTTGACGTGTTTGCCAAAACCGTAACCCTCCCGGTTGCCTTGGCACCAGATCATTGACTGCCGCATTACGGCGGAGCGAGCTATGCAAGCGAGAGCCCGTCTCGCGATGAACAACCCGGCGGCGCTCTGGGCCGTCATGGCCTGTCTCGGAGCCATTGATTGTTCTTGCAGCTCACAGGATTGATGGTCGCTAGCTCGGCCATCATCAGGCCGAGCTTGAGCAGTGAGAGGCGCGCTCATCTGACCGCGACCTGCTCTCAGCTACCGGGCTCGCCGCAAAGACCTCACGCGTGGTCATTAACCGCCTGTTTTGCCAAAGGCAGACGGCGGCTAAGTAATTGTCGACATCTCCGCGAAGGGAGAGGCCCATGGCTAAGCGTGTCTGGCGCCGACCGCAGTGGCGAGCACGGAACGTGCGGACCCACTGCTGATCTAACGGCCTCCGCGGTGTCCGGGCGGCTCTCCTTCATGGCCGCCCGGACACCGCGGTAAGCACTTATCCCGGGGAAGAGGATTCCGATGGCTTCACCAGCACAGAATGCGAGCACCGAGAGCGCATTGGCAGCGGTCCGGACGGTTGCTCTCGAACCTCACGCGATCAGCCGACAGACGTCCGCAGGTCTGACCATGCTGTTCGACCGCGCCAAGGGCGTCATGTACGAGCTCAACGAATCAGCGTCCGCCGTCGTCTCGCAGCTCACCACGGACCCACAGACGCTTGAGGAGATCGTGGACAAGCTTGCTATCGAGTTCGATGCGCCACATGGCGAGATCGAGGAGGACGTCCAGACCTTCGTTGCCGACTTCACCGAAGCCGGCCTGCTGAGGACCTACGGCTGACCAGGCGACCGCCGATTGGAGACAAGCCGTGCAGTACGACGCGATCCTGGTCCAGCCCCAGGATCATCAGCTGCCCGAGTGGCCACTGCCCCTCCTAGTGCAGCTGGGCCTCACCTACCGCTGCAACCTCAAGTGCAGCCACTGCTATGCCCTCTACCGGCGTAGCCACGACGAATTTACCCTGGAGGAGATCGAGGATCTGGCCGGTCAGCTTTACGGGTCCGGGAGCAGCAGCCTGGTCTACTCGCATGGCGAGAACATGATCCGCCGGGACTTCCACGAGGCCGCAGCGATCTTCCGTGACCGGGACTTCTACCAGACCCTGATGCTCAACGGCTTCTATGTCCGCGAGCCGGCCGACGCGCGGCGACTGGCGGCGGCAGGCATCAACCGGACCATGGTCTCAATCGACAGCATCGATCCCGTGACCCATGACAAGGTACGGGGCAAGTCCGGGGCGTTCCAGGTCGCCACTCGCGCCCTGCGCCTCCTCAAGGAGGCCGGGATCCCGACCGTCGGGTTCTCCACGACCATCGACACCCACAACTACGGACAGATCCGCGAGATCGCCGAATTCGCGCACGGCATCGGCATCGACGCGGTGAGCTTCATGCAGAACCGCTACAACCTCACCGGGGTCTTCGACCGCGCGCTGTGGCCCTCCTACGAGGCGGTCTGCCGGGAGCTTTACCAGCTGACGCTCGATTACCAGGGAACGCTGGACGTATACACCCACGATCCGTTCATGCTGACGGTCCTTGATGACCGTCTGGCTGATCGGGAGGCCCGCGATGCCTTCATCGGATCGAACCTGTGCAACGTCGGCACGAGCATGGTGTCAATCGACCCGGTCGGGAACGTGTCGGGCTGCAACTTCATCGAGGAGAGCATCGGCAACGTCCGTGACGAGCCGTTCCAGCAGATCTGGGACCGCCTGGTTGACCGGTACTCCGACCGGCGGCAGCCGCCCGGAGGCCCGTGCACGTCATGCTCGGCGCTCGGGCCCTGCATGGGGGGCTGCAAGGCGTTCCACTACAACGGCAAGTACGACGAGCGGTGCGGAGCACAGCGCTTCACCGACGCGGCCCCGCATGGCCTTGGCTCGGCTGACCAGGTGATTCCCGCGAACTCTCCCGGCCGCGCTCCTGGTGTCTTTCTCGGGCTGCCGCGCGCCAGGTCCGCGACGTCGGGAGGTACTCCGTGAGGGTGCTGTTCGTCAATCCGCACTACACCCACGATCCCCGCACCCTGCTGCTGCATCCCCCGCTGGCGTATGGCTACATGGCCGCGTCGCTGAAGGCCGCAGGGCACGAGGTGCTGCACGTCGACCTTCCGTTCGAGGGGAACAGCCCAGGCAGCCTGGCCTCATGCCTGGACGACCTGCGGCCGGACCTGGTCGGGGTCACCAGTGTCGCGCAGAGCTACTTCCACGCGCTGGAGATCGCCGCCGTTGTCCGGGCATGGAATCCGCGTATCCCGGTGGTGTTCGGCGGCCCGCACGTGTCCTTCATCGCCAGCGAATGCCTGCAACGGCATCCGGCCGTGGACTACGTGCTGCTCTTCGACGCAGAAGACAGCATCGTCGAACTGGCCGAGGCGCTTTCGGCCGGGGCCGAGCCCGGGCGGCTGGAGAAGGTGACCGGGCTGGCGTTCCGCGACGGCGGGCTCCTCCGCACGACCGCGCCCGCCCCGCCCGAAACCCACCTGGACAGGTATGGCCAGCCGGACCGCAGCATCTTCGACATGACCGCCTACCTCGCCTACGACTACGAGACCGTGGTCATGACCGCGCGCGGCTGCCCGAGCCGCTGCACGTTCTGCTCGACCACCATCGCCGGCCGCGCCGCACGGTGGAACAGTCCCCGGCACGTCGTGGATGAGATCGAGGCGGTCATCGGCCTGGGCTTCTCATCGATCTTCTTCGGTGACGACACCTTCTCCGGCGACCCGGGCAGGGCGATCGCCATCTGCCAGGAAATCAACCGTCGCGGCATCGACATCCCGTGGACCAGCAACATGCGCGCTCAGGATGCCCGGCCGCAGGTGCTGGAGGCGATGACCGCAGCGGGTGCCTACCGGGTGTTCGTCGGCTTCGAATCAGTCCAGGAGAAGACGCTGCGGCTGGTGAAGAAGGGCACCTCGCCGGCGCGCCTGTACAAGACGGCCGCGCGGATCATGGCAGCCGGCCTCGAGCTGCACGCGTCGTTCATCGTGGGCGCACCTGGGGATACCCCAGAGTCGCTGGGTGCGACGCTGGACTTCATCCGGCTCGTCAATCCCACGGTAGCGACGTTCAACGTGATGGAGCCGCGGCCCGGTACCGACGTCTACCGGAACCCGGAGAAGTACGGCATCACGATCCCCGACCCGTTCTGGTACGAGACCACCAGCTGGCTGAATCTCCCGGTCGCTCACACCCAGGCCATGTCGCAGGAGGAGATCCGCGACTGGGTCAGCCGGTGCTACGACGAATTCTGCAGTCCGGGATTCAGGGCCGAGGACGAGCTTGAACGGCTGACACCCGTACGACAGCACTGGCGGGAAGCCGCCGATAACGTCCAGCGCCACCTCCCGCTCGTCGAGGCCCGGCCATGACGGGCCAGCTGCGGGTGGCGCTCGTCGGAGCGGGCCTGGCCGCCCACTCGCCCGCCCTCGCCATCCTCACCGACGACACCCTGGAACTGGCGGGCATCGTCGGCACGGCCTCACAGTCAGCGGCGGTCATGGCAAGGACATTCGGGGGCGTGGCGTACCAGTGTCTTGACGCGATGCTGAGCGACAGCACCGTCGACGGGGTGGTCATCGCGGTTCCTCCGCGCGCGGGCTTCGGGGTGCTGGAGCGGGTCACCGAGACCGGGAAGCCCTGCCTCGTCGAGAAGCCGGTCGCCACCGCCGAGAGCGGCCTACATCTGCTGGAAAAGCTCGTTCGACGGAAGGCTCCTGTCCTCGCGCCTTTCAACCGGCGGTACGCGCCCCACGTCAGGCAGGCGCGGGCCGTGCTCGCCGCAGGCGAGGTCGGAGACATTGTCAGTGTCGATGCCGTGTGGCGAGGTCCCTACAGGGACCGTTTCGGCACCGACGGCGGGACCTACCGGGCTTCAGCCTGTACCCGCGAGGGAGTGCTCCTCGACAGCGGAGCGCATGCCCTCGATGCGATCAGCTTGTTGCTCGGCGGCGTCGCTGGCGCCCGCCTCGGCCAGGCCGCACTTAGATGCAACTCGCGCGGTGCCGAGGTAGAGGGCGAGGTCTCCTTCATCATGGGGCCCGTAAGCGTTGCCCTGCGCCTCATCGCTGTTCCGGAGGCCCCTGCTTGTGGCGGTTGGAGGATCCATGTGCGGGGGACGGACGGCGGGCTGGTCCTCGATCACCAGGGATACACCGTCGAAGATCTGCATGGAGGGCTGCGGATCGTGGTGCCAGCGATCGAGATGTCGCGTCCGGTGTCCGATCTCCATCGGCTCAGCCACGGTAGCGAGGCGCTCGGCACCGGCATCAATGAGGTCATGGCCCTCAGCGACCTCATGATCGCGATCTACGGTGCCGCCTCTGCCGGGCTTGCCCCGTGGCGGCGTCCGCGCGGCAAGGCGCTGGGCCGGCTGAACGGGGCGTGCTGATGACAATGACGACGGCTGGAAGAAGAGGGAGAATACCGCTGCCCCGATTCGAGGAGGCCGGCCGACCTCCCCACGTTGGCCGCTGCACGCCCACCGACGTCGTCATTCTGGGCGGCTCGGACATCGCGGCCGTCCGGGTCGAAGAGCTCTTCACCGCTGAAGCCGCACAGGCGCTCAGTGATCATCTGATGCACCGGCTCGTCTATGAGCGCGACGAGATTGACGACCAGAAGATGACGAGCAGGGCAGCGCGGACCGGTGATCTGCCCGGCTCGGCCTTCAGGCTCCTGGGCGGCTCCGCCAGCGACCCGCTTGCCGAGGCGGCCCTGAACGTCTTCACCAGCGACTGGCTCATCGCGCAGCTAGGGTGCTGGATGGGCCTGCCGCTGCGGGTGCTCCGCCCTCCGTCGCCCTACCGCATGGACCCCGGAGACTATGTCCGGCCGCACGACGACCGGGCGGCACCCGAGTTCCGCCTGTCCCTGGCGTACTGCCTCACGCCCGAAGACCTGGGCAGTAAGGGCGGCGAGACCGTGGTCGGGCTCGTCGAGTCCGTCAGCGAGTACGAGCACCCGGACTTCTTCTTCCCGTTGAAGAGGTGGTCCCTGCAGCCTGGCACCCATGTCATGCCCCCGGTCTTCAACTCGGTGCTGATGCTGGTGCTCGCCGAGCACGCTGCGCATGAGGTACGCGAGGTGGTCCAGGCCCCCAGGTATTCGATCACGACCCTCTACGGTGACGGGACGGCCGGCTGATGGACCGCATCGTGACCAGCTCCGCACCAGCTGGGCTGCTGACCGCCGAGGAACGACGCGAGTGGGATGAAGATGGCTACCTCCACATCAGGAACGCGCTTCCCCCGGGTACGGTCGCCAGTCTCCTGTCCGATCTCTCAGCGCTGCACGAGCGATTCACCGAAGGGCTCGGCAAAGCCGAGTACTGGGCCGATGTGTTCGATGCCGGCAACGACCGCGACCTCAGCATCGCCAACGCCATCGCATGGTCTCCAAGCATCGCCGAACTGCTCGATCACCCTGGCGTCTTCGGCAAGATACTCGGCCTCATGGGCCCGTACCTGCAGGTTCTCGGCTCCGAAATCTTCTACCGCTACCCGTTTCCCTCGCCGCTGGTGGACTTTCACACCGACGTCGGCCCGGCGCTCCGGACCGCCGCCCCTGCCGGAGACAAGGCCGTGCAGCTCAAGGCGCAGTTCCTCCTGACCGACGTAAGCGAGGCCGACCACGGCAATTTCACCGTCGCCCCGGGATCACACCGGCGGGCCTTCCCCGGCAGGATCGGCTTCGGTCAGGTCGGGGACGCTGTCCAGGTCCTCGCGGCAGCCGGAGATGTGGTCCTGTTCCCGCTGTCCCTCGGCCATGGCGTGGCACCCAACCGAAGCGACTCGACGCGCGTGAGCGTGATCCTCCGATACGGGCAGGCGTTCTGCCGCCCAGTCGACTACTGGACCACCCCTGGCCAGCAGATCCTGGATCAGCTCACGCCCCGGCAACGCCGCCTGCTGGGGGACCTGGGCAGCCGCAGCCGGCCAGGTGACTTCTACGGTGCCATACCGGACCAGCTGGAACTCATGTACGGCGACCGATGGTCCAAGACCGCCGAGGCACGAGCTGACCTAGCCCTGTCTGCCGCAGATCAGCAGGCCTACGAAGCCAGCTAGGGAGCGCACATGCCCAGCCACAGATATGTCCTAGGCCTAAACCTCACCCGTACCCGTGACGGTGTCGCGCTCGACGACGGAGCCGCAGTCCTCCTCGATGACGGAGCCACCGCCGTAGCGATCGCCCAGGAGCGCCTCACGCGCCGCAAGCACGCCGGAGGAGTCGCCGATGCGGTCCATTACTGCCTCACGGCGCAAGGGCTCGGTCTCGATCAGGTGGATCTCGTCGCGGTGAGCAGTTGCTGCGACATGCCGCCTGACCCGGGCTTCGCCCTCGACTTGCTCGGCTCCGAGGGACTCCTGGTCCGCAAGGATCAACTGCGCGTGGTGCCGTCGCACCATCTCTCACACGCCGCCAGCGCCTACTACCCCAGCGGGTTCACCGAAGCCATCGTCATTGTCGCCGACAATGAGGGCAACATCATCGGAGAGCCACTCCATGAGAACTATTGGCACAACCGGCTAGAGCGCACCAGCGTCTACCTCGGCCGCGGAAACGATCTCCAGCTCCTGCGACGTTACGGAGACCAGCCCGGGGAACTCAGTCTCGGTGCCGCCTACAACCAGTTCACCAAGTGGCTCGGCTTCGCCTCGTACCACGACGCGGGCAAGGTCATGGCCCTCGCGGCGTACGGACGCGGAGGGTTCAGCGGCGTCGAAGTCTTCTCAACCGCCGGCGACGACGTGGCCTGCCTCCTCCCACGGGCTCAAGCGCTTCAGAGCCGTCCCGGCTCTGTGAATCACCTGGCAGGACCGCCCGACGAGTTCGACCTGGAGGCGGCCCGTCTGCTGCACGGCGAGAGCGTCCGACGACTACTCGCCGAGCGGTCCGGGATCGACATAGGCCCGTCCCGGCCCGGCTGCGGTGAGCCTGACGAGATGCAGCGAGAGATCGCCTGGCTGATCCAGGCGGAGCTGGAGCGGGCGCTTGCGGAGATCGTCGTGCGGGCCGTGGCCAGGACAGGGATCCGCCGGGTCTGCCTAGCCGGCGGCGTCGCCCTCAACTGCGTGGCCAACACGGTGATCGCGAACCTGCCCGAGGTCAACGAGCTGTTCATTCAGCCCGCAGCGAGTGACGTTGGCCAATCGCTCGGAAACGCTCTGTGGGCGCATCACCAGGAGGAGGCAGAGCCCCGCCGCCGCTGGACCATGCGATCGTGCTCGCTGGGCCGCCCCTACACCCGCGCGGAAATCGAGACCGCGCTCGCGCCGTGGCACGAGCGGATCATCGTGGAAGAGCCCGGCAACGTCGCCGCCACAGCGGCCAGGCTGATCGCGGACGGCGAGATCATCGGCTGGTTCGAGGGCGGAAGCGAGTACGGGCTGCGCGGCCTGGGGCGCCGCAGCGTCCTCGGCGATCCCCGGACCAGGGAGACCAAGACACGCCTCGACACGGTCATCAAGCGAAGGGAACCGTTCCGGCCGTACGCGCCCAGCGTCCTGGAGGAAGACGCCAGCGCCTGGTGCGCCCTCAACGGCGACTTCCAACGCACCGCCCGCCAGCCGATGAACTGCATGTTCGTCGCTCCGCAGGTCCGGCCAGAGCGGCAGAGCGAGGTGCCGACGGTCACGTTCATCGACGGCACCGCACGGGTCCAGACCGTCAGCCAGGCCGAGAATCCCCGCTACCACGACCTCATCAGCCACTTCCAGGCGCTAACCGGCGTCCCGCTCGTTCTGAACACCTCGTTCAATGCGGGCGGTGACCCTGTGGTTGAAACTCCGCATGACGCCGTTCACAGCATGTTCAAGATGGGCCTCGACGCGCTGGTCCTCGGCGACCTGCTCATCCGGCCGAGGCCATGACCGCATAGGAGTCGAGCACATTGTTCGAGGCGACCGGGATCACCGCCGCGCGTGAAGCCGAGTACTACGACCTGTTCACCGAGTGGCGCGAGGATATCGACTTCTTCGTCACCGTTGCCAAGCAGTACGGCGGCCCCGTCCTTGAGGTTGGCTGCGGGACGGGCCGGGTGACCAGGCAGATAGCCGCCGCTGGGATCGACATCGACGGGTTCGACATCTCTCCGGAGCGGCTTCGGATTGCCCACGAGGCGCTGCCCGCAGAGCACGGAGTCAGGCTCTTCTCCCAGGACATGCGTGACTTCAGGCTGCCAGGCTCCTACCGGCTCGTGCTGTTTCCGTACCGGGTGCTCCAAGAACTCACGACCACAGCGGAGAAGATCCAGTGCCTGTCCTGCGTACACGCCCACCTCGAAGAAGGCGGGCTGGTGCTCATCGACAACTACAACCCGTCTATCCCAATGCTCGCGCGAGACCCGGCGCCATCCGCGCGCGTCATGGAGAAGAGCGGTCCGGGCGGGGAGATCATCCGGCGCACTGACCGGGTCGTGTCCCGTGACTACCTGGGCCAGACGCAGCAGCTCGAAGTCGCCTACGAAGTCCAGCACACTGACGGGCGCACCGAGCATTTCGTCATTCCCTACGAAACCTCGTACCTGTTCCGCTTCGAGCTAGAGCACCTCCTGGCACGGTGCGGATTCACCATCCGGGAGCTCTGGGGCGGCTTCGGATTCGAGCCGTTCGGCCAGGGCGCCTCTGATGAGCTGATCACCCTGGCAGAGCGAGTCCCCGGCGCCTTACAACGCGCAGCCGGGGCTGCTCTCATAGTATTTAGCTTGCCGCGTCGAGCCCCTTGGGTCACGCTGGCAGGACCACTATCCGGCACGCCCCGCGACTTGCCGTGCAGGCGCGAGAGGCGGACGACACTCCCAGAGGGACGCCACTTCCGTGAAGATCGACAACAGCCCAGCCCGCGGTACCAGGGACCTGCTTCCCGCCAGCGTCGCGGTCAGGGACCATGTGCTGGAGTCGATCACCACGGTGTACCGGCGAGTCGGATACCAGCGCATCGAAACG
>VFSW01010932.1_pt1 | contig 12809 bp, 13 predicted proteins | sample 5358111 | NCBI WGS metagenome assembly VFSW01 (sample SAMN11554181, study PRJNA540505) | mine drainage metagenome | isolation source: sediment from site ElyBrook_90M | place: USA: Ely Copper Mine, Vershire, VT | collected 2017 | reverse complement strand
CATTCTCACCATCGAGGATCCGATCGAGTTCCTGCACACCAACAAGAAGTCGATCATCAATCAGCGCGAGGTCGGTCTCGACACCAAATCCTACGCGAAGGCCCTGCGCAGCGCGGTGCGCTCCGCGCCCGACGTCATCCTGGTCGGCGAGATCCGCGACCGTGAAACCATGGAGGCGGTGATCGCGCTCGCCGGCACGGGCCACCTGTGCATCGCCACGCTGCACGCGAACAATTGCGCCGAGACGCTCGACCGCATCATCAACATGTTTCCCAGGGATCAGCACAACCAGATCTTCCTGGACTTGTCGCAGTACCTGCGCGCCATCATGTCGCAGCGGCTGGTGCTCGCCAAATCCGGCAGCCGGGTGGCGGCGGTGGAGGTGATGGTCAACACCCCGCACGTGTCCGAGCTCATCAAGAAGGGCGACGTGATCGGCGTGAAGGAGGCGATTCAAAGCGGCACGGAGCGCGGCATGCAGAGCTTCGACCGGTCGCTGTACAACCTCGTGCGCGAGGGTCGCATCGAGATGGAGGAGGCGCTCACGTCAGCCGACTCGCGCACCAACCTCGAGGCGAAGATCAACTTCGGCTGAGCCGCACGCGGCGAGATTTCCCTCGAATTCCCTGGTGCTCGCGTCCCATCCGGAGCGCAGCGCATGTTCCCGGCAGACGCGCGGATCGAGCTCGAGCGCACGACGCGCGGCGCGGCCGAGATCCGTGTCCAGGGCGCCCGTGACCCCGTCCTCGATCACGTCGACCGGCCCCGTGACCGGATAGGCCGCGACCGGCACGCCGCAGGCCATGGCTTCCAGGATCACCAGGCCGAAGGTGTCGGTGCGGCTCGGGAACACCATGACGTCGGCGGCGGCCAGATGCGCCGCGAGCTCGCCGGCGTACCGGAACCCCGCGAACATCGTGGCCGGATAGGAGGCCTGCAGGCGCGCGCGGGCGGGGCCGTCGCCGACCACCAGTTTGCCGCCCGCCCAAGGCATCTGCAGAAACGCCTCGACGTTCTTCTCGACCGCCACGCGTCCGACGTACACGGCGACCGGCCGGGGCAGGTCGAGGAATGCCTTGGGTCCCGGCTTGAACACGTCGGTGTCCACGCCCCGCCGCCAGCTCACCAGATTGCGGAAGCCGCGCGCCTCGAGCTCGCGCCGCAGGGTGGGCGTGCTCACCATGCAGCGCGTTCCGGCGTCGTGGAATCGGCGCAGCATGCGATAGGACAGGCCGAGCGGTATGGGCAGGCGCGCGCGCAGGTACTGGGGAAACTGCGTGTGATACGAGGTGGTGAACCGCAGTCCGCGGCGCAGCGCCGCGCGCCGCGCCGCATGCCCGAGCGGACCCTCCGTGGCCACGTGCAGCGCCTGCGGGTCGAAATCCTCGATGCCGCGCGCGATGCGCCCGCCCGGGCACAGCGACAGCCGGATCTCCGGATAGGTCGGCATGGGAACGCTGCGAAAGTCGCGCGGGGTCACCATGCGCACCACGTGCCCGAAGCGCGCCAGCCAGTTCGCGGTCTGCGTCAGCGTGCGCACCACCCCGTTGGTCTGCGGGTGCCAGGCGTCCGTGACGATCATGATCCTCATGCCGGCCAACGCTCGCACCCGGGAATGACGAATCGATGAACGCCGCGACAAGGTTTTCTTACAGGGCGAGCCCCGCGGGGGGGGCGTCGCCGGTTTGTCATCGGTTCGTAACCTGTCCGCGCTATTTGTTGCAGGCCCGTTCTTCGGACATTTCAATTCGAGGGTGGAACATGCAAGGGTTTTGGGCGGAACTGCGCACCCAGCGCCACGACGATCATCGCTACTACCATCACAGCCGGATCAACCAGTCGCTGCACCTGCTGAGCGCCATCAGTTTTCTGGCCGCGTACGTCATGGCCTTCTCGGACCCGGTGGCGGCGGCGCTGATCGGCTGGCTCATCGCCATGGTCAGCCGCCAATCCGGGCATTTCTTCTTCGAGCCGAAGGGCTACGACGAGGTGAACCAGGCGACGCACGAGCACAAGGAGCGGATCAAGGTGGGCTACAACCTGAGGCGCAAGGTGGTGCTGCACCTGGTGTGGGCGCTCTCGCCGCTGATCCTGTGGGCCGATCCGACGTGCTTCGGCGTCTTTGCGGCGCACGCCGACGGCGTGGAGTTCGTGCGGCACGTCGGTGCGATCTGGCTCGTGGTCGGGATCGGCGCCCTGCTGTTGCGCACGGTGCAGCTGTTCTTCATCCGCGACGTGCGCACCGGGCTGGTGTGGCTCACCAAGATCGCCACCGACCCCTTTCACGACGTGCGGCTGTACTGCAAGTCGCCGCTCTATTTGCTGCGCGGCGAGCTCATCGATCCGATGGGCCGCAAGCAGCGCGCTTGAAGCATCTCCTTGAGCACGCGGCGGCCGATGGCCGAGTCGGTGAGCTCCGGCGCCGCCCACCACCAGCCGTCGCGGCGCATCGCGTGCGCCGCCGTGATCATCCTGGCGGCGACCTCGTCGAAATCCTCGGCGCGGTAATTCAGGCTGAAGATCAGCCGGCCGGTGCCCACCCAGCTGAGCGCGATTCCGGCCGCCCTGAGATAGAACTGATACATCCAGTGGTAGCGCGACGGCGCGGTGTAGTACACGGTCCAGATGGTCGAGACGTTGGCGACCCGCACCGGCAGCCCCTCGGCCGCGAACCGCTCGTTGAGGGCGCGCGCCCGCCCGTTCCAGAGCGCATCCAGGCCGCCGTACAGCGCCCGGACCGCGTCGGTGTCGATCCTCTCCAGGAACTCGCTCATTGCGCCCATGACGTACGGATGGGTGTTGAACGTGCCGCGCGCGAAGCAGACGTCGGCGGGCCGGCTCTCCCGGAATCGACGCATGTAGCGGGCGCGGCCGCACAGCACTCCGACCGGCAGCCCGCCGGCCACCGTCTTGCCGTAGGTCACCATGTCGGCGCGGACGCCGAAATACTCCTGCGCGCCGCCGGCCGCCAGCCGGAAGCCGACGAATACCTCGTCGAAGATCAGCACGATGCCCCGCCGCGTGCAGACCTCGCGCAGGCGCGCGAGCCAGCGCCCGTAGGCCTCCCGGTCGAAATGGGCGCGGCGGCGGCCGTCGACCAGCGTGGAATCGGCGGGGGCGGCCGAATTCGGGTGCAGCGCCTGCAGCGGATTGACCAGCACGCAGGCGATGTCGCGGCGGCTCCCGAGCACCCGCAGGGTGCGCTCGCTCAACTCGCGCAGGGTGTAGGTTTCCCGGGCGGCGACCGGGTTGCCGACGCCCGGCTGAACGTCGCCCCACCAGCCATGGTACGCGCCGCAGAAGCGCACGAGGTGCGTCCGCCCGGTGTGGTAGCGGGCGAGGCGCACCGCCTGCATCACGGCCTCCGTGCCCGACATGTGGAAGGAGACCTCATCGAGGCCGGAGATCTCCAGCAGGCGCCGCACGTTGTACGCGGTGACCGGGTGGTAGGCCCCGAGCACCGGACCCAGGCCGCGCACCCGCTCGGCGCCCCGATCGATGCACTCCTTGTAGAAATCGCAGCCGAAGACGTTGACGCCGTAGGAGCCGGTCAGGTCGTACAGCCGGTTGCCGTCGAGGTCCTCGATCATCACGCCCGAGGAGGACTTCCAGAAGACGCCGGTCGGGAGCCGCTCCCGGACGTGGCGGCTGAATTGGAACGGCACGCGGTATCGCGAAGTGAACTGCAGATCGGAAACCGACCTCGCGATCGCGGCGCTCGCCGCCGTCGACGCCGGCGCGCGCGCGGCGAGCGTTGCGGCAAGGCGCTCGAAGCCGTCGCGCCGCCGCGCCACGATCGCCTCCGGAGCGGCATCGGCTCGGAAGAATGCGTCGGCGTCGAACGCGTAGAACGGCACCAGTGCCGCGAACCGGCGGGCCATCCGGGCGTGCCCGCCGAGGGATGGGTGCTTGGCGAGCGACAGCTGCAGGCGCGACCAGGCGGCGCGCGCCAGAAACGCGGCGGCCGCGAGACCGCCGCCGTAGGACAACAACTTCGTGAGCATGCGCTTCCTCCGCGCGCAATCTATTGCAGCCGAATGACACTACGATGACCGCGGCGAACCTGATCAGGCGACTGTTCCGGCAGGAGGACCTCAACTTCCTGCTCACCAACCGCATCCCGCGTCATGGCTTGACGCTGTTCGTGGGCTGGTTGAGCCGCATCGAGCATCCCTGGGTGAGCGCGGCGTGCATCGCGCTCTGGCGCGTCTTCTCGGATCTCGACCTCTCCGAGGCGAAGCAGCGGCGCTTCAGGAGCGTGCACGATTGCTTCACGCGCGAGCTCAAGGACGGCGCACGGCCGATCGAGGCGGATCCCGCGATGCTGGTGAGCCCGTGCGACGCGATCGTCGGGGCCTGCGGACGCGTCGAGGACGGCATGGTGTTGCAGGCCAAGGGCTTCCCCTATCCGCTGATCGACCTGCTCGGCGATCCGGCGCTCGCGGGCCATTACCGGTGCGGCGCGTACGCGACGCTGCGGCTCACCGCGGGCATGTACCACCGCTTTCACGCGCCGTACGACTGCCGGGTGGAGCGCATCGACTACGTGTCGGGCGACACGTGGAACGTGAACCCGATCGCGCTCGCGCGCATCGAGCGGCTGTTCTGCAAGAACGAACGCGCCGTGGTCCGCTGCCGGCTCGCGGGCGGCGACCTGATCACGCTGGTGCCCGTGGCCGCGATCCTGGTGGCCGGCATCCGGCTGAAGTTTCTCGACGTGCGCCTGCACCTGCGGTACCGGGGTCCCAACGCCATCCCCTGCGACGCGGCGCTCGCCAAGGGGGAGGAGATGGGCTGGTTCGAGCACGGCTCGACCATCATCGTGTTCGCGCCGCGCGGGTTCGCGCGGGCGCCGGGCGGGCCCCCCGGGGCGCGGACCCGGAGGGGGCGCCCGCGGTGCGCCCGTCGGGGCGCTACAGCGGACGGCGGTGCCGGGTGAGCGTCGCGGCGATGGACGCGAGCACCGCCATGCGCACGGCCACGCCGTTGTTGACCTGCTCGCGGATCACCGAGCATGGCCCGTCGGCCACCTCCGAGGAGATCTCCACGCCCCGGTTCATCGGCCCGGGGTGCATCACGAGCACCTCGGGCGAGGCGAGCCGCAGGCGGCGCAGGTCGAGGCCGAACTCGCGGAAATAGGCGGCATCGTCCAGGGCTGCGCTCTGCGCCATGCGCTCCTTCTGGATGCGCAGCATCATCACCACGTCGGCGCCGGCGATGCCGTCCTCGATCCGCGTGAAGCGTTGCGCGCCCTGGAATTCATGCTCTCCCGGCAGCAGCGACTCGGGACCGACGATGCGCAGATCCGTGGTTCCGAGGGTGTGCAGCGCGCGCACCGTCGAGCGCGCGACGCGCGAGTGCTTGATGTCCCCGACGATGGCGATCTTCAGCCCGGCGAATCGGCGCTTGTGGATGCGGATGGTCAGCGCGTCGAGCAGTCCCTGGGTGGGGTGCGACACGTGGGCCTCGCCCGCGCTGATGACCGAGACGTGCGGCGCGACGTGGTCGACTAGGAACTCGGGCATGCCGGGCTCGGAGTCGCGGATCACGAACACATCGGTGTTCATCGCCTCGAGGGTATAGATGGTGTCGAGCATGGTCTCGCCCTTGGCGCGCGAACTCGAGTTGACGTCCAGATTGAGCACATGGGCGCCCAGGCGGCGGCTGGCCAGATCGAACGACGCACGCGTGCGCGTGCTCGGCTCGAAGAACAGGTTGGCGACGGTCATGCCGGCAAGCTCGCGGCCCTCGTAGGCCGGCTGGCCGGGCAGGCGGCGGTAGGACTCGGCGCGGTCGAGGATGCCCGTCAAAGCCTCGCGGTTCAGTCCGTCGAGCGTGATCAGGTGGCGCAGGCCGCCGGCATTGTCTTGTTGTGCACGCATCCGTGTCTCGACTTCATCTCGTAAACCAACGTTCCAGGATCACGCAGGCGGCCGCCGCGTCGACATCCGCCTTGCCGACGCGCTTGCGGCGCAACCCGCCGGCGCGCGCGGACTTCAGCCGGCCCTGCGCTTCCAGCGATGAGTAGCGTTCGTCGACGAGTTCGACCGGCAATCCGTAGCGCGCCGACAGATCGGCCGCGAATGCGCGGGCCGCGCGGGTCATGCCGCTGTCGGTGCCGTCGACATTATACGGCAGGCCGACCACCGCGAGGGCGGGCTGCCAGTCGCGCATCAGGGCGTCGACCTCCTGCCAGCGCGGCCCGTCGGTGCCCATGGATACGCCCGCCAACGGTGCCGCGGTCCGGCTCAGGGTGTCGCCGCGCGCGGCGCCGATCCTTCGCAAGCCGTAGTCGAACGCGATGATTAGCCGGGGCCCGCCATCGGCGCGCTCAGGCATTGCCGCTCAGCGGGCTGATTCGGGTCAACTCCACGCCGAGCAGCCGCCCGGCGGCCTGCCACCGCGCCTCGAACGGCAGATCGAACAGGATCTCGGCCGCGACCGGCGCGTTCAGCCATGCATTGGCCCGGATCTCCTCCTCGAGCTGGCCACCGTCCCAGCCGGCGTAGCCGAGCGCGACCAGCGCATCCTCCGGGCCCGTGCCGCCGGCCATCGCGCAGAGGATGTCGCGCGAGGTGGTGACGTGCAGGTCATCGGAGATCTTGAGGGTCGAGTCCCATTTGCCCTGGGCCCGATGGACCACGAAGCCGCGGTCCGTCTGCATCGGGCCGCCGCGCAACACGGGGCGGTCGCGCAGCGGGCCGTCGGCCAGCTCGATCTCGAGCTGCTCGAAGATCTCGCCCATGCGCATGCTCAAGGGTTTGTTGAGGATCAGGGCGAGCGCGCCGCGCGGCCCGTGCTCGCAGATCAGCGCCACGGTCTGCGAGAAATTCGGATCCTCCATGCTCGGCATGGCGATCAGGAGCTGGTTGGTCAGATAGCCGGCGATGCTCATGGCGTGGGCGGCGGGGCGTACAGGACGCTCGCGCCCTGCGAGGCCCCCTCGAGGAACTGCCATTCGTAGGCGATGCGGATCGCATCGTGACGGGTCGCGAGGTCCTCCGGAAACCGATCGTACGGGGCCGCGAGCTTCAGGATGCGCATCGCCGCCTCGTCGAGCTCCGCATGCCCGCTGCTGCGCTTCACGGCGGCCTGCAGGAGCCGGCCGTCGGCGCCGATGGTCACTTCGATGACCGGCGTGCCGGAAAGGCTCTTGCGGCGCGCAACGTCCGGGAAATTCACCGTGCCGACGCGCTCGACCTTGCGCCGCCATCCATCCAGGTAGACGGCGACGTCCGATTCGCGGGTGTCGGCCGCGATCCAAAGCTGCCGGCGAGATTCGCCGCGCAGCCGCAATTCCACCCCGTCGTCGTTCGGGCTGATGCCGAGATCCGGCCGCTTCTCGAGCAGCAGCGGCATCTGCGAATACCGGTCGGCCGAGGCGGGCGCTGCGAAATACAGGATCCTGACCGAGCCGGTCGGGGCCGCCACCAGTTCCTGGTCGCCGGCGGACGCGGCGGACGGCTGCGCCCCGACGCCCTCGCCGTTCGGGAGACCCGCCCGGTCGACCGGCAGGAGCGAGGATTTGGGGATCCGGGTGCGTTCGCCGGCGGCGGAGGTGCCCGACCCGATTTGCGTCCGCTGCGCCAGGTACCGGGCATGCGGATTGGCCGCCGCGCTCTGCGCCTGGTCGTTCACCAGGACCACCTCGAGTCCGGCCGCATCGCCGCCGCCCGAGTTCCTCTGGTAGCTGAAGGTCACTCCGAGGATCAGGATGGCGTGGATCAACGCCGCCATGAAGATGGTGGTCAACATCCGGTCGCCGGCGGGGGGTAGTCCCGCCGGCAGCTCGATTTCTGAGGAATTCACGTTCACGCGGCGTTCATGTGCCCGGCCAAGGCGTCCATCAGCGTACCTCCGATGTCGACACCGTGCTTCTTGTTTAGTTCGCGAATGCCGGTCGGGCTGGTCACGTTGATTTCGGTGACGTAATCGCCGATCACGTCCAGGCCGACGAAGTACATGCCGGCGGCGCGCAATTTCGGCCCGATGACGGAGCACAGCCAGCGGTCGCGCGCGTTGAGCGGCCGGCTTTCGGCCCGGGCGCCGGCGGCGAGATTGCCGCGATTGTCCTCGGGGGCCGGTATGCGCTGCAGCGCGTACGGGATGGGCTCGCCGTCGACCAGCAGAATGCGGCAATCGCCCGCCGTGACGATCTCGGGCAGGTAGCGCTGCACGATGGCGAACCGCTGCCCGTAGTCCGTTAGGGTCTCGAACACCACGTTGCGGTTCTTGTCCCCGTGCTCCAGGACGAAGATGGATCGGCCGCCCATGCCGTGCAGGGGCTTGCACACGGCCTTGCCGTGCTCCTTGAGGAATTCCCCCATGTGCCGCATGTCGCGGGTGATGAGAGTCGGCGCACAGCATTCGGGGAACCAGGCCGTATAGACTTTTTCATTCATGTCCCGCAGTCCCCGGGGCCGGTTGCAGACCAGCGCGCCCTGGCTCTCGGCGCGATCCAGGATGTAGGTGGCGTAGATGTACTCGGTATCGAAGGGAGGGTCCTTGCGCATCAGGATGACATCGTACTCACCGAGCCGCGCCGCGACCGGCTCGCCCAGCCGGAACCAGGCCGAGAGATCGTCGAATACGTCGAGCGGGGCGAGCCGCGCGTGCGCGACGCCGTCGAGCAGCCACAGATCGTCGAGCGTGGCGTAGTTGAGCTGCCAGCCACGCGCCTTGGCGGCCAGGAGAATCGCGAGCGTGCTGTCCTTGGCCGGTTTGATCGCGTCGATGGGGTCCATGATCACGACGAGGCGCCTGGGTCCTGAACTGTTCATGCTGCGCGCAACCTCGGGTGTGTGCGGGTCGAGCGCTGAAGTGTAGCCGATGCGTCCCCGTAGCCGCCGTCTTCGCAAACTGTGAACCATGCCACCGTCGCCGTGCCGAGATTGCCGCGAAATCGTGAGGGCATACCGTGGTCAGCTTGCCGTGGATATGTTAAAAAGCCACGAGATTCCGGTACCTACGCACGCCTTGGAGTCTCAACCTAGGTCGAACCCATGGAAAGCATGATCAGCAGCGGCAAACCCAAGCTCACGGGACTCAAGGTGCTCGTGATCGACGACAGCAAGACCATACGGCGCACGGCCGAGACGCTGCTGAGCAAGGAGGGCTGCGAGGTCTTTACCGCAGTCGACGGGTTCGACGCCCTCTCGAAGATCGCCGACCATCAGCCGGATATCGTCTTCGTGGACATCATGATGCCCCGGCTGGACGGCTATCAAACCTGTTCGCTGATCAAGCACAACAAGGTGTTCAAGCAGATTCCGGTCATCATGCTGTCGAGCAAGGACGGATTGTTCGATCGCGCCCGCGGCCGCATCGTCGGATCGGAGCATTACCTGACCAAGCCGTTCACGAAGGACGAGCTGCTGGGCGCCATCGAGGCGCACGTCGGCAAATGACGGAGATTTTGAGCATGCCACTGATTCTGATCGTCGACGACTCGCCCACCGAGGTGTTCGTCATGCAGAAGGCCCTCGAGAAGCACGGCTTCAAGACCGCCTCCGCGGAGAACGGCGAGGAGGGCGTGCGCAAGGCCAAGGCCATGAAGCCGGACCTGATCTTCATGGACATCGTCATGCCGGGGGTCAACGGCTATCAGGCGACCCGCATGCTGATCAACGATCCGGAGACCAGCCTGATCCCCATCATCATGGTCACCACCAAGGGACAGGAGACCGATCGGGTCTGGGGCCTGCGGCAGGGGGCGGTGGATTACCTGGTGAAGCCGGTGTCGGCGCAGGCGCTGGTCGAGAAGGCGCAGGCCACGCTGGCCACATGACGCGCGCGACGAGCGGCACCGACTCGACTCTGCGCAGTCTTCGCGACCGTCCGTTCGAGCTGCTCAAGGAGCTCGAGAAGCGCAGCCGCAACCCGGCCGCGGGCGGCCCGGCCGAGACTGCCGGCGGGCGGGAGTGGGTCGGCATCGCATTTCGCATGGGCGGGGAGACTTTTCTGGTGGCGCGCGAGGAGACACGCGAGGTGCTCGGGTATCCGGCGGCGGTGACCCGCATTCCGGGCGCCAAGAGCTGGGTCAAGGGCCTGGCCAACGTTCGCGGCCAGCTGTTGCCGATGCTCGATCTGCGGCAGTTCCTCGGCAGCGGCGCGGCCGTGCTCGGCCGCAACACCCGCGTCGTGGTGATCAACTCCAGGGAGATCCCCGCAGGCCTGGTGGTCGATGAGGTGCTCGGCTTTCGCCGGTTCGGGGAGACGGAGTTCGACGCCGAGGCGCCGCCGACGGTGATTCGTTGCGACAGCTATCTCGCCGGCGCGTTTCGCCGCGGCGGCGAAGTCTGGCCGGTGCTGAGCCTGCGCAGTCTGGTGGAGAGTCAAAGCTTCTTGCAGGCGGCGAGCTGACGGCCGCCGGTATGTCGATATGAACATCCCAACCGAATCGAACCTCAAATCGCGACTCGTGCCGGGGCTCGCGGCGCTGATCCTGCTGTGCCTCGTCGGCGCGGCGGCGCTGACCTGGCGCGCGCGCGACGCGGCGCCCAGGGCGGCGCCGAGCGGCGAGCTCGCCCTGTTGGTGCAGCGCATGCCGTTCGAGGCGCAAAACGCGCTGCGCGGCGACCTCGGCGCCTTCGACGCGCTCGCGAGCAGCGGGCGGCGGCTCGCGACGCTGCGCGCCGGGCTCTCCGATTCCAAGCTGGCCGCCGATCCCGACTGGAGCCGTTTCGCCTCCGCCACGGCCGCGGTGGCCGCGGGACGGCCCGCGGTCGAGGCCGTGGTGGCCGCCAATCACGATTCCCGCGAGCTCGCGCCGAAGCTCCTTTCCGAGCTCGGTGACGTCGCGAGCGCCGTGGGGGTCAAGAGCCTGGAGGGCATGAGCCGCTACCTGGAGCGGTTCGAGATCACGGTGCAGCGCATCCAGCAGGAATTGACCGGACTGGCGACCGGCGTGGGCGATGCGGCGCCGGCGGCGCAGAGGCTCGCCGACGGCCTGGCATTCCTCGATCAGGTGATGCGCGGCTTGGCCGGCGAGGACTCCGGCCTCGCGCTGTCGCGCGTCGCCGGCGCGGACGCCGAGCAGCGCCTCAAGGTCGCGAGGCAGCGAAATCAGCAGTTCGCCCAAAGCGTGCGCAAGGCCATCGGTGCGGCCGATGCCCTCGCGAAGGCTCAGGCGGCGGCGCGCGATCTGCCGGGCCTCGCCGACCGCCTGACCGCCGGCATGGGCGACGGCGCCGCGCCGATCGCGCCGGCGGCGGACGGCAGCGCGAAGATCGGCGTCCTGGCGCTGCTGGCGCTCGCCGGTGCGCTGCTGGGCGGTCTCATCGGCTTGCTGCGCAAGGCGCTCAACGAGCGCCGCAGCACCGAATTGCGGGTGCGGGAGAACGAGCGCAATCAAGAGGCCATCATGCGCCTGCTCGACGAGCTGTCGAGCCTGGCGGACGGCGACCTCACGGTGCAGGCCACGGTCACGGAGGACATCACCGGCGCGATCGCCGACTCGATCAACTACGCGATCGAGGCGCTGCGCGAGCTGGTGACCACGATCAACGAAAGCGCCATCCAATTGGACGGCGCCGCGCGCCAGACGCAGGCGGCGGCGGCGCACATGGCCAAGGCGAGCGGCGCACAATCGCGCCAGATATCGGCGGCCAGCGAGTCGATGGCGGACATGGCTGCCTCGATCGAGGAGGTCTCCGGCAACTCCGAGCGCTGCGCGGACGTCGCGAGGCACTCGGTCGACATCGCGCACAAGGGCGGCGATGCGGTGCGGCGCACGATCGACGGCATGAACGCCATTCGCGAGACCATCCAGGAGACCAGCAAGCGCATCAAGCGGCTGGGCGAGAGCTCCCAGGAGATCGGCAACATCGTCGAACTCATCAACGACATCGCGGAGCAGACCAACATCCTCGCCCTGAACGCGTCCATTCAGGCGTCGATGGCGGGCGAAGCGGGCCGCGGCTTCGCGGTGGTCGCGGACGAGGTGCAGCGCCTGGCGGAGCGCGCAGCCAGCGCAACCAAGCAGATCGAGGTGTTGGTGCGCACCATCCAGACCGATACCAACGAGGCCGTCGTGTCCATGGAGCGCAGCACCACCGACGTGGTCGGCGGCGCATTGCTCGCGGAGAACGCGGGAGCGGCGCTCGAGGAGATCGAGCAGGTGTCCAATCAGATCGCGAGCCTGGTGCAGAACATCTCGGCGAGCGCCCGGCAGCAGGCGATCGCCTCGGGCAGCATCTCGAAGAACATGCAGGTGGTCCGTGAGATCTCCAGCCAGACCGCGGAGGCATCCACCTCGACGTCCGCCTCCGTGGCCAAGCTCGCCGCGCTGTCCGCACAATTGCGCAAGTCCGTGGCCGGCTTCCGTCTGCCGGACTACGGCGGCGGCACCACCACGGTGGGCGCCTCCTCGGCGCGCCTGCCGGCCCTGACCGAGCCGGTCGATACCGCCGCGTCGGGGACGATGCGCAAGGCGAGCGGCCTGGGCGCGTGAGCGCGGTTTCGCGAACGACCGGCATGACGGACATCAGTTCCCAAACGTTGCACATCGTCGCCAAGGAGTTGGCGTCGACCCTCAACGAGGCGCGCGCCGCCCTCGAGTCGTACGCCGAGCGCAGCGATCAGAGCGCTCCGCTCGAGAAATGCGCCGATCAATTGCACCTCGCCCACGGCGTGCTGCGCATGGTCGAGGTCTACGGCGCCGCGTTGCTCGCCGAGGAGATGGAGCACGTCACCCGCTACCTCTTGGGGTCGGGCGCCGATCAGAAGCGCCAGATCGACGGGCTCGATGCGTTGATGCGCGCCATGGTGCAGCTGCCCACGTATCTCGAGCGGGTGCTGTCGGGCGGCCG
>VFSW01010931.1_pt1 | contig 12810 bp, 10 predicted proteins | sample 5358111 | NCBI WGS metagenome assembly VFSW01 (sample SAMN11554181, study PRJNA540505) | mine drainage metagenome | isolation source: sediment from site ElyBrook_90M | place: USA: Ely Copper Mine, Vershire, VT | collected 2017 | reverse complement strand
GCTCGGGTGCACGCCGCGCGTTTTGGGTTCCTGCTGCGCAGGTTCAAACATTCGCAGCGCCGCGATTACCAGCATCGTGCCTACCACAAAGAACACCGTTGCTTCAGGACCCCATCCCTCCAACGTCAAGACCACGCCCACGAAGTTCACCACCAGCGCACTGTAGAGCAGTCTCGGTCGGACCGGCTTGAGGCCGAGGAATACGCGCATCCATTTCGTACTGAATCCCCAAACAAACGGCACCAAAAAGCCCCATGTCATTAAGGTCAGATAACGTTGGTCTAGGATGTGCGACAACGCGGGGCTCTCGCCCCGTAACGCGAGATAGATGCAAGCGGCCAAATTCGCGATGAGCACCAGCATCAGCCCCGCACTTGCGCTGATTACGACCCATACCCACGGCTCTAGTCGATTCTTGCGGGAATCCTCCGGCCTGTGCTGTGACACCATTCTGAAGAAAATCAAGAAGGCCGCGAGTTCGAGCGCGCCTGAAAGCGGGAGCAGCAGACGCCACTGCACCAAGTAGATATTTGCGATCCAGCGCATCGCCACTCCGATTGTCCACATTGCCCAACATACCCAAGCCGCTCCGAAGGCAGACTTCGTCGTTCCACGGAACTTGGGAATCGAATAGAAACCAATGCCAAAAATGAAGCTGCCGATCCAGCCGAATACTTGCGCATGGCCGTGCGCCTGCAACCATGCTGGCGAGACCAACGCGACGCTTTCCCGCCCGCTGATCTGGAGGAGATTCCACACTCCGAGAAACGTGCCTGGCAGAAGCATGAAAACAAGCCCAGAGCTGATATAAGTCATGAGCAACCGCGAGAGAGACGCCTCGCGCGCGCGGGCGATCTCCATTATCTGGGCGGGAGAGAGCGAGGAATGACGCTCGCTCCTGGTGCTTACCACTGGTGCTTCGACTGAAATCGACATAGCACCGTCCCTTCCTTAGATGACAGCGGTTTCCATCTCCACCGCACGCGGAAAGAGGATGTTATTTTCCAGGTGCACGTGCTGGTGAAGGTCCGCTTCGAACTCCCTCAAATCCTGGTACAGAGCCTTGTAACTTGTGCATGCATCCGCAGGAGCCGTGTATTCCGAACTAGCTTTGCGAATCTGCTTCACCAATTCTCCCGCAGCATCGTGCTCTTCCATCATGGCTTGAATCGGGTTCCTCACCGTCTGGAAGAAGGGAGGCTCCACGGAGCTATGTGCGCTTCTCGCTTTCGCCAGTGCATCGATATACGGGAACAAAATCTGTTCCTCCTTTTGCATGTGCATGATCATCTCTTGGCCAACTTCGATGAAGAGCGTTTGGATACCTGTAATTTCAGGGTGCCTCTCTCCGTGCTTTGCTCCCACCTTGTCCAACAGGGTTCGAATACGAGGGATCGCCTCGCGCACATACCGATGGTGCCTCTCACGGATATGCCGTGTCAGATCGCTGAGGGATGCCGATGTCCAGTTTGCTTCGTCGGAACTTACGTGTTTGCTGTTTTCCCGCAGCCGATTCAAGATTTCTTCAGCCGGAACATCTGCATGCAGGCATGCTTCATGCAGCGATTTTCCGCCACCACAGCAGTAGTCAAGCCCGGCATCTTCGAGAATTTGCCTGGCCGCTGGATTCGAAAGCGCAATATCCTTCACTTTGGTCTCGTCATTGAAATTCATAATTGCCTCCACGACACTGCACAGTGTGGATGGAGAGTGGCAAAGAGGCAGTGACCAAAGTCACTACAGACTGCAAGTATATGAAAGGAGAGCTATTACTCAGAAGCCGTCTGTTCGCGCTTTAGGCCCGCGAGGTCCTTCACTATGATTCTGCGACCGCCCACTTCTAGGAATCCTTCAGCTTGGAGCCGGCTCAGATTACGTGAGACGAGTTCTCGTACTGTTCCTAATTCCGCCGCCAGGTCTTGATGTGTCTTCGTGAGTTCCACGCGGACGCCCTCTTTCGAGGGCGTTCCGCTATCTTGTGTCAGACGTAGAATCAGGGCGATCAATCGGTGCCTCACCGTCGTGAAAGACAGTTCTTCAATGATTCCGATCAGGCGTCGCAGCCGTAAACCAACTACGGCAATCACTTTGAGTGCTACCTCTGGATGTTCGCGGCAGAAATTCTGAAAATCCTTGCGCGAAATGAAAAGTACTTCGGCGTTCTCCAAGGCAGACGCCGAGGCCGGATAATTACCCCCATCAAATACCGGAAGCTCTGCGAAAGAACTCCCCGGTCCTTCCACGGCCAGAACTTGTTCACGACCCGTTGGCGATAGCTTGAAAATACGAATCTTACCCGACGCCACAAAAAAAAGACCTGTGCACGGGTCGCCCTCGCTGAACAATAGTGCGCCGCGCTCAAACCCTCTATTGCTGACTCGACCAGCCAACGCGCGCATCTCTATATCAGTGAGATTCGCAAAGAGAGGCGTCTTCCGAAGGACCGTTTCATTCTTCTCGCTCATCGGCTCCATTCGCTCCCCGAAAATTTACAGCAGAGAAAATCATGGCAAAAAATCTGATTGCCGTTCTTGACACGCGTGAGATGGAACGCATTCGCCCCAGATCGAACCGGAGGATTCGCAACGTTCCTAGACCCTATCCGGCATCTGAGTTGCTCAGTTGTCGCCTGCTTCGTTCCGTTCTGCAGTTTTTTCTTCGACAACCCTTTTTAGCATGTAGGAAGTGCTTCTTCCTCCGGCCTCTTCTTGTTCTACGACACCCAGACTGATCAGTTCCTGCACCCAACATTTAATGAAACGCAGTTCTGGCGGTTGTGGTATTCGGCAGTCACTAGGGCGGAAATGGGCATCGAGCACTCGGATATCCTTTTATGCAACGCATCTTGAGCTCCGTTTAGGAAACTTTGTTACATCAGTTTAGTTCTAGTACTTTGAATCCAACCTTAATGAACTTCATCGGCTATCCATGCGTGGATTATAGCCGTTGTGCGACTCCGAGCGGACCGCGGAGATCTGAAACGCGAGCGAATTGTGCAAACGCGGCTACAGAAGAACTCAAGGGGGCCGCACGTCGTCACTTGGTTGACCGGGCTTTAGTGCTCCGTTGCTTTCTTTGCTCGCTTGAGGTTCGGTTTCTCTGACAAAATTTTCGACTGCCGATGATTCATCGTTTCACGTCCGTCCAGTACGATATCTGCGTGGCCATCGTCTTCCAGCGAACTCGATTTCGCGATTCGCCTTCGCGGTGCGCGACTGTGATATGATGACTTTCAAAATTTTCCGGGACTAAATGGATTTCTGGCGTAACAAACCGCCCACTCAGGCAGGAATGGAAATTTGTCAACGAATGCCTTTCGTCTATCCGAAACATATCGGAGCACCGGGAAAATGAAAGCATCGATGATGTTTAAATTGGCGATCGTCGCCGGAGTTTGCCTAAGTCTCACTCGCCTGGGACCGGGGCAGGTCAAACAGAATCCTACGGCGGATCTCTTGACCGAACTCATTCGCGTGAACACCAGTAATCCCCCTGGGAACAATAGAGAGTTGGCGGAATTATTGGTGAAGAAGTTTCGTGCGCTCGGCGTTGAAGTTCAGATCATTCCCACGCCGGAAGTAGGGAAAGTCCATGTCGTTGCGCGAATCAAAGGCGACGGATCAAAAGAGCCGGTGCTGCTGGCGGCGCACGGGGACGTCGTGGGAGTGGAGCGGGACAAGTGGACCGTCGATCCGTTTGCGGGGCGAGTGAAGGACGGCTACATATATGGCCGTGGCGCGATGGATTTCAAGGGCGGCATAGCCGTCTTCGCCGAGGCGATTATGGTACTGGTGAAGAATCACGTCCCGCTGCACCGCTATGTGATTTTTCTTTACGAAGCCGATGAAGAAAGTGGCCCCTACGGCACGAGTTGGCTGGCCGAATCGCATTGGAATCTGATGAACTGCGAATTCGCTTTGAATGAAGGCGGATGGATCATAAAGAATGCGAAGGGGGATGTGCAGTACGTAAGCATCTCCACGGGCGACAAGGTGTCGATTCCACTGATTCTCACCGCCAACGGAACCTCGACGCATTCGTCGATGCCGAGACCCGACAGCGCCATTTTTATTTTGTCCAGAGCGATGGCGAGGCGCGCGGATTACGAACCGCCGGTGGAATTGACTCCCAGTACGAGGGAATTTTTCGAGGCCCTCGCGAAGACGAGCGAACCGCCGCTCTCCAAGTATTTCGAGGACCTGGTGAGCAGCAAGGACCCGAAAGTGATTCAAGAGGCGAGCCGAGAAATCAGCAAGGACGTATTGCTGCATGCGATTATGCGTAACACGTTCGCCCCCGTTTTTCTCAAGGCGGGATTTCGGGGAAATGTGATTCCAGGATCTGCGGAGGCGACCCTGAACCTGAGGGTCATTCCGGGGACCGACCTACCCAAGTTTATTGCGGAGATCCGCGAAGTGATCGACGACCCGCGCGTGGATGTCTCGCTTCCTTCGGGAGACAACCCGGACGCTGCACGGGTGAAGGAGCTTGTAAGAGAAGCTGAGAATTTGAAGTCGTCGAGCACCAACACAGATCTCTATCGGGCGTTGGAGGCTAGCGCTCATTCGACTTGGCCGGGAAGGCCTGTCACGCCATATCTTTTTCAAGCGGGTACAGACGCGATCGCGTGGAGGAGCAGAGGCGTTCCTGTTTACGGGATTTATCCGTATCCGATCACGGCCGAAGACTTGACGCGCATGCACGGAAATGATGAACGAGTGTCGATCGAGTCACTGCAACAGGGAACGGAAATGATTTACAAGACGCTTGTTCACGTTGCGTCGCAATAGAATGGATTTGCGTGCGACACCGTAAACATCCGGCAAGCCGCTAAAACACAGGCACCAAAACGTTTCGGTGTATTTGCCCCGTTTCTTTGTCCGCCACTTCAACTCTGCTATGATTCGAAGTATGGTGACTCCCGCCTCCGTTCGAAGCGACCGAGGCTTGGTGGTGTTTGGCGAATTCTTTTTCGATCTCGTGTTTTACGACCTGCCGAGGGTTCCCCGGATGGGCGAAGAGGTGAAGACCGCGAGCTTCGCGCGGTTTCCTGGTGGCGGCCTCGCAACAACTGCATTAGTAACGGCAGGATTGGGAACTCCGACCAATGTTATTACCCGAGTTGGACGGGATGCACTCGCGAGCCCGGAGTGGCGGAAGCTAATTCAGAGCGGCATCTCTACGCAAGGTTGTGAATTCGATTCGCATTTACCAACCGCGATGACCGTCTGCGCCGCCTGCGAAGGCGATCGCATGATGATCACTTACGACAGAATCAATGCAAAACTGGAACGACTCTTGGCGCGGAGCGGTGTGCAGAAACAATTGCGGAGAGGATGGCATCTGCATATGGCGTGTGCACTGCGACCCCCTCAGATGTGGATAACGGCAATGCGCAAAGTGCGCAAGCGAGGTTTGACGGTTTCAGCGGATTTGGGATGGAACCCCGAAGTGCTGGAGTCTCCGCGATTGCCGTCCTTGCTGAAGGAATTCGAATTTACGTTTCCAAATGAATCAGAAGCGAAGGTCATGACGCAAGCAAAGACGGTCGAGGCAGCGGCAAAAAGATTGGCCTGCTGGGTCCGAGTTCCCGTCGTTAAGCTTGGTCCCGATGGATCTCTGGCCGTTCGCGACGGAAAAGTCGTGCGCGTAAAATCGATTCGCGTGCGTGCGGTGGATGCGACAGGATCAGGCGATGCTTTCAACGGCGGATTTCTTCATGGTTATCTTGCCGGGTGGCCGCTTGAGGAGTGTTTGCGAGCCGGCAACGTTTGCGGAGCGTTGGCGACGACCAGTGCCGGAGGATCTTCAGCCATTCCGACGCGGGAGAAGCTGAAGAAGTTGATGAGGAAGCTTCGCTGAACTGGACTTGGACATGGTTGCGGAGGAGATAGCGCCAATATGAAGATCACTCTGGTCGGAGCCGCCGGGGTTCGAACCCCGCTGCTGGTCCACGGTCTCGCAGGCCTTGGCGGCGACGTGCGGCTGGACGAGTTAGCGTTTTGGGATACCGATCCTGAACGCGTGAAGATCATGGAGAGGGTTGCGGAATCGATGGGCAAGCGGAGTGGGCTCCGCGCGCGACTCGCAGCCTATTCCGATCCCGAGCACGCCTTGGAAGGAGCGGACTACGTCATTACGAGCATTCGGGTAGGTGGTATCGATGCGCGAGTCAAAGACGAAACGATTGCTCTGGCACATGGGCTCGTCGGCCAGGAAACGGTGGGCGCAGGCGGCTTCGCATGCGCCATGCGGAATTTGAACGTGATGCTTGAATATGCGCATCTGATTGAACGAGTGGCTCCGCGCGCGACAATCATCAACTTCACGAATCCAGTCGGAATCATTTCGCAAGGGCTTCTGAATCATACCGGAGTCGATCTCATCGGCGTATGTGATACTCCTTTGGAAACGTTTGAAGCGATCGCCCATGCGCTCGACCGAAGTCCATTTGGACTGCGTTTCGATTACCTCGGACTGAATCATTTAGGCTGGGTGCGGTCGATTCGCGATGAGGGAGGCACGGAACTGCTCCCGAAGGTACTGTCTTCGCCCGAAATTATTCAGAAATGCTATCGGCACGGGCTTTTCCCGCCAAAGTTTATTCAACAACTGGGGCTGCTGCCCACGGAATATCTCTACTTTTATTACTTCCCGGAGACGGCGTACAAGAACACGAAGCAAAGTGGCCAATCGCGCGGGCAGGCCGTCGCAGCGATGAACACGCGGCTGTTTCAAAAGCTGGCTCAGGCACCCGAGTCGAAACTGATCGAAATTTATGAAGATTACCTGCGCGAGCGCAACGCTTCGTATTTCAGCATCGAGGCGACGGCCGGCGAGAGGCGCAAAGAAAATCAGAAACTCTACTCGGAGTTTTCGGGTTACGAGCGAATTGCGCTGCTCGTGCTGCAGGCGCTGCATGCAGAAACGCCCGCCTTGATTCCTCTTACGGTTCGCAATGGCAGAGCGCTGAAGGATCTCGATGCCGACGACGCGGTGGAGCTGCTGTGCGAAGTTTCTTCTCGCGGTGTTCACGTGCCTTCCGTGGGAGGCGCGCCGGAAGCTGTTCGTCCCTTGCTGCTCCAGGTAAAAGAGTATGAACGGCTTACAGTGCGTGCTTCCGTAGAGCATTCACGCGAATTGGCGCTTGCGGCGCTCGAGAAAAATCCTCTGGTTGGCCGTCCCGATATAGCCCAGCAAGTATTGGCGGAATATCTTCAGGCATTTGGACAGCAGATAAAGCTCCAAGCGGCATAAGCCAGTTCATTCGTGTTGACGGCTGCTTCCGATCGGTCAAGCGCTTACGCGAGTTGGCGTGTGGACGAAAGATTGGATACTATATTTTTCAGATAGCTCAGACTGGCGCGCATGCTCTCTGCGGGCGGAACGATTGTCTTGCCGTAGATCACATCCTGCTCCACGATCGCCCAGCCCGAATAGCGGCTTTCGGCGAGGAATCGGAAGAAACCGTCGAAGTCGATGCATCCGTCTCCGATCCGAGAGAAAACTCCGGCGCCAATCGCCTGTTCAAAGTTAAGTTTCTGACGCCGGACCTCGCCCAGAATGCGCGCATCGATGTCTTTAATATGCACATACTGCAACGCGGAACGGTATTTTCGCGCCTCATCCACGGGATCTCCGCCTCCGTAAACACAGTGCCCCGTATCCAGGCACAAGCCGACCTGCGTGCCAGCCAGCGCGTCGAAAAGACATTCGACTTCCATAGGAGTCTCGACGAAAGTGGCGACATGAGGATGGAAAACAACGCGCAGACCGAATTCCGCAGCGGACTGCTCGACCTGGCGGATGACCGCTCCCACGTGTTTCCAGTGAGCGCGTGTCAGTGATTTGCTTCCGTCCACCGGAACTCGACCTGCGATTTCTATTCGCTGGGGTGTTTGGCAATCGGCGAGAACGAGCAACTGGGCGCCCAATGCGGAGAGTAGTGTGCCGACCCTGCGGACATGTTCGATCACTTTTTCTACGCGTAAGGGTTCAGTGATCGGAACGGGAACGAAAGAAGAAAGCATGGTCAATCCGAAACGTTGCAATGTCTTATTCAAAACCGCGGGATCGGTGGGGAAAAATCCGTAGGGTCCCAACTCCGTGCCCGTGTAGCCCGCGGAAACGATTTCTTCGAGGATTTGCTCGTAGGGTTGCTTCCAGGCTGGCCCGGGATCGTCCTGCACGCCCCAACTGACAGGGGCAGATGCAAAGCGGATTCGCTCGGAGAATTTATCCAATTTAGAGCTTCCTTACGAGTGCGCCTAGGTTGACGCGCACGCCTTCCCTGGCGCTCTGATAGCAAGCTTCGATCAATTCAACGACGTTATAACCGTCATCGGCAGTAACAGGGGGAGATGATTTGCCTTCGAGGGCGTCGACGAAAAGCCGGTCTTCTTCGACGTAGCCCCATTTCTCTTGCATGGTCGCAAGAGAAAAATCGTAAGAGGTGGTGCGCGTTTCCAGGCCGTTCGTGAAGGAGATTCTTTCCATCTCGAATGTCTCATACGTCGAGTGCATCCCGTAAACTTCGAAGCGCTCAAAAGGGAAGTGCCAGCTGGCATGCGCGAAAGTTTTCATCGTTGCCTGCAAGCCGGATTGAAAACTGAGTAAGATGGAAAAATCATCCAGTTCTTCATGCTCGTGAGCACGTGCAGCCACCTCCACCCAATCCACTTTTCCGAAGAAAAAAGTCATCAGATCGAACATGTGCACCGGCGTTTCGTACAGAAAGCCTCCGGTGAGGCTAGCGTCCCAAACCCACGGCGGATTCAGCAGCTCTCCGCGGTTCATCTTGGCGTGCACGGAAAGCGGCCGCAAATCGTTCCTATCGATCGCGCCCTTAAGAATTTTGTAGACTGGCGCAAAACGGCGGTTATGGCCGAGCTGATAGACAAGTCCCGAGCGGACCGCGCGATTCCGCAATCTTGTGGCCGATTCCAGATTCAGCGCGAAGGGTTTTTCGCAAAAAACATGCTTGCCCGCTTCCAGAACTTGCATGGCGACTTCTTCATGCGTCGTATTGGGAGTGCAAACAAAAATGGCGTCACATTCCTTGAAAAGTTCCTCGAGCGATCCGGCGGCCTGGCCGCCAAACCTCGCAGCCATTGCTTGCGCGCGCGCCGTTTCCAGGTCAAAAAAGCCGTGAAGCTTCACACGTGAATCCTTCGCCAGAATAGCGGCATGTATGTTTCCAACGCCTCCCGCTCCAACCATTCCAATCTGATATGGCATTACCGACATCTCCTTTGCTAGCACCGAACCGCGCAGCCAAAAATCCTCGCTGCGACACTCCTGCGGCGCGCATCAGCCGGTCTTGAGATGCTTTCCGGCAACATTCCCGCCGCGCTAGAAAAAACTGCTTTACGAATTTTGTTCCGTTCCGCGGGCACGAACCAAAGGCACGCGCGGATCACGCTCCAAACCAGTCTTGCGGAGGTGCGCGTAGCGCGGATCATCACTGGCAGCCATCGAACGTGCGCTGCCCGCAAGTACATTGAGGTAATACACGTCGTACCCGTGCGCCGCGACCACGGGATGATAGCCATCCTTGATCAGGACCAAATCGCCGTCGACAACTGTCAGAGTGTTGTCACGCGTCCCCGCAGCGTCGTACAGGCGCTGGAACGCGTACCCTTCCGGCTTGCCGATGCGGTAATAATAAGTTTCGTCGAGATCCACTTCGTTCGGCGGATCGTAAACGTCGTGTTTGTGCGGAGGATAGCTCGACCAATTTCCGCTCGGTGTATAGACCTCGCAGATCAAGAGCTTATCTGCCGGGAACTCCGGGCGGATGACATCGACAATCTGACGAGTGCAATTTCCTCCGCCGCGAATTTCCTCACGGCAATCCGCCGGAGTAATGATTCGTGGACTAAGCCGCACCGAAGAAGGAGTACGACAGTCCGCGAATTCACAATTGGTGGTCGCGGAAATTTCAAAAGGCGTGCGGCTTGGGAGATACGCCGCGTACGGAAAGCCGCTGAAAACGTCCTTGCGCCCGCCGATTTCGCGCGGGCCTTCGCCCCAGTCGAGCGTCGCTTTTCCTCCAAGGACAACGAGAGCGGCTTCGTCGTCCCGCGTATTGCTCTGCCAATATTGCCCCGCAAGCAGCCGGCGCACCGAGAAGCTGATCGTGTCCCATTTTGCCCGCTCTCGAGTAACCGACACGAGTACTCCGGACTTGTCCTGCGCGATAGGAGCTTGGTGAATCAGTACCTCCTGAGCGTAAGAAGCCTCTGGCATGTCTACCTCACCCGCGGAAACGATGTCCGTCGCCCCATTTCTCTTTACTCCTGATTATTTGATGAATTAACGCTTATTGCCGGCTTCAGAAAAAATGCCGCTCCCGCTTCACGCCTTTTTCGTAGGCGTCGCGCGCACTGCGGACGCTCTCCATTTCCGAGGTTTCCGCCACGGCCACATCCCACCAGGATTCATAGCTGGGAACGCGCGCGTCGCGGTCCACTTCGATAACTGTCACAGTCGTTCGCGTATTTGCGCGCGCGGCGACGAGCGCCTGCCTTAATTCATCGAGACTGCGAACGCGGACAGCCTCGGCGCCGAGACTTTGTGCATTCGCGACGAAATCAACGTTTACCGTGTTTCCTTGGAGCTTTCCGTCCTTCCTGAACCGGTATTCCGTGCCGAATCCGTCGCTCCCACAAGATTCGCTCAGCGCGCCGATGCTCCCAAATCCATGATTATCGAGCACCACGATATTCAATTTGATTCCTTCTTGAATGGACGTATGGATTTCTTGCGCCATCATCAAATAAGATCCGTCGCCGACCATGACGTAGACTTCGCGTTCTGGCGCGGCCATTTTCACGCCGAGCCCGCCCGCGATTTCATAACCCATGCAGGAGTAACCGTACTCCAGGTGATAACCCTTCGGGTCCCTAACCCGCCATAATTTGTGAAGATCTCCGGGCAGACTACCTGCCGCGCAGACAACGACGTCACACCGCTCCGAAACTGAACTGACTACGCCAATGACTTCGCTCTGGCTAACCGGCAGGCCATGCTGAAGATGAAAGAGCCGATCTACTTCCTTATTCCAATCATCCCGAAACCTGCGGACGCGCTCCTGATACTCGACCGGCGTTTGATAACCAGCGACGAGTTGCGTAAGCTCCTCGAACGCCACCCGAGCGTCCGCCACCACAGGCACGCCGCCGTGTTTCCCCGCGTCGAACTCTGCCACGTTGATGTTGACGAATTTGACCGCGGGATTCTGAAACGCAGTCATCGAAGCGGTCGTGAAATCCGTATATCGCGTGCCGACTCCGATAATCAGGTCGGCATCGCGCGCCAATAGATTGGCTCCCGGAGTGCCCGTCACGCCCATGGCTCCGACACACTGCGCGTGATCAAACGGCAGCGAACCTTTTCCGGCTTGCGTTTCCGCGACGGCGATTTCCGTACGTTTGGCAAATTTAGCGAGGGCTTCTGAAGCTTCCGAGTAGATCACGCCTCCGCCCGCAATCAGCAGCGGCTGCCGCGCCGCGCGAATCATTTCGGCTGCGCGACGCATCGCTTGCGCGTCTCCTCGCGCCCGCGGAATGCTCCAAATTCGCTTCTCGAAAAAAGCAGATGGATATTCCAAAGCCTCCGCCTGCACGTCCTGCGGCATGCCGAGCGTGACAACCCCTGTTTCAGCGGGGGAAGTCATCACGCGCATGGCTTCCGGCAAGGCAGTCAGGAGTTGTTCGGGTCGCGAGATGCGATCCCAATAACGGGAGACCGGTTTGAAGCAATCGTTGACGGAAATATCCTGCGTCTGCGGTGATTCGAGCTGTTGCAGGACTGGCGCGACGTTGCGGCGAACAAAAATATCACCCGGGAGCAGAAGTACGGGAATGCGGTTCACGGTGGCCGTAGCAGCTCCAGTCACCATGTTCGTCGCTCCGGGGCCAATCGAAGACGTGCACGCGAACACACGCAGGCGATTGCTCATTTTCGAGAACGCCACCGCCGTGTGAACCATGGCTTGTTCATTGCGGCTTAGGTAATAGGGAAAGTCTTGATTTTGCTGAAGCGCTTGGCCAATTCCCGCCACGTTGCCGTGGCCAAATATCCCAAAGCAGCCTGCAAAAAATTGACGTTGGACCCCGTCCCTCTCGACGTACTGATTTTTCAGGAATTTGATCGTGGCCTGTGCTGCCGTCGCTCGACACGTAAACGCCAAACCAGCCTCCAAGAAGGGCGTTTGATCCCATCTGGCATTGGAATCAGAAACGCTCGAGAGAAGATGCGGGAGCGGCTCTCACCGCTCCCGCGCCGGCGCTAAAAGTATAGCTTTAGTGCGAATTGGATTTCACGAGGATCGCCCGGTCCGCCCGAATCGGTTCCCAGAATCGGCGCAAGCGTGTTGGAAACTTTTCCAAACGAACCTGGCGAAGAAATATCTGCACTTGGGTTTCCGAAGTTGGGATGGTTGAAGGCATTGAAAAATTCAGTTCTAAATTGCAGCTGATATCGTTCCGTAAACTTGAACTGCTTGAACAGGCTAAGGTCCCACATCTGGATTCCGGGACCATGAAACTGATACGGAGCGCATGTTCCGAATTGTCCGGGACCGGGCTGCGAAAACGCCGCGGGATTGATTATAAACCCCGTGGTTGTGTACAAATTGTGATTGGTCGTCGCGCCGGCATAGGGATTCCCGATACAGTTCGCATACACGGGGTTATTGCCATCCACCAAGCCGTCATTATTCGCGGTGACGGCAAACGGAGTTCCGGTTTGCAGCGTAACGATTCCGTTGAATTGCCATCCACCCAGCCAACGGCCAGCTACGTTGTC
>VFSW01010930.1_pt1 | contig 12811 bp, 11 predicted proteins | sample 5358111 | NCBI WGS metagenome assembly VFSW01 (sample SAMN11554181, study PRJNA540505) | mine drainage metagenome | isolation source: sediment from site ElyBrook_90M | place: USA: Ely Copper Mine, Vershire, VT | collected 2017 | reverse complement strand
TCGATCGCCATAATGGACGCGTCCATTAACAATGAAAGTTGTTACAAAAGTCGCTTGATGAGCAGAAGTTATTTCACGTGTAGATGCGCGAGAAAGGGTTGGGTGCAGCTATTGCTAGCATGATGTGAGTTATCAAGCTAAACACCTACGCCTAGAATGAATACTACGCAACGCGGATTGATAATGCAATGGCGGATCGTGATTCAGCAGGAGTTGATGCTCGAGCTGAGTTCGGGAGGTGGGCCTCCCACGTCGAGCTTGGAGAAGCTGATCCGCATAGGTGGTCACGCAGACCTGGATCGAGGCGAAGAAGAACGAGCAGAGGGCGAGGCGCCGGATAGCCGGATGCGCAATCGTGAAGTGCAGCGGATCCAGTGGCCAACGCCCGCGTCCATAGAAGCGGTGTTTGGGTGTTCCGCAAGCGAAAAATTGACTATAAGGAGAATACGAGTAAGAATAGAAAACAAGTGTCAGACAATGCTCTAAAAAAATCGCCCGGCACGTTCGCATTTATTGGTACATCGCAAAGGAGAAATCAATGAGTCAAAATACATTCACGCGGGGGGCGCTGTCGTCCGCAGCCCTGTTTTTTGCGGTCGCCGGGCTTCTCTTCACGCCGGCCCGTACAGTCCGTGCTGCCGGATCGCCCATCGTGATCGGTGCGACCAGCTCGCAAACTGGTGCGTTCGCCGTAGATGCCGACTACAACCTGCACGGAATGCAGCTCGCGGTCGCCGAGGCGAATGCGCATGGCGGTTGGCTTAACCGCAATGTCGAGCTCAAGATCTATGACGACCAAAGCAAGCCGGACACCGCGGTACGGCTGTATACGCGGCTCATTACCTCGGACAAAGTGTCGCTTCTGGTCGGCCCCTATTCGAGCGGCATCACCAACGCCGTGGCCCCGTTGATAAACAAGTATCATTTTGCGGTCGTGGAGCCCGAATCGTCGATGCCGGGGATCTATGTTCCCGGAAACTAGTGGAACTTCCAGGGCATGGCGTCATCGGAACGCTATCTCGAGCCCTTGCTGCCTGCGGCGAAGCAGGCTGGCGCGAAAACCGTCGCCGTGCTCGGCCTGAAATCCGCATTTTCGCTCGCCTGCTATGACGCGCGGATTGCCCAGGCAGAGAAACTCGGCATGAACGTGGTCTATCGGACGACTTATTCGCTTCCGGAACCCGACTTCAACTCGATGGCGCTGGCGGTCAAGAATGCCCATCCGGACGTGGTCATCGCCTGCACCTATTTTCCCGACTCGGTGGGTATTGCGAAGGCGCTTCACGCGCAGGATTTTGCTCCCAGGTATTTCGCCGAGACTATTGGCCCCGTGGAGGCTTCTTTCATTACGGCGCTCGGCCCGCTCGCGAACGGGATTATTTCCAATACAACCTGGTGGTATAACTTCAAGACGCCCGGCAATGCCGAGTTTGTCGCCCACTACAAAGCGATGTTCCATGAGGAACCCGATTATCACGCGGCCACCGGCTATGCCGCGATTCAGGTCATTGGCGCAGCCGTGAAGGCCACCCAATCTCTCGATCAGAACAAGATCCGCAATTGGCTGCTGCAGAACACTGTGGATACGGTTCAGGGCACCTTCAAAGTCAATGCTAACGGTCTGGTGCTGGAGTATGTGCAGGAGATGGTGCAAATCCAAAACGGCGAACTCAAACTCATCACACCTCCAGACTTGGCGCAAGCAAAGCTGCTCTCACCTTATACCGGTCATTGATTGCGCTGTCAGAGCCGTTGCGAGAGATTTACGCGGTGACTGGGGACCCCGGCGCCGCGGCGAGCGCGGGCTTGGCAAAGTAGCTGAGCGGGTATGCTCGCGCTACAACTCTTCGTTAACGGCATTCTGCTGGGCGGTACATATGTACTCATCGCCCAGAGCCTGAATTTGATTTTCGGGGTGATGGGGGTGGTCAACCTTGCCCACGGCAGCTTCATCGTCATGGCGGGACTGTTTACCTTCTGGGCCACGACCCATCTGGGCATCAATCCACTGATTGTCCTGCCGGTTATCTTCGTCGTCATGTTCGTGGTCGGAGGCGTACTTCAGCCGTTACTGCTCGAGCCGGTCATGGGCTCTGGGCGCAAGTCCGAGCTCCTGAGCCTGATGATTACCTTCGGGCTCAACTATGTGTTGATCGAACTGGCGCTGCAAGTCTGGGGATCGGATTACGTATCGCTTCCCTATCTGCAATCAACTTGGGCGATTGGCGGCGTGATCCTGAGCAAGGCATTGGTAGCTTCCGGAATGTTCGCTGCGTGCATTGCTCTTATGCTTCATTTTGGGCTCACGGGTACGCTGTTCGGCAAGACGCTGCTGGCGGCCTCGCAAAGCCCGACCGGGGCTGCCTGTTGCGGCATCGATGTTGGGCGCGTGCGGCTCGTGGCTTTCGCGCTCGGTGTCGGCCTCGCGTCGGCTGCGGGCGCTTTGCTCATCCTGGTTATTCCGATGGCGGCCGCATCCGCCGACAATCTCACGATTCTAGCGTTCGTCATCATCGCCTTGGGCGGCCTCGGGGATTACGCGGGGGTAGTGGTCGCGGCGCTGCTGCTTGGGCTTGCGCAGTCGGTAGTCGGTTATTACCTCGGCGGCGACGCTGAGAACGTACTCCCTTACGCGCTGCTAATCCTCATCATGGTCGCGCGTCCGCAAGGCTTCAGACGGAGTGCGTAGATTGGAGAAATCCAGCGCAGACGAGAACGGCGAACGGCCGGGGATGGCCGGTTGGGCGCGAAACCTGGTCCGAGCAAAGTCACGAGGTCTGGCACACGAGGTGCTGATCGGCGTCATCGTAGTGGTGGTTGCCATCGCGATTCCGCTGAGGGGCTCCGCTTATACGATTCAACTCGCAACCGACGTCCTCACCTTCGCCACCCTGGCCTACGGGTGGAACCTGATCAGCGGTTTCACCGGGTACCTTTCCTTCGGTCAGTCTTCGTTCTTCGGTCTGGGCGCATATACCACGGGCATGTTGGTGCTTCACGGCCACGTCCCGTGGTATTTCGCGATCGGTCCTGCCGGACTCGTAGCGGCAGCGGCCGCCGTCCTACTCGGGCCGATCATGCTACGGCTTAGAGGAATTCTCTTCGCCCTCGGAATGTTCGGTCTCGCCCGGATCCTGAGCGTTGTCTTTTCCGACTGGGACTTTGCCGGCGGTTCCCTGGGGATCACGCTTCCGGCACAACTCACGCCGACCGCCGTGTATATCGGAATGGCCCTGCTTACACTGGCGGCTTTCGCGTTGAACGCGTTCTTTGCGCGTTCCGGTTTCGGGCTGGACGCCATGAGCGTGCGCGAGGACGAGGATGCCGCGGCGGCGCTCGGCGTGCCGACGACGCGCGTCAAGGTGATCGCGTTTATTTTGAGCGCCGCGCTGGCCGGGTTGGCAGGCGGCCTAGTGGCCTGGAGCCGCAGCTACTTCGATCCGTCGGGCGCCTTCGACCCGGCGATCGATTTACGGACCGTGGTCTTCGTTTTATTCGGCGGCATCGGGACGCTTTGGGGACCGCTGCTCGGCACTGCCGTCCTAATGGTGGTCGGGGAGCAGTTCCTAGTGTACTTCCCGAACCTCGAGCTCGCTCTGTACGGCGGCGTCGTGATCGCCACCGTACTGGCTTTGCCGGGCGGACTGGTTTCGCTGGCAAACCGATTCGGCTGGCTGCGTCGAAGGGCGGCTCTCGCCCCGCCGAGCCTACCGGTCGACGCGCCACCGCCCCGGGCGCCTTTGATCGAGGGCGGGACACCAGTCCTCGAAGTTGTTGACCTTACCGTGCGCTTCGGCGGATTGCTCGCGCTAGATCGCGTTTCGTTCAAGATCGGGCGTGGCGAGACCGTGAGCATCATCGGAGCGAACGGTGCCGGCAAAACCACGCTGTTCAATGCTATCACGGGCTTCGTCACGCCGACCAGCGGCGATATTCGCCTCAACGGCGCTTCGGTCGTCAAGCTGCCCGTGTTCCGACGTGTGCAGAAGGGCATTGCGAGGACTTTCCAGATTCCGCGCCTCATGCCGTCGATGACTGTTTGGGAAAACGTGGTCCTGGCGAGCCGGCACGGCCGACAGTCGCATCGTCCGGTCGCGCACGCGGCCTGGGTTCTGCGCACTGTCGGGCTGGACGCGATGTGGCTCGATCCGGTGGAGCACCTCACTCCCGGCCTGCAGCGCGAGCTCGAGCTCGCGCGCGTTCTCGCTCTGCAGCCCGATCTCGTGCTGCTTGATGAGGTGATGGCGGGAATGACGCGGGAAGAGCAGGATTCCGTCCGAGCGATCATCCGGCGGCTGGAAGAATTCGGCGTTGCTGGCGTCGCCTGCGTCGAGCATGTGATTGCCGCGATCGCCGATATTTCGGATCGCATGATAGTGCTCGATTTCGGCCGCAAGATCGCTGATGACATTCCGGCCAAGGTACTGGAGGATCCGGTGGTGGTGCGTGCCTACCTCGGTGAGCCGCTATGACCGAGCCGACCAGAACGAGCGCACCAAAGCTGGGGCCTGTGCCCGCGCTGATTGTCGAGGAACTGGTCGCGGGGATCGGACCTCTCACCATCCTGCAGGGTGTTTCGCTCGAAGTGGGAGTGAACGAAGTTGCGGTGGTGTTGGGCGCAAACGGTGCCGGGAAGACGACCCTCCTTCGCGCGATCGCGGGTCTTCTGACGCCGCGCCCGGGCCGAATCCGTCTCTTCGGCGAGCCGCTCGAAGGGCGCGCGCCACACCTCGTTGCTCGCGCCGGACTCGGCCATGTGCCGAGCGGTCGCGAATTGTTCCCGAGGCTTTCTGTGGGCGATCATCTCGACCTTGGCGGACGTCTGTGCGCGCCGGCGAGGCGCGCCGAGCTCAAGCAGCGACTGCTCACAATGTTCCCGGTTCTGGCCGAGCGGCTGCGCCAACCCGCTGGAACGCTTTCTGGCGGCGAGCAGCAGATGGTGGCGATTGCGCGCGCCCTGATGACCGATCCGCGCGTCCTGCTTCTGGATGAACCTTCGACTGGCCTTGCCCCCAAGATCGTGCTTTCCGTGTTTCAGGCATTGCGGAAGCTGCGCGAGCACGGGGTGAGCATCGTGCTGGCGGAACAAAGCGTGACCCTCGGCCTGTCTCTGGCGGATCGCGGCTATGTGATCGATCATGGGCGGATCGTACTCTCCGGCACTGCGGCGGAGCTGTCGGGCGATAAGCGAGTGGTCGATACTTATCTCGGCCGGTAGGCCGGCGACAGGAATTAGATCGCTAGTGGGCGGTGTCGTTGCAGGGCGGCGAGCGAATCACCAGGGTGGTCGTGCAGTCGCATCCGGAACGCGAACCTCCGGAGGTGAGGCGTCTACGCCCCGAGTTCGAGAGTGACGCGACCGCCATGCGGATCATAATGCACGTCTGAGGCCATACTTGGCCGTTATGGCGGCGGGGAGGCGGCATGGAGCTGCGGCAGCTGAGGTACTTCGTGCGCATCGTGGACCTAGGCAGCGTTTCCAAGGCAGCTGCGGACCTCTACATCGCGCAACCCGCTCTCAGCAGGCAGGTCGCCGCGCTGGAGGCCGAACTCAATAGCGCGCTCCTGGTGCGCAGCACACGCGGCGTCACGCCCACGGAATCTGGACTCGCGTTCTACGTCCAGGCCCAGGCTGTGCTGCGCCAGGTTGGACGCATCCCGGAGGAGGTGCGATCTGCTGCGGAGCGACCCACTGGGACGGTTGCCGTAGGCATGCCCTTCAGCACTTCCTGCATTGTGGCGCCGGCGCTGGTTGGCGCCGTACGCGAGCGGTTGCCCGGCGTGAAGATCGCCGTTACCCAGGGCGTGAGCGGTCACCTGGAGGGCCTGCTCGCCAATGGACGTCTCAATCTCAGCCTGCTGTTCGAGCGCGAAAGCCCGGCGCGCCACATCGAGGAACTGCCTCTCCTCGTAGAGGAGCTGTTTCTCGTCACGCCGCGGAGAAAAGACTCGAATGCGGTAGGTAGGCAAACCATCACGTTGGCCGAAGCAGCGCGGCAGGAACTCATCCTACCGGGGCCGGCGAATACGACGCGGCGCATCGTGGAGCGCGCATTCCTAAGGGCCGGCCTGCCGCTCAAGCTGCTCGCCGAGGTAGATGCGCCATGGACTGCGAAATTGATGGTGAGCGCGGGCTTGGGCGCTGCCATTCTGTCGCGCTCCGCTCTGTATCCGGAAAGCGGCTCGGGTGGGCTCCGCGCACAGCGCATCAGTCGGCCATCGCTCAGCCGCGTCCTCAACCTGTGCACCTTGCGCAGCGAGCCTCTCGGGCGTGCCGCGGCGCTAGTGCGTGATATCCTCGACCAGTTGGTGCAAGACATGGTGCGTGAAGGCATATGGCAGGGGGCGGTACTTGGCACCTAGCCATGCCTGCGCGTTATATCGGTAGGCACAATACCTATTTCCGCGGCATGGGGCGTGGACGTAGGATGCGGCAACCTCCATTTTTTCCGATCGAATGTCCGCTCACTTGGCAGATCGCATCAAAAATACCGGCCAGACAGCAAGTGCGCGTCAACCTCTGCAAGTCGACATGACGAAGCAGGGCGATCGCGCGTCCTTGCCGTCAGTCGATCGGTTGATCAACTCCTCCGAAGGGGTGCAACTCGCTGAGCGCTACGGCCATACGCTGCTGCTCGAAGCGGTGCGCGGCGTACTGGCCGAACAGCGGACGCTCCTTGCATCCGACTCGGGCGCTCGGTGTCCGGCAGACGATGTACTTGCGGTCGCCTGCGCCTCCAGGATCGAGGCGCTGCTGCAGCCGTCCTTGCGCCCGGTCTTCAATCTTAGCGGCACCGTACTGCATACCAACCTTGGACGCGCTCTGCTTCCCGAAGCCGCCGTTGCGGCCGCTGTTGACGCGATGGTACGTCCGGTCAATCTCGAATACGATGTGGACGATGCGGTTCGTGGCGAGCGTGACAGCCATGTCGAAGCTTGGCTGACCCGACTGACGGGCGCCGAAGCCGCCGTTGTCGTCAACAACAACGCGGCAGCGGTATATCTCGCGCTTTACGCATTGGCGCGCCGCAGAGAGGTTCTCGTATCGCGGGGCGAACTGGTCGAAATCGGTGGCTCGTTCCGCATTCCGGACATCATGGTGAGCGCCGGCTGCAAGCTGCGTGAAGTGGGCACCACCAACCGGACACACCCGCAGGATTTCATGCGCGCCATTGGAAAAAGCACCGGCGCGATCATGAAGGTCCACACGAGCAACTATGCGGTTCATGGATTCACTGCATCGGTTCCCGAATCCGAACTGGCGGCTATCGCCCGGCAGCATGCAGTGCCCCTCATCAACGATCTGGGCTGTGGTACGTTGGTGAACTTGGAGGAGTTCGGACTTCCGTACGAGCCAACGCCGCGGGAGGCGATTGTCAACGGCTCGGATGTCGTTACTTTCAGCGGCGATAAATTGCTGGGCGGCCCGCAATGCGGGCTGATTGTCGGACGGCGCGACCTGATCGCCAAAATCAGGAGAAATCCGATGAAGCGCGCACTGCGCCTCGACAAGATTCGGCTCGCCGCGCTCGAGGCAGTTCTGCGCCTGTATGCCCGCCCTGAAAGGCTTACGCGAGACCTCCCTACCCTGCACATGCTCACCCGGCCGCAAGTCGCGATTCGGACCCACGCGGCGGGCATTCTGCCCATGATCGCAAAAGCCACTGCCGGGCTGGCAACGACCAGGATTGTCGACTGCATGAGCCAGATCGGCAGTGGCGCACTCCCGGTGGATACTTTACCCAGCGCCGGAATCGCCCTGACGCCTCGCGGCAAGCGCCGCAGCGGCGCGGCAGACGCGCTGGCTGCGGCTTTTCGCGCTCTGCCGGTGCCGGTGATTGGCCGCATCAGCGAGGGTGACCTAATCCTGGATCTGCGCTGCCTCACCGATGAACAGGAGTTTGTAAGCCAACTGCACCACCTCGCGCTGCTACAGGGCGCACCATGATTGTCGCGACCGCCGGCCATATCGATCATGGCAAGACGACCCTGGTCAGAGCCTTGACCGGGGTTGACACCGACCGCCTGCCAGAGGAAAAGGCACGCGGCATTTCGATCGACCTCGGCTTTGCCTACTGGCGGACTCCCGGAGACAACCTCACCGTCGGATTCGTGGATGTGCCGGGCCACGAGCGCTTCGTGCGGAATATGCTGGCCGGCGTTTGCGGCATCGACTACGTCATGCTCGTCGTCGCGGCCGACGACGGCGTGATGCCCCAGACCGTCGAACACCTGCATATCATTGAACTCCTGTCTGTGAAAAATGGCGTTGCCCTGATCACCAAGATCGATCGAACCTCGCCGCAACGTACGGAGGACGTGGCTGCAAGCGTGAAGGAACTGCTTGCCTCGACCGGCCTCGCCTCGATTGATGTGGTGCCGGTTTCGGCGGTGTCCGGAAGCGGCATGGACAGGGTGCGCTTAGCCCTGGCCGACTCCGCGAGGACCTTGCACCGCCAAGGACAGCACGGGCGACGGTTCCGGTTTGCCGTCGATCGTGTTTTCACCGTGGCTGGAAGCGGTACCGTGGCTACGGGAACGGTGTTCGCGGGCGCCGCGGGCCCCGGGGACAAGCTGACGCTCTCGCCCGCTGGAGTCGAGGTCCGCGTTCGCACCATCCAGAAGGACGGGAAGGTGGCGGGTCAGGTGGTCGCAGGCGAGCGCTGTGCCCTCAATCTGTCCGGCGTCGAGGTCGCCGACGCGGGACGCGGGGACTGGCTGGTATCCCCCGCGCTGCACGCGCCCACGCAGCGCCTAGACGTGCGTCTACAGCTGCTCGGATCGGAAACCGGGCCGCTGAAGCATTGGACACCTGTACACCTGCACCACGGCGCGAAAGACGTGACCGCGCGGATTTCGATCCGGCGGGGTGCCGAGATCAGACCGGGAGAATCGGCGATGGCGCAGTTGATCGTCGACAAACCCATCGCTGCGCTGAACGGCGATCGCTTTATCGTTCGCGACCAGTCGGCGTTGCGCACCATAGGCGGCGGCGCGGTCATCGACCCGTTCGCGCCACCCCGGCGTCGCGATCCGGAACTGCGCGCTTCTCAGTTGCAAGCGCTCGAATCGGCAGACCCACAGGGGGCTCTGGGCGCGCTGCTTGCATGCTCACCCTCCGGAGTAAACCTGTTATGGTTCGCGCGTATTTTCAATCTGGATGACGAACACCTGGCGGCACTCGCGCAAAGCCACGACCTCGTGGTCGTGGGCAAGGAGCTTCGCACCGGTCTATCGCGCGCGAGCGTCGAGACGATCAATGCCTCCGTTCGCGACGCGCTGGCCCGGTTTCATATGGCGACGCCACGCGCGCTCGGCATGGAGATTACCGCGCTTCGTCGCGAATGCGCCCCCCAACTCGCGGCGGAAACGTTTCCGTTCCTGCTGCGTCTGCTTGCCGATGAAAGGCAGATTGAGCTGAGCGGTTCGGTCGCCAAGCTGCCCCGGCACATAGCCACCGACAACCCGGCGGACGAAAGTCTGTGGCGGCGGGTGGGCCCTATGCTCGACGACGCGGGATTCAACGGTTTGACGATAGCGGAACTCGCAATGGCCACGAAAATCAGAGAGTCGATTCTGAGTGATTTTCTGCATCGCAAGGCAAAAACCGGGGAACTCGTCCGCGCCACACCGGACCGGTTCTACCTGCGCGGTACGTTGGCACAGTTTGCGGCTATTGCCGAATCCGTGTTTCAGGCTTCGCCGAATCGTAGATTCAGCGCTGCCCAAGTCCGCGATCGCACCGATATCGGGCGCACGCGGGCGATCCAGATCCTTGAATGCTTCGACCGACTCGGCATCACCCAACGCATCGGCGACCTACGCGTAATCCGCAGGGACTTTGTGCCGATCCTCGGCCCGTCCGCGCAACAGCGATCCAAGGTGTAGTTCCCGCATTCAGGCTTATCGTTCATGTCAAAAACTCACGATCTCATCGTCATCGGTACTGGTATTACCGGACTAAGTGCAGCCGGGCAGGCATTGGAAAGCGGCTTGTCGACGGTTACTCTGGAAGGTCTTCTCTACGGCGGCTTAGTCACCAACATCAATGAACTCGATGGCGAGATTCAGGGGTCTGGAATCGATCTTGCGGCAAGCCTCATGATGAAGGTCCGCAAGTTCGGTGGAGAGAATCTCTCGGCGACCGCAAAGTCGATTGCGCCGGAGGGCCGTTGGATCGTCGTGAATAGCGACGCCGGCATGCATCGAGCCAGCGTCCTCATCATTGCCTCCGGCGCCAAGCTCAGGCGGCTGGGAGTGCCGGGAGAAAGCAAGTTCGAGGACAAGGGCGTTTCACACTGCGCGGATTGCGACGGTCCGTATTACAAGGATCGTGACGTGGTCGTGGTTGGGGGCGGAGATTCGGCGCTACAGGAGGCATTGGTTCTGAGTGAATATGCGAAACAGGTTCACTTGGTGCATCGCGGCGAAAACTTCAGAGCCCGCAAGCATTTGGCAGACCGGATTCCCGCGCATTCGAACATATCGATTCATTGGCGCACGCGTGTCGAAGCGGTGCTCGGTGGCGACTGCGTGCAAGCAGTGCGTGTGCGCAGGCTCGATAGCGGGGCGACGGACGAGATCGCCTGCGCCGGCTTTTTCGCCTACGTCGGCCTCGAACCTGTCTGCGAGTTCGTCCCCGATGCTGTCTTGCGCCACCGCGACGGGTCCCTGTTGACGGATGCCGGACTACGGACGGCTATGCCGGGCGTATTTGCGGCGGGCGCCGTCCGCTCGGGCTACGGCGGGTTGCTCGCGGATGCCGTAGCGGAAGGTATTGCTGCGGCGAAGTCAGCCGCGACTTTGATCCGCCCATGAAGACTCAGTTGAGTTCGCGGAAATGTGTCAGCAGAAAGTTGGCGTTGGAGACGATAGAGATGACGCCTCAATGGAAGAGAATCGCACCCGGTGGTGCGGCCGGACTTCAAATCCGGTATGGGCCATTTGATGGTCCTGTGTGGGTTCGACTCCCACTCTCTTCCGCCATTGACGCGGCCTCGATTCACCCGGTGCCGGTACCGACAATTTACCAGAGGGCACATGAGCAAGATTCTTGAGGGGGTTGTTGTTTTGGATCTGACGCGGTTTTTCTCCGGCCCGCAATGCACGTTGCTTCTTGCCGGAATGGGCGCCGAGGTCATCAAGATCGACGATCCGAAGGGAGGGGATCCGACCGCGTTTGCTCCGCCATATGATGGCCCCGGGGGGATCTCGTTCGAGCGGCGCTCCGATCAAGACCTGGGACTCGTCTATTTGAAGCGCGCCAGAGGAAAGAAATCCGTCACACTCGACCTTAAATCGGACCAGGGTCGCAGGATCTTTCTTGATATGGCGGCGAAGGCAGACGTGGTCGTCGAGAACTTCCGTTGCGGTGTGGCGAGCCGCCTCGGAGTCGACTACGCCGCGCTGCGGGAAGCAAACCCGAAGATCATCTACTGCGCACTCACCGGCTATGGTTCGAGCGGATCCTCGAAGAACGACAAGGCGTACGACCTGATGGTGCAGGCGGCTGTCGGCCTCATGAGTATGACCGGCCAGCCGGGCGAGCCGCCGGTCAAGACGGCCTCGGCTCTCTCCGACGCGATCTCCGGCGTTTTCGCCGCACACGGCATCGTCGCGGCGCTGCTGCACCGCGAGCGCACCGGCGAAGGCCAGGCAATCGATGTGGCCATGTCCGACAGCCTGTTCTCCCTGATTTTCGACGAACCCATCGACTGCTATGAGCGCCTGAACCTCGCGCCCCGGCAGGGCAACCGGATCATGCGCTTTTCGCCTTTCAATGTGTTCCAGGCGAGCGACGGATGGGTGGCGATAGGCGCGGCTACGCACAGCGAATGGCTGGCACTGCTCGAAGCGATGGGACGTTCCGACCTGAAGGACGATGCGAACATGATGCAAATCGGCTGGCGTATCGTCAATAACGCGGAGGTCGACGCAGTGGTGACGCAATGGACAGCGTCGTGCACCAAGGATGCGATCGTCGAGGCGCTTGCTAGCGCGGGTATTGCGTGCAGCCCGGTTCGTTCGGCCGACGAAGTCATTCGTTGGCCTCAATTGCTGGAGCGCGAAATGATTGTCCAGCTCGTGAATCCGATGACCGGGACGCCCGCCGCGGCTTCGGGGCCGGGCTTTCCGATCAAGTTCAGCCGCACACCCGCGGGCTACGACAGCCCGGCACCGGTCCCCGGTGCGCACAGCGAAGAAATCTTCGCACGTTATGCGAACCTGTCGGCAGCAGACGTGCAGCGACTGAGGGGCGAAGGTATCATATGACCGAGACGGAGGATTTTCAGAGTGAGCAACAAATGAGTAGCAACGCAGGATTCGCGAGCGCAGTTTTGGAAGTTGCCGATGCGGCCGAGGCCAACGAATTGTTCCAGCGCAACGGCTGGACGGACGGACTGCCCGTGGTGGCGCCGACCGAAGACGCAGTGGCGCGTTTTCTCGATGCGGCGGAGCTGGCTGCTAGCAATGTCATCGGCGTTGAGCCGGTGCGCCGCCGCAGCATCAGCGCCGAGAAGGTTGCGATTGCGGCGGTGATGGCGGGTTGTATGCCCGAGTATTTTCCAGTCAGCGTCGCGATCATCAAAGCGATGTGCAAGCCGGAGTATGCCTTACACGGCAGTACCGCCAGCACGGGGGGCAGTGCGCCATTCATCGTCGTCAACGGACCGATCCGTCTTAAGATCGGCATGAATACGACGCATAACGCCTTGGCGAATGCGGCCCGCGCGAACGCGACCATCGGCCGTAGCGTGCGCCTGGTTCTATTGAATGTCTTGGGCGGCTTTCCCGGACAGCTTGACCGATC
>VFSW01010929.1_pt1 | contig 12811 bp, 13 predicted proteins | sample 5358111 | NCBI WGS metagenome assembly VFSW01 (sample SAMN11554181, study PRJNA540505) | mine drainage metagenome | isolation source: sediment from site ElyBrook_90M | place: USA: Ely Copper Mine, Vershire, VT | collected 2017 | reverse complement strand
CGCCGCGTGGTCGAGATGGGTGTCTATTGCGAGCTGCTTCCCTACGATCCGCCGTGGGCATCGATTGCGGGGCGAAATCCCGGAGCGGTTTTCCTATCTGGTGGTCCCGAATCGACATTAGCCCCCGATGCCTTGGATATCGATGCCGGCTATCTCGCTTCCGGTGTACCATTACTTGGCATTTGCTACGGCATGCAACTCATTGCCAAACGTTTGGGTGCCGAGTTGGTGAAGCTCGATCATGCCGAGTATGGTCCGGCAGATTTGCACGCCTCAGCGCAAAAAAACGCGCTGTTCGATGGCCTGGGCCCGAAATTGCGCGTTTGGATGTCGCATGGCGATTCCGTTACCGTTCTGCCTCCGGGATTTCAATCGTTAGCCTCAACCGATCGCTGCGCCGTTGCCGCGATGGGAGATGCCACTCGCCGCATTTACGGCGTACAATTTCATCCCGAAGTCGTCCACACGGAATCCGGTACCGAACTTCTTCGTCGCTTTGTTCGCGAGATTGCCGGCGTGGCGAACGACTGGCGCATGGATTCGTTCGTTGAAACGGCAATCAAGGATATTCAGGCTCAAGTGGGCTCGGCCAATGTCCTGTGCGCACTCTCCGGCGGCGTCGATTCCGCTGTCGCCGCGACGCTCGTTGCGCGGGCCATCGGAACGCAATTACCCTGCGTGTTCGTCGATCACGGATTGTTGCGTAAAGATGAAGCCGAACAAGTGGTTGTGGCGTTCCGCGACGTGTTGCATTTAAACGTCATCGTCGTCGATGCTCGGCAACGCTTCCTGGAAAAACTCGCAGGCGTTGACGATCCCGAACGCAAGCGCATCATCATCGGCCACGAATTCATTGCCGTGTTCGAAGAAGAGTCCAAAAAAATCCCGAACGTAGGCTTCTTGGTGCAAGGGACGCTCTATCCAGACGTGATCGAATCCAAGACGCCACAATCCAAAGCTGGGCATAAAATTAAATCCCATCATAACGTGGGCGGCCTGCCCGAGCGCATGAAATTAACACTCGTTGAACCGCTTCGCGCGCTTTTTAAAGACGAAGTTCGCGAATTGGGGCGTGTCCTTGGGCTGCCCGAACATATCGTTGCTCGACAGCCGTTTCCCGGCCCAGGCCTGGCGGTGCGGATCATCGGCGATATTACGCCGGAGCGTTTGGACGTCGTTCGCGAAGCCGATGCTATCGTTCGCGATGAAATCGATCATGCAACGCTTTCACCGCATCCGTGGCAATATTTTGCCGTGCTGACTCCCGTAAAATCCGGCGGCGTCATTGGCGATGGTCGCACGTATGCCAATCTCGTTGCCGTTCCCGCAATCACCAGTGAAGATGGAATGACGGCCGATTGGGCGCGATTGCCGCACGATTTGTTGGCACGGATCTCAACGCGAATCGTTAACGAAGTGCCCGGTGTGAACCGCGTCGCTTATGATATCACCTCAAAGCCGCCGGCAACGGTGGAGTGGGAGTAACGTGCGCATTCTGGTAATCGGCAACGGCGCACGCGAAGATGCGCTCTCTTGGAGACTGGCGCAATCGCCGTCGTGTAGTGCAATATTCGCGACACCCGGGAATGCGGGAACGGCAACGCGCGGTCAAAACTGGACCTTTCCCGGAACGTACGGCAAGAGCATCATCGAACGTGCTCGCTACGAAAAAATCGATCTCGTCGTTATCGGGCCGGAGACGGCCATTGCCGCTGGAATCGGCGATCAATTACGCGAAGCCGGTTTCTCGGTGTTTGGTCCCGATCGTTCTGCCGGGCGTTTGGAGTCGAGTAAGGTCTATGCCAAACGATTCATGGAACGTCACGGCATCCCAACTGCCCGCGCTCTCGTCGTGCATTCACGGGACCACGCGCGCAAGACGTTAGCGGAATGGGGCGTCGGCGGCGTGGTGGTAAAAGCCGATGGCTTGGCCGCCGGCAAAGGCGTCGTCGTGTGCGGCGATGCAACCGAAGCGATTGACATCTGCGACGATTGGTTCGATCACAATCGTGTGCCGGGTGGTGGCAACGACGTCTTGCTGGAAGAGCGCTTAACGGGGCGTGAGGTCAGCGTTTTTGCACTTTGCGACGGACGTGCAATCGCTCCCATTGCCGCAGCGTGCGATTATAAGCGGGCCGGCGACGGAGATACCGGGCCAAATACCGGAGGCATGGGCGCGTATTCGCCAGCGAGTGGCTTTCCGGAGAACATGAATGATATCGTTCGCGAACGCATTCTCTCACCCGTCTTGCGCGGGCTCCTTGCCGAAGGCGAACAGTATCTTGGTGTGCTGTATTGCGGTTTGATGTGGACGGAAGCCGGGCCGAAAGTCATCGAGTTTAACGTTCGCTTCGGTGATCCCGAAACGCAGGTGCTCATGCCTCGCGTCAATGGTGATTTCGCTGCGCTCCTCAAATCGGTTGCCGATGGAGCGATGGATCTTTCGCTTGCAAATATCGGCGGCGATGCGTGCGTTGGGGTCGTCTTAGCCACGAGCGATTATCCGCGGAATAATACGCCGCTTGCAGGGCTGCGCGCCGACCTGACGCTCGAACCTGGGACAGCGGCATTTTGGGGTGGCTCGCAGCTCGCCGATGGCAAGGTTAGCTCGGGTGGAGGCCGGGTTTTAACCGTGACAGCGCTAGGACCGAGCATCGCCCAAGCTCGCGAGCGGGCGTACGCAGCCGTGCGTGCGCTTCCCGCACAGCTAGGTACCACCGAATTGACGTTCCGAAGCGACATTGCGGCAAACGTCGCAACGCCGACAGGGAGCGACGAACGTGCGTGAAACTTCGTTACGATTAAGCCTATTAGGAAGAGTGTAATGGCATACCAATTGCAAAATCCGCAATCCCGCGTTTCGTCCTCGACGCTCCTCGGCCAGGTTCTTGGCATTACGGCGATGGGGCTCTGTGTCACCGCGGGTTCGGTCTATATCTTCCAGAATTCCGTCGCGTTCGGGGCATCGATGATCGCGATGCTCATCGGATTCGGTCTGCTCATTGCGATTAACGCAACGCGAGGAAATCCCGCGCTTTCGTTGATGCTTTTTTATGCCTTCGCTTTTGCTGAAGGTGTCGGCATTTCGCCGATCATTCACGCCTATGCCACGACCATCGGCTGGGAAGTCGTCTATAACGCGGCGCTCACAACCGGTCTCGGAATGATTGCCCTAGGTTGTGTCGTGTATGCCACGGGCGTCGATTTTCGCCGATTTCAAGGCATTCTGACGCTTGCGCTTCTCGGCTTGATTATCGTCGGCGTCATTTCCATGTTCACGCGTTTCGTTTCGCCGACGTTGTATTCGTGGATCACGCTGGTGATTTTTTCGGGCTTCGTCTTGATTAATTTTGCGCGAATTCGGGCCGGAGGCGACGGTCAAACGGCCGTCCAGTTGGCCGTCACGATGTATCTCGATGCGATCAATATTTTTCTCGCGCTGTTGCGCATTCTTGGCGGGCGATCGAGAGACTAGCGCAGATGTGTGGAATCGTCGGCGTATACGCACCGAATAAGGACGCAGCGCGTCTAGCGTATTTCGGTTTGTATGCCTTGCAGCATCGTGGCCAGGAATCTGCCGGAATTGCTGCAGCCGATGGGATGACGCTTCGCTCCCATAAAGATATGGGCCTCATCGGTGCCGTCTTTGAAGAAGACGATCTCGCGCTGATGAAGGGGCATATCGCCGTCGGGCACACGCGCTATTCGACGACGGGATCATCCGTAGTCGTGAACGCGCAGCCGCTCCTGGAACGGAGCGAACTCGGTGATTTTGCGTTTGCGCATAATGGAAATCTCACGAACACCGAGGAATTGCGCGCCTCGCTTTCCCCGACGACAATTTTGCAAGCCTCGTCGGATTCCGAAGTGATGGCGAAGATGATCGTCGAGGCTTCCGGCACAATGACGCAACGTATCCAAAAAGTGATCGAATCGGCGCTCGGCGCGTATTCTATCGTGCTCTGCACGGATGATGAGCTTTATGCGTTCCGCGATCCGTGGGGTGTGCGGCCGTTGTGTCTTGGGTCGTTTCCCGATGGCGGCGGTTGGGCCGTCGCATCGGAATCGTGCGCGCTTTCCACGATCGGCGCGAAGTACGTTCGCGAACTCGAGCCGGGTGAGATTGTTCGCATTTCGGATAGTGGCATCGAAACAACGCAAACGCATCGTGCGAATGCACATCCGGCGCTTTGCATGTTTGAATATATCTACTTTGCTCGTCCCGATTCCATGCTAGCGGGCCGGTCGATTTATATGGCACGTCATGAGATGGGCCGTGCTTTAGCCAAAGAGCATCCGGTCGATGCCGATGTCGTCATGGCGATTCCGGATTCGGCTGTACCGGGCGGTATTGGGTATGCTGCCGAGAGCGGTTTGCCGTACGTCGAAGGGCTCATTAAGAATCGCTATATCGGACGCACGTTTATTAGCCCGGATCAGACGATTCGCGCACGCGGCGTCCATCTCAAATTCAATCCGGTGCTTGAAAATCTTCGTGGGCAACGCGTCGTCGTCGTCGACGATTCGATCGTTCGCGGAACAACGACGCCTCGCATCGTAAGCTTGCTTCGAGAATCCGGCGCAACGGAAGTGCATCTGCGAATTACCTCGCCGCCGATTAAACATCCGTGTTATTTGGGCGTCGATATGGCCAGTTACGATGAGCTCATCGCAGCAAATTATACGATCGAACAGATTCGCGAAAAGACCGGCGCCGATTCGCTCGGCTATCTTTCTCTTGACGGTCTCGTGACGGCCACCGGCCGCAAACGTGAAGAAATGTGCCTCGGATGTCTCACAGGTGAATATCCGAATGCCCCCGCCAGTCACCGTTCCCGCGCCATAGCCGGATAACGCACCGCCACTTGAGGGGCACTGTCACCCTGAGGAGCGAGCGCAGCGAGCGTCTCGAAGGGTCGAAGGGTCGAAGGGCGTAAGGGCCGTGCGAAAATGTTGCACGCTTCGCGTGCTCCGTTTTTTATGATGCTTCGAGACGCGTGCTACGCACGCTCCTCAGCATGACAAGTAGCGAAACCCTGAGCGCGCTGTCACCCCGAGCGCGCTGTCGCCCATAGCGTGCCGTCACCCTGAGCTCTTGTCACCCTGAGGAGCGAGCGCAGCGAGCGTCTCGAAGGGCAGAAAGGTCGATGCTGATGGGCCGATGGGGGGGCAGTTAGAGGGGTTCGGCGATCCAGGAATTTTTGAGGACCGTACGTTGGGCGCGCTCCATTTCCGTCATGCACGTGCCACCTTGGAGTTTGCACGTTGCGTCGCGAAATGCCATCCAGGCTTGCTCGGCGTGGAGTAGCAGTGGTTTTTGCGCCGGGAGTATCGCTTTGGCGAGTTTCCCGTAGTACGTCGTGAGTGCTGCATCGACCGTAGGATCGGCGGCGATGGGTTTGAGAATGCTGCCATGGCGCGCAACGAACGTTTTCAGCCAGGCCGTTCGTGAGGCGGTGATATCACGATAACAACCACCGACAATCATCGGTTGGATCGAACCGCCTTCAACCATGCTTCCGTAGAATGTGCAGGTGGCGTCGATAAATGTTTGCCAGCGAGCTTGTGAAAGCGCTAGGGCCTTTTTATTCGGTGCCATCGCCGTCGCCTTGGAATACAACTGGCTCATAACCGTGCGTTGCTTGAGCGCATCGTCGTAGGCTTGTTGATTCATTTGGGCTTGCGTCTGGGCCAGAAGAACGGCGAGAAGCAGGTGCATCATCGATACTCCCTGCTCCCCCGCCGCTTCTCATTCCTGCGACTGCGTTTGTGCTGCCTATTGGCGGTGTTCTATTCCGTCGCCGGTCCTCGTCCATGTGCGCTGGTCGTACGAAAATTCGGATCGAAAGACAATCGTGTTTGGGTCCGTAAAAATATTGACGACGCGGAAGTAGACGGTTTTGTTGCCATCTTTATCGGTCCACGGATAGGTCCAGCGATTTCCGGTGATGAGAAGTGTTCCACCACCGGCGCTCTTGCCGTTCGGTGTGACGATACTTGTGCGGTAGGTGTTTGTGGCGGCGTTAAACGTGTACACGATGAGCGCCATCGATTTTCCATCGACGGTCTGATGGCACGCATAAAAATCGCCACTACGCCAGCAGTCATTTTGCGCAACGGACGTTTGCTTGCTCGGCTTACTGTAAACCGTTGCGTGACGCGTCATGGTTGATTTCCACGTTCCGTTATACACCGCGATGGCATCGAGGCCCAAGGGTTGTGCTGCGAGGGCTATGGCGACGGTTGCAAACGTCAATGTAAAAAACAAGGCGACATGTTTCTTGGGGTCCCTTTCGTGGCGAGGCCGATGAAGTGAGTGAGAGCGGTAAAGACGGGATCGCGCGGATCGATCGCACTGCGCAGGACGCCCATATGATCGGCGCCCATATCGCGAATGACGAAAGCGCTGACGCCCGCTGCATGGAGGTGGCGCATGAAGTAGGTCGCGCGCACGCACGCATCGGGGTCGTCTTCGCTTCCACAGACGATCATGAATGGTGGCGCATGGGGATCGATGTCGAGAGCCGGTGAGATGCGCGCGCGAGCGTCGGACGTCTGCCCATAAATTTTAAAATCGACGACTTGCCAGGATTGCGGTTCGTCGGAAAGATTGCGGACATCGTAGACGCCGGCGAGGGAAATGACGCCGCGAATGTGGGAGAAATCAACGCCGACCTGTCGGAGATACTTTGGATGCGTACCCAACATGGAGACGATCTGGGCGCCGGCGGAATGTCCGGCTAAATAGAGGCGCGATGTATCCAGATCATAGGTTGCGGCGTTCTTGATCGTCCACGCCACGGCCGCAGCGACATCGTTTGTCGCGCCCTGTGCGTCCGAATCCGGAAAGAGGCGGTACGACGGGATCACCACGGCGATGCCTTGGCCTGCCAGATCTCGTCCAACTGATGCAAAACCGCGACGGTCGCCCAGCATGAACGCGCCGCCATGAACGAAGACGACGACGGGCGCGCCTGCGGGCGACGCCGGGAGATAGAGATCGAGGCGATGCTTATCGAGCCCATCGGCGATGTACTGAATATCGACGATCGATCGCGGTGCGGCGGCATATGCCGAGCCAGTAAGCGCAAGGCAGAGCGAGGCGAGGGCAAGCGTTCGAAGCATGCCGTCATCCTAGGTGTTTAGCCGGAATTGAGCTTCAGGAAACTCTCAAAGCGCGCCGTGGAGTGCTTTTCCGCGAACCGAGGATCGCGTCGAATCCCGGATCGTTGCGTGGTATCGACGCGAGCGAGCCACGCTCGCATCCGGGGTGCATCGCCGATGGCAAGGTAGGCCGCAGCAAGAGCGATCGTACCTGAGGTTCCAACCGTGGTTGGATCGATGGTCGCATCGAGCGTTTGCAATCGGGCTACGGCTTTCAAGCGATGTCCGCTGAGCGCATCGATGCGCGCGTCGATGGCGATCCGCTGGATGCGCGCGGAGGGATCGTTGGCCATCTCGTTCAGAACGTGACGAGCGTCGGCGTAGCGATGGAGTTCGATATCGGCGTTGGCAATATCGGTGTTGGCGAGTGTCGGAAATTGATGTGCGTTGAGCATTTGCCGTGAGAGCGCGATGGATTCTTGGTAGTCGCCGGCGAGAAAACTCGCCCAGGCAAGCGAGGCAACGGTGCCGGGGACATCGGGTGCAAGCGCGACTGCGCGGGCAAGGAGGTCGCGGCCATCGGCAATGTTGCCTCGGTGAAGGCTAATCGTCCCTTCCCAGACCAAAGCGAGCACGTTGTTCGCATCGAGCTGAATCGCTTTCGCGAAATCACGCGATGCAAGCGTTTCATTGTGATGAATCGCCATCGCAACAGCACCCCGCGCCGCATAAGCCGCTGAAGATTGTGAATCGAGAGAAATGGCTCGGTCTGCAAGGGTGATTGCGCGCGCTTGGAGTCGCGTGCGGTCCAGTTCCGTGGTTGCGTAGAAGGAGAGGCTCGTAGCCGCTTCCGACGCACCGGCATAGCCGAGCGGGCTCCTGGGTGCCAGGGCGATGACCCGTGCAAAAAGCGTCGCGGCGCGCGTAAGATGCGCCGGTGTACCGAGTGCTTCATCATGTATAGCAAGGAGATAGGCTTGCATCGCTTCGGCGCTTGGTGGTGGTGGCGAAGCTGGCGCGACACGCCACGCCACGATGGCAAGCGAGGCAACCGCAAGGACTCCCATGATCGCCCAACGCGCAATCGGCGGATGCTGGATTCGAGCGGTCGCAATTTCAGACGTATCGCAAACAACCAGGCGATACCCGCGCTTAGGCAGATTCTCAATGCGAACGTCGTTGCCATTCGTGCGCAGGAAGGCGCGCAAGACATAGATGGTCTGCGAGAGATTCGCATCGTACACATCGCCGTCGGGCCAAACACTCGTGATGAGATCGTCATTGCCGATGTAGGTATTCGGCGTGGTCGCGAGGGCGGCAAGCAGATCGACGGCTTTCGGTGCTAAGGCACACGCCTGGCCCCTATAGCGAACCACGCGCTCGGCTCGAGAGAGCGTAAACCGGCCAAACCTCAGCGTAAGATCCGAGTCCGTCATGATGTCCAGAGCATTCATTGATTCCGAGCCCGATGGCCTGCTTGGCACGATACCGTCCTTGCCCGACAACGTTCTAGCCGTCAATTCCGTGCGAGAATATCGATGGGATGGACCAGTTCCGAACTGGTGCGGGCGAGTTCGGGAGTGTCGTTCTCTATTGGGCTCCAGAATCGAGACCTAGCTCATGCGGATTGGGTTACCATTGGCAACGAATTGGGTCTTTTTCGTGACCAATAATTGCTCCTGAGGCACGATCGATTTCGAATATATCGCCTACGTGCCAATCGAGAGTTCCGAATAGACGCCCGTCATCCGTAACGAATGATCCCGTAAAACGCGCTTTTTGCCGTGTTGGATTGACGTTGACTCTCCAACGTAACCGACCATCGAATTCATAAAAGAAAAGATTCCGCGGTTCTTCCCATACGCGTGGTGCCAGCGCCAAGAAGCCATCTGAAAGCGACGTAAAGATACATTGCGTATCGGGCAACTTGATGACGTGCCCGGACGGACCTATGACAGTGTCTAGGGTGTCCGGTTCGAGGTGTATGTCCATCGACGACGGTATATACGCGGCCAGCTTCGGCGATATTGCCCGACGAAATGTTGCCTTGAAACCATCAATGGTGAGCGGCCACGCCGAGAGAAAATCAAGGTCGGGGATTTCCGTGGCAAATCGAACGAGTACACGATGACCGTAGGCAACCGCTTTTTTAATTTTGTGTTGAAACCAAATCGCCCGATCGGGGAACGTTAGGTTTGATCCAAGCGGCTCCGATTTTCCGAGCGGATTGTGGGATTCATTCGCGCTCACCGCTAAAGCCGAATCAATCGTAACCGTCGATCCTTCGGCAAGATTCGCGTTGGCCTCTCCGAAAATTTGCCAGCCGCCGCCCGAACCGAAGCGGTTTTTTGCAGCAGCACCTGTATAAAACCGCACTCCCGTAGGATAGCCCGTTACGATGCTCATCGCGGTTGGTTCCGTTGGAAGTGCGAAGGCCTGTTGGATCTCGCTGGCTGTCAGAACCGAGCCGTCTTTACGCACTAACGATGAGATTGAAGTCGAGAATGGATGTCCCACAGCATATGGCGTCAATGCCGCCTGGAGATTGCGACTAAATTGTACGAGCGTCGATGGGGGCAGCATGTTAGTATGGGCATCGCGCGGGATCGTGCTCGTGACCGATGATCTCCCCGGTCATGCGATCGATTTCAAAAATATCGCCGATATGCCAGTCAAGCATTCCGAAAATGCGCCCATCACTCGAGATCTCGGTACTAACGAAGCGTCTCGATTGCTTCCACGGATTTTTTTGGACTCTCCAGCGAAGCGTTCCATCGAACTCATAAAAGTAGAGGTTACGCGGTTCCTCCAAGACACGAGGCAAGAGTATGAGAATTCCATCTGGTAGGGCCTCAAAAAGAAAATTGTTGTCTAGAACGTGTATGACGTCTCCAGTCGGACTTATCAATGCCTTGAGATCGTCGTGAACTAATGCGATTCGCACCGATGCGCCGGCATAGCCTTTCATGGATGGCGATTCCGCAGTTGGAAATGCGGCTCGAAATCCGGCAATGGTTAGTGGGCAGGCCGCGAGAAAATCCATGCTCGGATCAGGTGTCTGAAATCGAACCAGTACTCGTTGGCCATAGGTGTCGAAGTTTTTTATTGGTTGTTGGACCGTTACGGCGCGATCGGGCAGCAGTAGTACCTTCCCGGTGTGCGAGTCATCGCCGGATACCGAGACCTGCGACTCCTCGGTTCGTCGTAAATCGCTCACCCGGTTTTACCTAGCACAACGAAGTAGGGGTAGCAGATTGGCATTTTTACCGCGCGAGTAGATCGATGGGTTGAAGGTGTTCCCAACCGGTGCGGGCGAGTTCCGGCGTGTCGTTTTCTTCGGTCGGATAGCCGATGCAGAGATAGGCGATGAGGCGCCAATCGGTCGGTACGTCGAGCGCTGTTGTGACAACATCGGGCTCGAGGATCGAGACCCAGCCCATGCCGATGCCGCGTGCGCGCGCCGCAAGCCAGATCACAAAGACGGCCATGACGGCGGAATAGTCCAGCATCTCCGGCATAGTTGCGCGCCCGAGGCCTTTGCCCGCTTTCGTTGCTTCATCGCAGAAGACCGCGAGATGGACGGGTGCGTCGTGCAATCCGGCAAGTTTAAGTTGCGCATAGCGGTGCGCATCTTCGCCTTCATACGAACTCAGTGCCGCTGCGTTGGCGCGCTCGAATGATGCGATAACAGCCGCGCGGCGTTCTGCACTATCGACGCGAACGAAGCGCCATGGTTGAGCGTAGCCGACGGAAGGCGCAAGCGCTGCACGTTCGAGTAACGATTCCAGCAGACCGTCGGGAAGTGGATCTCGTCGGAAATGCCGTACGTCGCGGCGCCAGCGCAAGAGGGCGTCGAGTTCATCGGCGAACGCTGCCGAAAAAATCATTTCTCGCTAGGAAACGTGCGTTCGCGAACATCCGTAGCATACGCACGTAACGCATCGACGGCAGCCGATCCGAGTTCTGCGTATCGCTTGGCAAAACGGGGCGAATGCGGATACATACCGAGCAAATCATGCAGAACGAGCACTTGTGCGTCGCAATGCGGCCCGGCACCGATGCCGATGGTCGGAATCGAAACGGCTTTGGTGATTGCGGCCGCGAGATCGGCTTCGACAACTTCGAGAACGAGCGCATACGCGCCGGCTTCTTCGACGGCACGCGCTTCGGCGAGGAGGCGATCGTGATTGGTGCGCACTTTATATCCGGGGCCGAGCCCGGCGGTTTGTGGCGTCACGCCGATGTGCGCAACAACCGGAATTCCGGCGGCGACGATTGCGCGAATGAGATCTTACTCGGGTTGCGCACCTTCAAGTTTGACGCTACATGCGCCGCCTTCTTTGACGAGGCGAATCGCATTGCGCACCGCTTCGTCATCGTTGACTTGATACGAACCGAACGGCATATCAACGATCACGTGCGCGCGGGATGTGCCGCGCATAACGGCGCGACTGTGATGGATCATTTCTTCCATCGTGACGGGCGTCGTTTCATCGTAGCCGAGTACAACGTTACCGAGACTGTCACCGACTAAGATGAGATCGATGCCGGCCTCTTCGGCGAAACGACCGAACGGAGCATCGTATGCAGTGACCACGGCAAACGCGTCTTTGCCCTTGCGTCGACGAATGGCATTCGCCGTGATCCGGCGCAGGTTTGGGGCCTGCACCGGTTCATACGGACGAACTTCAGGAGATGGTTGCTTATCCGACATGGCCGTTGGCGGCAAGCGCTTCGGCATAGGCAACGAGTGCACGAACGGGAACGCCTTGTGCTCCCTTGGAAAGCCACGCCGTCTCTTTTTCGACGTAGGCGGTTCCCGCGATGTCGAGGTGAATCCACGGTGTTTTCTCGATAAAGGACTTGAGGAATGCGCCCGCCGTGAGCGTTCCGGCAGCGCGCCCGCCGGTATTTTTGAGATCGGCAATATCGCTTTTCATCGCTTGCGTATAGTCATCGAAAAGCGGCATGTGCCAGTAGCGTTCGCCGGTGTGTTTCGTTGCCGCAAGAAATGTGTTGAGGAAGGCATCGTCGTTGGTCATCGCAGCGGATGCCGCGTGTCCGAGGGCGATGACGCAGGCGCCGGTCAGCGTTGCGCAGTCGATGATTTTCGTTGCGCCGAGCGTTTGCGCATACGTGAGCGCGTCGCACAACACCAGGCGGCCTTCGGCATCTGTGTTGATAACTTCGATCGTGGTGCCGTTCATTGCGCGCACGATATCGCCGGGTTTCGTCGATTTGCCATCGGGCATGTTTTCGGTTGCCGGTGCAATCGCGACGACGTTGACTTTCGGCTTAAGGGTTCCGATGGCGTGCATTGTGGCGATGACGCCGGCGGCTCCCGACATGTCCATCTTCATATCTTCCATGCCGGCTGCCGGTTTAATGGAGATTCCACCGGTATCGAACGTAATGCCCTTGCCGACAAGTGCCAGCATTTCTTTGGATGACGGATCGCCTTTGTACGTCATCACGATAAACGCCGGCGGCTGAGCGCTGCCCTGCGCGACGGAGAGAAACGAGCCCATCTTGTGTTTTTCGGCCCACGCCGCATCGTGGACGTCTACCTGGACGCCCGTTGCCTTGCCGACGGCGAGTGCTTCTTTTCCAAGCTGTGTCGGCGTCATATCGTTGGCCGGCGTATTTGCTAGGCGACGGGCAAGATTAATTGCCGTTCCAAGCGCATGTCCGCGCACGATTCCCGCAT
>VFSW01010928.1_pt1 | contig 12811 bp, 10 predicted proteins | sample 5358111 | NCBI WGS metagenome assembly VFSW01 (sample SAMN11554181, study PRJNA540505) | mine drainage metagenome | isolation source: sediment from site ElyBrook_90M | place: USA: Ely Copper Mine, Vershire, VT | collected 2017 | reverse complement strand
TATAAGCCAAAAGTTTATTCGATGGGCATCCTGCAATTTGCGCAGCTTTCGCGCGCACTGCTTATCAATGCGCTGGTGCTTATTGCCGTTCTCTTTTTTGTCCGGCAGGAGTGGATCCTTCACAGCCGGACGAACCTCTTTCTCTTCACGCTCTCCTCGCTTCTTTTACTTTCATTCTTTCGAATCGTGGTGTTCCGGAACCTTTTACTTCCGGCGATTGCCGGCATTGAAGTCCGCCGCATTCTCTTGGTCGGCACGAGCCTGGACGCGCGTGAACTGCTCGCGCAATCCGCCAGCGGAAAGGGCCGGCCGTTCGAAGTCGTGGCGGTGGTCGATCAAAACGGAATGTTCGCATCGGAAGTGGGCGGTGCAATCGTGATGAGGGCGGTGCCTTTGTTAAAGGAATTTGCACCGGCCAATAATATCCATGAAGTCGTCGTCGCAGAAAACGATTTGCCTTATGAGGACGTCGTGCGGCTCATTACGGAAGCGACTGAATTCGGCATTCCGATCCATTTACTCAGCGATCATTTCAAAGTGGTCCAGGAACGGGTGACGAAAAGCACGTCGGAATTTTTGAATGTCACCGGCGCCTCGATTTCCCATGGCCTGCATGGATTTTATGCGACATACTTAAAGCGCGCGATAGACCTCGTGAGCGCCGGCGCGGGACTGATCGCACTCTCGCCATTCTTTGGGGTGATTGCAATCGTTATTAGAAAGTCGAGCAAAGGGCCGCTTTTTTATCATACGGAAGTTGTGGGGCAGGGCGGTGAAATATTTCGCTGGTATAAATTTCGCACGATGTATTTGGGGCAACACGACGAGATTCACCGCGAGCACGTAGCCCAGCATATTCGTATCGGAAGCCGGCCCACCGGCAAACTCGAACACGATCCACGCGTGACTCCGATCGGACGATGGCTACGCAAGCACTCGCTCGACGAATTGCCCCAGCTCTGGAATGTGATGAAGGGCGATATGTCGTTAGTCGGCCCGCGCCCGTGTCTGCCGTATGAGTTCGAAGAATACGCGAATTGGCACAAGGAGCGTTTCACAACGCGTCCCGGAATGACGGGCCTCTGGCAAGTGAGCGGGCGTTCGAGCGTGAGCTTCAATGACATGGTCATTCTCGATCTCTATTACATCCATAATGTCTCGCTCTGGCTCGACACGGCGATTATTCTCCGCACCGTCGGTGTTGTGCTCACCGGGAAGGGAGGAGGATGACACCAACCGTTTTATCATCGGGAATTTCAGCACAATAGCACTTCAGCACTTTCACACATGGTCAGAATTGGAATTATTGGCGCGGGATATTGGGGATCGAATCTTGTTCGCGCCTTCAACGACACCGAGGGCGCGGCCATTGTTGCCGTCGCCGATAAAAAGCAGGGGCGCTTGCAATTTGTCGAAAAGCGATACCCGCACATTCGTGTTACCGCGGAAATGGACGACCTGCTGCGCGACGAATCCATCGACGCGATTGCGGTCGCTACATCGGTGCCGACGCATTATGAAGTTGGCCGCCGCGTCCTGGAAGCGGGGAAGCATGCAATGATCGAGAAACCGCTGGCCTATTCCTATGCGGAAGCGGTGCAGCTTAAAGAGCTAGCCGATTCACTTGGCCGTGTGCTTACCGTCGGGCATGTGTATCAATTTTCACCTGCCGTCGAGTGGCTCGCCGCGCGCATTGGAAGCGGGCGGCTGGGGAAGTTATTTCATATCGACTCCATCCGAATCAATCTCGGTCCGCCCCAATCGGAGGTGGACGTGGTGTGGGATTTAGCGCCGCACGATCTTTCCATCCTCATCTACATCATGTGGCAAACGGGACTGTCGACCGAGGTTCGCTCGATGCGCGTCATGGCGGGAAGTTTTGTCAAGGATACACTTTCGGACCTCACGCACATCTTCATTGAATTCGAGTGCGGTGTGACGGCGCACGTTCATGTAAGCTGGGTCACCTCGAACAAGGTGCGGCTCATGCAAATCTCGGCGGAACATGGCACCGTCGTTTTCGATGACATGCAGCCCTCCGAGAAAATCAAGATTTATTCGCAGGGCGTCGATACCCGCGTGGGGGCCGATGAATCGCAGTCGGCGGAGCTAACCTATCGCCCCGGAGACATCTTCATTCCCACGCTCCCGCGCCACGAGCCGCTCGCCGCCGAATGCCGCCATTTCGTCGATTGCATCGAAACGGGAAAGGAACCGATTAATGGGGGGAAGATTGGCGTCGAGGTGGTGCGGTTGCTGGAAATGATTTCGAAAGAGATGAGGCCGCCAAAAAACAGAATATGATTTATCAGATCGAAGCAATCGGCATTGTGAGCAATAATCGGTCGGAGATCGAAGACGACAATTGGGGAGATGTCGTATCCACGATTTCACTTGATCAAACAAAATACTTAGAGGATGCACTGAAAGAATTGCATGCGTTTTCTCATCTCGAAGTCATTTTTAGAATGGATCAGGTAAATCCAGAGAAGATTCACACTGGAGCGCGCCACCCCAGAAATCAGAAAGATTGGCCAATGGTCGGCGTGTTCGCTCAACGCGTGAAATCTCGCCCGAATCTCTTGGGTGTTAGTCGATGTGAGTTGCTCGACATTACTGGCTTGGAGCTTCGAGTAAAAGGACTTGATGCCATTAATGGGACACCTGTCATTGACATTAAACCATATTTCAAAGAATTCGGACCGCGAGGTCGTGTGCGGCAGCCAGTGTGGGCAACCGAATTAATGGCAAATTACTATTGAGACGAGGCCGTATGAACAGGCGTGTGGAGGCGTTGCCAGTGGTGCTGTTACGGTAACCGCAGCCTTCAGGCTGCGTGGGAAGCCGTCAGAATGTTGCGGAACACCGGCTGGTCGTATGTTCCCGAGGCCGTGCTCGCTCACCGCGCAGGCTGAAGCCTGCGGCTACCATTCGAATGACATCCCTGCAAATGTTGTTATGCATCCCATGACCGACCCTGTTTTTATCCACCCGCACGCGCTCGTCGAGTCCGACGACATCGGCGCGGGAACACGCGTGTGGGCGTTTGCGCACGTGATGAAATCCGCGCAAGTGGGGAAGGGGTGCAACATCGGCGATCACTCGTTTATCGAATCGGGCGCCATCCTTGGTAATGATGTTACGATCAAGAACGGCGTGAGCGTCTGGGATGGCTTGGAGATCGGAGATCTTGTTTTCGTGGGACCGAACGTGGCATTCACGAACGACACCCGCCCACGAAGCAAGATCTATCATCTCACGCCGGAGCGGACCAGGATTTTGGAAGGCGCATCGATCGGGGCAAACGCGACCATTCTGGCCGGAATAACGATAGGGAAGTATGCAATGGTGGGCGCCGGCTCCGTCGTAACGAAAGAGGTGAAGGATTTCGAATTAGTAGTCGGCTGCCCTGCGCGTCATGCGGGGTGGGTAAATAAGGCGGGAGAAAAAGCCGATATGCCGCCGGGTGACTAATTTAAGAATATTCCCGTTTCTGTCATTCCGAGCAGGGGGCCAGTAATTCGCGGAGCGAATTACTGCGGAGTCGAGGAATCTCTCGCAATTCATCGCACTGCCGAACTGCAAAAGATCCTTCGGCTCCGCAATTCTCCCTTCGGTCGAATTGCTCCGCTTAGGATGACGTTCTCCTGATTTCCGTTATTCATCATGAAAGTACTCATCACCGGCGGGGCCGGATTTATTGGCTCCCATACGGCGGACTCGCTCATCGAGCGCGGGGACGATGTCGTTCTACTGGATAATCTCTCCAAGCCCGTTCATTTGAAGGGGATACCAACGTATCTTCATCCAAAGGCTAAGCTTATTATCGGCGATGTCCGCGATCCGAAGGCTTTTCTTGAAGCATTGCAGGGCGTCGATGCCGTCATTCATCTCGCCGCGTATCAGGATTATTTGCCCGATTTCAGTACCTTCTTTTCTGTCAATTCGGTCGGAACGGCGCTGCTTTACGAGCTGATCGTGGCCAATAAGCTGCCGATCAAACGAGTGCTTGTAGCGAGTTCGCAGGCGGTGAATGGCGAAGGACTGTATCTCTGCGAGTTGCATGGACTTATGGCGCCCAGTTCACGTCCTGTCGAGCAGCTTGAGCGAGGGGATTGGCCTATGAAATGCCCTGAATGCGGACGGCCGGTCGAGTGGCGATGGACTCCCGAAAGCTTTTCGCACCCAGAAAACCAGTATGCGCTTTCGAAGGAATCGCAGGAGAAAATGGCACTCTCGTTTGGCCGGAAATACGATATTCCGAGCGTTGCTCTCAGGTACTCGATCGTTCAGGGACCCAGGCAGTCCTTTTATAATGCATATTCCGGTGCCTGCCGGATTTTCTCGCTTCATTACTACTTTAAAAAAGCGCCAACGATCTACGAAGATGGCGAAATGCACCGGGATTTCGTCAATTATCGGGATGTTGTTCGGGCAAACATCCTGGCCGTGGACGATGACCGGCTGGTTGGACAACAGTTCAACGTGGGCGGCGGGAAAGCTTATTCAGTGAAGGAATTCGACCGGATCGTCGCCGGGATCTCGGGATGCCCGGACATAGAACCGAGCATTCCGGGAGTGTTCAGATTTGGTGACACGCGGAATTCCTGCTCGGATATTTCAAAGCTGCGAGCCGTTGGCTGGGAGCCGCTCGGAACGGTCCAGGAAAGTGTGACTGAATATGTCGATTGGTTGCGTACACAAACGGATGTCGGCGACATTTTCGAATACGCCGAGAAGAACATGCGGTCGCTGAATGTGCTTCGGAATAGCCTGAAATAGCGAAAAGGTGTATATCTAAAATGTCCATAAGATACATTATGTAAAGTCACGAATTGGCGAATGGCTGTGAATAAGTCACCTATTTCTCAGTCGCTTCGAGCAAACGCTTCCTTCTTCCACGATTTCAAAATGTGACTTCAATCTCACATCTTAAAACCGCTCTTTTGTAACAAAACCATTTTTGCGAAGTTGGTATAGACCATGAGAAAACTCCCGATTCATCTTCTGGCAGCGACGCTACTCCTCGCCGCCGCGAACGGGCAAGCCCAGCAACTCGAGCATTTGCATGTGATGTGCGCATCAGGAACGACGAAGGGAATCTCAGTCTCCCCAGGAGGTGTCATTCGGCCATTTACTCCGTATCCACCAATCCATGAGAGCGAGCCCTTCCTCTGGGACTCGACGCGAAGATTATGGATTGCGTTAACTGACCCGTTTATTGGAGACTCACTTAATCTTGAAACCACTCTTATTTCGCCATCGGGTGTTATATTCGATCTGCTCTCGAATGGATGGACTACGAAATCATCGGACCACGGCGTCACATTTTCGAGACTCACTGTTCCACCTGTCTACGATATTATCATAAGCCCGCTCGGAGAGCTATTCGAATTTTCCCCGAAATGGTTGTACCGTTCGACCGACTTAGGACAAAGCTGGGATTCCATTTTATCGCCAAGCATTAATGCGTTTAGTCAATGCTACTTTGACAAGGCGGGAAGCATTATCGATTTTGCTTTTCCGGGATCTCGCTATTCTCCGATTTATCGACTTGCGCGTGGCGACACAACATTCGATAGTATTGGAGTTTGTCCCATCTATGGTAGTCCAAAGTTTATGTCTTGTTCGGTAGATTCTAGTTCGGTGTTCCTCGCGACCCATAATTCACTTTACCGCTTCACAGAAGCGACTAGAACGTTTGATACTATTCCACTTTCCTTCGTTGTGAGGGATAGCACCACGATTGATGCCATTTGTTGTGATTCTTCGGGCGATCTTTACATGTCTTCCGCCGGAAATATCTTTCGTTCCCAAGACACCTCAAAATCATGGACATCCATTTATCGCGGTGGTAGCAGTTGGCTTGCTTTTCAACCACCAGCATCTATATGGGCAGGCGGCGGTACGCACCTCTATCAATATCGGCTTGATTCACTAGTGGTTTTGACGTGTGACTCGCCCTTCGAAGCAATGGACGCGCGAATCGTCGCGATAAAGGGAGACAGCCTTTACGCTGGCATTGACGACGACTCGATGCTCTTCCTCTCAACCACCAATGGTGATTCCTGGAAGCAAATTTGGTGCGACTCCCCGATGGCACTTTACAATGGATCTACGCTTCAATTTGCGCCGGACGGGGCTACTTATCTCTCAAACCAGGCAGGCATAGCTTACAGGACATACGGTGGCGTTTCCTGGGATTTTATCTTTCCTTTTCGTAACTCCATGATGCAATTGAATACCGTCGATTCACAGTCCAATCTGTACTCGACCGGGGAGGGAGGATTTTGGATCTCGAAGGATGCAGGCATGTCGTGGTCAGAGCAACCATTTCCCCCTTCCGGTTTTCCTCTGATGAGTATCACTCCGCAAGGCTTTCTTTGCGCCGCGTTTAACAAAGAGTTTGTTTATTCGACCGACCACGGTCAATCCTGGATAGAATCAGAAATTAACGATACGCTCGCGCAAGGGATCGCGTCAATCCATACAGCTTTCGGCCGAATTTGGCTTTCGTTCGACAGCGTGCTACTACTTTCCACCGATGACGGTGCGTCCTGGTCGCGCGCAATGCAAGGCTTACAGCATTCACCGGGAGGCCTGATTACAACCGACCCCGTTGGTCATACCTTTTGCATTCAGGGAAAAATGTTTCTTGGAACATCTGATTCCTGCTCGATTTATGTTTGGAACCCTAACGACCGCACCTGGAGCCAGCTTACTCCTGCCACTGCTATCCCCGTGAATGCAATTTGTGCGAACGGAAAGTACCTGTTCATCGGCGGCAATGGCGTGTACAGGGTTCCAATTGCCGATTTTAACCTCGCCGTCTCCGAACCCACGTCGCTCGCGAGTGAACAATCCGCCCTCGCCTATCCGAATCCATCATCGAAGAATTTTTCCATTCGATTTTACCTCGAAAAGCCATCTTCGGTATCCGTTTCGGTGTATGATGTCCTCGGCCGGAATATTCTTCACCTGAATGCCGGAGAGCGCGCGGCGGGATGGAACGATATTCCAATCAGCGAAGCGCTTTCGCCTGGCACGTACAGCTATCGCATCGAAGCGGGAGGACAAACATTTCGCGGGCAACTGGCAATCATTTCTCCTTAAGCGGTTTCCACTATGAGCATGACCGCTCGTTTGGTCATCCCCCGCTTGGGCGTGGAGCATGCTTTAGCTTGCTCCAATTTGGCACAAGCTAAAGCAGCATGAGCAATCATGCGGGCCACTCCTCGCAAAAAAACATTCAAAAAATCTTTTGGAGTTACTTGACACTGCCATTTTTATTGCGTATGTTTACAGGGTCTTTGATGGGCACCTATCGGGGAAAGGATGAATTATGAAGTATGAAGGATGGTGCATTGCTCATTGAAAACTGAAATGGGAATTGGCGAATTTGACGCGGGAGAACGTCAAAATTTTTCAGAGCAGACTTTCTTTCCATAAGAATGCCCAAAATGAAAATTAAACGTATCTCGCCGAGGAAGAAAACTATAAAGAATTCTTACGGTTTATAAAAACAAATGCGTCTGCGCGTTTGAATACTTTTTATGGAAACGCCGAGGGAGCAACATACCGGCTTATTTTTCGTAAGAATGAGAAGTTCGTAATTTTGCATCTCACCCATCCGATATCTTATGGCACAATCCAGCACTAACGACCTCCCTATCGTCCACCAGCCCTTTCAAATCGAACCGGCTGCAATAGACATGAGCGAAATTCGCTCGAACGCGCGAGCGATGTTCGTCGAGACGACAAGCAAGCTTGCACAGAGCGTCTATAAGCGCATGGAAGAGACTCTCGCCGTTGTGCGTGAGAAGCTCAAGCGGCCGCTGACGCTCGCGGAAAAAATTGTCTACGGACATCTTTGGGAACCGCAATCCCAGGCGATGGATCGTGGCGTGAGCTTCCTTCAACTTCGCGTCGATCGCGTCATCATGCAGGATGCGACCGCACAAATGGCAATCCTGCAATTCATGCAAGCGCGGAAGGATACCGTCGCGGTGCCATCGAGCGTCCATTGCGATCACCTGATTCAAGCCTATCAGGGGGCCGAGAGTGATCTCGACCGCGCGCTCGATGCGAATACGGAAGTTTATCATTTCCTAAAAGCTGCCTGCGCGAAATATGGTATCGGCTTCTGGGGTCCCGGCTCGGGAATTATCCATCAGGTCGTGCTCGAAAACTATGCTTTCCCCGGCGGGCTGATTATTGGCTCCGATTCGCACACGCCGAATATGGGCGGGCTTTCCATGATCGCCATTGGCGTTGGCGGCGCGGATACCGTCGATGCCATGGCGGGATTCCCCTGGGAAGTATTGAACCCGAAGATCGTCGGCGTCAAGCTTACCGGCGAGCTTAGTGGATGGGCCGCACCCAAAGATATTATCCTTCATGTAGCCGATAAGCTCACCGTAAAAGGCGGCACCAACCGCATCATCGAATATTTCGGTCCCGGTTGCCGCACGCTTTCGACGACGGGCAAAGGCACCGTCACCAATATGGGCGCGGAAATCGGCGCCACCACTTCCCTTTTTCCTTTCGATGATAACGGCGTCCGCTACTTGAATGCCACAGACCGGAAAGAGATCGCGGAGATCGCAAAGAACTATATCCACCTTCTCACCGCCGATCCGGAAGTCGAGCAAGACCCAGAAAAATATTACGATGAAATTCTCGAGATCGATCTATCGAAATTGGAGCCGCTGATCAATGGCCCGTTCACTCCCGATCTCGCCCGCCCAGTTTCCAGACTTTCGGCCGACGCGAAGGAGAATGATTATCCGGCGAAGATTTCGGCCACGCTCGTTGGAAGCTGCACAAATTCGAGCTACGAGGATTTGACACGCGCCGCGCAAGTCGCCGAACAAGCCGCGAAACATGGTGCGAAGGCCAAAATGCCGCTTATGATCAATCCCGGCTCCGCTCTCATTCGAAAAACCGTCGATCGCGACGGACAGCTTAAGGCGCTCGAAGCAATCGGCGCGGAAATCCTTGCGAATGCCTGCGGACCCTGCATCGGCCAATGGAAACGCGAGGACGTAAAAAAAGGCGAACGCAATACGATCATCAATAGCTTTAACCGCAATTTCCCAGGACGCAATGACGCAAATCCCGCTACGCTCGCCTTTGTAGCAAGTCCGGAAGTCGTTATAGCTTACGCACTTGCGGGCGATCTCTCCATTAATCCTTTGAAGGACGAATTGACTGGCTCTGACGGCAAGAAATTCCGCCTTGAGCCGCCCCCGAAAGTCGATCCATTGCCGAAGAATGGTTACATCGGCCGACGCATTGGCTATGTGCCGCCAGCGAGGGACGCTCATAGCGCGGCGGTGAACGTTCCTCCGCACAGCGAGCGCCTCCAAATCCTCGAGCCGTTCCAGCCGATGGTCGATTCCGAAACCTTCGATATGCCGGTCCTCATCAAGACCAAAGGCAAGACGACGACCGACCACATCTCCCCCGCCGGCGCATGGCTGAAATATCGCGGACATCTCGATAAGATTTCCGACAATATGCTCACCGGCGCTATCAATGCCTGGTCGGGTGAAACCGGAACTACCACCAATATCTACACGCACGAAAAAAGCCTGCCCGTACCGCAAGTTGCACGCGATTACAAAAAGCGCGGCAAGAAATGGGTCATCGTTGGCGATGAAAACTATGGCGAAGGTTCGAGCCGCGAACACGCTGCGATGTCCCCGCGCTATTTGGGCTGCCTCGCGGTTGTTGCTCGCAGCTTTGCGCGCATCCACGAATCGAATTTGAAGAAGCAGGGCATTTTGCCGCTCACCTTTATCAATCCCGCCGATTACGACAAGATCAAGGAAGGCGATACCGTTTCGCTCGAATATCTGCACGAATTGGATCCCGTCCGCACGGTGAACATGAAACTCACTCACACGGATGGCACCGAAGAAGTTATCGCGCTTAAGCACTCGATGAACATGGAGCACATCTCATGGTTCGAAGCCGGCTCGGCTCTGAACCTCATTCGCCTGCACTCCGGCCAGTCTTCGATCGTCGAAGGAATGACCGAGGCGCCGCCGGAAGCGGTGGCAGCATAAAGAGTCTTTGTGTAGCATCGGGAATATGTTCCCGATGCTACACAATTGCAATTCGGAACAGTGCCCTGTAAATTTCGTAATTTTGTGTCTTAATATTACTTTCCATTTCTCAACACCCCTTTCAAAATCCATTTATGCCTCTCATTCTCGATCTTACCGCCCGCGAAGTTCTGGATTCTCGCGGAAATCCTACCGTTGAAGTCGATTGCACCTTAGACGATGGCTCGTTTGGCCGCGCTATTGTGCCAAGCGGTGCCTCCACCGGCGAGCGCGAGGCTGTCGAACTGCGCGATGGCGATAAAAAGCGCTACGGCGGCAAGGGCGTGCTCAAAGCTGTCCATAACGTGAACGATGAAATTAATGCCGCGCTCATCGGAATGCCGGCGCTCGAACAGCGCGCCGTGGACGAGACGCTTATCGCGCTCGATGGCACGCCGAATAAATCGAAGCTCGGCGCGAATGCGATCTTGGGCGCCTCGATGGCCGTAGCGCGCGCGGCATCCGAATCGGTGGGACTGCCGCTCTACCGCTATCTCGGCGGCACGGGCGCGTACCTTCTCCCGGTGCCGCAGATGAACATCATCAACGGCGGCGTCCACGCCGATAACTCGCTCGACTTTCAGGAATTCCTCATCATGCCCGCCAAAGCACCGAGCTTCCGCGAAGCGTTGCGCATGGGCGCCGAGACATTTCATGCGCTCAAATCCGTGTTGAAGAAGAAAGGGCTGAATACCAACGTCGGCGATGAAGGCGGTTTCGCGCCGAACGTGAAATCGACCGAAGAAACGCTCGATTATATCGTGCAGGCTATCGAGCAGGCGGGCTACAAACCCGGTGCCGATATTTTCCTCGCCATGGACTGCGCCGCAAGCGAAATGTGGCGCAACGGGAAATATGAGAAGTACAAGTCCGCGCCGGGAACGAAGCTCACGCGCGAGGAAATGGTCCGCGAATTCGAAAAGCTAGTTCGGAACTATCCCATCTGCTCCATCGAGGACGGCATGGCCGAAAACGATTGGAAAGGCTGGAAAATGATGACCGAAGCGCTTGGCGATAAAATCCAGATTGTCGGCGATGATGTTTTCGTTACCAATACCAAGATCATCGCGAAAGGAATCGAGGAAGGCATTGCGAATTCTGTCCTCATCAAGCTCAATCAAATCGGCACGATCACAGAGACCTTCGACGCCATCGCGATGACGCAGCGCGCCGGATGGAGCACTGTCATCAGCCACCGCTCCGGCGAGACCGAGGACACCACTATCGCGGACGTAGCGGTCGCTGCCAACGCCGGACAGATCAAGACCGGCTCCGCCTCCCGCACCGACCGCATCGCGAAGTACAATCAACTCATGCGCATCGAAGAGCAGCTCGCCGGGCAATCGAAGTTTGCGGGATTAGGGGCGCTGGCGGTCAATTATTCCTTCAAAAGCGGCGCAGCGAAGATTGGGACGAATGGGGCGGTGAAGAAGCCGGTGGCGAAGAAAGTACGGGTGTAGTATTTTTGATGCATGAAGTGGATCGAACAATGGGATGGCTTTGAATGGGATGAAGGTAATTCCTCGAAGAATTTCCTAAAACATGGCATTTCCATTGAAGAATGTGAACAAGCCTTTTTCGCGGAGCCCCTGCTCATCACGGACGATTCCATCCACTCCGAACTGGAAGAGCGTCAAAATGCGTTGGGTATAACGAGGACGGGAAAACCGCTATTTGTATCCTTTACTATTCGAAATAATCGCATCCGGCCCATCTCATTTCGTAAAATGAGCCGAAGGGAAAGGAGAATTTATGCCAAAGAAGCCGCTAAAAAAGATTCCGAAATTTAAGACCGATGAGGAAGCGGGCCGCTTTTGGCTCGAACACGACTCTGCGGATTACATTGATTGGAGCAAAGCAAAGCGCGTCCAATTGCCGAACTTAAAAGCCTCCGGTCATGTGGTGCCGGTTGCAATTCCAGACGAGGAGTATATACGTTTGAACAATCTCGCAATCGAGAGAAAGAAATCGCTCGCGGAAACCATCCGGCATCTGCTCATTCGCAGCATGGACGAACTCCGTGCGAATCCTTCGTCACGGCTGTGAGCGACTCCGGAAACATGGACTGAACTTGGAGTTCCGGCCAAGCGTTGCGGCGCACTCGCATTAAACGGGAAAAAGAAGTGATGCGAAGGATTAGTATGAACTCCAAATCTTGCCAGCGGAACCTACTTTGTTCGCCTCACGAGTTCGAGTGGAGATCACGCGAAGGACAGGCTGGTATTGGAACGACAGAGCATGAATTTTAATCGACGTGACTATGAGAGTTAAACCCATTTCATCGATCGCCGCTTTTTTCTCATGCAGTCTGTTTTTTGCACCCGCTGTGCTTGGGCAGACGCACACTGTCGGCTCATCCACACTGGCCTGGCAATCCGCTTCTTCCACCGGCGCGGTCATCCCTTTCACCGATAACGGCTCGATCATGTTCCGTGCCCACGATCACCCTCTGAGCGGCGACGTTTGGACGACCAAGGCCCCGATGCCGACCGCGCGAGACGGTCTCGCGGTGGGGGCTCCGGGCAACGGGAATATCTACGCCATCGGGGGGGATACGTTGTCACCAACAACCTTGTTTCGTGTGAGGAATTCGTGTGAGGAATACGACCCGAGCACGAATACCTGGACGGAGCAGGCCCCGATGCCGCCCGCGCGAGCCGGTCTCGCGGGGGGGGCTCGGGTCAACGGGAAGATCTAGTAAA
>VFSW01010927.1_pt1 | contig 12813 bp, 17 predicted proteins | sample 5358111 | NCBI WGS metagenome assembly VFSW01 (sample SAMN11554181, study PRJNA540505) | mine drainage metagenome | isolation source: sediment from site ElyBrook_90M | place: USA: Ely Copper Mine, Vershire, VT | collected 2017 | reverse complement strand
TATTTATGATCTATCCGTGGGCGTTTGGGTAACCTTTATTTTGATCTATAGCGGAAACTTTGGCTTTTGCCTACTATTCGGTATACTCCATCCTATTCCGCGGTAGCTCAGTGGTAGAGCGGCCCGCTGTTAACGGGTTGGTCGTAGGTTCGAATCCTACCCGCGGAGCAAAGGTGAAAGTGGAGGTAACACAAGCCCATCAAATGGCTTAGGCTTTGGTGTTTGTAGCAGTTCGAATTTGTTTTGAGCGTCTATTTTCTGTTGTACCCTTTTCGAGAGGGCTGTTACTGGTTGAGTGTATAAAGGAGCCACCGTTTGATCCTTTAGGGTAAGGTTCGAAAAAAGATACCCCAAAAGCTGACGACGCTGTTCTGGCGATCGGTTTATATAGATCTCGCGTGCACGTAAGGCAAGTTCGAGAATGTTGCTATAGATCTGAAAATACTTACTCTCTTCCGATTTCAGACGCGCAAGTTGTTCATTCAATATCTTTTGTTCTTCGTTGATCGTTACCTGCTTATCCTGCCATTTTTCCATCGTGATGCGTTCGGCCAACCGATCCTCATAAAGCACATCTAGTTGCCTCTGTAGGGCCTTATAACGGGCCGTAAGACGCTCTATACTCTCTTGTTTGTAAGTTGCCTCAACTTGGTGGTCTGCGAGCAAGCTCTGGCGTAGCTGTTCCGCTTCTTCGGGAGTAATAGCTTCAAAAAAGGTAAACACGCCCATCAATGAATTCTCAATCTTTTCTTCTCTGGTGTTTGCACGCTGAGAACATTCCTTACTGTGTTTGCAAGCGTAGTAGATATGCCCCTTCTGGATTTCCCCACTGATGGTATATCCGCACTCTCCGCACTTCATCATCTTGGTGAACTTGAATAAATGGCGTTTGTAATGCGGTGTCGTTTTCCCATGCATGATCTCCTGTATGCGATCAAAGATACCTTTGGAAACAAGCGGCTCATGCTTTGCCTCGTATGTCTCGCCGTTCCAACGCATTGCTCCGTAGTAAAACGGATCACTTAGGATTTCGTGGAGTCTCCCCTTTGCCAATCTGCTACCCGTCCGAGTTCTTAACCCATCATCGTAAAGCTGATCCCGGAGAGCCATGAGAGAGTAATTTCCTGTCGCGTAAGTTTCAAAGGCTTTCTTAACCATCGTGCCAACTGCGGGATCTATGACATGTATCTTGTGCCCCTTCTCACCAACCGTCTTATACCCGAGCGGGGGCTTTGTAGGCAACCAACCCTGTGAGATCTTCTCTTTCTGCCCCTTCTTAACTTCTTCAGATAAGTTAGAGATAAATTTCTTTGCCAAGACAATTTCCTATATAGGACTCTTCTCAGGTTTCTCCCGCCTCGTCACTTCATCATCCGTTCATACGCGAAATGTACGATTGCGATTGATCAACGATGGCCACAGGAGTGCCCGATGCTTTCAGTTCGTTCTTTTGTCGCTCTCGCGACAGTGTTCTTTCTCCCGCCGCTGGTCGCGCCCGCACGCGCCGAACAGATGCTCACGACCTGGTATGACTGCCCGTTCAGCCCGGATTGCGTCGCCAACAGGCACTACCCGAAGGGCACGGTGCTGCGCCTCTTCAATCCGAAGACAGGGAAATCCGCCCGCGGGGTCGTGCGCGATTACGGGCCCGAGGCTTGGACCGGCAGGACGCTCGACGTCTCGCGTGAGATCGCCGGACTTCTCGGCATGAAGAGCGCCGGAATCGCCTCTCTCGAAGTCGACGTCGTCTACCGGCCGTGACATTGCCGGGGAGACAATATCTCAGGCGGGCTCTTCGGAGCCCGTTTCTATGCGAACTTGACCAATTTTTCATCTCTATACATAATGCAAAAAGCCATCTCGTCAACGGAGGATTGAAAGATGAGGTCCATTCTGCTCGTTATCGCAGCCGCGGCCGTCAGCCTGGTTGCTAGCCGCGTTCTGCTCGGCGAATTCAATGCCGCCATCATGACCGCCGTCGGCTCTTCCCTCCTTCTGGGCAGCTGGCTGCAAATGTGCAATCTGTCGGTCATCGGGCATGGTGTTGATGGATCCCCGCACATGGTCGGCATGCCGTTCACGCTATTTGCCTTCTATGTTGTCTTGCTGATAGCAATCTCATTCATCGGATTGACGTATGACCCGCAGCTTTTGCCCGGGACCGTCATGGGTCACCGGATGGTAGGGATAGGGGGCATGAGTGCGTGGCTCGCCGGCCTCTCAGGCTGGTACGGATTCGCTTCGCGAGAAACCTTCGAGCGCCCCACGCAGCCTCCGGCCAATAGAAACAAGAAGGAATGAGGTCCGAGCAACGAGACCATCGACCACGAGAGCGGCGGCCTTTGATCACACGCGTGTTCTTCGGTCTCGATTTTGTCCAGAATAATATCGGAACGACCCGCTTCGGTGGGCCGTTTCCTTTTTGTATTAATACCAGCCATCCTCAATGCATCAGCGTGATCGCGACGTTGCCGTTGGAATCCTCCTCTTCTTCGATCCTATTGAGATACAAGAGCGGCGAGGCGACCATCATGTAGAGGATCTTTATGGCGAGACCGGTGAGTATGATGTCTCCTATGCCCGAAGGCGCGACGACGCCCCAGAACGCGACTACGAAGAAGATCACGCTGTCGAGCACCTGCGCGACTATGTTGGCGATGTTAGCTCGCAGCCACAGATGCGCCCCGTTGTAGCGCCTTTTCAAGAAAAGATAGAGCCAGACGTTCAGATTCTGGCTGAAGGTATATGCCACGAGGCTCGCAAGGGCGACGCGCGGCGCGGAGCTGTATGCCGCCGCAAGGGCACTGTTCAAGGGAGCAGTCGTGTCCGACCCGACAAGGGCGACCGTCAACTGGACGAGCACGGAGAAGAATATCACCGCGGCGATCCCAACCCAGATCGAATAGAGCCCGTCTCTCGGCCCGAAACGCTCTATCAGGAAGTACGTCGCGAGAAAGACCGAGGCATAGAAGATGTTGCCGGTGTTGGTCGGATGCCCGAAGAAAAGCACGATCTTGCCGCCGACCGCGGTGATGAGGATGAGGAAGACGATGATGACGCTGTATAAGCGCTCTTTGCCCAGCCTCCAGCCCACCGCCACGAACGCGGCGCTGATGAGGGCGGTGGCCAGAAGTAATAGTTCATTCATACGAAGCGGACGAGACGAATTGAACGCCGAGAATCCCTGAAATAACCTCAGATTCAGCATACCAAGAACGCGCTTCGTCCGCTATATGCAAAGGAAGCGCACCTATCCCTCACGCGCTTTCCCGTGCGCGCGTGACGTTGGTCGCCTCGTACGCGTCCATATAATCCTTGTACCAGCTGTATTCGTGCCCGAGGAAATGCGCGATGAGCTCGAGCGCGAGCGCCGCGGTCTTGCCTTCCACGTCTTTGCCAGGCACCATCTCGACGATATCCAATCCCGCTACCCTGCGGCTCATGCCGATGTGCTGCGCGAGCGCGAGCGCCTCGCGGCGGGTCAGTCCGCCTTGCGTGGAGAGCGCGACGCCGGGCGCGTATGCCTCGTCTATGGAATCCATATCCATCGAGATCCAGAGCGCATCGACTTTGCGGGAGAGCGCGTCGATGGCGGCGCACGCGGATGAAATGCCGCGCTTCTCGATATCAAGCATCGTCACGCATGCGAGCCCTTCGCGGCGCAGGTACTCGATCTCCGCCTGGTCGAAGTCCTTGAGCCCGATATAGAGGAAATTCTCGGATGCTAGCGGGCGCTTCACGATATCGGCGAGGATCGGATGGCCCTGGCCCATCAAGACGGCGGTGACCATGCCGTGCACGTTGCCTGAGATGGTCGTCTCATGTGTGTGGCAATCGGGATGCGCGTCGATATAGATGACGCCGAGGGACGGATGCGCGGCGGCGGCGCCCGCGATCGTGCAGATCGATACCGAGTGGTCCCCGCCGAGGGCTATCACGACCGACCCCGCGCGCGCCGCCTTCTCGACAGCGTCACAAGAGCGCTTCGCGACGCCCGCGATCTCGCGCGCGTTCTTCATCATTCCGGCGCTGGCGATGAGGCGCGGCTTCGGGCACTGCACCGACGTTGATCCCGAGATCTCGCGCCCGACCGCTCTGAGCATCCGCTCCAGCCCCCGCTCGCGCAGATAGCCGGGAGCCGCGGCGAGCCCGCGGTCGTCGCTTCCGAGCTCGAGCGGCACCGAGACGATCGCGACGGCTTCCGCGCTGCGCTGGAACTCGTAGAACGAAAGATTGTCTCGATTGTCCCTTGGCGGCATGTATCCTTACAATAACAACCGCATCGAGCCTTCGATCGGCGCCTGATGTGCATAACTGCCATATCATTTCATCAAAAGTTTGCCTTTGATCCGTCGACGTGCTTTATTTCCTCCAGACACCTCACTAAGGTCGTACACGCGCACTATGAGGAGACCGTCTGATGCAAATCATTCGCTATGGCAACGGCCCTGGAGCCCGCTGCTATCTGAGAGCGCAGGCAAGGTATCTGCGGGTAGGATCGGGATATCTTCCAAGAAGCCGGCAGTCCTTCGTCGGCATCGAGGTCTCATACGGCCTGGAAGAGCTGCTTCCTCTTTCGGCCCTCTTTGCCGCCATGGACAAGAGAGCCGCCGTGCCCGAAGTGTTCGTCTGGGACGAGGAGAAGATCGAGCCGGAATTGCTTGTTCTTTTCCGAGTCAGTCGTCCGGATGCGAAGCTTCTTGAGACGATTGCAGGCAGGGTCGGACGAATGCTGATCGGTTGCACTGAGATCATCGCGACAGGCGAGGCGAATATCGAACGAGAAAGCATGCGAGGATTTCTCCGGCGGTTCAAGGAGAATGGCGGCGGCATTGTCTCCGTCACCGACTCGATGGCGACATCGGATGATGACCTCGATCCCGTGCACCTGTTCATGGTCACACGCGTCGAACGTCGCAGGCCGACGATCCTTGCATGACGATCCCTGCAAAACTCCGCCAAAGGCCGCCCATCAAAAGGCGGCCTTTCTTTTGGCATGAGCGCGACGAGCTTGACGATATGTTTGACATCTACGATGACGGATGTCACTATGCTTCCAGTCGTAATTATGTCGCTTGTTGCGTTGCGTAAGTCCCTGTCAAAAAGCGGAGCGCGACATGCATGAGAGATCCTGGTACCAGTTATCGCGAAAGGAGCAAGACCTGTACCTCAGGCTCCTGTGGGAAGACGGCCATAGCGAGAAAGCTATCGCCGACTTTTTCGGTACGACGAAAAATACCGTTGTGCGGCGGCGCCACAGCCATCCCGGCGCGCTTATGGAGGACCGGTCGATCGCCAGGCGGTTAGTCGAGCGCTCGGTTGATCCTGAGCGTTTTCGGGACCTTCTCGATCTCCACGCGATGCGGGAATTGGAGGCGAAGGGAGTGCCTGCTATCGCGCCGATCGGAACATGCCAATGGCCCTTGAGTACCGGCAGGTCCTTGCGGTCGGTGCCGAGGTGCGGCAAGCCGGTCGTTCCCGGTTTCCTCATGTGCAGAGAGCACCTGAAGAACGTCCCAGGAATAATCGTGCCTGAATAAGTCTTCATACTATCCGCCCGGCTTCATGTCGGGCGGCTTCTTTTTTATTCCCGCACGAATTGCGCGTCGATGGTCGGGCTCGACGCGCCCGGGTCGAGCATGCCGGTGATGTCCACGGCATCCCCTATGGTGAGGTCGTTTATAGTGCCGCTGTTGTTTCCGCCCGGCTGTATGAATTGCGTCCCGCCTTTCCCGCTCGTCGTATCGACGGTCCACGTGAACGTCGTCGAACCCCACGCGATCCCGACGGTGAAGGAATCTCCCGCGAAGGATTCGATGCGCGCGCTCGCGAGGTATACGAGCCCGTCGTTGGCGATATCCATCTCGAGCATCGCCTTCGTGCCGGCAGCTGCCGAAGTGCTCGCCGAAGCGGCCGATGCGCTCATCATCGATCCGCCGGCCGCTGCGACTCCATGGTTGAATGAGTTGAACGCATGCAGGTACGGCTGCTGCCAGTACACGAGCGCGAAAGCCGCGATTGCGACGCTCGATACGGCGGCGAAGAGGAGTACCTTGCGCGAGGGCATATACGCGCCGAGCGGTAAGTGGATGATATCGAGTGCGCGTGGCATGTATGTATATTCCCCTATCACTCATTAAGAACCCGTGAATGGGCAGGCAAAGCAGGTCCGGCGCATGCACTCGCTGACTTTTCAAAGCTTGTCGGTGGCGTATCCTCCAAGATGAAGAGCCATTCATGAAAAGTTCATATTTTCCGATTATTATGCGTAACATCTATTGTACCTATGCCGCAGGACAGCACTTCTCCAGAAATCCGTCCCTATAACAAGCATCAATGGCTAGTCGCCGGAATACTGCTCGTTTCCTATCTCGTGGTCTATGAAGCGGGCCTGCGTTTCCTTCCTAGCTCGGCGGAGCTCCATCCCGCTTCGGCGCTGGTCCTGGCCGCGCTCTTCTTCTCCGGCATACGCCTCTGGCCGGCGGTATACCTGACAGCGCTCGCCGCCGCCCTGCTCGCGGGCACGCCGACGCTGGCGCTCGTTACCGGACCGATCGCGGTGACGCTGCAAGCGATCATAGGCGCTTATCTCCTGCGCAAAGGCCGCGTCGACCCCTTATTCAGGCGCTATCGCGACATGTTCTACCTCATCGCGATCACACTCGTGATCTCCGTGATCTGGCCGGCATTCGAAGCGCTCACCGACGTCATCCGCGGCATGTCCTACACGCTCGCCACTTGGGGGCAATCTTATGTCGCGACGATGTTCTGCTTCCTCATCATCACGCCGTTCGTCCTGCGCTGGCTCACCAAGACGCGCTTCAGGCGCACGCCGATGGAGCTCCTGGAGACGATAGCCGTCTTCGCGGCCTTGATCGGCATCGATTACGCGGCCTTCTCGCTCGGCATAGCGACGCTATTCGGGATCCCGCTGGTCTATCTGCTGCTCATCCCGCTCTTCGTGATCGCGCTCAGGCTGCGTCCGCGCTTCGTGACCCTGGCGCTTCTCCTCACCGCGATCTTCGCGGTCATCGGCGCCTTGGCGAGTACGAGCGGCGGCATCCTCGTGGAGCGCCTCTTTGAGATAGAATCATTCCTGATAGCGGTCGCCGCGATCTTCTACATCATCGTCTCCCTCGAGGAAGACCGGCGCGTCAATACGAACCTCATCCATTCACAGCTCAGCACCCTCGAGAACGCGCTCGCGCGGATACGATCCGAATCCAACGCGAAGAACAATTTCATCGCCATCCTCGCCCACGAGCTGCGCAATCCGCTCGCTCCCGTCGTCTCCGGCATCGAATCGCTGCGGCTCAAGGGGACGGACGACGCAGAGGACGCAGAGACGCTCGCGGTGATGGCTGACCGGATGAACACGGTACGGCGTCTCTTGGATGATCTGCTCGACATCTCGCGCATCGCCGAAGGCAAGATCGCCCTCAAGCATGAGACGGTCGACCTCGTGCCGGTCCTGCGGCACGCGATAGTCTCGACCGACCATCATCGCAAGGAATCGCATCAGTCGCTCTCCGTCAAGATCCCAGACACGCGGCTGCAAGTCGCCGGCGACCCCGTGCGCCTAGAGCAGATATTCTCCAATCTCCTCACCAACGCTTCCAAATACTCCGAATCCGGCGATGCCGTCTCCTTGCTCGTCCGGGAGCAAGATCGAATCGTCGAGATAGAGATCGCCGACGAAGGCCTCGGGCTCGGCCCCGATTCGCTCGAGACCATCTTCCTGCCGTTCCAGCAGATCGAGCAAGGCAAGCGCAGCCAGAAGGGTCTCGGCATAGGCCTCGCCCTCGTGCGCAACCTGGTCGAGATGCACCGCGGGAGCGTCTTCGCGTCGAGCGAGGGCATCGGCCTCGGCAGCCGTTTCGTCGTCCGGCTGCCGCTCCTGGTCAGCGAGCCGCGGCCCAAGACGACCGGCAATCTCGAATTTCCCGCTTCCGCATCGAAAAGCCAGCGCGACCTTCTGAGCCTGGTCGTCGACGATAACGATGCCGCAGCCGGAAGCATGGGACGGCTCCTGGAGCTGCGAGGATGTTTCGTCGCCTACGCCTACACAGGAGCGCAGGCCATCGAAAAGGCCCTGAACCTCTCGCCGGACGTCGTCCTGCTCGATGTCGGATTACCGGACAGGGACGGTTACGAGGTCGCCACGACCCTTCGGGAGCGCGGATTCAAGGGACGCATCATCGGGCTCAGCGGCTACAGCACCGAAGACGCCAAGAGCCGCGGCAAGGGGTCCGGCTTCGATCATTACCTCGTGAAGCCTGCCGGGCTCGCCGATCTCAAACGCGTCCTGCCCGAGCTCGGATAACGCTTGCAAAAGGGCTTCCGGAGGGTATCCTCCTGCTAGATAAGAGCCATTTCCATCCACTGACCCAATAGAGGGAAAGGAGGAGCCATGACCCGCGAAGAGCTAGAGCTAGCCGCGACCGCGACACGCGAAGAACTGATCAACTTCCTTTCCAAGGATGTGGAGGCGGATCTAACGCAATATGGCAAAGACGGCTGGGGAAGCCTGGAAAGTTCCTCGAAGAGATTCGAGCGGGCGACGTGACGCTGCATTATAATCGAAAGACGCGCCATATCGAGGCTGTCCGTGTTAGGGCGAGAGGCATACTTAGCGTCGAAGGATACCGGCTGCGTGAAGTAAAACGCAAGCGTCCGAAAGAAAAGCGGATCTTCGGCATCTTCAAGCAATGGAAGACGATGGAGAGGCGCTGCGAATATGCCATCAGCGAGACCATACTGAGGCGCATCGAGGAACCCAAGGCGGCATTGAGCCGCGGCATATGGGAGGAATGGCGGCGTCGCGTAGAGGAAGGCCTCCTAGATCCAATACCGATGAAGGACGGTAGGGACGATGAGGACTGGTCAACGGCATACCCGCGGATCTGGAGCGTCGGCTTTAGTTACTGGTTCCACATCAGGCTGTTGAAACGTCCCTGGATATGGAATCCCGTCATCTGGGATAAAATCCTGATCTACCTTGAATGGTTCTGGGAAGGGCCGGGGAAAGAAAAATGGCATCTGAAATTTCAGCGACGTGTGCTGAGCTTCTTAGTCAGGATCTATACAGAAGTCCGTCATTCATTCTGAGCAGGGATTCGCCGCGGCGGGTCCCTGTTTTTCTTTTTCATTGTCTTCTTCATGATGAGTACATGCTGTATGCTTTTGAATGTATGCATTACCAGTTCAAATTTTCCATATGATCGCGCACACCAGCATCCCCGTCAGTGATTATAAGAAGTCAAAGAAGTTCTATACGGACGTGCTGGCGACCCTCGGCTACACGCAGAACATGGAGCACGACGCGGCCGCCGGTTTCAATGACGGCAAGAACACCGACTTCTGGATCGGCACCAACGAGAAAGGGACCATCCCCTTGCATATCGCATTCCAGGCGAAGGACAAGAAAGAGGTCGAGGACTTCTACAAGACGGCGCTCGCCGCAGGCGGCAAGGACAACGGCGCGCCCGGATACCGCAAGGATTATTGGCCCGGATACTATGCGGCGTTCATCCATGACGCCGATGGGCACAACATCGAAGCGGTCTTCTACGACTACGACGAGAAATAGGCGGCCGGCAGCTGCGAGGGGGCCTCGTCCGCAAGACGTCTTAATACATCCTTCACCATCGTTCGTGTACTGTCATGCGTATGACAGTACACGGCTATTTTGAAAAAAGATATCTGACCAAGACCTATAGGGATAGGATGGATGTGGGGGAAGCCTTCTCTAAAGCGGTCAAAGAGCTTGAACCGCACCGCGAATCCCCCGTGCGCCATCTTTTTGCGCTCGACGGTCTCGGGAATCCCCCTCGGACCTACCGCCTTATCGGCAACAGCGATTGACGGGTCACTTCGCGTTCCCCAGGCTTCCCAGAGAGTGTTCGTTCACGTCGTGCAAGGCGACGATGAACAGGCTCTCGCTCCAGCCCAGGGGCGTGTTGTCGTTGTATTTGGTCGAATTGGAATAATAGAGCTCGGGAACGCCTTTCTTGGTGACCGTCTCCATCGCCTTGTCGAGATACGCCTTGGCTTTGGCCGGATGCCCCAGCTTCTCGTAGATGATGGCGAGCCAGCTGAGCCCGAAGGTCCATTCGGCCTCCTCCGACCAGCCGTCCGGATTCTTGTTGTAATAGTGATCGCCCTTGTAGCGGATGACGCCGTGCTGGCGCAGCAGGTGGTATTCGACGTTCTCGAGGATCAGCTCGGTCTCATTCTTGGTGAGGAGGTCATACGGCCAGATAAGAGAAAGGAGCGCGAGATCGACGAATTTCTCCTTCGATTCGCGCGGGAGCATCGCGCTCAATGTCGCTCGGCCCTTCTCGAGGAGCTCTTCCGGCACCTGGACGCCCTCGATATTGCTCGCCATCTTCAAGCCTGCGAGACACGCGCCGACGGATGAGGCGTGCAGTTCCTGATTCTCCTCCCACATGCCGGAGTCGGGGTCGTTCCAATATTGCAGGGTCGAGAGGTACCAGACGAGCTTCTGGACGACGCGCCGGTCGTCGTCATCCGCGATGATGATCCCCTTCTCCTTCTTTTCAAGCTCGCCGATCTTGAAGAGGACGCAGCCGATGGAGTCGTTCTGCTTGTTGCCCCATTCTTCCCAGTACTCGTCGAAGGTCACCGGGTCGTAGCGCGGATGGATGTACTGGTGCGTGTGCTCGGGCTTCGCGCTTATCGCATGGTCGATCTTGAATTCATGCTTCTTGAAGATGTCGAGTATCGCGCGATAGGTCTTTTTCACCGTATCCATGTCGCCGACGACCTCGAAGGCGATGCATTCGTAGAAATTATCGCGTATCCACGCCTTGTCGTAGCCGGTGCCTATCCCCTTCTTGGAAGCGGCGAATAACCCTGAGTCGTATTGTAGGCCTTCGAGGATCTTGAGATGCTGCGCGATGAGCTTGTCGTATATCGGATGCTTTGCCACCATGAAGATATTTTATCATGCCTCGCGGCTAGCGAAATGCCTTACAGGCGCACGAGTAGGGCATTTCATTGCGCCTCCGGCGCAGCAATCGCCTTGCTATACACATGGAATACCGAGAGGAAGACCGAGAGCACCAACGGGCCGAAGATGAATCCCAGAGGGCCGAAGAAGAGTATGCCGCCGAGGATCGAAAAGAGCACGAATATCTGCGGCGCCTCGAGCCCCTTCTGGAAGAAGTACGGCGTGAGCACGTTGTCGAGGATGACGAGCGCTAGTACGGTGAATATTGCCATCCCGATAGCGGAGAGTGTGTGGCCTTCGAGGAAAAGGTAGACGATGGCGGGCACGAAGACCAGGGGCGTTCCGACGCCGGGGATCGCCCCGATTATCCCGCCGATCGATCCCCAGAGGATGGCATTAGGGATGCCGAAGAGATAGAAGCCGACCCCGACGAACACCCAGCGCATGATCGCGATGAGGAGGGTTCCCTTCACGACGGATTGAATCGCCTGCCGGAGATTGCTGAGGATGTCCGCGGTCACCGATTTGCCGAACGGGCTCATGCCGCTGATGCCGCTGAAGAGATCTTCGCCGTCGCGCAGGAAGAAGAAAAAGGCCAGCAGCATGAGGAACGTCTCGAAGACGACGAAGAACGTCTGGTAGACGAGGGACGCGAGGTTGCCGGAGATGAAACCGAGCGCGCCGCCGACGTACGTGTTGATATCGAAAGTGAATCCGGGCAGCACCTGGCGTATGGGATCCTGTATCAGCGCCTGGAGGCTGCTGAGATACTGCGCGCCGCTGCCTTGCACGCCTGCGTAGAGCCCCTGCGCTTCCCGGAATATCTCGATGCCCAAGAGGAATAAGGGCGCGATGAAGAACACAAGGACGAGGAGGACGATGAGCACCGCTGCCGGAGTCTTCCATCCCAAGAGCTCGCGCGTCAGCCGCTTGAACGGGCCCTGCAAAAGTACCGCGAATACGGCGGCGAGCGCGAGCACCAGGATGAACGGCGCGAAGACATAGAAGAGGAGCAGCGAGACTCCCGCAAAAAGCACCAAGAGCGATATGCTTTCAATCCTGTTCTTGTTCACGGCCCCATTTTACCACGGCTAATCGACGGTCACCTTCTCGATGACGACCGGGCTCGTCGGCCGGTCTGAATGATCGACGGGAGTATCTTGTATCATCTGGACCACCTCCATGCCGCTCGTCACATGCCCGAAGACGGTATGCTTGGCGTCGAGAAAATTGTTGGGCGCGGTGTTTATGAAGAATTGGCTGCCATTGGTATTGGGACCGGAATTCGCCATCGAGATGGTGCCGACGTCGTTCCTGTTGCTAGCACCGATCTCATCAGCGAATTTATATCCCGGGCCGCCGGTCCCCCACATCGCCATTAATGAATCGTCTTTGGTCTGCGGGTCGCCGCCCTGGATCATGAAATCCTTGATGACGCGATGGAATTTGGTGCCGTCATAAAAGCCGCTCTGTGCGAGCTTCGTGAAATTCGCCGCGGTATTCGGCGCACCCGCGGATAGCTCGAGCGTGATGTCGCCTTTGTTGGTATGCAAGACCACCGCCATACTATTTCTTGTTCTTATCCTTCTTCGGCTTCTTGGTCTCCTTCTTGCGATCCATTCCTTTGGACATATCGTATATATGCGAGACGAATAATGCTCCCATACTAGCATGACAACGCTCGCAGATACTCAGTCCTCCTTCTACAAAGGTCGGTCCTTTGTAAAATGTGGGGATAACTTACTTATCCACAGAATTCGCAAAGGACCGACCTTTGCAGGAATAGGCGCTATAGATCATAAGTAAGTGTTACCCAAGCGCGGAAATCATTTTGGCGGTTT
>VFSW01010926.1_pt1 | contig 12813 bp, 10 predicted proteins | sample 5358111 | NCBI WGS metagenome assembly VFSW01 (sample SAMN11554181, study PRJNA540505) | mine drainage metagenome | isolation source: sediment from site ElyBrook_90M | place: USA: Ely Copper Mine, Vershire, VT | collected 2017 | reverse complement strand
CGCTCGCGCTCAGCATGGTTCCCGCCGCCGCCATGGCGGAGGGCACCATGCCGCAAATGGACTTCCAAAATCCGCTCACTGCATCGCAAGTGGTGTGGATGGCGGTGATTCTGGTGGTGTTGTATCTGACCCTCTCTCGCTGGGGCCTGCCGCAAATTGGAAGCGTGCTCGAAAATCGGGAACGCCAGATTGCGCGGGACCTGGAAGCGGCTCACGCCGCCAAAGCGGCAGCAGATCGCGCAGTGGCAGAACTGAATGCGACCATGAAGCAGGCCCGCGACAAAGCCCAAGCGGACATTGCTAAGGCCGAGGTCGAATCAAAAGCGAAGGCTTTTGCCGACGCCAAAGTGCTGAATGATAAATTGGATGCGCAGCTCGCCTACTCAGAAAACCAAATTTCTGAAGCGCGTATTGCTGCTTTAGCGGCCATAAAACCTGTCGCTGCGGACGTAGCCACCACGCTCATGGCTCGCTTAACAGGCAAAACCCCTGATGAAGCGACCCTCACCCCTGAGATCGACGCGGCCCTTCTGGCCCGCCAAGCGGCCTGAGGCAGGAATAAAACCATGGAATATCAAGCTTTTCACGACGTACCTTGGGAACATGGTTCATTCTGGGTTGCGGTCGCTATCATCATTTTCGTTGTATTGTTCGCAAAGAAAATAGTTGCTCCCGTCACCGCAATGCTCGACGCCCGTACCAACGCGGTGCGGGCAGCTCTCGATGAAGCTGCAAAACTAAAAGCTGAGGCCGAAGCCATGTTGGCCGCCGCAATGGCGCGCCAAGCCCAAGCCATTGAAGATGCCAAAGACATCATTGCTCATGCCGAGGCCGAAGCAACCCGTACGCGCCTCGAACTGGCCGCAGAAGCTCGCGCCATGACCAAGCGCCGTGAGCGTTTGGCGCTTGATCGTATCGCCGCAGCCGAAAAAGCTGCGCTAGAGGAGGTCCGCAATGTTGCGATTGACATCGCCACGGCTGCCTCAACCCAACTTCTCAAAGCCGGCTATGCTGCTGAAGCCGATGCCGGGATGATCGACCGGGCGATCGCGGGTGTTCCCGCCGCTCTGCGGTCATCGGTTCAGTAGTCTTCACGTTATACACGGCCGCGAGGCCAGCAGGTCCAAGAAACACCCAAGCATCAAGCCGAATATAAGTTGCTAACCGGATTGATTTCGGTAGAGTGAGAGAGCTTGCGTCCCACACGTATCTCTTATGTGTTCGGCCGACAGACATTAGAGTGTATTCAATTGGGAGATATCTATGAAGAAATTATTAGCCACAGGGGCGCTGGCCGCTTTGGCATTTGGTTTTGTGGCAAACGTGCCAGCGAACGCCAAAACCCTTACCGAGATCAAATTTGGTGTGGACGCCACCTATCCTCCGTTCGAGAGCATGTCGCCAAGCGGTCAGTTCGTTGGGTTTGACATCGATCTTGGCAAAGCGATTTGCGCCGACTTGAAAGTTAAATGCGTGTTTGTCGCACAGGGTTTCGACGGGATCATCCCCGCTCTGCAAGCCCGGAAATTTGATGCCATTCTGTCTTCGATGACGGTGACGCCAGCCCGCGAACAGCAGATCGATTTCTCGTCCGAGATGTATAATGAGCCGACAAGCTTGATCGCCAAAAAAGGCGCAGGCCTGAAGCCAACCGTTGAAAGCCTTAAAGGCAAAACTGTTGGTGTTGAGGCCGGCACTATCCAGGAAACCTATGCCAACACCTACTGGAAGCCCAACGGCGTGAACGTGGTGTCCTACCCAGGTCAAGACCAAGTGTATGCCGACTTGCTCTCTGGGCGGCTCGATGCTTCGCTGCAAGATTCCGTTGAAGCTGATTACGGATTCCTGAAAACGCCGAAGGGCGCCGGCTATGCGCTGGTTGCGAACGTAACAGACGATCCGAAAGACGTTTTGGGGTCATACATCGCAATCGGAATCCGGAAGGATGAACCAGACCTCAAAGCTGCGATCGACAAAGCCATCGCAACCATTATCAAAAATGGTACTTACAAAAAAATTGAGTCAAAATACTTCAATTTTGACGTTTACGCCGCGACCCCCACCAAATAAGCGCAACAGCGGTCATGCTGAGTTTAATAGCATGACCGCCTTCCTTCGTTTCATTTCAGCCGGAGTTAGGCGATGCTGACTCTCAATGGCTATGGCCCGCAAATTATTGCCGGCACCGTTACAACCATTGAACTTTCCATTCTGTCGCTGCTGGTATCCTTCCTAATCGGCCTCATCGGCGCGTCTGCCAAACTATCGAAAAATCGTGCCGCGGCCGCCATCTCTACCGTTTATACAACCATTGTTCGCGGCGTGCCGGACCTCGTTTTGATGCTGTTGATATTTTACAGCCTCCAAATTTGGCTAAACGATATTACCGATTACTTAGGCGCTGCCCAAAGTTACATCGATATCGAGCAGATCAATCTCGATCCCTTTACCAGCGGGGTCATAACGCTCGGCTTCATCTATGGCGCATATTTTACCGAAACCTTTCGAGGCGCGTTCATGGCGGTGCCCCGAGGTCAGCTTGAGGCCGCGAGGTCATTCGGGATGAAGCCCGCATTGGTATTTCGCCGGATATTATTCCCGCAAATGATGCGATTTGCTTTGCCTGGCTTGGCCAATAATTGGCAGGTTATATTGAAGGCGACAGCCTTGGTATCGCTCATCGGGTTAACCGACGTTATCAAAGCCTCCCAGAATGCCGGGGAAGGAACTTTCCGCACCTTTTACTTCATGAGCCTTGCCGGCCTGGTGTATCTGGCGCTCACCACCGTCTCGAATGGGGTTCTTATGCTCCTGGAGCGTAAATTCGCTGTCGGTGTTCGCAAGGCGGTTCTATGATTTATATCCTCCAGAATTACTGGCAGGCGCTACTATACTCTGACGGATATACCATGACTGGCGTCGCTATGACCCTGTGGTTGCTGGTGATCTCGTGCTTCATTGGGTTTATAATCGCGGTTCCACTTGCCATCGCCCGTAATGCCCGTAATCCCCTGGTTTGGTTTCCAGTTTGGCTTTATACGTTTATTTTCCGCGGTACCCCGCTTTATGTGCAACTACTCATAATTTACACCGGGTTTTACAGCCTTGATTTTGTCCGTGAAACGGCACCGCTCAACGAGTTTTTCCGGCAGGGCATCAATTGCACAATTCTGGCCTTTGGCCTCAATACCGGCGCCTATACCACTGAAATTTTTGCCGGCGCGATCAAGGACACCGCGTTTGGTGAGGTCGATGCAGCCCGCTCGCTGGGCATGTCGCAATTCAAGCTTTATCAGCGCATCATTCTCCCTGGTGCCCTTCGGCGGGCCCTACCGGTTTACAGCAATGAGGTCATCCTGATGCTGCACGCCACGACACTGGCCTTCACAGCAACCGTGCCTGACATCCTCAAGGTCGCCAAGGATGCGTACTCCGCAACATACAACCCCTTCGCATCGTTCAGCATCGCGGCTGTCTTGTATCTATGCATTTCGTTCGGGTTGATTTTTGCGTTCCGCAAAGCTGAACAACATTTTCTGGCGTTCCTAAAACCCTAGACAAGCCCTTTCTGAAGTCTTAGCTTACAACCTATGATGGCATTTAGGTTGTGAGTATCGCTCGCGTTCAAAGCTTTGCTTTCGCTGGCATCGACGCACTCCCGGTTGAGGTACAAGTTCAAATTTCCAGTGGCTTACCTAATTTTTTGATGGTTGGGTTGCCCGACAAAGCCGTCGGCGAAGCCCGTGAGCGGGTTCGGGCGGCACTTACCTCGATGGGGCTGGCGCTACCACCTAAACGGGTATTGGTGAACTTAGCCCCCGCGGATGTTCTCAAAGAGGGCAGTCATTTCGACTTGCCAGTTGCTCTGGCCGTGTTGGCCGCCATGGACGTATTACCGCTCGAGGATCTCGCACAATATGCTGCATTGGGAGAGCTCTCTCTTGATGGCCGCATAAACCCGGTTGCCGGCGTCTTGCCGGCGGCGATAGCCGCAAGCGGCCGGGAGCTTGGGTTGATCTGCCCTCAATCACAAGGGTCGGAAGCATGTTGGGCCGGCGACCTTTCAGTGCTCGCCGCACCTGACCTGCTCGCGTTAATTAATCATTTCCGTGGCACACAAATTATCTCCCCTCCTCCCATGGGCAAACTTGGCGCAGGTTACAAAACCCTCGATCTGGCCGACGTGCGCGGCATGGAGACGGCAAGGCGAGCGCTGGAAATTGCCGCTGCAGGAAACCATAACCTCCTGATGATCGGCCCCCCAGGCGGCGGAAAATCGATGCTCGCCTCACGCTTGCCCGGCATCCTGCCGGACCTGTCTCCCCGCGAAGCTTTAGAGGTCAGCATGGTGCATTCGGTGGCCGGGTTGTTGGACGAAGGCAGGCTCGTAACGCGGCCACCATTCCGTGAACCGCATCATTCCGCAAGCATGGCCGCCATATCCGGCGGCGGAAACCGTGCAAAGCCAGGTGAGGTTTCTCTGGCGCACCGTGGCGTATTATTCATGGATGAATTACCCGAATTTCCGCGCGCCACCTTGGAAGCCTTACGCCAACCGCTCGAAGCCGGGCAAACCACTGTCGCGCGAGCTGCGGCGCATATTACCTACCCTGCCCGCTTCCAACTTGTGGCAGCCATGAACCCGTGCCGCTGTGGCTATCTAGGCGATGCATCCCGCGAATGTGGGCGAGCCCCGCGTTGTGGCGAGGATTACCAAAGCAAGGTGAGCGGCCCGTTGCTTGACCGCATTGATTTGATCATTGAAATTTCACCCGTTACGCCCATCGAATTGTCACGCGCCCCGGTGGGTGAAGCAAGTCATGTTGTGGCCAAGCGGGTTGCCATTGCCCGCAAGCGCCAGCGCGAACGCTATGGCGATGATGGTGCTCAAACCAATGCCGAAGCTTTGGCAGACCTTATATTTTTAAGCCCGGACGCCAAGAGATTTGTTGAGATGGCGGCCACAAAGTTGCGGCTTTCAGCACGAGGCTATACCCGCACCCTCCGCGTTGCGCGAACGATTGCGGACCTTGCTGGGTTAGATACGGTGGAACAGAGTCACGTGGCAGAAGCCTTAGCCTACCGTCACCGACTTCCGGGCCGCGCTGTGCTTGCGGCCAGCAGCGGGAGATAATTTGGGCGCCAAGGCTTTCTCCATGACCTGCTTCAAGGCTTCGGTAAATTTAAGCTTGTTGTTTTCCCGTTCAATCCGCTCAATAGCGTGTCTGCGCAATGCCGCCCACAAATCTTCGGTACAATATAAACGCGCAATTTGCTGGGCGAAACCTTTAGGGTCACCAACAGAAGCAACGAGTAGCTCGGCCCCAGGCCGCCAACCTAATTGATCAGCCAATAGAGATGTTGCAACACAAGGCAAGCCAAACGCTGCCGATTCATAAATTTTATACGGTGTGCCTGCTGCAAACCGCGTTGGCGCGATAAATATGCGGTTTTCGTTATAATATGGTTCCAAATCTGGCATATAACCATGAATTTTAATCATCGGTTCATTGTCAAAGGCGGACAAATCAATACGTGGGTCAACGTACCCCACAAAATTCAACAAAGGCACCTCTTCCATTTCCAACGCCAAGGCCGGCATGATTTCATTCAAATACCAATGCAATGAATCGAGGTTAGGACTGTCCTCCTGGTGAATACTCCCGACGAAAAGCAAATCTTTCCGAGAGTTAAAATCTTGCGGCGTCGGCTGTGCTTGACTTAGCGTGCCCAATATCGAGACATTCTTTAGCCCCGCTTCGCGAAGCTGATCCATCTCAACCTCATTGACTGCGGTTACGTGCCGGCAGACCTGCACACCAGAAAGTTCCCTCTCGAGGACACTCCTGAGATCAAAGTCTCCCGGCTCACCGCTTATCCGTGCCTTTGCAAGTTCACGATTTGCGGTGACAGCTTCAGTATCGAGGATAAAAGGAACCGTCCCAGGACTTATGCCAGCTTCATCAAATATGGCAGCCGTGCGAGGTAAATTATGGATCCTTGATATCCAAATCAAATCGTAGGCAAATCGTCGCGCTTCAAGAAATTTTCTTAAGCTGTTTATATCTTGGTCATATAAAACTTCGACTGTCGGCGAGAAATCATTATATATTGACAATATATCGCTTTTTATCCCATTTACTGGAAATATCGATACATTATACCCCATATCAGCCATCGCGTTCACAATATCGTTCGAACGCACAAAACCAGACCCAAAATGACGCAACGGCACCGTGTCATCTAAAACCAACACTCGCTTCTTCATCAAATGACTGAATCGCGCCCGACTCATATTCTCATCAGATTTCTCAAATTTCGTTTCTAAAAAATCTACATGCTTTTGCCGAAATATCTTACTGCCTCGGCGCATCAGGGCAATGGAGACATCTGAATGCTCAGCACTACCATACTCCAGATGATAAATCATGACTGCTGGATCATAGACTGTTCGATATCCTGCTTTGAACATTCTAGCGCATAGATCAACATCTTCATAATATGATGGACTATAATCTTCATCAAATCCTTTTAAAGATTTTAAAAGATCACTTCGGCACAATAAAAATACCGCCGAACAGTAATCGACGTCTCGAATAAAATTTACTTCCGGCGCTGAAGGAAGTGCATCGCGCATATACCCTTCTGTAGCACCATTTTTCCAAATAATTGAGCCTGCCTCCTGCAACATACCATGAGTCCGAATAATCTTACCGCCAACCGCACCGATATCAACTGACATCACCAGCGTATTCAAGCCTGATTCAAGTGCACCAAATCCAAGCTCGATATCATTATTTAAATAAAGTGTTACAGGTGCCAGCACGTCGGAAAGTGCCATGTTTGCAGCGCGTAAAAAACCGATATTTTCAGAAAGATGATGAATTATTGCGCCGGTTACATATTTGCCAATCAATCGCGTGTTGTCGGAAGAGCCGTTGTTAACAAGGATAAGCTGAATATCCCCCGCATAATTATTTCGTAACGAGGCCAACGCTAACATCGTCAGTTCGAATTTATTAAACACCACCATCACAACGGAAACGACCGGATGGATCGAAGAAAAGCATAGAGATTTTCGTGAAAACGAAGTCAATTGATCACGAGCGCGCGCCATAAAAAGTTCTTTGGCGACGGCCTCGGTTATTTTCACTTTTATATCCGGTGGCGCATAAGCCAGTCCCGCCGGGATTCCCACCAGTCGTAAATGTGCGAATGCATCGCGTACAGTACCAACATTCAGTTCATCGCGTACAACAGGGTTCATATCGCGATAATACACCAAATCTATCTCAGCATTTGGGCGTCTTAGCTCGAAGGCTCCAAATTGCACGAAATGTTCATAGCCACACCGAAACATACCATTATCAATGGCACTTGCGATATCGCGATTTGCCTCACGATAATAGGCTTCTGAAAATTGTGGAACCGGATCTCTGATCTCTGGCGCTAAATTGCAAAGATAATGTTCAATTGCCGAATGAAACAACCCCTCAGCAATTTCGCTCTGAACACCGATATTTTTTTCAACATACCATCTTGGATCAAAGTAGATTGATGGGGGTAGCTCGGGGAGGCCGGCATCAATTCGGCAAAGATAATGTTTATAAGGGCCCGATACATCCAGCTCGATACTATCAACACCCACTGCTATAGCCTGCTGCTTATAATAAGCAGCATCAAATATGTAATGTGCTTGCCTGCCTTCAAATTGACCCGATCTCAAATAATGATCGTACCGGCCCATAAAACCATGCTGATCAAGATTATCAATCGACATATCCTCATACAAGCGCGCGTAAAGCAGATCATCAAATAACCAATGCGGCGATAAGGCCCGATGACCATACTGGCAAAAATGATCAAACCCGGACTGATATTGTCCCGCCTGTATCAGCTCCGCGACATCGGGATTCTGTAGGCAATAAAATGCCTCGTCGAACAGTAAGTTTGGCGAACAACCCTGTGTAGAACCGGTATTTAAGTAATCGTTAAGTGCGGTTGCAATATCATCCCGACATCTCGCCCGCGCCGCAGGATAGCGGCCAAAATACCATACTGCATCGAATATCGCCCAAGCCGGTCGCGCATCGGGTGGAGAGACCAATAATTCGCGGGCAGATTGAGCCATGAATGTGATTCACTAAATTGTTTCGATCCAATAAAGCAATCCTACCCCGCGAGGGGATTAACATCCAGTGCCGCTAATATCGCCCACGCGGTCGGTGCCAAGGCAGGACGGCGGAAGTAATTAAATGTCTGTTCTGGCACGTTTGGCTGTAAAGACGGGCCAACGGTTAGTCCTGTCGAAATTGTCGGCGCCACCGTTGCGTAAACATAGCCCGAGGGCGAAATATTCGCGGCAACCGTTGCCATGAATTCATCAGCCCGAGCATCGCCCAGGCGTCTCAAAGCCAGTCCGGCAAACGCAGTGCCTTCTAACCAAATACCTTTGCTGGCGGCGGAAAATCCTATGCCCGAGCCTTGTTTCAGGGCCTTTATGGCATCCAGCGCTGAGGTTGCGCTGCCGAGTCCAGCCAAATATGGCCATATCCCTGCGTCAGCTGCTAACAAATCATTGGTGGAGCCGGCTGGCGATACACCAGCGTTGAACACACCGGCTTGTGCGTTAAACATATCTCGGACAAAATTTCCCGCATGAGCCCCATCTTCCATTCGATGCAACTTGTTGAATACGGCATACAAATCCGTATTCTGCTCAGTGCTTTGCCATGTTAATTTAAGCGGTTCAGGTTCAAAACCATAAAACCCGCCATAGTAACCGTTCACCGCACGCAATTGCTCATCCAACCAATTGCCGGCCTTGTTGGCTGCGTCCGTATGACCGAGCGCCGACCAAAGCAGCATTGCCCAAGCGACCGGACCCGCTTGTGAGCCCACCTGATATGGATCTTCCTGCCATGATGATGTCTTAGCGTTCCACCATCCTGGCAATTTGGCCGGTTTCATCATGGCGCCGGCCTGATAGCCATTGCGCAACCTGCCATCTTTCCAAAACCGGTCGTTGGTCTGCGCGATCTCCAATGCGGCACCAATTCTGGCAGCATTGTTCCTATCGCCCGCCGCTAGTAGAGCCAAACCAGCCACCGCGTTATCATACACATAAGCCACATTGGCTTGGGTGAGGTCGAAGTCTGGCAAATTTGGGCCGGTATCGACGATATAGCTATTCAATAATGCTGGCCCCGGCGGCAACGCAGCCATGGCGGACTGCAGCGCACCTAACAACTGGCCCGCCAAAGGCCGATCGGCCCCAAAGGCAGCCACCGGGAGCAGTACGCTCCCGGCAGTAAAAGCCCGCCGCGTGATCAATCGAGCATTTCGGACAAAATTTCCGCTGTACGGCCATTCGCGATGGTGGCAGCCCGCGCATCGAAATGCACACCATTCACCCGTGCAAATGCGTGCTGTACGTCGGGGTAAACGAAGGCATCGATCCATTCGCTTTCCTCAGCGCCATCCAACACGACTTCGACAACCTCTGGCGATGAAAACTCATCTTTCTCGGCAATATGCACCATTAACGGTGCCGCGATATTCTCAAACTCCGGCACCAGACCGTCCAGCCCAACACCGTAGTAGGAAACATTGACATCAGCATCCGACCGCGTCGCCATCATCACTGCCAAACGGCCGCCCAGGCAAAACCCAATCGTCCCGGCCTTCCCGTTTGAACCTGGAAGTTTACGGGCAGCCGCCAGCGTCACCTTCAAATCTTCAACGCCTTTGTCCTGATCGAAGCCATTCATCAACGCGAAGGCTTTTTTCCACTCGGCGTCAGATTTATCGGTCAGGTTCACACCCGGCTCCTGGCGCCAGAACAAATCAGGCGCCACGGCGATAAAGCCCATATCGGCTAATTCTTGGCAGGTCGCACGAATTGCGTCATTCACCCCAAAAATTTCCTGGATCACCACCACCGCCCCGGCCGTTTCTGCCTTTGGCTTCACCACATAAGCGTTGAATTCCCCTGAGCCATCTGAGGCTTTTAGCTTGATATCGGTCATATTTCACGTCTCCCATTGCGAAGTTAGTGGGGGCTCCGTAGCCTCCACGACCTGCTAGAGATAGTGCTCTGCCAACGGAGTAAAACCATTAAAATTCTGGCTTGCATAACTTGTCACATACGCCCCGGCATCGTGTATCAGCACGCGCTCACCAGCCTGTAGGTCCAACGGCAGCCGATACGGAGTTTTTTCGTACATGATATCCACGCCATCACAGCTTGGGCCTGCAAGCACCACCGGGCCGGTGGCTCCACTGCCCGCCGTGATGCGGTAACGGATCGCCTCGCCCTCGGTCTCTGCCAGGCCGCCAAAGCGGCCGATATCCAGATAAACCCACCGGCGATCATCATCTGGCATCCGCCGGCACACCAGCACCACTTCAGCCGCCACCACACCCGCATTACCGACCATTGCCCGGCCTGGCTCGACCAACATATCCGGCAGATCATTCCCAAAATGCGTCGTCATCGCATTCATAATCGCGTCGCCGAAAGTATCTGTGCCTGGCACCTCTTCACGGTAGCGAACCGGGAACCCACCGCCGAGATTGAGCATTTTCAGATCAACGCCCGCAGCCTTCAGGTCGGTGAACAGCATCGCTACTTCAGCGATTGCCATTTCATAGGCGGCCGTGCCGGTTTGCTGGCTACCAACATGAAAGGAAAGGCCATGAGGTACCAGCCCAAGTTGCGGAGCGGTCAGCATCAGATCACGGGCGCGGCCCAATGTCGTTCCAAATTTTTTAGAAAGCGGCCAATCAGCGCCAACGTTATTAACCGCAATCCGGCAATAAACCTTTGAGCCCGGCGCATGGGTCGCGATTTTGCGTAATTCCTCAATAGAATCAAAGGCGTAAAGTGGCACTCCCAGAGCGTGTGCTGCGGCAATGGCACTCGGTTTTTTCACTGTGTTACCAAAACTGATCGCAGCAGCCGGCGCGCCCGCTGCCACACATTCATCAATCTCCTGAATACTTGCCGCATCGAAGCACGAGCCCATGCCAGCCAGCAGGCGCAAAATTGGTGCTGCCGGATTAGCCTTCACGGCATAGTATATCTTCGCCGTCGGCAATGCATGACGCAATGTCGCGTAATTATCCGCGACCCGGTCGAGGTCGAACACCAGGCAAGGCGTTGCCAAGGCAGATGAGTCAAGGAAAGCGGCGACTTTAGGAGTCATCACAACGAGCCTTTCTATGGAAGCCCGCCTTTCAGATAAGGCGACGGGCATGGGTTACAAAACGGTCCAACGAACCAGCCACTTTCGGCGTACCCTTCTTAAGGTAGGCCAGCAGTGCTGCCAGAACGCTTGACGTCGTTGCGTAACCACCCTCCATAAAGCTCTGAAGAAGCGGCAGAGGCACGTGCGTTGCTGCGTAAGGGGGCATTAGGGCCAATGACACCACAACGCAAGAAAATTTTTTGACAATCTCGGTTGGAAATCCGCCAACCAACCCGTCGAGACGTAACGGTGCAAATTGCAACTAATTGCAACTTGGGGTGCCAAACATCCCAACCCGGCGCTATTGTAACAACCATGGAAACTATGCCGCATATTTTGGTCGTCGATGACGATCGCGAGATCCGTGAGCTATTAGCCAAATTCCTGGAGCGCCAACGACTGCGAGTGACAGCGGCGCGCGATGGCAAGGAGGCCCGCCGGGCCTTCTTGAACGGCCATTTTCAACTCGTTGTACTCGACCTCATGCTTCCTGGAGAGGGCGGACTAGATCTCGCCCGGTGGTTCAGAGCTGAAACGAACGTCCCTATAATCATGCTCACGGCTATGACCGAGGAGACCGATCGAATCATCGGTCTTGAATTAGGCGCTGATGACTATGTGACAAAACCATTTAACCCGCGGGAATTGCTAGCGAGAATCCGCGCTGTTCTTCGCCGGACCAGTGAAACAGAAGACCGCCCGACCGAAAGCACCGCCAAAACTTACCGGTTTTCAGGCTGGCTGCTTGAGACGGCCCGTCGCAGGCTGCTGGACCCCTCCGGTGTCGAAGTGGCGATCACGGGGGGTGAATATGAATTACTCCTGGCCTTGCTGGATCGGCCAAACCGCGTTTTAACGCGAGACATGCTGCTGGACTTACTGCGTGGCCGCCAAGCGGGCCCCTTCGACCGCGCCATTGATGTGGCAGTGTCTCGCTTACGCCGCAAACTTGAAGATGATGGCCGCAACGCGCAACTCATTAAGACCGTACGAGGCGGTGGATACGTTCTGTCCACCCCTGTCGAGCGAACATGAAATTATCGCTCTGGCCACAAAGTCTCGCAGGCCGGACAATTCTCATTTTATTATTCGGCTTTGCGATCATTCAGGCGCTTGGCCTAGGTATTCATACGGTCAATCAGATTAATCTTGCACGCTTTGAACAGCAACGCGAAATTGCTACTCAGGATGTTATCATCTATCGCCATGTTGCGGCCATCGCACCCAGCCAACGAGCTGCAGTACTGGGTACGGAACCGATACCCAGCGGTGATGCAATTAGCTTAAGTAATAGTCCGCCATCGCGCGATGATACATTCCAACTCCCTTTGGCGGCACGGCAAATTTTGCGCGCAAGTATCATCGGGTATGGCATCCCCCCTGTTATACGCCCTCGCGGACTCGAGCTACGCGGCGCCATCAACCCGCCGCGATATATTGTCAGCTTCGCACTTCCTGATAATCGCCGCCCCGGGGGGGGCGGGCGCGGCTGGGCGCCGGCCCGCCCCGCCACCGGGCCGGCTCCGCGCCAACCCGCCACCGGCCCGGGCCCGCACAGGGGGCG
>VFSW01010925.1_pt1 | contig 12814 bp, 14 predicted proteins | sample 5358111 | NCBI WGS metagenome assembly VFSW01 (sample SAMN11554181, study PRJNA540505) | mine drainage metagenome | isolation source: sediment from site ElyBrook_90M | place: USA: Ely Copper Mine, Vershire, VT | collected 2017 | reverse complement strand
TAAAAGAGTAGATTGGGGTTGCATGCCATACAAAGGTACGATTGGTGGTGTTGAAGATACATCACAAACTGATCCGATAACAAAAACGTTCAAGAACATCGAGGATGAGCCGCTCATAAAGAAAATCAAAGAGCTGGAGAAGGAGCTCCCAGAGGACTTTGAATCCAAAGCTGAAATAACCGATGCGGAAAAAGCGATATTGAAGAAGCTACTGGGCCATTTTGAGAAACTGCTCAAGACACGGTACGGCGCTTTAGGGTACTTGGTAAGCTCGACCTCTGAGGAGATAATCAAGCTCTACGGCGTTGACACCGACCGAGACTTTTACTTCTCGTTGGAAGGGGGCAGCAGCATAAGAGTTCCTAACCAACAACTTGATCCTGCAGTTGAAGTGGGAGGTAGCAGGAGGTGGATGGGCGAAAGAGGCTTGGTCCTTTACGACCCTGAAGAGACGCCAGCTAACCAGAAAATGACTGACGAAGCAATAAATGAGATAATAGCTGCAATCAAAGATAGGGTGCATGCTAGCTGAAGACAATGCTCGCGTATGCAACGACAGAGGAATAGTCCTTTGTAACGTCGCCGGAGTTCGCATACATCAATAGCTTCCCTGACTTCGCACCCAACCTCCTTGCGACGATAGCTGCAACTGTTATTGGACCATAGCCACAGGCACTGTCGTTGTTTTTACGTATCGATTCATGAAATCCTTCTGGGTCAAGCTCGAGAAGAGCATTGATTGCTGGTTCGTCTTTCATCTTTGCAATTTCTGCTTTTTCATAGTGGTTGAAGTCTGAGCTTGCTATTACTGCTATTTTCCTCTTTTTCATCTTTGCAGCCTGAATTATCGCGCTACTGAGCGTCGAAGCCGCCTCATACGATTGGTCTCCCATGCATATGAAGACACATTTCTGGTCCCCGACGCTTCTCTGCAAGAAGGGCAGCTGCACCTCTACAGAATGCTCAAAAGCATGGGCCATCTCGTCAGCGGAGAGGTCAGGCATATCTGCGAGCGTTTGCGAAAGCTCCTTGTCGTTTCGCACCACGCCAAGCGGTGTCTGCCAGTCATCGAACGAAACCGCCATTGGCCTTCCGTAACCAGTATGGTTCGGACCTATTATGACAAACGTATCAAATTTCTCTTTCTCGTGCGCTTGCCGCAGCGCCGCATAGGTGTGAGCTGCCACCTGCCCAGAGTATGTGTAGCCAGCGTGAGGAGCGACGAACGCTTTGGATTCGGCGAGTGCTTTAGCTGGTGTCTGGAGAATCTGCTTGAAAATAAGTTCTTCTAGCTCCTTGGGATCTGCGGGATAGAAAGTCCCTGCAAACGCTGGCTTTCTGATCACGGAAACACTTTTATTAATTGAAAGTTAGAGATTAAAGATACTTATGCGTAATTCAAAATTTGCCAATCTGGTTCTAAAAAGGCTCGTGAAAAGATACGGCAATGATCTGCATACACAATTGCAGCATCAGAACATGACACATCTCTTCGTTGCGACCCTGCTGTCGCCTCAGTGCACAGACGGGCAGGTCAACAACACTACCAAGGACTTGTTCAAGAAGTTTAAAACCTTCAAGGACTATGCAAATGCCAATCCTAAGACCCTAAGGTACTATCTCAGAGGCCTGAACTACTATAAAACTAAGGCAAAGCATCTGAAAGAGGCAGCAAATCAAATAATAACCCAGTTCGATGGCAAGGTTCCAACTAAAATGGAGCAGCTTCTTGAGATTCAAGGTGTTGGAAGAAAGGTTGCGAATGTGGTCTTAAATGAAGGATACGGAATAGATGAAGGCATAGCTGTTGATACGCACGCCGCGATGGTGGCAAGACGCCTGAAGCTTTCGAGACAAAAAGATCCCTATAAAATTGAGAAAGATTTATTGCAGATTTATCCTAAGAGCGATTGGGGCCGCGTGTCAAACACGTTCATAGTGCTCGGGCAAGACACGTGCACCGCGAGGAACAAAGAATGCGTTAGATGTGCGCTGAAGGACATCTGCCCAAGCAGTGACGTAAAGCCTAATAAGAATTAACTATCAATGAATTTGGGAGGCTTATGCCAAAAGGAATGCAAGCGATTAAAAAAGTGGAAGAAGCAGAGGCAGAGGCGAACAAGTTATCAGAAAAAGCTGCTGCTAACGCTAAAAAAGTAATCGATGACGCAAATGCAAAGGCCCATTTTATAATCCAGGAGGCAACAATGAAAGCGGAATTGGACAAGAAGTCGAAACTGGAGGAAAACGCGAAGAAACTTCAAGAGATGCAGGAAAAAAATAGAAACGATGCAGAGAAAAGCGCGGAAAGGATAAAAAAGGCAAAAATAAGCCAGCGCGCACTTGAGAACGTGGCCAAAAAGGCCGCCGAACTAATACTTGGTGCTTAATTTGTTTCATACGGAAGGCATGCAAAAGGTCAGGATAGTAGGTTTGCAGAGCCAAAAAGATAAGATAGTCAAAGAGATGCACCGGCTAGGTGCAATCGAGATAAGGAAAAGCAACCTGGAGATGGAAGACGACAAGCCGGGCGAACTTCTTCCTCAGATATCAGAATCGCTTGTGCAGTTCAATTCTGCTAAGGCAATACTTGACAACTATCTGAAGAACCTGAAGAAAAAAGTTAGACACCAAACTGAGGCTCAGTTGAAGACTAATGACCTCCTAAAGGCTGCGAGGGATTTCGAGGCCGTAAGCGATACGGTCGCTTTAGAGGAAAGAAGGGTTGCGCTTGAAAATGAAATCGCAAAGATTGATGCTGCAAGAACCACAGCGGCATACTTTGTCGGCTCCGGCATAGACTTTTCGCAGCTAAAGAGCAACATTCTCGACTTTGGAGCTTATCTGCTGACAGGAAAGGCACGTAAACTCGGTGAAAAGCAAATCGCAGAGCAGAAAAAGGTCTTCGAGGTGATAGAGAACAAGACAAAGACAGGCACGGTTCTGTTCATCGCGTACAAAAAAGAAGATCCTAGTGTGTTGGAGAAGCTAGAACATACTGATGGTGCCCGAAAACTAGACATATCTAATGAATATCTAGACTCAACTGCGGAAAAAGTAGTCGCGCGTCTTGAAAAACTGAAAGCACAGGATGAGAAAGAGAAGAAGGGGGTAATCGCATCGCTGCAAAAGCACGCGCAAGACGATTATCCAAAGATTATGAGCATGCTCGAGATGCTTTCGGTTGAGGTGGAAAGGGCAAGTGCGAGCATAGGCTTCAAGAAGACGAACTCTACATTTGTGGTAGAAGGCTGGGTACCGAAGCGCATAATGCTATCGCTTAACACGCACCTGAACTCTATAAGCGGGGAGAAGGTCGCCATCGAAGAAATAGATTCGGATGAACTCGCACCTACACTCTTCAGAAGATCCAAATTCCTGAGGCCTTTCTATAAAATAATGGAGTTCTTCTCGCTTCCGAGAAGCGATGAGCTTGATCCTACACTGATTTTCATACTCTCATTTCCAATATTTTATGGATTCATGGTATCGGATGTCGGTTACGGGATTGCCTCTCTTCTATTCGCAACCTTTATAGTTAAGATCTCAGACCCGGATGACATTCTCTACAACGTGGCAAAGCTTTGGCAAATATCATCGATCGCTGTGATTTTCTTTGGATTTCTCTCAAATCAGTACTTCGGTTACCAGCTCAATCAGTATTTCACAAGTTTCACAGGCTTCGATTGGCTCAAGGATACGCCCACGATACTCGGTGCTACGGTTATCTTCGGGATCGTGCAGGTAGTGCTCGGCCTATTCTTCTCTTTCATAAATAGTTATCACCACGGCCACAGAAAAATAGCAGTAAGCAAGCTTACTTCAATCACTGTTGTAATCTTTGGAACAATTGCAGTTGGTGGTTCTCTGTTCCACCTGTTTGGCAGCACGCTTACCGCCATATCTACAGGGATTGCAATACTCGCTTTATTGCTGACCATCGCGCTGAGCGGTAGCGAAGCTGTAGAGGTAATCAGCCTGGTGTCGCATCCGCTCAGCTATGCAAGGATCATGGGTTTTGGGCTTGCGAGCGTGATACTCGCGCTTTTGATAGACAAGACGTTCGCGCCATCGCTTTCCAGCGGGTTACTCGGTTTCTCGCTGAGCTTGATAATCTTTATATTACTGCATTTCGTTAATATGCTGCTTGGAACCTTTGAGGGCCTCGTACAGGGGGTGCGACTCAACTTCGTTGAGTTCTTCTCGAAGTTCTACACAGGCGGAGGCATAAAGTTCAAGCCTTTCTTTTACAAAAGGCGTTACACTAAAGAGATGTAATACATGGCAATAGGAATAGAAACAGCGGTCGCGGCCATCGGAGCCGGGCTTGCAATAATGGGAGGCGCAATCGGAACTGGAATCGCACAGGGGTCCATAGGAAGCGCTGGCCTCGGCTTGATAGCCGAGAAGCCAGAGGAACTTGGAAAGGCACTTTTGTTTCTCGTTCTTCCAGAGACTATATTGATCTTCGGATTCGTAGTTGCTGTGCTGATAATGCTTGCTTTCGGGATTATCTAGGTACGGTTCATGTCCTTGGACAAGCTGCAGAAGCAAATACACGATGACGCGACGCACAGAGCTGAAGAAGTGGAGGGCGAAGCGAGAAGGCTAGCCTCCGGGCTACTTTCTGAAGCAAAAATAAAAGCAAAGGAGATCGAAGAAACTAAGAGGAAGGAACTCGAAGAAGAGATTGCACGATTGGAAGCAGAACAGAAAGCAAACTCCGAGTTGTTGGAGAAGAACGCGCTGCTCGATGCAAGGAACCATCTGGTGGAAAGCCTTATACCAAAACTGAAGAGCATGACGGTCAAGAAGGCAAGGGAGAAGGGCTACGAAGCACTAATAAACGATGCAATAAAGGAAGCCAACGAGATCGCACCGCAGGAAGATCTTATCCTCACTATCAACAAAAATGATGCGGCGTACGCAAAGAAATTCAAGGGCAAAATAAATTACGGCAATGTTGGTAACGGCGTGGAGCTGCAGACAAAGAACGGCGACATCAAGATTACAGCGACGATCGAAGGCCTGTTTGACAAGAACAGGCAGATGATAGAAACGATGCTGGTCGAAGAGGCATTCCCAACGCTGGAGAAAAAACTCGCTCCGAGGGAGAAGAAGATGCCCATTAAGAAAGCGCCAAAAAAGAAGGCGGAGGGAAAAGCGATTAAGAAAAAGAGGAAGTAGATGCCAGGAATCAGAGCCGCGATGAAATACGGGTATTCGAGTACGAGAGTCAAGGCTATGGAGTCGAAGCTCGTAAGAAAGGAAACCTTTGAACGCATGCTCGCCGCCAAGGATCCCGGAAGCATAGCTGCGATGCTGCTACAGACAGACTACAAGCCAGATGTCGAGAAGCTAGGCGGGGTAAAGGTGATGGATACGCTTGTGGACTTTGCCCTGAGCAAAAATTTCGGCAGGGAGACGAGCAAGCTGATTTCTATAGCCCCGAAGGACCAGAGGGGGATTGTCATCGCGATAGTTGGCGTCTGGGACGTAAGCAACATGAAGATGCTGATCGAGGCTGTAGATTCTGGAAAGAGTTTTGAAAGCATATCAAAATACATAGTAGAATCTCAGTATGTAGGCCCGGAGGTTGCAAAGGAAGCAATGAATGCAAAAAGTGTTGAAGGAGCGATAGAGAAGCTTATGGCAAAAACTCCCTATTCGGCTCTTTTGCGCGCTGCCTTAGACACCTACAAGAAAACGCACAGCGCAGCGGAAGCAAATAACGCCTTGGAAATAGGCTACTACATGAAACTCGGATCTACGATAAGAACGGTTATGAAACTGGACAAAGATGCGGCAGACCTCATGAGGAAAAGAATAGACATGCGTAACGTGCTAACGCTGCTGCAGGCAAAGAGATACGGAAGCGATTTCTCGAAGATATCGTCTAGCATTCTTCCGAACGGAACTATCGGCGCGAAAACCTTGGAGAAGATGTTCAGGGATTCTAGAGACATTAACACCCTTGCCGAAGGTGTGAAGACCTTCAACCTAAAACAGGCGCTTGCCTCATATAACGAAAGCAAGAACAAACCGCTTCTTGTTTTCGAAATAGCGATGCTAAACGAGATTTTCGCAAGCGCGCTTCGTGGGGTCAGGCACAGCGTGCTGTCTTTCGGCACCATAGTTGCTTTCTTATACTTGAAGGAAATAGAAGTATTCACACTTAGAATTCTGATAAAGGGGAAGAGTTACGGGCTTAGCGACGAAGAGATAAAAGGCATGATTTCATGGCTCAGATGACAGAGAAAAAAATAATCGTGATCGGAGGCGAAGTGCTACCTTTGGGCATGAAACTTGCAGGAGTAAAGGAGTGCTATACCGTAGAGAACAGCGATGACGCGGAAAGATTACTGATGGAACTTTTTGATAGGAAGGATGTTGGGCTGATAGTCTTGACCGAAAGTCTATCGAGATCGATAAAAGACAGAAGGGTCAAGTACCGAATGGAAAACTCGATAGATCCTGTTGTAGTTTCTGTGCCAGGTTACAAGGACAAGATAGAGGTTGAGGAGACGCTTAGAAGGCTGATACTTAGAGCTATGGGGATTGACATAGTAGAGGCAGGCGCAAAGAGTTAGGTGTAGATTTGGGAGCTATAGAAAGAATTTCAGGGCCGCTCGTGGTTGCTAGCGGAATGCTAGGAACCAGCATGTACGACGTAGTTCGCGTTGGAAATCTGGGACTTATCGGCGAGATAATCAAACTTGAAGGAGAAAAGGCAGTAATACAGGTCTACGAGGATACAAACGGCCTAAGACCAAAAGAAAAAGTTGTCTCTACCGAAAGCCAGCTGTCTGTCGAATTAGGGCCGGGCATACTTTCGCAAATCTTCGATGGAGTCCAGAGACCTCTCAGTCTGATAAAACAAAAATCTGGGATATTCATAGGGCGCGGAATAGCAATAAATGCAATCGACAGAAAAAAGAAATGGCAGTTCCACCCCGAGAAGAAACTTAAAAAGGGTGCACGCATAGACGCGGGCGCGATACTTGGCTACGTTGAGGAAACCCCGCTGATAAAGCACTATATCATGGTACCTCAAGGAGTAAGCGGAAAACTAGCAAGCATAAAGGCAGGCAGGTTCACAGTTGAGGAAGCAATAGCTACAATTGAGGATAAGGGGAAGATGATAAAATTAAAGATGCTTCAAAACAGGCCGGTGAGACAGGCTGGAAAGTTTGCAGAAAAAATCGCTGCTGAAATACCTCTCGTAACTGGACAAAGAGTTATCGATACGCTTTTCCCTGTAGCAAAGGGAGGCACAGCAGGCATACCAGGTCCATTCGGAGCCGGGAAAACTGTGACCCTCCACAACCTTGCGAAGTTTTCAGACGCAAGTATAGTCGTTTACATCGGCTGCGGTGAACGTGGAAATGAGATGACCGAAGTACTTACAGAATTTCCTGAGCTGAAGGACCCGAGAACTGGTAGACCGCTCATGGAAAGAACAGTACTTATAGCGAACACAAGCAATATGCCCGTCGCTGCAAGAGAGGCAAGCGTGTACACGGGCATAACGATTGCGGAATACTTCAGAGACATGGGTTATGATGTTGCGCTCATGGCAGATTCTACTTCGAGATGGGCAGAAGCAATGCGAGAAATATCAACGAGACTTGAGGAAATGCCTGGAGAGGAAGGCTACCCAGCTTATCTCCCGAAAAGAATTGCAGAATTTTATGAAAGGGCGGGAAGGGTGAAGACATTGAACGGGAATATTGGCTCGGTTACAGTGGTAGGAGCAGTTTCGCCTCCAGGAGGAGATCTTTCGGAACCAGTTTCACAGAGCACACTCAGAGTAGTGAAGACTTTCTGGTCGCTCGATGCTGCACTCGCGAGCTCTCGACATTTCCCGGCAATAAATTGGCTAAGCAGCTACTCCTTGTACCTCGGAGCGCTGCAGAAATGGTACGAGGAAAATCTTGCAATGGGCTTCACAGATGCTAGAGACAGGGCCCTCAAGCTACTCCAGAAGGAAGCAGAGCTGAAAGATATAGTGCAGCTTGTAGGAGAAGACGCGCTACCGGACACAGAGCGAGTTCTACTGGCTGTTGGTAGGCTCATAAGAGAGAATTTCCTGAGGCAATCAGCGTTCGATGAAGTAGACGCGTTCACAAGCATGAAGAAACAGAGTCTCATGCTTAATTTGATGCTTCATTTCGGCGATATGGCAAACGAAGCCGCAGAGAAGGGTATCAGCGCAGAGAACGTCATGGCGCTCGATGTTGTCAAAAGACTTTCCAGGATGAAGGAGATCAAAGAAGAGAACATCGAAAAGGAAAGCAAGGAAATGGATGCTGAGATGGAAGTGCAGTTCAAAAAACTGATTGCAGAACAGGGAGTCATTGAAACAAAGGTGAAAGGAAAATGAAGTTCGAAACTGAATACAAGACTATTGGAAAAGTTTCTGGTCCGTTGATCGTAGTTAACTCTGTTAAAAACGCGGCTTATGGAGAAATAACAAAGATCAGGCTAGAAAACGGAGAGGAAAGACTAGGCCAGGTAATCGAAAGCGCAGATACTTTTGCTGTGGTGCAGGTCTTCGGACCCACAAGTGGTATAAGCATAAAGTCAACGAGTGTCAGCTTCCTTGGAGATACTTTCAAACTCGGCGTAGGAGAGGAGATGCTGGGCAGGGTTTTTGACGGACAGGGCAGGCCAAAGGACACAAAGGCCGGATTCGCAGTTGAAAGAGAGCGTGACATAAACGGAGAGCCGATGAACCCAGTCAGCAGGCAGATGCCGAGCGATTTCATACAGACAGGAGTTTCTTCTATAGATGGACTGATGACGCTGGTAAGAGGCCAGAAGTTGCCGATATTCTCAAGCTCTGGATTGCCGCACAACAGACTTGCCGCGCAGATAGCAAGGCAGGCGAAAGTCATCAACAAGAGTGAGAACTTCGCAGTTGTCTTCGCCGGCATAGGGATAACATACGATGATGCATCTTTCTTCATAGACAACTTCAGAAGAACAGGCGCGCTCAAGCGAACGGTCGCATTCATGAACCTAGCAGACGACCCTAGCATAGAAAGAATACTGACACCAAGGCTAGCACTTACAACCGCAGAGTTCCTTGCTTTCGACAAGGGCATGCACGTGCTTGTCATGTTAACGGACATGACCAACTACGCAGAAGCTCTCAGAGAACTTGCAAGCGCGAGAGAGGAGGTGCCGGGAAGAAGAGGTTATCCGGGATACATGTACACAGACCTTGCAAGCATATATGAAAGAGCGGGCATAGCAAGCGGCAAGAAAGGAAGCATAACGCAACTGAACATTGTAACGATGCCGGGAGACGACGTAACGCACCCTATACCGGACCTTACAGGCTACATAACTGAAGGCCAGATTTTCCTTAGCAGAGACCTGAGCAACAAAGGTCTTTATCCACCAATAAATCCACTGGGATCGCTTTCAAGACTTATGAACAACGGGATCGGAAACGGAAAGACAAGAGAGGACCACCGGGGAGTCGCTGACCAGCTCTACGGCGCATATGCGAGAGCCCAAGAGTCGAGAAGCCTCAGTGCAATAATAGGAGTTGAGGCATTGAGCGAAAGTGACAAGAACTATTTGAAATTCGGCGAGGACTTTGAGAAGAAGTTCCTGACACAGGGTGAGTACGAAGACAGGAGCATAGAAAAAACACTGGACATAGGCTGGGAACTGCTTTCCGAATTGCCAGAGAGCGAGCTCACGAGAATAAAGAAGGAACTGATAGAAAAGTATCACAAGAAGCGCAAGAAGTGAGAGCTTGGCAAGGAACCCAACAAGAATGAACTTGATAAACACAAGGAAGAGCATAGTCCTTGCAACAAAAGGGCACAGCTTGCTAAAGAGAAAGAGGGAAGCACTGGTAATAGAGTTCTTCAAACTGCTTAAGGAATCAAGGAGCGACAGGGAAAGACTGCAGCAACAGCTGCAGATGGCTTACAAGACAACTGTGATGGCATCTACATTCTCCGGAGATTTCGAACTCGAGCAAGCAAGCTTCTATGTAAGCGATGAATCGAACATAAGCATGGGTGTGAAGAATATTATGGGCGTGAAGATTCCTGAAATTGCCGTAACCAGCAGCAATGCAAAAGCACCAGAACTCTACCAGACGAGCACAGCTGTGAGCGACGTAAGCGATGCTTTCAGCGGAGTGAAGGAGATGCTGATCAACACTGCTAAGAGCGAGCAGAGTCTCAGAAGACTTATCCTTGAGATAGACAAGACCAAGAGAAGGGTCAATGCCCTAGAGTACATACTGCTTCCACGACTGAAGAAAGAATCTGCGTACATATCCTTTAGGCTGAACGAGATGGAAAGGGACACATTCTCTGCGCTCAAGCACGTAAAGAAAAAGCTTGAGGGCCAGAAAGCATGAGCAACGCGTGCCTGTTCAGCGGCGGGAAGGATTCCACGCTTGCACTGCACAAAGCAGTCGAACTCGGAATAAAAATAGACCTCCTGATAACCTTTGAGTCCAAGAACGAGTACAGCTACATGTTTCATTATCCGAACATCGAAGCGACAAAGCTGCAAGCTATGGCTCTTGGAATAAAACAAATTTTTGTAAAGACAGAAGGGGTAAAGGAAGAAGAATTAGAGGATATAGAGAAAGCTCTAATTGATAACAAAGTCAAAGTTCTTGTTACGGGTGCGGTAGCAAGCAAGTACCAGAAGGATAGGATTGAGGCGATCTGCAAAAAGTACGCCATAGATTGCGTCTCTCCACTCTGGCAGATAGATCCTGTAGATGAACTAAATGAGCTTGCAGAGAAATTCGAAGTGATAGTGACGCAGGTAACCTCGGAAGGCTTTGATGAAAGCTTCCTCGGAGCTAGGATAGATAAGAAGATGATTGAGAAACTGCAGAAGCTCTATGAAAAATACAGAATAAATAGGCTGTTTGAAGGTGGCGAAGCGGAATCCTTTGTGCTAGATGCGCCTCTTTTCAAGGAAAAAATAGTAATTAAAGAATCAGAAAAACAATGGGACGGAAAGATGGGGAGATTCTTGATAAAAAGTGCCGAGCTGGTCAAAAAATGACAGCCCGACATCAAATCCTTACATCATTGTCATCGCTAGGCCCATCCAAACAAGGACAAAGCCAACTGCTGTCGCGATGAACCAACTGAAGCCTCCAGCGAAAGACAGAGCGAAGAGCGCTATTCCAGATGCTCTTACCGCCATCTTAGCGCCTGCTTGCATTTCTTCCATCCAGCCTCCCATGAAGCTTCCGAGGCTCATGAAGATTAGGCCTATTGCTCCCGTGGTCGCGACCCCGAACAGCAACGCCCAGATTACGCTGGTTAGATTCATAAGATTCGTTGAGTTTCCCACGAATGTGGAAGCTGCCCACGCCCATGCGCTCCAGACTACCCAAAAGTAAGCCAGCCCTCCAATAAGTACCAAAATGGAGGCAACCGGGTTCTTCATTCCCATTCCAGATGATCTTGCCATTCTATCAGATAATCCTCTAGGTACAGCCTTTTAAAGCTTCTTTCACAGTATCTGATAGGCTTTCATGTCGATACTTTCGAGCAGAAGCAGGTTCGCGATAAACCCGCTTGAGGAAGACGACGCGATAGCAGATGCTATTGAGAGGGAGGGCAAAAAGGTAATTAGGCTGAATAGGGGAGACCCCGCTGTTTATTTCCCGACCCCAGACTACATAAAAGAGGCCTATATAGAAGCAATCAAAGAGGGTAAAACGCACTACACAGAAACCAGGGGCGCGGAAGAGCTCGTAGAGGAGATAATTTCTAGGTACAAGAGAAAGTTTGGGCTGAGCACGGACCCGGAAAGCGTTGTTGTGACCCAGGGCGTATCAGAGGCTCTATACATGCTTAACACTGCACTGTTAGACCCCGGAGATAAGGCGATTGTATTCAAGCCCTATTACACTCAATACATACCTTATATCGGACTTGCCGGAGGCGAAGAGTATCTTCTAGAGTACAAGGAGAACATGGGCTGGGGGATAGACGTTGAAGAGCTGGAAAGGCACGTTAAGAGGCTAAAGCACAAGGCAAGGATAAAGTACGTAATTCTGACCAACCCAAACAACCCAACTGGCACTGTGCTAGACAAAAAAACGCTGAAAGATATAGTCCAGTTAGCAAACGAGCACGATCTCATACTAGTAAGCGACGAGATATACGATGAAATTGTTTACAACGGTGCACATTTCACAAGCATATCTGAAATTGCGAAAGGAATTCCTTATATAATACTTAACGGCGCTTCCAAAAACTTCGACTCCACAGGCTTCAGGATAGGTTTTGCGATAGTCCCAGGAGAAGATAAAGTTTCTATGGAATTGAAAAAGAAGCTCTTCAATTTTGCTTCGGTCAGAGTGTCAGCAAATGCTCCGGCACAGTATGCGGTAGCTGAAGGGCTAAGGAACGTGAAGGAGCACAACAAGGCAATAAAAGGAATGGTAAAAGAAATAGAGAAAAGGGTTAACTTCGCAATCAAACTGCTGAATGAAAATCCTTATCTGCAAACTGTGAGGCCCAACGGTGCCTATTACATTTTCCCTAGGGTAGATTTAAAATCCTTGAATTGCAAAACAGATAAGGAGCTTGTCGATAAGCTGCTGGTCAAGGAGCAGGTGCAGCTCACAAGAGGCTCAGGTTTTGGCATGCAAAGCCATATCAGGATAGTATCCCTTCCGGAAAAGGAGGTTTTGGGCACTGCAATAACAAGGTTAAATGAATTTTGCAGAAAGATGGCAAAATAAGCGGAGGCATTGTCTAGTGGTAGGACGTCACCCTTACACGGTGAAGGTCTGGGTTCGATTCCCTGT
>VFSW01010924.1_pt1 | contig 12815 bp, 11 predicted proteins | sample 5358111 | NCBI WGS metagenome assembly VFSW01 (sample SAMN11554181, study PRJNA540505) | mine drainage metagenome | isolation source: sediment from site ElyBrook_90M | place: USA: Ely Copper Mine, Vershire, VT | collected 2017 | reverse complement strand
GTGCGAAAGCGCGCTGCCAGCCGAAAAACGTCAGCAGGGCGACCACCGCGAGGATCAGCGCTGCCTGCACGCCGGCGGTAGCGATCCGGCCGATAATCGCGTCGAGAGGATACAGCAGCGCAACAACGCATAGGCTGGCGCTTGCGAATGTGAGAAAGCCCGCGCAATTGCCATCGGCCCGATCATTCCACAGCTTGAGCGCGTGACCCGCCGAGAGAATGAGCGCGAAAAATGTCGCGCACAGGGCTTCGAGCAAAAGAACCGCCGAAATTTCCAGTGCCAGCTCGGCGACCGCACCTCTAATCGAGAGAAGATAGGACAACGAATACAGTTCCTGGACCACCAGAGCCGGGGCCAGAAAGAGGACCGTTGGAACTGCGAGACCGCGGAACAGCAACCACCACCGCCCACCCATGATGGTTTATTTGCCAGCCTCATGGGTGGCGCCGCGCGAATCGATTCCTTTCCATCTGTCACGGACGGACTTGACGAATTTTCCGATTTCCTTGCGGCAGTAGAAGAGAAACGAAAGGAAAATCGATGCGAGCGGGGCTACAATCTGCCACAGGAATCCTCCCGCGTTAGGGTCGATGTAAGCCCAGCATTCGCCGCGCCATGACAACATGAGGATGATCGCGATTGCGCCGGCTAGAATCGCGGACGAGCGCCTCGCGTATGGCGCGCCGCCTGTATGGCCGTAAGCAGGAGCGCCAGCTTTTCGATGCTTTCGCGCCAAGTGGCTTGAATATCCGCAGCTATTCACGGTGCTCTCCTGGTTTACCGGCGTCCCGCTGTTCGCGTGTTCCATCGGGGTATCGTTCAAAGTCCCAAGCGCGTGGCGCAGGAGCCAAGCTCCGCCCCCGGCCAGTGGCGTCCTCCGCCCAAGCGACGCCTCGTCCGAAACCGCAATGCTACTGCTCTTTGCGGCCACCTTGCTAGTGGACGCCTCCCGTCGGCACAAGGTCCGCGTCCTCCTTTGGCTAAAGCGACCCAATAAATTCCGTGAGGTAGGTGACAGCCGCGTTCAGATTGTCGGCTTCGGTGCGGCCCGAGCGTGCGCGCGGCTTGAACGAATGGTCGCCGTCTTCGAGCCACTCGATACGAATCGCTCGCGACATTTTGTATCTTCTGACCTCTTCGGGCTGGCCAAATGCATCGCGAGTTCCCTGGAGGATCCGCGCGGGAGTACGAAGCTGCTCGAGATGCCGCGTGCGCGTTTGCTCGGGCTTGCCCGGCGGATGGAACGGATAGCCGAGGCATACGAGCCCGCGCACGCCGGTTTCATCGGCGACCATGCTCGCGATCCGGCCGCCGAGGGATTTGCCACCGATCACGAGCCGTTCTCCGCCGCCGAGTTCCTCAATTGTATCGCGCCAGGATTGCATCAGCGCGGGCGCCGGATTTGGCGCGCCGCCCTGGCCGGTTTCGCGCCGCCGCCGCATGTAGGGAAACTCGAATCGCGCGACGCGGATGCCGGCTTTCGCGACCCCTACTGCGATCGTTTCCATGAAGGGCGAATCCATCGGACCGCCCGCACCGGGCGCGAGAACCAGAGTAATCGCAGCAGTCTTCGGTCCGTTGAACAGAAACTCGGCCATGGCGCTCGATCATCGGATGACGGATTCATTTGCGCAAGCAGCTTGCGGGCTTGGCGCGGTTTCGCAGACGCAGTTAAACTCAAGTATCCGCGGCGCACGCGAAACGCTTCACGAGGAGTACGGCGTATGAAAAAGCGAAAACTTGGCAGCCAGGGGCTGGTGGTGTCGGAGTTGGGTCTCGGATGCATGGGGATGTCGCAGTTCTATGGTCCGCGCGACGACGTTGAATCCACCGCGACGCTCGAACGCGCGATCGAGTTAGGACTCGATTTCTTCGATACCGCCGACGTCTACGGCCAGGGTCACAATGAGGAGTTGGTCGGCAAGGTGCTGCGCCAGCATCGCAGCAAAGTGATAATCGCGACCAAGTTCGGCAACCAGGTTCTGCCCGACGGCGCCCGCGCGATCAACGGCAAGCCCGAGTACGTCCGCTCCGCCTGTGACGCGTCACTCAAGCGCCTGGGTGTCGATCACGTCGACCTTTACTACCAGCATCGGGTGGATAAGAACGTGCCGATCGAGGAGACCGTCGGCGCGATGGCCGACCTGGTGCGGCAAGGCAAGGTGCGATACCTGGGCCTGTCGGAGGCGGGCGCAAAGACGATTCGGCGCGCGCACGCCGTGCATCCCATTTCGGCGCTGCAGTCCGAATATTCCCTGTGGACGCGCGATTACGAAGATGAAGTGATTCCGACGCTGCGCGAGCTGGGAATAGGATTCGTGCCCTTCAGCCCGCTCGGCCGCGGATTGTTGAGCGGGAAGCTGAGCGAGCTGCCGGCGGATGACATGCGCAAAAAGATCTCGCCGCGTTTCGAAGATGCCAATCTCGATCAGAATCTCAAAGTGGTCGTGCGCTTGAAGGAAATCGCCAACGAAAAAGGCCTCACCCCGAGTCAGCTCGCGCTGGCCTGGGTGCTGGCGCAGGGCGATGACATCGTTCCAATTCCGGGCACCAAACGCCGCAAGTACCTCGAAGAAAATATCGCGGCGGCCGAGGTGAAGCTGTCAAAGAGCGACCTCGCGCGGATCGAGGAAGCCGCGCCCAAGGGTTTTGCCGTGGGCGGTCGCTACCATGACATGAGTTCGGTCAATGTTTGAGTCCGACGATTGAAGAGCCCCGCGCGAACGGAGACCAGGATGCGGTCGCATACGAAATATCTCACCGTGAACGTTCCCGAGCGGATGGCCTTCCTGAACATAACCGACGACGTCATGAAGGCGGTGCGGGAAAGCGGGGTTCGCGAAGGACTGTGCCTGGTGAACGCGATGCACATTACCGCCTCGGTCTTTATCAACGACGATGAGCCGGGACTGCATGAAGACTACGCGCGGTGGCTCGAATGGCTCGCGCCGTACGATCCCAGTCCCGAGCGGTATCATCACAATCGCACCGGTGAGGACAACGGCGACGCCCATCACAAGCGCCAGGTGATGGGCCGCGAGGTGGTCGTCGCGATCACCGCGGGCAAGCTCGATTTCGGGCGGTGGGAGCAAATCTTCTACGGCGAGTTCGACGGCCGCCGCCCCAAGCGCATCCTAATCAAGGTGATCGGCGAGTAGCTTCGCGCGGCCGGCGAGCCCTCGAGTACTCCGGCTCGCTTCTATGTCGTTCGCCGTTCAGACTCTGGCGGCTTTGTCCGGATGAAGCAGACCCCAGATATATTCGGTCTTGAGCGGCAGGTCGGTGATCTTAATGCCGAAGGGGCTGAGCGCGTCTTCGATCGCGTTGGCGAGCGCCGCCGGGACCATCCCGGGAACTCCCTCACCCTTGCCCTTGGAGCCCAGCGGCGTATGGGGGGAAGGGATGTCGTGATGGATAACCTCGAACTCGCGCGGCATATCCATCGCCGACAGCAGATGGTAGTCGACCAGGGTGGCGGTCAGTTGCTGGCCGGCTTCGTCGTAGATGTACTCTTCGCTCGTCGCATTGCCCAGTCCCATCCAGACGCCGCCGTGAATCTGCCCCCGCACGACCATCGGGTTGATTGACGCGCCGGAATCGTCCACCGCCACGTATTTCAGCACCGTGAATCTGCCGGTGTCGGGAAATACCTCGACCGTGAGCGCGTGCACGTTGCAGCTATGCATGCCGGAAGCGGCGGCCTCGAAATGATAGGTACGCTCGAGTCCGGGATCGGTTCCGGGAGCCAATTTGGTCGGCGCCAGAGTCGCGACGTGAGCGATCTCGCGCAGCGTAATCCGTTTGGCCGGGTCCTTGGTCCAGATGAGCTCGCCGCCGGCAAATCGAAATTGCTCGGCTTCCCCAGCCTCGGGCGGGAGTTTGAGCAGGTGTGCAGCGATCTTGCAAAGCTTGGGTCGCAGGGCGCGCGCCGCCAATACCGCGGCGCTCAGCGTGTAAGACGCGCCCCGGCTACCGAGCGTGCCGGTCGAAAAGGGCGTCGAGAAAGTGTCGCCATAGGTGACGTAGACGTCGTCGGGAGTCAGCCCCAGCTCGCTGGCCACCCCTTGGGCGAAGGTGGTTTCATGGCTCTGGCCATGCGGCGAATCGCCCTCGGCGACGTGGACCTTGCCCTGCGCGTCGATATTGACCGTGGCAACGCCGTAGCCGGGCGTGTTCTCCATTTCGACCAGCACCTCGGAGGGCACTCCCGATAACTCCACCCCCATGCTGAAGCCCACGCCCAGATAACGGCCATGGTCGCGGGCCCGGGCTTGTTCGGCGCGAAAGTTCTGGTAGTCGACGGCCGCGGCCGCCTCGTCCAGCGCGCCAAGGAAATCGCCGCTGTCGACGTGTACGCCCACGGGGCTGGTATGCGGAAAGTGCTTGATGGCGTTGCGCTTGCGCATCTCCAGCGGGTCGATACCCAGGCGGCGGCCGGCGATATCGAGGACCCGGTCGAGCGCGAAGCGGCCGGGATAGGAACCAAAAGCGCGCACCGGCGTGAGGCTCGCCTTGTTGGTCACCACGCAAGTCAGGTCGATGTCGACCGCGGCGACGTCGTTGCCGTTGACCAGGTACATGGCGCCCAGATGGGGCATCGCGAAGCCAGCGTAGATTCCGACCTGGCCGTCGCCGCAGTTGGCGATGATGCGGTCGCGCACGGCCAACAAGGTGCCGTCCTTGCGCAACGCCGCGTCCACGTAATGAATCTGGTCGCGCTCCTGGCCGACGTTCATCAGGCTTTCCATCCGGTTCTCGATCCATCGGACGGGCTGGCCCAGCTTCATCGCGAGATGGCTGGCGACGATTTCCTCGCGGTAGAAAGGTGCCTTGCTGCCGAAAGCGGAGCCCATGTCGCGCGGCTGGATGACCCGCACCCGGTCGTGCGGCAGTTGCATATAGGAGGCGAGCAAGTCGCGGATGTTGTGGGGACGCTGGGTCGTCAGCCACAAGGTCAGCCCTTGGGCCTCGTCGTAAGCCGCCAGCAGCCCGCGCGTCTCCATCGGCTGGGCGCCTGTGCGATGGCATTGGAAGCGCTCGCTTATCACGAGGTCAGCTTCCGCGAAGCCCTTCTCGGCGTCGCCGCCCTGGATGTGCTGATGGTAGATGATGTTATCGCCCCATTCGGGGTACAAAAGCGGCGCTCCCGGCTTGAGCGCCTCCTCGGCGTCGATCACCACCGGCAGCGGCTCGTAGTCGATGTCGATTAGTTCCATCGCGTCTTCGAGCAGGTACTTGTCGCGGGCCACCACGGCGGCCACCGGCTCGCCCACGTGATAGACCTTGTCGAGCGTCAGCGGCCAATACAGGGGGCGTTTGGTTTCGCCAGGCAGGTTGGGGATCGACGCGTCGGTCAGCACCGAGGCCCAGCCCTTGAAGTCCTGGCCGGTGATGACTGCAAGCACACCCGGCATCTTAGCGGCCTGACTCGTGTCGATGGACTTGATGCGTGCGTGAGCGTGGATGCTGCGAACGAAGCCCAGGTGCAGCATCCGCGGCACAACCATATCGGACAAGTACTGGCCCTGGCCCCGGATCAGGCGGACGTCTTCCTTGCGCTTGATCGATTTGCCGACCCACGAATCCGCGCTCTCGCTCATCTTGATGGCCCTCCTGTTGATGGCCTTCCCGGCCCGTCCGGTCTTCGAAGTCGCTGCGGCGAGCGGCGACGCGCCGGCGCTAGAGCGGGAAGAACTTCTGCCGCTCCTGCGGGCTCATGGCATCCAGCTTGGCGCGCGCGGCCTTGACCGCCTCGACGATATGGACGTAGCCCGTGCAGGGACAGAGTACGCCCGACAGCGCCTCGCGTATTTCCTCCTCCGAGCGCCGGTCGGACTTGAGCAAATCGTAAATCGTACACATCTGGCCGGGCGTGCAGAAGCCGCACTGTAGCGCGTGTTTTTCCCAGAAGCCCTCCTGGATCGGATGGAGCCGGCCGTCCTGGGCCAGTCCCTCGATCGTCAGGATCCGCGCGCCGTCGGCCTGCACCGCCAGCATCAGGCAGGACTTCACCGCCTTGCCCTCGAGCACCACCGTGCAGACGCCGCAGCGGCCTTCCACCGAGCAGCCCACGTGAGTGCCGGTGAGGCACGCCACTTCCCGGATGAAATCGACCAGCAGCATCCGATTCTCCACCGTCGCCTGGTAGAGCTCGCCGTTGATCGTGATCGACACCTTGGCGCTCATGGCATTGCGCTCCTCATTTTTTCGCGCTGGCGCCGCCGGCGCGTTCGCTGGCGCGCTTGATCATCGCGGGAACATAACTGGCGATGAGGCTGCGGCGATAAGCCTCCGAGGCGCGCACGTCGGTGCCCACTTCGACTTCGCCCGCGGCCATCTCGCCCGCCCGCGCGCAGACCGCGTCGTCCAGGGCGCCGCCGGCCAGCAGCGCGGCCGCCTGGCGCGCATACGCCGCCCGCGCCGGTAAACCGCCGATCGCGATCATCGCCCGCGCGCATCGGCCATCGGCGCTTAGGGTCAACTGCACACCCACCGAAACCAGGGCGAAATCGCCAGCCACCAGGCTGTGCTTGAAATAGGCGCCACCCGTTCGCGCGGCCGGCTTGGGCAGTTGGATCTCGGTCAGCAACTCATCGGCGGTCAGCACGCTCGTCAGCGGCCCGAGGAAGAATTTGTCCGCTTCCACGACGCGTCTGCCACCACCCGCCTTGGAAAGGACCATCCGAGCCTCCAGCGCCAGCATCGCGACCGGATAGTCGGCGCCGGGATCGGCATGCGCCAGCGAGCCGCCGATGGTGCCGCGATTGCGTATCTGGAAATCACCGATGAGCCGCGCAGCGTCAGCCAGCAATGGGTAGGAGGCGGTGACCAGCGGATGGACCGCGACCTCCGCATGGCGGGCCATCGCGCCCAGGCACAGAGCGCCGTCGCTCTCGCGAATCGCCGCCAGGGCCGGGATACGGTTGAGATCGATGAGGCAGCCGGTCTCCACCAGCCGCAGCTTAAGCATCGGCATGAGACTCTGGCCGCCGGCCAGGAGTTTGGCGCTGTCCCGACGTTCAGCCAGCAGCCTAAGCGCCTCATCTATAGTTATGGGTGCGAAGTACGATTCGATCGCTTTCGGATACATGCGCCCTCGCCGCCGGGCCGCGGCCCGGCCCTGCACCATCTTGGTGCGTGGACGAAACCAGGGACTATTAGTAACACCAGTCGCGCCGGTCTGTCAAACAAGCAGGTCATGGACCAGTGCTGACGGGAAAAACCCGTTTGCGTTAACTTGGCCAAAAGAATAATGGGTGCTCGTCGGCTTGGGGTTTGTCAGCCTCTTTGGGGAGGGCGCTGTGATCCGAAGCAAAGCCGGTCGAGGGTTCACCGCCAGAGCTTTGAGCGCTCTGATGCGAAGGCCGGGGCCGGTCGGAGCGCTGGCCGGCGTCGCCGTGATCGTCGCGGCGAGCCTAACCCTGCTCCGAATCAACACGAACCGCCATTTCTCCTACGCCTCCGCGCTAGCCATCACCGACCCTTCGATGACCGTGATCAGCTCGATGGTCGAGCGGGGCGACCTATGGGGAGCCAGCGCCAGGATCGGAAGCTCCTACCGCTTCGACCAACCTGCGGGCTTGATGGCATTGCGCCGGTTCTCGGTGCTCGTGCTGCGCCGCGGACTTCAAGAGTACGACCCGTTCGAGCGCTGTTACGCCGCTAGCGCTTTGGCCGCGGCGGGTGACCGGGACGAGATTGCGCAACTGGTGAAGATCTTCCAGGGCACCAGGAAGCCCGACCTGAAGATGGCCGCAGCCGACGGGCTGGGAGACGTTGGTGACGCGGACGCCGTGGAAGCGCTGGAGCAGCTCTACAGTTGGACCGACCCTTCACATCGACGGGTCGTGGTGAATGGAGTGGCGGAGGCTCACGATCCCGGCGCAATCGAATTGCTAACCCACGCTCTGACCGTTTCCGACCAGATGACGCGCCTGACTGCCGCAAGGGGATTAGGTCAGCTTGGGAACCGCGGCGCCATCCGCGTCTTGCGGCGGTTCCAGGCGGGCGCGCAGGACCCCTTCGAAAAGGCGACGGCCGCCTATTCGCTATTGCGCCTGGGCGACCGCGCCGCGGAAGAAATCGCCGAGGCGATATTGCGTGGGCGGGTCGATGATGATGCCAGGGCGATGGCGGCGGTGGCGCTGGGTCGTGCGCGCGACCCGCGAGTAGTCACTCTGCTGCGCGAGGCTATGAAAGATCACAATATCGACGTGCGGATCGGCGCGGCCGTGGCGCTCACGCACTACGGTGACCCCGCCGGCGCCGCGTACCTCAGGGCGGCCATTCGGGACGGGGACTCGATTACGCAGTTGCATGTCGGCCAACTGCTGGATGAGGTCGATTTTCAAACCGCGCGCGAAGTTGTGATGGCGGCGGTCGCTTCGCCGGATCCCGACCTGTCGCTGCTGGGGATTCGGGCGATCGGCTTGCTGGGTGGCGCCGGCGACATCGGTTTTCTGGTCGGACTGTCGGACGGAACCATCGACCCGATCGCTCGTGCCGAAGTGGCGTGGGCGTTGGGCAGAATTGGAACCGCAGGCAGTGTTGTACCGTTAATAGCAATGGTTTCAGATCCTGACCATACCGTGCGCTATACGGCCGCCGATGCTCTCGATCGCGCGGCGATAAGACTGCTTGGGGGTGAAAGGGCAGGCGGCGCTTGAGTTGAGAGGAGCTAGTGAGAGGAGTTAGGAGGGCATGCGTACGAAGAGCTGAGAGATCTCAAAAACGAGTAAGCGGGAGGTCACCAAAAGGCTATGTCACTCAAACCACGTTTGACTGGGGCGGCGAGACGTAAGTGTATGGCGCTGGCAGGACTGTTGGTTATGGCTAGTGCTTTACTCTGCGTTCGTCCCGCCATGGCACAGGACGTCAAAAGCTATACCCGGGCCACTTTTGACCAATGGCTGGCCAAATACAAGGACGCAAAACCCGACTTCAAGGTCGGCGATGTTCTGACCGCAAAGGACCTCGAGCGCATGCGTCCATTCATCTTTCCGGGTTACCTCGAACAGCTTAACTTCCCCGAGTTCAAGGCGCCGATCGCAGCGCCCGTAGACCATACTCCACGCCAGGACTACATGGCGTGCACGGAAAAGTACCAGTCGCAGGTCAAGCTGCTCCCCGACCACACGGTGGGCAACTACGTCTGTGGGCAGCCCTTCCCTAATGCCGCGATCAAGGAGGGCGACGCGGACGCCGGCTGGAAGGCGGTGTGGAATTACGAGTATAGATGGCAGAGCTTTGGCTTCTCGTGCATGGCCCCGGCCACTTGGGACCGCTTTGGCGGCACCCACGACATTCCAGCTTGGGAGCTGCCTCCGAGCGATTGGATGGCCAGCGCGGGCTGGACGGAATCGAACGTCCAACCGACCCTGCCATCCGCAGACGTGATGAAGATGATGTATGGCGGCGGCGGGACCTTCCAGCGCACGCTGGACGCCTTCTATCGAAAGGTCTTTTACACTCATCTCGCGATGCTCGAGAACCATACGCTGCCTGTGCCCAACGCGTCGGTGTTCGAGTTCAAGGAGTTCACGGGCTTCTACTCGCCGTTCGACATCCGCGGCACTGCGTTCATCATCTACCGCTACGCCGATCCGCATCGCGAAGACGACGGCTGGGCCTACATCCCCAACCTGCGTCGCGTGCGCCGTATCTCGGCTGAGGTCAAGTCGGACTCGCTGCTCGGCACCGACCATACGCTGGAAGATTTCTACAGCTTCTCCGGCCGCGAACTCGAGTGGCACTGGCGTTTTCTCGGATGGAAGGACCAGCTTGCGGTCGTCGATTCCGTGCACGCTTACACCTATCTATACGGGCCCAACGGGATCATCCCGAACGATACGTGGACGATGCGCCGCTTCGCGGTCATGGAGCGCACCCCGCTCAGCGAGCGCCATCCGTACAAGAGCGTCGTGGAAGACTGGGACTCGCAGAACTACGACGCGTGGCTGATGGAGGCCTTCGATCATAAGGATAAGCTCTGGAAGGTCTGGGAATTCCAGAAGAAGTGGAGCGAGAGCTTCGACAAGGGCGACTGGATGTACCCCATCAACAAGGGCGCCTTCACGACCGAATTCCAGTCGGTGCAGGTGCTCGACGTGCAGAACGATCGCGGAACCATCTGGATCGTTCCCGGCGGATTCCCGAACTTGAAGGGGCCCGAGGCGGAGAAGCTCTACGACATCAACAAGCTCGAAGAGATCCATCGCTAGGCGTGAACCTGGCCTTGCCGGGCCGCCCACGGTCCGGCAAGGCATTTGACCTGGCGTGTTCGCGCGTCCGGCCGCTGTCTACGCGCACGTGTCAGACGCCTGAGAAGAACCGCGGCGAAGAAGCCTCGCGAAAGAACCGCCGCATCCGATCGCTGACGTAACGGATCCCTTACTTCAGCAACCCCGCTTGCCGCAGCACCGCGGCATGATCCCAATAGATTCGCTCGGCCGTCATCTTGCCATCACGAAACTACTCCTGCCGCGACGCCATCAACGAGGGATCCGCCAGCGCATACTGCGCCTGATACGTCTTGATGCCCTCGGCGAAGCCGAGGTGACGCCAGCCGACGCTGGTCGGAACTCTCACTGCTCGCGAGGATTCGACGCGCTCGAGCACCAGCGCCTCGCCGCCATCCAGCACGCTCAGATATGCGGTCTCCCCGGTACCTGAAACGAACCGCTCCAGGTAGGGCCGCGCCCGTTCGGTCAGGCCGAACTGCGCGACCGCCTTGCTCCAGAGCTCGAACAATTTGAGCCCCAGCCGATACAAGCCACTCTCCGCGCTCTTTTGGACAAAGCGATGTCCCTCAAGGACCATCAGCAACCGCATCGTCGTGCTTTTGGGAAGATCCAAACTTTTGGAAAGCCTGACCAGCGACAACGGCTGGCCCTTGTCGGCCAGTACCTCGTCCCGGCCGGAGTGCGCGCGAGATGCAGCACGTCGCGCCCGCCTCGAGAAATTCACAATGAGCTAAGCTCGGGTTGACTTGGCTATGGCGCCGCCGTGCTCGCAAAGAGCGTAGTCGCTGACGTTACTTCCCAATAATGCGTTTTTTGAGGAAAGCAGTGCCTATAGCGGATAGTACATTTCGTTACTGGGGCATGCCTGACAAACCTTACGATTCCAGAGCGCCTAAATCGGCAGTTCTCGTAAGGATTCACTCCTGGTCTGATAGTGATTGGCGCTCAAGCATGCCAAGATGAAATCTCCGGACGGGGACCAGTTTATTCTGGCGGTCTCGGGAAGCTTCTTCGTCATGATGTCGTTGGGTCCTATGTACCGGCCGTTCACAGGAGAACATCGTGCGCACGCGCCTCATTCATCTCATCAATCCGAAAACGGATTCGGTTACGACCCGCCCGCTGTACATGAATCGGGCGCTGTACTCTCCGCTTGCAGGCCTGCTCGCAGTTGCCGCATCCCTGCCACGCGACCAGTACGAAGTAATACTCACCGACGAAAATATCGAGACGATCGACTTCGATTTGAAGGTGGACCTCGTAGGGATTTCCGCGATGACAAGTTACGTCAACCGCGGCTACGAAATAGCCGGCCAATTCCGCGCCAAGGGCGTGCCTGTCGTCATGGGTGGCGTGCATCCGAGCTTCATGCCGCAGGAAGCGCTGAAGCATTGCGATGCTGTGGTAATCGGCGAAGTCGAGCTCGTGATCGGCAAGCTGCTCGAGGATCTCAAACAGGGGTCGATGCGCGGAACCTATAAGTCGGACCTGCTGCATCCGATGGTCGGGATGCCGATGCCGCGCTACGATCTGCTGAAGAAGAACCGCTACGTGAACCGCACTTTCGTGCAGACTTCGCGCGGCTGCCATCAAGGTTGCACGTTCTGCGCCGAGCCGCTGATGAACGGCCTCAAATTTCGCTATCGGCCGGTCGACGAGGTTATTCACGAGATGGAGAACTGCGGTGCGCGCACCATCTCGATCAACGACGCCGACTTTTTCGGTACGGCGGAGCGGCCCAAGGAAGTGATGCGCGCGTTGAAAGGACGCGGCATCCACTGGCAGGCCGGCGTCACCTCCAAACTTGCGCAGGACGACCGCATGCTCGAGCTCGCGGCTGAGAGCGGCTGCACGATGCTGAGCATCGGCTTCGAGTCGATCTCGCGCGCGACGCTCAAAAGCGTGCACAAGCATGTCAATCGGCCGGAGACCTTCGCCGCCCTGATGGAGAAAGTGCACTCCTACGGGATCATGGTATTCGGCTTGTTCATGTTTGGCTTCGACGGCGACGAACGCTCGGTCTTCGGCGAAACCGCCAACTTCAACATCAACGCCAAATACGATGCCTGTGCCTATTCGGCGCTTACACCCTATCCGGGCACGCTCACCTGGTACGAGATGAAAAAGGCGAACCGAATCGTCTCCTTCGACTGGACGATGTACGATCAGGGCCACGTCGTCTATCGCCCGGCGCAGATGTCGGCGGACGAACTCCGCGTCGGCCTGGGCGACGCTTATGGGAGTTTCTATTCGACATCTTCAATCGCCAGCCGATTCCCGCTGCGCGGCAAGCGGCATCGCGCGCAATGGCTGATCTACAATCTTTTCATGCGCAAAGCCTCGCAGACCTTAAACATTGGCTCAATCGCGGCGCCCACGGCGGAGCCCGAAGTTGCTCCGATGCCTCCTATCATGCCCGTCAAGAGTGAATGGCGTGCAGCGGTGCTCGAGGCGGCGGGCGGACCGGGACCCCACCTGAGCTGAAGCGAGTTCCAAGAAGGAACAGACCTGGGCGCGCGGAAGCCCGCGCGGGATCCTTCGCTCCGGCAGCCGCCGCGTATGATGACGGAAGGG
>VFSW01010923.1_pt1 | contig 12816 bp, 10 predicted proteins | sample 5358111 | NCBI WGS metagenome assembly VFSW01 (sample SAMN11554181, study PRJNA540505) | mine drainage metagenome | isolation source: sediment from site ElyBrook_90M | place: USA: Ely Copper Mine, Vershire, VT | collected 2017 | reverse complement strand
ACAACATAGTGGTGCTCGGCATTGGGCCCACGCGTCCCGAGACGGGCTACGGATACATTGAAACCGGTGATCCGTTCAAGGACGGCGTGCTGCGCGTGCGACGCTTCACCGAGAAGCCGAACCAGGCGAAGGCCGATGAGTTCGTGGCGGCAGGAAATTACTTCTGGAACAGCGGCATGTTCTTGTGGAGCGCGAAGACGCTGGCCAATGCCGTGCGCGAGCTGATGCCGGAGACGGCGCCGCTGCTGGAGCAAATCGTGGCTGCATGGGATACGCCGGAGTTCGAGAAGACTTTCGCCGAGTTGTATCCGAAGTGCGAGAACATCAGCGTCGACTACGCGATTCTCGAACCGCGCTCGGCCCGCGGCGAGCATCAGTCGAATCTTTACTGCATTCCGTCGAAGTTCGGATGGAGCGACCTGGGATCGTGGACGGCGCTGCACGAATATCAGGTGGAGCGGAAGGCGGCCGACGATCACGCCAACGTGCTGGACGCGGGCGGGAGCATCGTGTTGGGCTCAAACGGCAACTACGTTTTCAGTCCGGATAAGCTGGTCGCGCTGGTGGGCGTGCAGGACCTGGTGGTCGTGGAGACCGAAGACGCGCTGCTGATCACCACGCGGGCGCATTCGCAGGACGTTGGGAAGGTTGTGAAAGAGCTGGCGGCGCGCGGGCAAGAGAAACTCATCTGATGAACCAGCCGGTAGCCTGAGCTGGTAGCGATGGAGCTGAAACTTTCTCAGGAAGAGACCCCTCAGAATGATGTCGAACAAATCTCCGGTTAAATTCGGAACCGACGGCTGGCGAGGCGTTATCGCCGATGACTTCACCTTTGAGAACGTACGCGCAGCCGCCGCAGCCATCGCAAGCTACGTTCTGACCAATGAGGATCCAAGAAAAGGCATCTGCATCGGGTACGACACGCGCTTTGGATCGCCGGCCTTTGCCGCCGCGGCGGCGGAAGTCGTGGCCGGAGCGGGGATTCCTGTGCAGCTGGCGGATCGCATCACACCCACGCCGGCGCTGTCGTTCGCGGTGAAGCATCGGAACGCTGCGGGCGGCGTGATGATCACGTCCAGCCACAATCCGGCGCAGTGGAACGGGGTAAAGTACAAGGCGTTCTATGGTGGCTCGGGCAGCCCTTCGATCATGGCGGAGATCGAGAGCCTGCTGGGCAAGCCACTCCCTTCCGGCTCGCACGCAAAGATCGAGAAGGTCAACTTTGTGCCGCCGTATCTGGAGGCCATTGAGAGCTTCGTCGATCTCGATCTGATCGCGAAGTCGGGCTTTCGCTTCGCGATCGACTGCATGTACGGCGCGGGGGCCGGGATTATCGCCGGCATCTTCTCGAAGATCGGCGTCGACTTCGTCGAGATTCGAGCGAACCATGATCCGTTGTTTCCGGGCATTAATCCTGAGCCGATCGAGCCGCACATCCGCGCCTGCCAGGACACCGTGGTCGCACAGAAGTGCGACGCGGGCCTGATCACGGACGGCGATGCGGACCGCATCGGGGCGGCCGACGAGAACGGCAACTTCGTCGATCCGCACAAGATTTACTCCGTGCTGCTGCAGTGGATTCTGGAGCGAAAAGGCTGGCAGGGCGATGTGACGCGCGCCTTTAATACGACTTCGATGCTGGATCGCATTGCTGCTCGCTACGGACGAAAGCTGCACGAGCACGGCATCGGCTTCAAGTTTGTCTGCGATCTGATGCTGACCGAGGACATCCTGATTGGCGGGGAGGAGTCGGGCGGCATCGGCATCCGGCGGCATCTCCCGGAACGCGACGGCCTGCTCAATTCCCTGCTGCTGGCCAATGTGATGGCTGAGGAGAAGAAGACGCTGGGGCAATTGGTGGCGCGGCTGCAGGAGGAATACGGCGAGCATCAGTACGGACGCATCGACCTGCACATTCCCGACTCGCTGAAGAACGCGGCCATCGCGAAGGCAAAGGCCGGCGTGAAGGAGTTCGCGGGCATGCCGGTCGTGAAGGTGGAGACGCTGGATGGGATCAAGTTCTGGCTCGACAACCCGGAGGCGAAGAACAAGCCCAATGCCGCGAAGACGTGGCTTCTGCTGCGCGCGTCGGGGACGGAGCCGCTGCTGCGGATTTACTCGGAGTCGTGCTCGAAGGAAAGCGTGAAGAAGCTGCTGGAATCAGCGCGGGAATTTGCGATGAGGGGCTAGCTGGAACTGGCCGTCCAGTCGGGCACGCCGTGCGGGCGCAATCGAAGATACCGAACGCTGAGGGCTAAGTCGCCCTGGCAGTGGACGCCTCAAGCCGTGGATCGTATTCCGCGCGTATGGTCCTGACCACGCGAATCTGTTTTGCGTCGCCCTGCTCGGGGTTCAGCAGCAGGTTCCATGTCTCGGGAAGGATCGCCGACGGGACCCGCGCCAGGGCAGTACGCCGCCCATGCAGCCATTCGTCCCCCAGCTTTTGCGTGACAGCCAGCGATGTTTTCCAGGTTTTCGCAGGCGCGGGCTTCAGGGTTTCCACGGTCAGACCGGCGGGATATTCCACCTGCGTCAACTGATAGCTGCGTGGCCAGTCCATTTCGTCCAGTTCCAGGTGAACGAGGGCCTCGATCATGGCTCCTGCGGGCGATTCCGCCAGATACACGATGCGCCGGCCCGCGGTGTGCCAGCGCGCCGAGTAGAGGAGTCCTCCCTCGCCGGAGAGGGACGGATAGTTGCTGATCCGCCAGAACGCCGGCATCAGGCAAACATGCCGTAATCTGTCTGGCCCAGCATCTCTTCCACCATACGCGCGCCGAACTCGGTGCGCAGCATCTCAAGGGGTGTGCGTCCCGTAAAGCGCCGCAGCGGCTTTCTGAGCCAGTGAAGGGCTTTTTCGCGATCTCCCAGGACACGGGCCGCCTGATCGTAAATCCGGATCAATCGCGCCAGCTTATCGGACTCATCCCGCGACAGCGCTTCCTTGCGCGCCTTGCGGTGCTTCAGCGTTCTGGCTGGAATCACGACCTCGTAGAGTTCAGAGAACTGCAGTCCGGAACTGGTGACGAAGCTGGCCATGGTCGCGACCGAGAGGCCGGCCTCCACCTTGTGCAGATCGAGCTTCAGAGACGTCATCAATGGGGTTTGGGAAACCGCCGCGTGCTCCATATGGACATTATGCCACATCATAGGCGGCATTTTGCCCCCATAGTTTTCTGCTGTTCACACGGCCGTCGTACCATGGTTGCGACGCGCAACGGAGGTCCCCATGGCCGGTTCTGTCGCCGACTACCCTTACGAAACCCGCCTGAACATCCTGCACAAACCGCTTGAAGTCATCGACGAGAAGGCCATCGCCGACGCCTGCGAGTACAAATGGTTCAATCAGACGCTGTGCCAGGTGAACGGCAGCGTCGTGCGCATGGCCGTGATCGAGGGCGAATACCACTGGCACCAGCACACCGACGACGATGAGTTTTTCTATGTGCTTGAAGGCACGCTGCTGATCGATCTGGAAGGCCGAACCGTCGAACTGACGCCGCGTCAGGGATTCGTGGTTCCTAAAGCCACGATGCATCGGACGCGGGCACCACAGCGGACGGTGATCCTGATGGTGGAGAACGCGGGCATCGTCCCGACCGGCAACTAACTTCGGGGTACGGAGCACCGGGCTCCGGGCTCCGGGCTCTGGTTACAGTGATGCGACCGAGACTAACCACGACGAATCTCAACAGATAACGACATCTTCCGGAGACATACGATGAGCGCTACCGCACCCGCTGTTCAGACCCCGCTGACTTCCCTTCCCGCATGGAAGGCACTGCAGACGCATTACGAGAAGATTCGCACCCAGCATCTGCGCGAACTGTTTCGCACGGACCCTTCGCGCGGCACGCGGCTGGCGGTCGAGGCGGAGGGCATCTATCTCGACTACTCGAAACACCGCATCACCGACGAGACCGTAAAGCTGCTGCTCGATCTGGCCGAGCAGAGCGGGCTGCGCGACCGCATCGAAGCGATGTTCACTGGCGAGAAGATCAACATCACAGAGAAGCGGGCGGTTCTGCATACGGCGCTGCGCGCGCCGAAGGGCGCGGTGATCAAAGTGGATGGCGAGAACGTCGTCCCCGGCGTGCACGAGGTCCTCGACCGGATGACGGACTTCTCCAACCGCGTACGCAGCGGCGCATGGAAGAGCTTCACCGGCAAGCGTATTCGCAACGTCATCAATATCGGCATTGGCGGGTCGGATCTGGGCCCCGTCATGGCCTATGAAGCGCTGCGCCATTACAGCCAGCGGGACATGACCTTCCGCTTCGTCTCCAACGTCGACGGCACGGATTTTGCCGAGGCCACCCACGACCTCGATCCGGAGGAGACGCTCTTCATCATCTCGTCGAAGACCTTTACGACGCTGGAGACGATGACGAATGCGCAGACTGCGCGGGCATGGTCGCTGAAGAAGCTGAAGGACGAGAAGGCGGTCGAGAAGCACTTCGTTGCCGTCTCGACCAACGCGAAGGAAGTCTCGAAATTCGGCATCGACACGGCGAATATGTTCGGCTTCTGGGACTGGGTTGGAGGGCGCTACTCGATGGACTCCGCCATTGGCCTGTCGACGATGCTGGCCATCGGGCCGGAGAATTTCAAGGCGATGCTGGGCGGCTTTCATGCGATGGACGAGCACTTCCGGACGACGCCTTTTGCCAAAAATCTACCGGTGCTGATGGGTCTGCTGTCGGTCTGGTACACGGACTTTTTCGGAGCCGAGACGGTCGCCGTTCTGCCCTACGACCAGTATCTGAAACGCTTCCCGGCGTATCTGCAGCAGCTGACCATGGAGAGCAATGGCAAGCATGTAACCCTGTCCGACGAGCATGTGAACTACGCAACGGGTCCGATTTTCTGGGGCGAGCCGGGAACGAACGGGCAGCACTCCTTTTATCAGCTGATCCACCAGGGCACGCGACTCATCCCATGCGATTTCATTGGGTTCGCTAAGACTTTGAATCCTTTAGGTGATCACCATGACCTGCTGATGGCGAACGTTTTTGCCCAGGGCGAGGCACTGGCGTTCGGCAAGACTCCCGAAGAGGTCAAGGCTGAGGGCACCCCCGACTGGCTGGTTCCCCACCGCGTCTTCGAGGGGGATCGGCCCTCGAACACGATGCTGATGGACGAACTTACCCCGGCGGCGCTGGGCAAGCTGGTGGCGCTCTATGAGCACAGCGTGTTCACCCAGGGTGTGGTCTGGCAGATCGATTCGTTCGACCAGTGGGGCGTGGAGCTGGGCAAAGTTCTGGCGAAGAAGATCGTTGGCGAGCTGGAGGGCTCCGGCCCGGCGCCGGGGAGCCACGACAGCTCGACTACGACGCTGATCGAGCGTTACCGAAAGCGGCGCGGATGAGCGATTCCCGGACGTAACCTGCGGCCTTTCAACAGAACTTTTCATCTAAAGTAGTGTTGAAAAGGGCAGAACCGTCAGCTTCAGGCGGCGTCTACTTTCCCCGAATGACGGCGGATCAGCCCTGAAGCGAGGGAGTTGCGAATATGCGTACGAACAGCATGCTTCGGAGGATCTCCTCCTTTACAGGCGCACTTGTCGTGCTGGCCGCCTGCCTTTGGGTTTTCACGGGAAGTCCCGCTCTGGCGCAGAGCGGCGACGGCAACCTGCAGGCAGCCGTGTCCGATGCGATCACGCATGACGCGATGCTGAAGAACCAGCCGATCACGGCTGCTGTCGCCCACGGCATCGTCACTCTGACCGGCACGGTCGAAACGGAGCAGCAGCGGCAGCAGGCGGAAACCGACGCGGCGAACGTGGCTGGCGTGAGCGGCATCGCGAACAACATCACGGTGGCAGGGGCGTCGGATCAGCAGGAGGCCCCCCCTCCGCCTCCCGATGAGACACAGCAGCCGGCGGCAGCGCCCAGTCCTCAGCAGACGCCCAATTCCGGGCAGATGCCTCCGCCTCCTCCCCCAGACCAACCAGGCCAGGCCAGCCAGCCGACCGCGCCTGCTGCGCCTGCACCGTACCCACAGGGTGGATACGGCCAGCAGCCTTATGGCGGCTACGGCAACTATCCTCCGCCGCAACAGGCGAGCGGACCGGTGACGGTTCCGGCCGGAACTCTGCTGCAGATACGGCTGAGCGAGCCGCTGGATCTGGCGAAGGTACAGGACGGCACAGTATTCCAGGCCACGGCAGCGAGCGATGTGTTTCAGGGTAACGTGCTGGCGATTCCGCGTGGTGCTGTGCTGGATGGGGCCGTGGTCCATGTGAAGAAGGCCGGCTCGCTGGGGGGCAACAGCGAACTGGAGCTGCAGATCACGTCACTCAACATGGGCGGCCAGGCCTATCCGGTGGCGACGGACATCTGGTCGAGCAAAGGGCCCAATAAAGCCGGCTACACCGCGGGGAACACGGTGGGCGGCGCGGCAATCGGCGCCATCATTGGCGGCTTGATCGGCCGCGGCCCGGGAGCGGCTGTGGGCGCACTGGTCGGCGGCACCACGGGCCTGGCCGCATCGGGGGCTACGAATGGGCCTCGCGTCTATCTGCCGGCGGAGTCGCTGCTGAACTTCCACCTGGCCAGTGCGGTCATGGTGCAACCGGTGTCCTGGCAGGAAGCGCAGCGGCTGGCGCAGAGCGTGCCCCGGCTGCAACGCCGACCAGTGTACATGGCGCCGCCGTATCCGTACGGGTATCCGTATCCGTATCCTTACCCATATCCGTATCGCTACGCGTACCGCGCTTATCCGTATTAATGGACGCGGGATTCATGGAACGCGGGTAATCGATTCCCGCAAAGAGTGGGCCGCCTGACCGGGCGGCCCGCTGCTTTTTCCGCGATAATGGAAGTGAGCCATGCAGGCCAAGTCGGCCGGCTCCCCATCCTCTGAAGCGTTTTTGGCGTCCAATTGAGAGAGTGACTCCCCCTATTGCAGTCGACAACTCCCCAGCGGCTGAAGATCGGCTGGAGACGCAGCGGTCGAGGCGACCGCTGACGCGGCGCCGTTTTCTGGGGCTGGCTGCCGCCTCCGCCGCGGGGCTGGCGCTGTATGCGGGCGGGGTCTCGCGCCACGAACTGCGCGTCGAGGAGCACACGCTGCATCTCGATCGTCTTCCCGATGTCTTTCGGGGGATGCGCATCGTGCAGATTTCGGACATCCACTACGCGGAATACACGGAGCCCTTCTTCCTGCGTGACGTGGTGCGCAGAGTTAATCAACTGCGGCCGGACATGGTGTTGTTGACGGGCGACTTCGTCAGTTTCTCGCCGATGCCGCTGTCGTTTGCGCGACGGCACGCGCCCGGATGCGCTGCGATCCTGAGCGGGATCGAGTGCCCGCTGCGCTATGCCAGCCTGGGCAATCACGACTACGTGGTCGGAGCCGATTTCGTCGCGGGACCGCTGCGCGAAAACGGAATCCCGGTGCTGATGAACTCGTCGGTTGCGCTGGAGCGTGGCGGGCAGCGCATCTGGCTTGCGGGCCTGGGCAGCGCGTGCACCAACGACGCGGACCTGAATGCGATCCCTGGCTCGACGAACCGCGAACCGATCCTGCTGATGGCGCACGAGCCGGACATTCTGCCGGATGTCGCAAAGCACAATGTCGACCTGATGCTCTCCGGCCACACGCATGGAGGCCAGGTGCGGATCCCTTTTCTTCCCCCTCTGGTCCTGCCGGACCTCGGCAAAATCTACATTGAGGGCCAGTTCCGGCTGGGGCGGACGCAGCTTTATGTCAACCGCGGGATCGGGGCGGTTGGATTGCCGTTCCGGTTCCGATGCCCACCGGAGATCACGGTTCTGACGCTGGCGTGAGAGAGGCCGCTGGGAGCCTGGAGCGGTCGCTTCGAAGCTTCTGATGGCCCCACTATTGGCCCGGGGCCGATTCACCACCCAATTATTACCTTCCTCGTTTATTACCCATTTGTGTGACAGACCCTGTTCAATATTGAACAGTGCTGTTTTCGGTGCAATGCCAATCTCTCTGTACGGGCGTAGTTCAACGCCCCTGGGGGTCCGCCATGCTCTACCTAACACCAAGTCTTCTCGTAGTGGACGATGAAGAGCTGGTTCGCACGTGTCTGTCGGAAATACTCATCGGATCCGGCTATACGGTGCGGAATGCCTCCGATGGCTTCTCCGCTTTGGCCGCAATCCGGGACGAGATTCCCGACCTCATCCTTTCCGACCTCAACATGCCCGGCATGTCGGGATTTGAATTCCTCTCCGTCGTCCGCCGCCGCTTTCCCTCAATTCGCGTCATCGCGATGAGCAGTGGATATTCAGGCGGGGATTTCCCCAACGGAGTTGCCGCCGACGCCTTCTATCAAAAGGGAACCGACCCCGCCTTCCTCCTTCACGTGGTGGAAGACATCACTCGCCCAGGCCAATCTCTGGTCAGCCGACGCCCCCGTCGCCTGGCGCCCATCTGGATTCCGTCCAACGGGCACAATTCGTCCGGACAGGTGTTCGTCACGGTTACGTGTCCCGAATGCCTGAGGGCCTTCCCCCAGATTCTTGAGCAGAGCGCCGCTGCCACTCTCGAAACCCGGTGCACCTGGTGCCGTATCCCGATTCACTGTGCGATCGTCCACTCCGCGACAGCGGCCTGAGATCCGAGCGCTCGGATTGGACAAAGTGCTCGGCAACCCGGAAATATCGGGTCCCGGCTCGAATCGTGGGTGTACGCCGACTTGTTCAGGTCAGGCTCTCCGCTCCCCTTTCGCTTTGCCCCGGGGTTCGGTCGGGGTGACAAGGTATAAGGAATTCAGAAATACCACATCAGCGTTCCGGTGACAATTCGCGCACCGCGATACCGAGGGCCTTCATCTTGCGGTAGAGGTGGCTGCGTTCGAGGCCGAGAGTTTCGGCGGCGCGGCTCATGTTGCCGTTGCAGTCATCGATTTTCCTGAGGATGTACTCGCGTTCGTAGGCGTCGCGCGCCTGCTGCAGGGTGTCGAAATCTCCGCCGCGGTCTGCGCTGCGATGCACCAGCATGGGCAGATGGCGGCGTTCGATGCGATGAGTCTGGGGGTTCAGGATCATCACGCGCTCGATAACGTTCTTCAGCTCGCGCACGTTGCCGGGCCAGTGATACTGGCGCAGGAGCTCAGTAGCGTCGTCGGCGATCTCCACGCGGGGGCGACCGTACTCGCGCCCAAAGATGCGGAGGAATTCGCGGACCAGCAGGGGGATATCCTCGCGGCGATCGCGCAACGGCGGCACGTAGAAGGGGATGACGTTGAGGCGGTAGAAGAAGTCCTCGCGAAAATTGCCCTTCGCAATCTCCTCTTCCAGATCCTTGTTGGTGGCCGCGATGACGCGGACGTCGACGCTGATGGGCTGGGTGGCGCCGACGGGGACGAAGCGCTGTTCGTCGAGGGCGCGCAGAACCTTGGACTGCGTCTTGAGGCTCATGTCGCCGACTTCGTCGAGAAACAGCGTGCCGCCGTTGGCGCGCTCGAAGGTGCCGCGTTTCTCCGGGGGACCGCCCGCGATAGCGCCGTTGCGATAGCCGAAGAGCTCACTCTCGATGTAGTCCTCGGGGATGGCCGCGCAGTTCAGCTCCACGAAGACGCGGTCGCTGCGCAGGCTTTCCGCGTGGATGGCGCGCGCGATCAGTTCTTTGCCGGAGCCCGACTCGCCATAGATGAGCACGCGGCCGTTGGTCGGGGCCATGAGCTTGATCTGCTGGCGGAGGGCGCGGGCCTGGATGCTCTCGCCGGTGATTTGCTGCTCGAGGCGAAGCTGGCGGCGAAATTCGATGTTCTCCGTGCGCAGGCGCCGGGCTTCGATGGCGTTCTTGACGACGATGAGGGTGCGCTCCAGCATGAGCGGCTTTTCGAGCAGATCGAAGGCGCCGAGCTTGGTGGCTGTGACGGCGGTCTCGATGGTGGCGTGGCCGGAGATGACGATGACCTCGGGGCGCGCGTCGGCGTCGAGAGCGCGGAGCTCGTTCAGGACTTCGAGGCCATCGCGGTCGGGCAGCCAGATGTCGAGGAGCATGACGTCGTAGACGGGATCGCGGGCGAGGGCGAGGGCGTCGGCGGCGGTTCCGGCACTGGCGACGGAGTAGCCTTCTTCGCGCAGAATCTCTTCGAGAGACTCGCGAATCTCGGCTTCATCGTCCACGATCAGGATGTGGTTCATAGAAGAAGCCGGAAGCCAGGAGCCGGGAGCCGGGAGTTAGTCGCCAGAATCATGGATTAGACGGCCCTGGTGAATGTCGCTGCAGTACGATCGGCGCCGTTGGTTTCTGCCAGGGGCAATTCGATGATAAAGCGCGCACCCGCCGGGACGTTGCTTTCGACGCGAATCGAGCCGCCGTGATCCTGCACGATCTTGGCCACGATGGAGAGGCCCAGCCCGGTGCCACGCTGGCGCGTCGAGAACCAGGGGAGGAAGAGCCGCTCACGCATGTCGTCGGTGATGCCGGGGCCGGTGTCGGCGACGACAATCTCCGCCACGCCAGGCCGCTCTCCGGCGCTGGTGGCGACGGAAAGCACGCGCAGGAGGCTGTCATGCATGGCCTCGGCGGCATTATCGATGAGGTTGGCGACGCCGCGGCGCAGCGCTTCGGGATCGGCCATGACGGGCGGCAGGCCGGCATCGAGATGCTTCTCGACACGGATGCCCTGAATGCGGCCTTCGAAGAGCATCAAGGCGCTGTCGACAATCTCATTCAGATCGGATGGCTGAGGGTGGGCGACGGGGAACTCGGCCAGCGCGGCGAATTGACCGACGAGGGTGCGCATGGTCTCCACGGAACCGAGAATCACATCGCAACATTTGCGGATGACGCCGGGCGACTCCGGTGTGTCGCGATCCACGTGGCGGCGGATGCGCTCGGCGGAGAGGGTGATGGGCGTGAGGGGATTGCGAATCTCGTGGGCCACGCGCTGGGCGACTTCTTTCCAGGCGGCCTGGCGCTGCGCGTGGAGAAAATCCGAGACGTCTTCCAGGACGAGGATGGAGCCGTAGCTCTGGCCACCCTGAAAATCGAGAGCCGCGAGGGTGACGGAGAGATTCACCGGTCCGCGGGGGGTGCGCATCTCGACTTCCGAGGAAGCGTTGCCCATGCGGCGAGCCCGGCGCTCGAGGCGAATCAGCTCCTGCGTAAATTCGGGGGGCAAGAGGGATTCCAGAGGGACGCCGGAGAGGTTGTCCTGACCTTCGATTCTGACGAGGTCGGCAAAGGCGCGATTGCCGAGAACGATGCGGCGCGAAGCGTCGAGGGTCACAACGCCGGAGGGAATGGTTTCGAGGATGGTCTCCAGTTCCTTGCGCCGCTCTTCGATGGCCTGGTTAGCGGCCGAGAGATCACGGGCGGAAGACTCGGCCAGGGCGCGGCTCTGTTCGAGGTCGGCAGCCATGTGATTGAAGGAGCGCACGAGCTCGGCCATTTCGGCGGTGGCCTCGACGGTGACGCGGTGGCTGTAGTCGCCCTTGCCGATCTCCACGGTCGCGTCGGCCAGGGCTTCGAGGGGGCGGGTCATCTGGCGGGAGACAAAGAGGGCCAGCCAGCTGCTGGCGAAAAACACCAGGGCGGTCAGCATGAGGAGCAGCAGGAAATACGTCATGCGGATGATGCGACGCTGCCGGTAGAGCGCCCAGTACTGACTGGTCCCGATGGTGAGGTCGGTCATGATGGCGTTCAAGCCGGATGGCATGGGGAGGCCGGCGACCACGAGAATGCCATCGGCCAGGCTCGCGGTTCCAAGGGCATATTGGGAGCCGCCCACCATGAGCATCGGCTCATCGGAGCGCTGGGCCGCCTTCAGGAGCGTTCCGCCGAGAGGTTTGCCTGCCGCTACGGTATCCGAATCGTCGTCGTTGACCCACGAGACGATCTTCGCCGGACCTGTAGTCTGCGGCAGCTGATAGGCGGCGACCGGGGAAGCATCGCGATAGAGCACGACGAACCCGCCCTGGAGCGTGACCTGGTGGGTGCGCATAGCGGCGAGCACCGCCCGGTCATCCCCGGAGCCAAGAGCGGCGGTCAGCTCCGGAGAGCGCGCGATGCTCTCGGCCTCCGCGCGCGCGTTGAGAGAGGCATAGTGAGAGAGCTCGGTGGCGATGCGGGTGGAGTCGTCGCGCACGTCGAGAGCCGGCTGGGAGAACCATCTGTCGATGGAACGATTCATGAGCAAGAAGCTGAACAAAAACATGAAGAGTGCCGGGACCAGGGAGACCAGGAGAGCGCCGATGAACATCCGAGTCCGCAGCCGCGCTCCAAGCACCTGGCTGCGCTGTTCGGCGAGCAACTTGATGAGGTTCCGGAGCAACAGCACCAGCACCGTAACAAAGAGAAGGAAGACCAGGACGGAAACCGAGGTGAGGAGGAAGATCTGTCCGGTCGTGTGGGGCGCGAGCGCGCGGACATTGAAGGCGTTGAGCGCGATCAGCAGGGACAGCAGGACGAAAACCGCGGTACCCAGCAGGATCAGCGTTGCGCGACGATGTTTCAATTCAGCCAAGGGGCTGCCCCAAATCGCTTTTGATTATAGGCTTTAGAAGGACGCGGACTGCTTTGGCAACGCGAAATCCGAGTCCCGCATCGCAGCATTCAAATCTCCAGCTGCAATCCTAATTAAGGTGTTCGACATGAAAGAGAATCGAGTTCTACGCGGACTGACGCTCGTGACTTTGGCGGGCATGATCGTGCTTGCCGGATGCAACAAGAACAACCCGCCGGCCTCGGGTACGGTGAATCCCGACAGCGCTTCACAGCCGGTTCAGGCGAACAATCCTCCGGCGCCGCCGCCGGATCAGAATGCCGGGACGGCACCGGCACCGAGTGGGCCGGCCGCGTCTGCTACGAGTCAGCCGGCTGGGTCTGCAC
>VFSW01010922.1_pt1 | contig 12816 bp, 11 predicted proteins | sample 5358111 | NCBI WGS metagenome assembly VFSW01 (sample SAMN11554181, study PRJNA540505) | mine drainage metagenome | isolation source: sediment from site ElyBrook_90M | place: USA: Ely Copper Mine, Vershire, VT | collected 2017 | reverse complement strand
GCGTTCGACGAGACCAAGGCTGACATGGGTGACGATAACGAGGCCGCTGACGGGGGTGAAACGAATGAAGACGCAAAGCCACAGGATCGCGACGTTGCAGATGAAAAAATTGACGGCGAGCAAGAGGGAGACACAGAGGGAGGTGAAGTGGACGTGGACGACCGTGCGGTGGCAAACACGGGAACCGAGCAAGAGGCCGGAGAATAAGTGGTACACTGCCAGCAATATGGCCAACATCGACCACAAACCGAGCAAGTACATGCTCAATTTGATCCACGTGCTTCCGCCTTTTGCCGATGAGGAGAAGGGGGTCGTGAACGCGCTTATCGAAGTCTCGACCGGTTCCATCAATAAATACGAGATCATCACCGAATCCGGCCAGCTCAAGCTCGACCGCGTCGGCTATTCTTCCCTCTCGTACCCCTTCACCTACGGCGCGATCCCGCAGACCTGGGACCTCGACAACGACCCGCTCGACATCGAGATCGTCAACGTGACCGAGCCCCTCGTTCCGAACTCCGTCGCCGAAGTCCGCATCATCGGCGCGATGAAATTCGTTGACGGCGGTGAGGTGGACGACAAGATCATCGGCGTTCTCGCGGACGACAAGCGCGTCGACCACATCAAGAAGATCGAAGACCTGGGCGAGTACTTCAGTAAGGAGACCAAATACTACTGGGAGAACTACAAGGCACTCAAAAAGCCCGGCACGGGCGTCGTCGGCGAGTTCGTTGACGTCGCAGAAGCGATAAAGATCGTAAAAGAGAGCGCAATGCGGTACGAAAAGGACTACAAGCCGAAACTGGAGGCTTAATTTCCGAAAATTCCGTGTTTGTGCTACCTTCGCCAAGGAAAACAGGATATCAACCATGAAGGAGTCCCAGGATATGCACGGAAGCGATCGACCTGACATGAGCGACGTGTATGACGGCTTTGCGGACGCGTTCGCAAAGGCCGACAAACTCCCAACTTGGCGCTACGTCGGCAAACCCGCGATGGAACGCCTGTTCGACGGAAAACTGCATGCAGGCGTTACATTCCTCGATCTCGGCTCGGCCAGCGGGCGAGTTGAGGCCGGCATTTTGTTGCCCGGCGGCGTTCCGCCGGAGGCGATCACCGGCGTTGAAATAAGTCCCAAAGAAGTCGAGATCGCCAGGAATCGCATTCCCGGCGCTAATTTCCGCGTCGGTGATGTTTCGGACCCGAAACTCATGGATGACCGGAACGGAACGTTCGACTTCGCATTCTCGCACATGGTATTCGAGCATCTCGACGACCAACAGCTCCGTCGTACGTGCGAAAATGCCTATCGCCTCTTGAAACCGGGCGGTACCTTCGGGTTCGTCGTCACCCATCCCGACAAAATGACGGATGTTGACGGTAACCTTATAACGCACTACGGCGCGTTCACGACAAGCGCGCCCTGGGGCGGCACGCTGCATAACTGGCGTCGCAGTGTAAAAGACACTCGAATGTATTTGGAACAAGCTGGATTCAAGGTCGAACAAGTTGAAGATCTTGAGTTCCCGGAACAGGTGCCGCCGGGCCTCTCTGCAGAGGACCAGGCATCTTTCAAGTCGGCAGCGGAAAAGTACCGCCAATATCCTTCAATACGTTTACTCGTACGTGCTACAAAACCCGCATGAGCCTCCGATCCCGCTCTCTAACCGAGGTGGGATCGTTCCTTTTCGACTAATCCACACCGAGGGTTGCGGAAATACCGACGTTACTGCGAGCGTATAATACGTACATGGAGCCATCCTTCGAACCCCGTGAAATAAAAAGTTCGACCGGACCGACCGTCAGTATCGTGATCATCTTCCTACTTATGGTTGTCGGTGCGGTATATTTCTGGCAAGAGCAGCAGGCGCATAAAACACGACAACCTGCTTACATTCCATCCGGCGAATCGACAACGACGGTCCAATAGGCTACACTCGCGCGAATGAGTAACGCCACGAATGTAAAGGTTTCCCGCGACGAGAAGCGCTGGGAAGCCGAGATCAGCGCTGAATTACCGGCCGAAGCGCTCTCCAAATATCGCGAGGAGGCGCTAAAGGAGATCCAGCGCGATGCAAAGATCGACGGTTTTCGACCGGGCAAAGCACCGGTGGAGCGTATAATCCAGATCTACGGCGAGCCCACTATCCTTCGACATGCGGCGGAGCACGCAATAGAGCACGAATTGCCTGAACTTCTTGCAGAACAAAAGCTTCCGATCGTTGAGGCTCCCCGCGTGACCACTGACGCCCCTGAATCCGGCAAACCGCTCAAATTCACAGCGCGGGCCGCGCTCGCGCCTGAAGTAAAATTGGCCGACTACGAAAAAATAACCTCAAAGATCAACTCAAAAAAGGAAGACCTGACCGTTTCCGATGAGGAACATGCCCAGGCGATGCTGCATTTGCGCCGCGAACGAGCTCGCATAGACAAGATCGAAGGTGGGTCGGACGCCCAAAAGGCTGCTGAAGAGGTAAAAGCGCTCGCCGAATCGGACCTTCCGGCCCTAGACGACCAATTCGTGCAGTCGCTTGGCTATGAGAGTGCGGAGAAATTCTCGGAAGCGCTTCGGGCCAATATCAAGAATGAAAAAGAGCTGCAGGCCATGCAAAAACGCCGCGCTGCTATCCTCGACGAGCTCGTAAAAGACTCGACCATCCACTACCCTGCCGTATTGCTCGACTATGAACTCGACGAGATGGAAGGACGCCTCGCATCCGACCTTTCCCAGGTCGGCCAAACGGTAGATGTGTTCCTTGCGCAGCAGAAAAAGACGCGGGAGCAGATGCGTTCCGAATGGACGGAAGCTGCGGATAAGCGCGCAAAAGTCCGTCTCGTCCTAGCAGAGATCGGCCGCAAGGAGAGCCTCGAGCCGAAACGGGAAGAGATCGAACATGAGATCGAGCACGCAAAGCAGCACTACCCGCAAGCCGACCCCGAGACTCTTCGCACGCACATTGCGCACGCGATGCGCAACGAACTGGTGCTTCATTTCTTAGAGACCGGTGAGAAGCAACTACCCGCTCATTCGCACGAACACAACCATTAATTTGCACTAGTTTGCGCGCGCATAAGTTTTTATATACACTGCCCGGATGAACACCCGAGCTCAATCCGGCGCAACACGTTCGCAAATGCTGGTACCGATGGTCGTCGAGAAGACCTCCATGGGCGAGCGTGCGTACGACATTTACTCGCGGCTTCTTAAGGAGCGCATTGTCTTCCTCGGCGGCCCTATCGACAGCGATGTCGCCAACCTCGTCATCGCGCAGCTCCTCTTCCTTGCCTCTGAAGACCCCAAGAAGGATATATCTTTCTACATAAATTCTCCGGGCGGCATGGTTTCGGCAGGTTTGGCCATCTTGGACACGATGAATCACATCCAGCCGGAAGTTTCGACCGTTTGTGTCGGCATGGCAGCTTCGATGGGAGCGGTACTCCTTGCTGGTGGACAGAAGGGCAAACGATTCGCTCTTCCAAACGCCGAGATCATGATCCACCAACCTTCCGGCGGCGCAGAGGGTATGGCCGCAGACATCGAGATAACTGCCAAACAGATTTTGAAGCTTCGACAGCGCCTGAACGAGATACTCGCTAAGAGCACTGGACAAAAGCTCTCCAAGATCGAGGCCGACGTTGACCGAGATTTCTTCATGGATGCCGAAGAATCCGTCAAGTACGGTATCGTCGATAAGATCCTTAAATAGAGCCATAAAATCGCTAGATTCGACGCCGCAGGGCTTTTTGCCCCCTGGCGTCGACTCATTTGCGTGGTATACTTTACGTTCACCATTACTTATGAACTCAAATTTTCTACTGTCCCGGCACCTTTTTGTGAGCGATACCGCAATCGCACGAGCTAGCGTCATTTCTCTAGTCTTTCACTTGCAGTAACGTTCCTGGTAAAAGGTGCGGGATGGCTGAAGCCCGCATATGTCATTAACTATCGTTCTAATCCTCCTCGCGCTCGGCGGTATCGTCGGAGGCGCGATCGGCTACTTCGCGCGGTTCTTCATCTCACTCGGCCAAAAAGGCTCGATGGAGCTGCAGGTCCGTAAGATGATGCTCGACGCCGAAGAGCGCGGCAAAAAGATCGTCGAAGAGGCCGAGGGCCGCGGACGTGAAAAAGTCGAGGAACTCGTCGCCGAATTCAAGAGCCGCGAACGCGATCTCAAGAGCATCGAAGACCGCTTGGTCCGTAAGGAAGAAATGCTCGATTCGCGCCAACTTAAGGTAGATACCGATGAGGCGACTCTTGCTAAAAAGAGCGAAGAGGTCGCAATTACTAAGGCGACGGCCGATGAGCTCGTTCGTGCCCAGCAACAAAAGCTTGAATCTGTTGCGAACCTTTCTGCCGATGAGGCAAAAAGCGAGCTGATCAGGTCGATCGAAAAACAATACGAAAACGACATCGAAAGTCGTATGCGCAAACTCGAGATCTCCGGTAACGAGAAGCTCGAACAGCGTGCAAATGAGATCCTGACCACCGCGGTACATCGCCTCGGCAACTCCGTCGTTTCCGATATTTTGGCGACTACGATCACCCTTCCTAACGACGAGATCAAGGGCAAGATCATCGGCAAGGAAGGCCGTAACATCCGTAGCTTTGAACGCGCGACTGGCGTAGACGTTATCGTTGACGATACGCCTGGCACGATTACCTTGTCCTCGTACGACCCGATCCGGCGTCAAATTGCGCGTATTGCGCTTGAGAACCTGATACTCGATGGTCGTATTCAGCCTGCGAAGATAGAAGAAGCGGTGCAAAAAGCCGAACAAGAGATCAACACGATAATCAAAAAGAAGGGTGCGGAGGCTGCGTACAACGCAAAAGTGCAGAATATGGACCCGAAACTGCTCCAGATCCTCGGCCGGCTTTACTTTCGCACAAGCTACGGACAGAACGTGCTGGACCACTCTGTGGAAGTCGCACACTTGGCAGGCATGCTCGCAGAAGAACTTGGCGCCGACCCCGCGGTTGCACGTGCCGGAGCGCTATTCCACGACATCGGCAAGGCCGTTGACCATGAAGTTCCCGGTACGCATGTCGAGATCGGCCGCCGGATCCTCCAGAAGTTCAGTGTAGACGAACGAGTCGTTAAGGCGATGCAGGCCCACCACGAGGAATACCCATACGAAACGCCTGAATCCATGATCGTACAAGTTGCGGATGCTATTTCAGGCGGCCGCCCCGGCGCTCGCCGCGATTCCGTTGAGAACTACATCAAACGACTAGAAGACCTTGAAGCAATCGCCAACCGAGAACCTGGCGTCGAAAAAAGCTACGCCATTGCTGCCGGTCGCGAACTGCGCGTGATCGTAAAGCCGGAGAATATTTCCGACCTGGATGCTCGTGAGTTGGCACGCCACATCGCCGACAAGATAGAAAAGGAGCTCCAATATCCCGGCGAGATCAAAATTTCAGTCATTCGTGAGACGCGCGTCATCGAATACGCAAGATAGCCCGATAGTAAGCCAATTTCTTCGTGTTCCGCGAAACTCTTCATGAGCTGTGGATAGCGGGTTTGCGCCGATTGACAGCCATAAAATAGGCCTCAAAATGAGGTAATCGGTCGAAATAGCTAGTATTTACTTGAAGAAATTAATAACCGATATGGCAAACAAGATGGATTTGGTCGAGCGGGTCGCACAAACGATCGGTTCGACGAAAGCCGACGCCGAGCGCGCCGTTGAGTCGATCATCATGATGATCACCGAGAAGCTGAAGAATGGTGAGGAGGTTTCTGTCGCCGGCCTTGGAATTTTCGAAGCAAAGACTCGTGCCGGTCGTATGGGTCGCAACCCGCGTACAGGTGCGACTATCCAGATCAAGGCGATGAAAGTGCCGAAGTTCCGCGCTTCCAAGACCTTGAAGGACGCGATTAAGTAATCTGTCAGTTAATTTGGATGTGTTTTCACGAAAAAGCCGCCACGTTGGCGGTTTTTTCGTCGAGGAGGTCTACCAACCAGAACTACAGCCACCAAAGAGTGACTTAAAGAGCGAGCATGTCTGCACACTCGCATTGGAAGAAGTCGCGCCGGGCGTGAATACAGCAAGGACATCGTTCACCCAACCCTTCACCGCCTGTAAGATCTCTGTGACCGGGTCCACGGGACTCCCCGGAGATGGGTTTGAAGTGGAGAAGTCCGCCATCGCGCTTACGCTAGGCACTGCGGGCGAGGTCGCGAATGAGCTTGCCGGGATGCATTGCCCATACTGGTCACACCACTGGTTGTCTTGCTTCGTGTAGTATGGAGCGCCCTCGGCGGGAACCAGCGTTTGCAACACCGAATGCTGGCTCATGACAACACTGCTTTGCCCTGCTCCCGGAACTTGGACGGTCGGCGTCAATATCTGACTTACCGTTGAAGTGGAGCTTGAGGCTTGGATCGAGTCGGGTCCCGCCGCGACCAACGCCTGGAACTGTCTTACGCGCTGAAGCTGGCTCGGGACTTCCGTTTGGAGAATAGCGAGCGCATTTGTGCACGATGTATCGCAAGCTCCCGCTTGCTGCGCGTTCTCCCACGCATCGATCTGCGACTGAAGCCATTCGTAATTACTTTGCGCTTGAGCCAGCGATGCCTCTTCCACATAGAACTGTTCTGGAATGTTCCGGTAACCCTGAACTCCCTTAGTCGTATCAAGCGCGGATGAGGCCACTTCGGGTGCCTGGCCGCTCGAGGTTGAATTGATCCCTAGGAACTGTTGAAGTTGCTCTCCGAGCAGCGAAAGATCGGGTCGCATAGCTCCATTCGTTATCACGGGCAGCTGCTGCGGAGGCTCCTGACTGTTAATTATCGTTACCAATTGTGCCGGAGAAACTGTCTGTCCTCCGTTCAAGAGGGCTAGGAGACTACTGTAGGACGATTCATCCCACTGGAAGTTCTGCGAAGTCGCCGGGGGCGTGAAGGTGTCTTGCGTAAGCTGCGGTGATACGTCGCCTGACGCCGTTGTGACCACGGGATTAACCTGGACCGCAACCTGTTGATCTGTCGGGGCACTCGAGGGTGGTTCGATCACAGTCGTGTCGGTTGGGGCAAAGAACGAGGTGAGGTATCCAAAGATCGACGTCAAGCTGGCCCCAGCGAAAGACGAAAAAAAAGTCGTAAGCGGAGAACTCGCCGAGAGCGTTGGAGATGAGCTGGGACGCCCGATCCCAGGAAATGTCGGCGTGGTAGGCGTGTATGACCCGCCCGCAGGGTATCCGCTTGTAGGACCTTGGGTTGGTGCTGGACCAGTCGTGGGTTGCGAACCTATGGTATTGAGACCTGGAGTCCCCGAAAAAACCGACCCGCTCGAGGAATTCGCAGGGGGTGAAGCAGGTGGGGTTGGGCCGGCCCCACTACCTGACCCATTAGTCGCACTACCCGCTCCAGTGCCACTGGAGCTATTTGCTCCTCCATTCGTTGGCGCGGGGGATGAAGTTGGCGGTACCGAAGACTGTGTCCCGCCCGAGGCAGCCTGTCCGCCGGAGTTGCCCGTGGTGGGAGGCTTGTCAGGAGTCACAGTGGGTGGTTGTTGTGATTGTGACCCAGTACCTGCTGGCGCTCCGTTTGCCCCGGCTACCTGCGTGGTACCGTTCGCTTCACATACGCTCGGGCACTGACATGTGCCTTTGATCACAATTCCGCTAGATCCCCCTAGCTCGCTACATGACCTGCCCCGCTCGCACTGCACTTCTGTGCCATTTATGAATTCTATTTTCGGGTAGTCACAGGCATAACTGTACTTACCAGTATCCGCCGGGCACTGTTCGTTCGCGGAGTTCAGTTGAGAGGTCTTTGATATATTGCAGATAAATGGGACTTGCAAAGAGCCCGTACCTCCGCTCGTATTAGAGCCTGATCCAGTACCTGTATCGACGGGGCTGGTACTTGCAATCGACCTGTCCGGATAGTAGGTCGCCAGCGCGATCATGATCGTCGAAATGGCCACTACGAGGCTTATACCCCTAGCCTTCATCGCACAATAATAGCAAGTAAATACGTTCTAAACTGCAAACCAGTGGGTACATCCGCTGCCCATAAGGACTTCAATGCGCATTACTTTTACGACAATGGGAACTCTGCGAAGAATGTTGAGCCAGTTCCAGCCCCCGCCGAGCGGGCCCAGATGCGCCCGCCATGCTTTTCCACGATCCGCTTTGCGATGAAAAGTCCATACCCCGTCGATTCAGGATTTATCTCACGCGAATGTTCCCCGCGTCCGCCTTGCGTGAATAACGTGTGCATATCGGTTTCACTGATGCCAACACCCGTATCCGAAACCGACACGCGCGCCATACTATTTATTTTCTCAAGAACCACATCGACTTGTCCGGAGGGCGTGTAGCGGATCGCATTATCGATGAAATTCCGTAGCACATGCCTCTCTATCTTTTGTTCATCGCCCTTAATGACGCAGCCGCTTTCGATCGAGGAAACGAGCGATAACTTTTTCATCTCGGCGGCATTCGTGAATTCTTCGACCAGACGATACATGCTTGCGGAGAGGTCGAAGGGCTTAATGACCAAGCGTATTTCTCCCGTTTCGATGTCGGCATTGTCGAGGATCGACAGTACCGTATCGACACCTCTTTGCGTGTCCTCAAGAGCCATGTGTGCCATGCCGGCCAGCGGTTTCGACACCGGACCAAAGTCACCTTCGATGATAGCCGCAAAGGCCGCTTTACTTTTGGTAAGATGCCCCTTCACTTCATGGCTCAAAAACTTCATCAATTCGAATTGCTTGCGAGTGGTTTCCAGCAGCCGCTTGTACCTATCATCTTGTTTCAGGACCATCGCCGTTATGTATTGAGGATCAGGGACACCTCCGAATACTGCGGCTTCCCCTGAATCCGAACTGGCAACTCGTACGGTCCCGAAATTAAACAGAGTTTCTAAGAAGTTGCCTTGCAGGGCATCAACATGGCGTATTTCCTGCACGTTCCAGCCGATCACTTCACGTCTCGTCAAACTCACTTGCGCGACAAAAAAAAGACGCTGGTCCGTAAGCACGAGCATATTGAGGTAATATCTTGTCCAAAGCACTGCGGTCATGATAACGACCGAGAGCACTGAGGCTGGGAAAAGGATAGCGGCGATCACATGGATCCCTGCGTTGACGCCCGTTTGCGGCGCGCTCGCTACAACTGCCAAAAAACCGAATGCAACGATTGTTGGCAAAATGAGGTAAAACGTATCTTGTAAAAAGGATACCCAATGTTTGTGGGCTACGAGAAGTACCTGTTCTTCGCTGCGAGCCGTCTCTTCGATCATAATGGAAGAAAGAAGGTGAGCATGAGGCAAAGCCCGCAACAGATCGCGTAGATCGATATAGCTGTGATGGAGACCGGCACACCCATAGCGGAACTCGACCATGAACGCCAAAAGATCGCTCCGAACCAAATTGAAACGATCAATTCTAGAAATAACGCGACCCACGCGAACAAGAGGACCATTGCGCTAAGTATACCTGCTTGTTTGCGAGATGCGGGAATCGGACCCGCGACCCAAGTTTGGAAAACTCGTGTTTTGCCACTAAACTAATCTCGCGTTCGGCCTGGAAAGACTAACAAATTTCCAAGTGCTTCTCATCTTTTATCCAATCGTATATGCTCGCGCTATGGGGCGGAGCTCTCTTCTTAACCTGATAGCGACCAGTATATTTTTACTCTGCGTCGGACTTTTCTTAGGCTACATCGATCAGCCAGCTCTCCCGAGCAACGCACAGTTTACTACCTCTGTGCCTGCAAGCCTACCCTCTGCCGTAACTATGGTTTTTTCGACTTCCACCCTTACTGGAACTAGTCCGAGTTCGATCGCCGTATCAACTACCAGTATCATAGCAACTCGATCTACATCGGCTCAAAAACGGAAGATCACAAGCACGGAACGGTCAGTATCGACTACGTCCAACAACGAAATAAGCAGGATCCAAGACCCGTATCCGACTCCCCCAGACTCCTTTGCGAGTGTAAACACGGACGCCCGCAGTGCAGTGGTAAACATACTTTGCGAACCGAACGGAGCGACTTCTCTCAACCCAATTTCCGGATCAGGCGTTCTTATAGACCCTCGAGGTATTATTTTGACGAATGCGCATGTGGCGCAGTACGTTCTACTTTCCGAAAGCCCACAAGTCAACCTACGTTGCTATGTACGCACAGGCTCTCCCGCCACGATAATATGGAATGTATCTGTCCTTTATATACCGACCGTATGGGTTGACCAGCATTTCAGCGAGATAAATCAAGACCATCCCGCTGGTACCGGTGAGCACGACTACGCCCTTCTCTATATAACAAGCGCCGTAAACGGGACCCCGTTGCCCACCCAATTCCCCTATCTTTCTTTCGATAAAAGGCCAGCTATTGGATTCCCAGGGGATCAGGTCCTCGTGGCAAGTTATCCAGCAGAGATGGTAGGCGGCTTACAAGCTGTGTATGGTTTGTATGCCGATACTTCAGTTACTACGATCAAACAACTTCTCACTTTTGGCTCTGGGACCCCCGATGTCCTTTCATTAGGGGGCGTTATCGAGGCTCAGGGTGGTTCTTCTGGTGGCGCGATAGTGAACCAATGGGGTAAGTTAATAGCCCTTATTGCAACTACAAGTGGAGGTACAACAACCTCTGACCGTGACCTTCGAGGCATAACTTTGAGCTATATCAATACCGACATTCTGACGCAGGAAGGTATGGATCTTGGTAGCCTACTTGACGGAGACCCGACGCAAGAAACCCAGCAATTCAGCGTAAATACCGCCCCCAGTCTGATCCAACTCTATGTCGCAAAGCTCTCTTCGCAAGAACAGTAATATTTATCGGGCCGCTGGGAATTGAACCCAGTCTACGTGCTCCCAAAGCACGCGTACTACCGGTATACGACGGCCCGTAACACGCGCATAGTATCACAACTCCAAAAGGACTTACGTGGGAATATATCTGTCCTTTAGCTTTTAGCCTATAAAACTTGTTCAAATAAACGACAACGGGCTGTCCTTTTTATCGGGTCTAGAAAAACCCCCACAACATCGACCTGAAATTCCCTGGTGTCACCTTTCGCATTCATATACATCTCGGCCGTACGCGCCACCTTTTTGAGTTTCCAGGAATGGGCTTGTTCTTCCGGCCTGTAGTTATTATCGGATATTGAATCCTGGGGTCCTCCTGGTCGACGCGTCAAAGCTTTGACCTCAACGAATCTAACTACCCTATTCTTCTCTGCAATAATATCGATCTCACCCCAAGGTTTCCTATAGTTCCGGTCTAATATGCTGAACCCTCTTTTCACGAGAAACTGACAAGCAACCTGCTCGCCAATCCGCCCAGCCTCCTTTCGATCAAAGGACCCCATACAATCGATAATGGTATCATCCTTTCACGAGAAACCTTATACATGTTTCGTAGAAACATATGATATAACAGCAAATGCACCTTAAAGGACAGGACTTTTATGTCCTTTATCCCCAGTATCCCCAGAGTTTTCCACACTATTTGCATATTTTCTCCTCTTAGGTTTCGTTACGGACGTTGAATATATGGCTTGTCCTATAGATATTTTGGCATTTTAACTCGTACTGGAACACAATTTACCCCTTGCTGTTAATACACCTCACGTAATAGGTTTCCCTGCATGAGCTCCGCAGCTGCATCGAATAAGCTGATTGCTCCCGTACTTAGCAGCGCAGTATTTCTGTTGATGGTTGCTCTATCGCCCAACCACGCGGCTGCACAAAGCACAGGGTCCATTGAGACTGCGCAGATCCTTCCTCCTGGCCAAAATAGCTGTCAGGTGATCAACCTGACGAATATTGATCCTCATGTTTACAACGGCGAACTTGAGTCTTTCGACGTAACCGTGAGTGATAACTCAAATTCCTACGTAGGCATCCTTGCCCAGGTAGGGAATACGGCCATACCACTAGACCAGATAACGCGCTGGGCCGGTGCACCGAGTGGTTTGCGGATACACGTCGATACTCCCGATATGCCCGTTAGCCGGGGTGCCATGGTCGCCCTAACCCTTCTTTCATCGCCAGCGAACTCGCCCACGTGCATAACGGTACTATCGTTTGAGGTAGGTGGTTCCGGTACGATCACTTCGGTTCCAACACACGTAAGCCCTTCTTCTTCTCCCAGTTCCAGCGGTACACCCGTCTCCAACCCTTCCCAGAGTACCGGGGGTGCACAGAGCAGCCCTACAGCTTCGATAGGAAGTGGGGGGGCGAACTCCACTCACACACAACCTGGTCTATCGGACACAGGAACTGTTTCTACCGCCACGTCGGCTCTCGCTGCTGCCTCTACTGCAGGTACCGCGAGTCCGATCTGCGCTGGTAGCAATGCCTACCGTCTCTGGTTCATTTTGCTTGTTATCTACATCTTGATCGTCGCCGTTGTCGTGTTCGCAGAACCCTGGTTCTTGGAGGATTCGGTGATCGGCTCTACTGCGGCAATCCTCATCCCTTTGATCCTCCTGCTCGCATTTTGGTACTTTTCGGCCTCTTGCCGTGCCGCTTCGTGGATCCCGGTGGTCGCTTGCGTCATAGCTATCATTGGGCTGTTCCTCGCGTTCAGGGAATACGAGGTGCCTCCGATGCTCCCGGCACCTTCTGAACACTAACCTTCGATTGCTAGGGTCATCTCCTGCGGTTATAATCGGACGCGCTAAGGCTGTTTTGGTATTGCGGATATGGTTTAGTGGTAGAACGCCACCTTGCCAAGGTGGAGATCGGGGTTCGATTCCCCGTATCCGCACAGAAGATTAGTAACTCGTTTGCTCCCGCCAGGATTCGAACCTGGAACGACAGTTCCGAAGACTGTTGTGATATCC
>VFSW01010921.1_pt1 | contig 12818 bp, 6 predicted proteins | sample 5358111 | NCBI WGS metagenome assembly VFSW01 (sample SAMN11554181, study PRJNA540505) | mine drainage metagenome | isolation source: sediment from site ElyBrook_90M | place: USA: Ely Copper Mine, Vershire, VT | collected 2017 | reverse complement strand
GCAATCGTCCGCCCCGGCTTTCACGGCGTTGAGCTGCGTTGCGTCTGAAGCGTCCGCGCCAATCAAGATGACGGGGATATGGCTGGTCAGTTGGTCGGTTTTGATCTCCGCGCAAAGACGGATGGCATGGGATGGGACGGCGTCGAAATCGATGATGATCAAATCCGGCACGTTTTCGCGCGCCTGAATCAGGGCTTCGCCGGCTCGCGTCGTTTCGGCAAAGCGGTATTCCGCGCCAAGGCCTTCGCGAATAAAAGCGCGGAGATCCTCACTCACCTCCACCGTCAATAATAGCGGCAACTCCTTCTATTCCGCATGCTCCACGGCGGGCGCGGCCGCGGCAGCCGGTTGAAGTTCGCCGAGGCCAATATCCACCTTGAGCGCCTCGCCTGAATGTTTGACGTCCATCGTGCCATTCAGGCGGTGCAAAATTTCGCGCACCAAAAGCTGCGCCGTATCCGACTCCTTCGTTAGAGGCGAGGGGGCTTCCCTCGGTTTTGCGACGGTGATTTCGATAGCCACGGCGTTATTCTCAAGGCGGAGGCGGATGAGAACGCGGCCTTTGTCTGGCGCAGCTTCGATGCTCCATCCCAAAAGCGGGAAGAGCGCCTTTTCCAACGCCGCCACATCCGTGGCAATGGTTATTTCTGCTTGGACGGGAGCAAAATCGATTTGGACGCCCCTGGCGTGGCCGCGGGCGGAGAACGATTCAACCAACCCGCGCAGAAACGGAATCAAATGCAAATTCGCCAATTCCAGCGGCTTCTCCTCCGACTCCAGCCTGCGAATCAGCGCCGCATCATCAAGCCATCGAAGAACGTTTTGGGCGCTGCGATGAATGACCTCCTGTTTCGCGCGGTCAAGGGGAACACCGTTCATCAAGTCCGCAATGGGATTCAGGATAAGCGTCAGCGGCGTGCGGAATTCCTGCGCCAATTGCAGCAGGTTGCGAAGCTTCGCCTGGTCGAGATCCCGCTGCCGCTGGTGCTCCCGCTGCTGCAAGTCGAGGAGCTTCTGTGTTCGCTTGGCGACCAGCGACTCCATCTGGTCCAGCCTCAGCGCGGCTTGTTTTCCAAGCGCCCACTTCTGCGTGAGCGTGCTCGCCAACTGCATCACTTCGATGTCGTGGAACGGTTTTTTCAACACCAGCAATCGATCCGTCTGGCCGAAACGCCGGGCCAAGTCGCGCCAGCGGTAATCGGCGTAGGCGGTGCAGATCACCGTCTGAATCTGGGCGTCGAGTTCCCAAATCAATTCAATCGTCTTGACGCCGTCAATGCCGGGCATGCGGAGATCCACGAATGCCACTTGAAACGGGCGCTTCTGTTCCATCGCCAGGCGCACTTTATCGACGGCTTCCTGGCCGGACATGGCATGGTCCACGGAGTATTCGAGCTTCTTAATCGCCGGAGTCTCAGGTTCGCCGAACAAGATGGCTTCCTCGCTCTCCAATTCCTGGTCGGGTGCGTCGCTCCGGAGGATTCTCGTGAACGCCTCGTGGACGGACGGATTGTCATCGACGATTAAAATTCGCGGCTTGCCGGACGAATCGCTGGCGGGGTTTGGCGTCATGATCCATTTGTGGTGTGTTTTGCGGCGGGCGGCGTCAATGGCAGTTCGAGCGTGAACGTTGCGCCCCTTCCCGACCCGTCGCTCTGCGCTGACAAACTGCCGCCCATGTCTTGCGCCGCGAGGACGCTGCTGTGAAGTCCGAAGCCGTGGCCATCCCGGCGCGTCGAAAAGCCCTGGTCGAAAATTCGCGGCAGGTTCTCCGGCTGAATTCCAATTCCATTATCGGCCACGACAACGCGGATGCGGCTGGTGGCGGCGGGTTCGACCTTGATCACCACCCGTTTGTCCGGTTCGGGTGTTTGCATGCAGGCATGCTTGGCGTTTTCGAGCAGGTTGAAAAGAATTTGCAGGACTTTGTGGCGATCCATCGTGACCGCCGGGGCGGCAGAGAATTTGCGGACAATCTCGACTCCGTGGCGGTGCAGCGCCTCGCCGTGCATGCGAAGCGCGTCCTCCACCACTTCCGCCGGCGCCACCGTTTCCAGCACTCCGGAAACTTTCGCGTAAGCCTGCTGGGTCGAAACGATTTCGTTGATGTGGTCAATACTATCGTTGAGCGACTTCACCAGGCCAATCAATTCCGTCTGCTCCTGCTGCAGCCGCGCGCCGAGATGTTCGACAAATCCGGGAACGGTCCTGCCGCGTTCGTCCGCCGTCAGGAATTCGTTCAGGCGCGGCTTGTTGCTTTTCAGCAATTCGCCGAGCTTGGTTACGCTGGCGATTTTTGAATCGCGGACACGATCCATGATGGATGTTCCAAGAAGATTCACGCTCGTGAGAACGTTGCCGACGTTGTGCAGCACGCTCGTCGCCACTTCCGCCATGCCGGCGCGCCGCGAAGTAATCAGGAGTTCCCGATGGCCCCGGTCGATTTCCGCCTGCATCTTCGCGCGCTGCTCAATTTCGCGCGTCAGCATTTTTGTTTTTTCCTCCAGCTCCAATTCGGTTCGCTTGTGGTCTTCGATTTCCTCTTTCAGCTCCTCCGTGCGCTGATCCACTTCGCGTTTGAGCGCCCGAATCCAAATGGACGCCAGCAGCAGCGTCGCCAGGAGCGCGCCTGCCACCGCGAGCGCGTGGCGGGCCGTCAGCCATGACGGCTGCCGCAGCGTCGCCACGCCAGCCCGGCTGCTTAAGAGCAATTCGAACGATTCGCTCGGGCGCCCGGCGGCGCGGTCACCGCCTTGCGCAGTGTAAACGCCTGTCAATCGCAGGACACTGCCCGGTTCAATGGATGGCAATTGGCCGCCGCTGATTGGCAGCCGCGCCGTCCAAAGCCGCTGGCCGGATCGCATTTGCAGAATTTGATCGGCCTCGCTGATTCGGTAGGAGACCAGGACGGCCTCGATTTGCGCGAGTGTTGAATCGTATGCCTCGCCGAATAAATTTGTCGGCGAGACTGTCTGCGGCGGCGGAAGCGGCCCGGAAGCGGTCACACGGATTTCGGCGTCCCGAAAGAGAGGCGACGGACCGTCCAAATCCGGGAAACCGACCACATCCACCAAATCGCCGACGTGAAGGTTCGCGGGATGTTTGGGCAAAACTTGCAATCCGTTCGCGCCGTCCATCAAGTAGCAAATGCCGTCGCGCTGCAGAAGAAAAACCGCGTGAAGCCGGACGCGGCGGATTGGGCTCGCGTGCGATTCGAATAACAGCAAGTCCGCCGTCCGCTCCAGTGGCATCGCAAACGGATCAGCCGGGGCCGCTTCCTCAATGGCGAGGGAGGCATTGCGAAGCGCGAAGGAGCCGAGCTTCACTTGCTGTGTCGCCGGATCGCGGCCTGGAATGAGGCAGCCGCGAATTCTTACCAGCGCCCCTTGCACTTCGGCCAATTTTTTTTGCGGCAATTCCGGCAATTGCACCGTCAGCCGTCCGCCGCGCGTCAATAATGAGAGCGCTACCTCGTCGGAAGATGAAGCGATGCCCTCCAGTTCAACGTATTCGGTGTCGAGGCTGCCATCCAGCCACTGACCCCAATTCGGGCGGACGGGTTCTGGCAAAACTCCAAGCCCCAAGCGCGACGCCCGCGTGGCGCGAATATCCGGCGCAAACTCCGCGAACGTTTGCCCTTCGACTTCCCAATAATCTCCGATGCGCGGTTTGTCCGGTGAAGTCAGCGGCGCCATTTGGACCTCAATCGACCACGTCGCGTCTTGGAGAAAAAATCCGGCGTCGGGCCACACGAATGTAATCACGCCGCGCACGCGGACGGGATAGCCTCGTTTTGCTTCCTCGCGGCTCATTTGCTTGGCTTGCTCAATCGTCGTGAGAAGAGGCAATCCGCCCTCCCCACGCGTCGTGGCCGAAGAACGCCAGTGTTGCGAGCTTTGGAGAATCTGGATTTGCTCCTCACCCGGAACCCGCATGAATCCCGCCACAGAATCTCCGCCGGGCGCAAATGTGGCCCGGCAAATCCCTGCGGCCCGAATCCGCGACCCCATCAAATCAGGCGGGACGCCGCCCTTGGCGTTCGGCATCTGGAGGTGGGCGTGTTCCCGGCCGCCGGATAATTCAATATTGAGTTGCCCGGACTCCACAGCCGCAAAAGTGACAACGCCCTCCAGCGCGGCGCAAAATTCCCCGCTGGCCGAAGTTTCGCCCAGCGATTGGCCCGCGCCGTAAATCGGAAGCGGAGGCAGGTTCGTCGCTCCTGCGGCCTTGGCTGTCAACAAATCATTGCCCAGAAACACCAGCGAGCCGTCATCGGAACGGCAGGTAATCGTATAGAACCCGGTGCTCGGAATGGCGATGATCCCGGAAAAAACGACACCATAATTTGTTTCGCGGCCGGCGACATCGATGTTGAAATTGGAAATGATCCCGGATTTGAAAGCTTTCAATGAATTGAAATCGGGCATGGCGAGCCACTCGCCATCGAAACATTGAAAGAGCAATCCAGACTCCCGGTCGGTGGGCGAACCGGACTGGTTGGTTTGCCCATGAAAAAGCATCGAATTGGGAATCGTTTGCGGCTGCACGCCGGGTCCCTCGATGGAAATCTCCAAACCACGGTCTCCCAGTTGATTGAAGTAGCGAACTTCAATAGGCTGCCAGCCGGCCTCAAGCCATGCGCCCGCCGATTTTGCGTACATCGAGTGCGTCCCGTCATTGTCGATGAGCAGCAGCGAATCGGTGAGCAAGTTGGTTCCCTCGCGGATGCAGTAGCCTTCCAGCAAGACCCGCTGGCCGCGATTCAACGCGCGGCCATCCTTTGGTTTGACAATGTGCGGCTGAGAGTCGCCGTCGATGAGAACCGCCGTCTCGTTAGACCCGCCGATGACGACTGTGCCGGGGAGTTCCGCCCGAACACGGGCCCGCGCGGAGAGATTTTCAGAGTCCTGCGTGAGTTGCGAGAAATTGGTGATGATCGGCGGCGAGGCAGCGGCGGCCGCGCGAACCGTCACGACACCGCGCAGGAACATCGCCGCGATGAGCAGCAAGGCGAGCCAGCTTTTTTCATGTCGAACAATGCGCATGACAGTAAGCTTCGACGCTCCATCAGCCAGGGATCGCGCGAAGAGGGCTGTAGTTCTTGGCGAAAGTTATAGGCGCTCCCCAACGGAACTCAAGTTTTGCCTCAGCGCAGACGCTCTAAAGGTGCCGCGCGGAGGATGCGGTCGGCGAGGGCGCCGGCCGCTACACGCCAGGGCGCGGCTCCTTAGTGTGTTTTCTTCGTTTTGGGGAGCGCACGCGCCCACGCGTGCAGCGGGACGCGCCTCGCGTCCCGCATTCCGTCCCCGATTTTGGCACGCAATGCCATCAGCCGAGCTAATCATCAACGACGATCTTTATTTCAGAGCATCATGTTTTGAAGCGGCCAGACGACGCGGCGATTCGGAATCCGAAGGTAAATGGCAGGCGCAACGGATTAGTGAAATTTTGGAAGGAAGCGGGATCGAAATGAAAAGGACGATGCCGGCGGCTTCCAGCAACTTTAAACGGAATTGGGTTGTCTGCGAGAAATGCCGAATCGCACAATGTCCGGAGCGGCGGCGATGGAAATCACCCAGAACACAACGGTAAATCCATCGCGTGATTTATGATGCCTTTATCAACTGCGGTGCGATTTTCATGTGGGCATTTTCCAAATTCGAAAGAACTCAGCCTTCCGCATGAAAGCGATCACATTTCCGGCGCCTGCTTCCCGGGAGGAGCATTGATGCCGCGGTCGGTGACGAGGCATTTCGCCGAAATTAAATGGGGCGGCCAAGAAAATTGCAGCGGCGCGCGTTCTCGTGCAGTTTTGCCGAAAACGGGACCTCTGTAAGTTGCACGGGGCGGCAAGGTTACGCAAGGCGCTGCAAAAACGTGGAGCTTTCGATTCCCTTCACCCGCTCAAAACCGCCCAAGCTATTTTCAAAACAGCTCTTGCCCAATCCCCAATAATCCGATCCTGATTTCCAGATTTCCAGATTTCAAAAAACAGCAATTTCCGTTAACCCTTCACCAGCAATTTGCGAATCTTGAGCAATTCCCGCCCGCGTGATTCGTCGGGCTTCAACGTTTTCAGATTCAAATCCTTGATCGTGCGGACCACAATCTCCGAAATGACAAGCCGCGCGTTGGGTTTGTCATCGCTCGGGATAATGTGCCAAGGCGCTTCGACCGTGGTTGTATTGGAAAGGCATTCCTCGTAGGCCTTCATGTATTCCTTCCAATGCTTCCGTTCGAGCATGTCGGACATGCTGAATTTCCAGTTCTTCTCCGGCTCATCGATGCGGCGCAGGAAGCGCTTTTTTTGCTCATCTTTGGAGATGTGCAAATAAAACTTCACCACCCGCGTGCCATTGAGGTGCAGGTGCTTCTCAAAATGCACCATCGATTGAAACCGGTGCTTCCAGATTTTTTTGTCGTCCAGGATTTCATCCGGCAGCGATTGCGCTTGAAGAATCTCCGGATGAACGCGCGCCACCAGAACTTCTTCGTAATATGACCGGTTGAAAATGCCGATGTGCCCGCGCCGCGGCAGTTTGCAATAAGTTCGCCAGAGAAAATCGTGCTCCAGCTCCTCTGTGCTGGGCTTTTTGAAACTGAAAACCTCGCACCCTTGCGGGTTGACGCCCGACATGACATGCTTGATGGCGCTGTCCTTCCCCGCCGCGTCCATCGCCTGGAAAATCAACAGCATCGCGTAGCGATTATTCGCGTAGAGCAAATCCTGCATCGCGCTCAGTTCGTGGACATGCTCGTTCAGCAACTCGTGGTATTCCTCCTCCGATTGGTAGAACGGCTTCACGCGGGTGGGCCAGTGCTTCAGGTTGACGTTTTTGCCTTCGCTGACGGTGAATTTGCCGAGGTCGATTTTCATTCGAGTGGGATGGTGGTGAGGAGTTCCCGCTGCCAATCCATTAACTCCAGTTTGTGGTGAGCCCAATCGCCGGCCAGGGCGAGCAGGGTGGCGCGGCTGGCGATGAGGGTTTGATCGATGCCGAGTTCAGCGGCCGCGTGGTTGCGCTGGGTTTCCAATTCCAGAAAGCGGCGGCGCTCCGCTTCGGTCTGGCGGCGCGAATGAAAACGGAGCGGATGCGGCTGGTCTCGCGGCTCCATTTGCAATCCGCGCTGGATGGCTTCCTGCAATCCATCCTTGCGGCGCGCGGAAAAATTGCGCGGCAAAAGATTCTCCACCTGCCCATGCGTGGCTGCGGCGGCGGCGATCGCGATGAGCGTCTCATGGCTCAGGACAAAAAAGGGCGGACGGTTTCCCGCAATCGCTTCCCGCTCGCGCCAATGCCAGATTTCCCGAAGAACCGCCAGGCTGGCCCGCTCCAGCTTATTGCTGCCGCGAATCCGCCAGACCAAATCGGGCGAAGACGGCGTGGCCACGGCGCATTCGGCGATGAGCCGGTCGCAGGACTGCTCAAGCCAGGACAGCCGCTTTTTTTCGCGCAATTGCTCCGTCAAGAGATCCGAGAGCGGCTTGAGGTAATGGGTGTCGTTGCGGGCGTATTCCACCATTCGCGGCGTCAGCGGGCGGCGCGACCAGTCGGCCTTTTGCGAGCCTTTCTCCAGGACGATGCCAAGATTCTTTTGCAGCAAGTTGGACAGCCCGAATTCGCGGACTCCCAGCAAGCGGCTGGCCAGCATCGTGTCAAATATTCGATCCGGCACAAAGGCGTGATTCTTGCGCAGCAGGCGCAAATCATAATCCGCCCCGTGCATGACGAGGCGGTGCTTTTTCAACTCCGGCCAGAGAGCCTGCAGATCAACGTGGGCGAGGGGATCAATGAGACGGTCTCCCGCCGCGGTGGTGATCTGAAGAAGGCAGAGTTTTTCTGGATATGCATGCAGGCTGTCGGCCTCCGTGTCCAGGGCCACCCAGTCAGCGGCTCGGAGCTCCGGCAGGAATTGAGCCATTTTGGCATCCGAATCAATCACACTGTAACATTAAATGAATCCGGGCGCGGGAAAAGAGAAATTTCCAGACCGGGCGCGGAACCCGAATCGTTGGCGAATGGGTGCGCGACCCGCTTTACAGGCGCGCGCGCTGCCAAATTGCCGGGAAATGCAAAATATTTGTTTCAAATGAATTGCGGGAATTATCCTTGATGCGCCAATTTGGGCGAGATGCGAAGATTTGCATATTGTTGCTGTATCGCTATTTGCATGTCCGTGCCTTTCATGTTGCGCCTGTCATTGCACATGTTTTGTCATAGTACTAGTCTTATTTGCCTTGCATTCGGTTGAAAAACTGAAATGCTGGTAAAAGTTAAGGTGCGTTACCCCTTCGGAATTGAGTTCGTCGAAGATGGTGTTTTCCCGACCCATTTTGCGTGTTGCAGTCATTGATGAATTCCGGTGAGCAGCGCGCTCGTGATCAGCAAACAAACCTATGCGCAAAAATCGAATCGTACAAACATGCACTGCACTCGCGGCCTTATGTGCCGCTTCGGCGGCAAACGCCCAATCGGGTGCTTATTACTCCTCCGTCACCAACCTAAACCCGGTCATTTACCTGCCGTTGAATGAAACCGTTCAGCCCCCTGGGTCATTAGTCGCAATCAACTCCGGCACTTTGGGTGCGGCGGACGACGGCGCTTATCGCCAAGGCGCCTATCCCGGCGCCCCGGGCGCCATCGCGGGCAGTTCTGACACGGCTGCATACGTCGCAGTTGACGCGGCCACGATTTCTGCCCCTTATGACACGGCCTATACAGGCGACACCAATTTCACGGTAGAGTTCTGGATTAATTCCGCGAACCAGGATCCGGGCACAGATTGCATCCTTAACTGCGTTGACGCCGCCAGTCCTCGCCACGGTTGGCTATTCTACACGGACATCAACTCTCCGGCTGGCACCTTTAACTTTCGCACCTACGGCGGCAACGGCCTCGCCACCTCCCTTAACTACGACCTCCCGGTGCCTGGCGGGCATATTCTTGCCAACACCTGGTACCATGTTGTGGTCACCCATGCCTACGATGGCACCAATGAGACCGCGCAGGGCTACGTGAACGGCCAGCCGGTGGCTCCCGCCACTGCTGGGCCCGTGACGAATTCATCCGGGGTTTTTCCGGCGTTTGTGCCAAGCACGGCTGGCCCGTTGACCATCGGTGGTCGCAGCGACAACTCGTTTTACTTCTACCCGGGATCGTTCGACGAAGTCGCGCTCTACCCGACGGTGCTGTCAGCGGCGGAAATCTCCAACCACTATGCAGCCGCCGTCGGCGGAGTCGCTGGCGCTTACACCGCTCTTGTGAACGCCGATCAACCACAGCTTTATTTCAAGTTGGATGATGGCGTTCTCCCGGTGGCCACCAACTACGGCACCGCTGGCGCAATGGCCAACGCGTCGTATCAGCCCGGAACCGCGCCCGGAACCTCAGGGCCTGCCTATTCCGGCTTCGGCGCCAGCAGCTACGCTGTCCAGTTCCCAGGCGGAGCTGCCACATATAACGGGGCGACCGTTCTTGATCCGGGAGCGGCCCTTCTGCCAATCGGACAAACAGCCAATTCTCCCGTCACGGTTTCCGCGTGGGTTTTGGTTCCTTCCGTTCCGACGTCTTTCTCAACGGTCTTGGGAAAAGGTGATTCCTCGTATCGTTTTGACGTTGATACGTCCGGTGACCCTCATTGGAATCCGGGCGCATTCGGCGACGTCACCGATCCGAATGCTTTGGCTGACAGCGCTTGGCACTATTGGGTCGGGACTTGGGATGGCTCCAATGTGGTCAGTTTCTACATTGACGGCGCCAATGTGATCCAATCCAGCGGGAATACTGGCAATACGTTCAATACCAACGTCCTGGATCTCGGCGCGGCGCCAGATTATACCGGCCGTAATTTTGAAGGCGGAAGCCTCTGTCAGGTGGCTCTCTTCACTAATGCGTTAAGCCAGAGCCAGATTATCAACCTTTACTTCGCCTCTGGAGTAACGGGAGTTGCCCCGATCATCACCTCGCAGCCCGAAAGCGTCAATGCAACGAATGGCGAAACGGTGACCTTCTCTGTGGCCGCACTTGGTTATGGCACATTGAGCTACCAATGGTACGGGCCCAACAATGTGGCTCTGGGCACTGGCCCCACGCTGACCGTGTCCGGCGTTACGACGAATTCCGACGGTGGCTATTTTGTTGTGGTGACCGATAGCGAAGCCCCGCCACAGCAGTCAACCAGCGCCGCAGCTACATTGGCAGTCATTCCTTCACTGCCTGGCACCTACTTTGCTGCTGTCTCGGCCCTCGGGCCAGTCGCTTACTGGCCGCTGAACGAAACGATGGAACCTGGCACTAATTACAATGCCTCTGAAACCAACGACCCAGTCGCGACGAACTACGGCTCCGCGGGTTTCAGCGCCAACGGATATTATTTGCCTGGCACATACCCTGGCACGGTTCCTGGACCCAGCTTCCCAGGCCTTCCAACCACAACGGCGACAGCCTTCAATAGCACGAACTTTGTTGCGGGCGGCAACTACGGTCTCGCGGGTTTCGTTGATGTTCCCGATCCGAATAACTTGCTCGATGACACCGGCCCCTTGAGCATCGCTGTGTGGCTCCAGGCGGCGCCAAGCGACGGACGCTTTGAAACGGTTCTCGGACGCGGCGATTCTTCGTATCGTATCAGTGTCGATGGCGCCAGTTCTGACGCGCTGCATTTTGCGCAAGTCGGCGAAATCGTCGGCGTGCCGCCCGCTGGGGATGCAAACGACGGAAATTGGCACCTTGTTGTCGGCACGTTCGACGGGGCTAAGGAAGTCCTTTACGTTGATGGTGTTGCGAACAGCAGCTCGGCTGAATCCGGCACAGCCGCTGGGGTAAATTTCTCCGACCTCACGATTGGTGAAGCACCGGACTACACGAACCGCGCCTTCGATGGCAACATCGCGGAGGTCGCTGTCTTTAACTATGGCCTTTCGGCTGCGCAAGTTCAGTCTCTCTACTACGCGGCGGGCATCGCGCCGTATGTCGTGACGGAACCTCCTGCCACCGTAGTCGTTCTGCTGGGTGCGACCACCAACATCTCGGCTGCGGTTAGAGGAAGCCCGGCCCTATCCTACTTCTGGTCCACCAACGGCGGCGCGACACCGCTGAGCGGCTCCGAGTTCTCCGGCACGACCACCAGCACATTGACGATCACCAGCGCGTCGGCGACTGACTCTGGCGCCTATGTGCTTGTCATTTCCAACACCTACGGTGTGGTGACGAGCACGCCGACAGTCTTCACAGCGACTGACAAGCCGGTTCTCACCGTACCGTTGCCCAACCCGGCCTACGCCTACGTTGGAACCACGCTCACTCTCCCAGTGGGCGAAGTCGGCCCGGCACCGTTCACGAATGTGTGGTATGCAAACGGTGTCAAACTGACCGACGGCGCCTTCTCCAGCGGCGCAGTCATCAGTGGCTCCGCGACGGCTACGTTGACCATTTCCAACATTCAAGTGGAAAGTGCTGGCACTTACACGTTTTATGCGAGCACCACGTTTGGTGTCTCCAGCGAGGCCGGATCGGTTGTGGTTGATACCGAACCCCAGTTCAGGGATTCGGGCGTCGGTACGCCTCGCTCTGTAGCGTCATCATTTGGCAGCGTGTATTTTACTCCAACCGTTTCCAACGGCGTGTTGCAACTAACGACGGCAGGCGAAATTGAGGCGACCGCTTACTGGTTCAATCAAAAATATTATGTCGGAGGCTTCCAGGTTCACTACGTATTTGAAGACATCAGCAATAACGTCGGTGGCGTCTGCTTCGTGTTCCAAAACGATGCATTGGGAGTGAACGCTTGCGGCGATTGCGGAGAAGCCTTGGGTGTGAACTACTGGGGCAGCTTAATTCAGATCACCAACAGCTTCGAGTTTGAAATTGATTGTGGAAATGATGGCGGCACAAAGGGGGCCGCTATCCAGACCAACGGACTCGCCGCTCCTTACACCGCGGCTGCTAATGCCCTCTCAGGCCCGTCGGACGACACGAATGAGTCTTCGGAATTCGGATTGGCTGACCTGGGAACTGCCAGGCAGCCGCAGGACATCTGGATCACTTACTACGGAACGAATATGACTATCGCATACAGCAACGAAGTGTCGGGTGCCACGGCCACCTATGAGACCAATGTGGGGCCTGACTTCGTGCAGAGCGCAGTCGGTAACAAGACCACGGCCTATATGGGCTTCACGGCGGGAACGAGTATCTTCCTCGAAAACGGAGGGTATTACTACTATCCAGTGGGTGACCAGTTCACAGTGAGCGACTTCTCCTACACGCCGATCGTCACCCTCTCGATCACCAAAACCAACGGGACCACAGAGATCACTTGGCCGGCAGGGGTCGGCGGTGCCGAGTTGCAATCCACAACGAACTTGGCGGCGACGGTCTGGAACATCGTTCCGACACCGTCGATTACCACCAATTCGAGTGGCATGAATCTCTTTACAGTGCCAGGCGGAAGCCCGAGCACGTTCTATCGACTCCAGTTTTGATCTGGAGTATTTGAAGACAGTTTTGCATTGATTGTAAATCAATGCGGGTTTTTCAATGGGCCGGTTTCGACGCAAGTCGGAACCGGCCAAAACCCTTTTTGGCATTCCGGCAGGGCGAGGCACTGGGCGAGCCATCGTCAACAGAGGCGGCTCCGATCGAGCGTCGGCCTGCCGTCCTCTTTGGTGTTCGGCAGCGTCCCCGATGTCGGAAGCATCTAAGCCGCATCCATGCAGTTGAAATAGGGAGCGCGGTCGTCTCGACCGCCGTGTTCGGCGTGCCGGCGAAGCCATCTTACGCGTGTGGTTAATAACTGAAAGGTGGGTCCGCATTTTT
>VFSW01010920.1_pt1 | contig 12818 bp, 13 predicted proteins | sample 5358111 | NCBI WGS metagenome assembly VFSW01 (sample SAMN11554181, study PRJNA540505) | mine drainage metagenome | isolation source: sediment from site ElyBrook_90M | place: USA: Ely Copper Mine, Vershire, VT | collected 2017 | reverse complement strand
GCCGGTCCAAGGGGCCGGTCCAAGGGATCCGCAGTTGCGCCGACGAAAGCAATGCCCGGGTATCGCACCTCATTCATTGATCCTGATCAAAGGGGTGAGTTGACCCTGCCGATAAAAATGCATTTCCGTCTTGATGGCTTCAGGATCAAGCTTACGCGAGATCATGGAAGATGAAATCGATGCGATCGATCACGGCATCGGCGCTTTATTTCGCCATCGTGTTTGCCGCCGGTTTCCTGCTCGGTGCGATCAGGGTGTTCGCCCTGGAGCCGCGATGGGGAAAATTCATCGGCGTGCTCTGCGAATCGCCCTTTCTGCTGGCGGCGATGATCCTGGCGGCGCGATTTGTATCGGCGAAAATCAGACTGGCGGGGGATTACCGATCGCTTGCCGTGGTCGGTCTCGGCGCCCTCGTCCTGCAACAGCTGACCGACTTCGCGGTCGGAACCCTTCTGCGCGGGTTGACAGCCGCCGAGCAGCTTCGAAACTTCACAACGCCGGCCGGCGGCATTTACGCGATCCTGCTCCTCTTGTTTGCGGCAATGCCATTGCCGGTCAACGGCAGAGAGGGGAGAATGGCCCCATGATTATTTCGCGCAGTGTCATGAACGAATTCGCAATCGCCGCGATGATCCTTGGCGTGTCGCTATCGACGGCGTTGGCGCAGGATGTCGCAGCCGGCGAGATATCGTTCTCCAGGTGCCTCGGCTGCCATGCCATCGGCGTAGACGCGAAAAACAAGACCGGTCCGGAACTCAACGGGATCGATGGCCGCAAATGCGGGAGCGTCGAGGGTTACAGCTATTCGCCCGCCAACAGGGATTGCGGCTTTACCTGGAACGAGGCCGTCTTTGTGGAGTATATCAGGGATCCCAAGGCCAAAATTCCGGGTACCAGAAAATCCATTGCCGGCATCAGGGACGCAACCGAGGCCAGGAATCTGTGGGCCTATCTGCGTCAGTTCGGACCCGACGGCAGGCCGAAATAGGCCTTCTTGCCGCTTTCGCGATCATCCGCAGCATGATCCCGGAAAATCCGAGACGTCGATGCGCGCGATGAGACGCTTCAGGAAGCTCAATATCCGACCGCGACCATGGGAAGCGGCATCAGCGGCGGCGGTTTCTGCCTGCGCGTCTTCCGCCGGCGGAACAGGTGAGCGGGTCTTCAGGACAACGACCGTAGCCGCCGGATCACCTCGCCGCGCGGCCGCCTTCAACGGCGGCAAGCGCGGCCTGAGTTCAATGATCGCGGCTTTTGCCGCCGGACGGCGCGACATCTTGCTTTTCATGGTCACCCAACAGCTTGCCGGTGGTCTTGTTGATGAGATGGATCCGGGTACACGCCGGGCAGGTTACGGATTCATAACTATCCGGATAATCCGTGGGCGCAGCATCGGGCACATCGATCTGAACATTCATGCCGGTCCGCCCGCAGCGAAATATCAATTTGCCCATTTGCTTTTTTGGAGCGGCGAGCGGCTGTGCGCATTGATTTGCCTCAAGTGGCTTGAAACGTTGCGCACGGTGTTGCGTGTCCCGTTTGCTGCGCCGCGGCAACTCTATGGATAGGGAGCCGGCCCGAGCTTGGCGATCAGCGGATTGTCGGTCGGCGCCGGCGCCAGATCGCTTGCGGCCGTATCGCCCAGAAACCGATCCAGCGTATCCTGGATCGTCTCCTTCACGGAATCCGGGCCGCGGTCGCTCATGTCGGTGTGCTGAAACCGGGTCTTCACGATGTCGATGCCGTCGGCCTTGGCTTGCTGCTGGGTCGGCAGCACGCCGGGATCGGTCTTGAAGTTCGGATCCGCCGAGCGGAACGACAGGATCTTCATTTTGTGGTGGAGCACGAAGGGTACGCGCAGATTGTCGAGCGTGATGACCTTCGACACCAGTTCCGGATGTTCCTTGGCGCAGAACATCGCGATGTCGCCGCCATTGGAATGTCCGACCAGCGTCAAATGATCGTAGTCGGCGTTCGGCTGCAATTTTTTCAATTGCGCGACCACGAACAGGATATTGGCCTCGCCGCGTTCATAGACGCCGAGGCGGCCGACATAGGGCAGGCCGACCTTGGTGACGAGCGGCGGGTCGCTCGGCAGATCCTGCTGGATGCTGGCCACCAGATATCCCCGTGCCGCAAGCACGTTGGCGAGGAACGAATACTCGGTATTCCTCACGGTGTTGCCGTTGCTGATGATGGCGACCGGAAGCTTCCGGTAGCCGGCATCGGCCTTCATCTCGTAATCGCGGCGCACGGCGATATCCACCGAAACGGGGCGCGACCGCGCGGTGTCGAAGAGATTAAGCGTCTCGTGTCGAATGGCCCATTTGCTGGCGGCGACGTAAAGGCCGCCGACGAGAAGGCAAAGGCAGGCCAATGTAACCAAGGCCCGTTTCATCGTTTCCATCCCGAGTAATTCTGATTCAATAGATGGTGGTAGAACGCGCGAGCGACGACATATGACCATACCGGGGGCGAATTAATTTTAGGAAAGTTATTGCTCCGCAGCATTGGTGTCTGCGGCGAAAAGCTCAAACCTGGCTTGGCCGGCCGCCCGGCTTGCTGCCTGGTTGGGACCGGCCCTTTCCTCGATCATGGCGACCACAGCGTCGATGACGCGGGCAATCGCGGGACGCCGATAGGCCCAGCGCTCGTCGGAGGCGGGGGCTGCGATCACCATGGTTGCGTTGGCCTCGAACAGCAGCAGGTCGCCGGCAGCGCTCAGTCCGAAATCGATGCCGGCATAATCGAGGCCGAGCGCGTCGCGTATCGCTTTGAGCGCGCCCATCGCCTTGTCGCCCAGCACCGCCGGCATATCGCCGAGAAAAGCGGCTTCCTCCGCCCGATGCTCCGGCTGGTCGGCCATGTCGGAGGTGAAGTAATGCACCTTCCAGTTTCGGGAGATCGCCAGGTGGAGCGGATAGATTTTCCCATCGATCGTCATCGCGCGGTATTTGCGCGCGCTGCCGTCCTTGCCGCGGGCATCGAGATATTCGATCGCCAGAAGTTCGCTTCCGGGCAGGTTTGCCGCCGCCGCGGACAAGTCGTCCGCCCTCTCGACAAGGATGAAATTGCGCCCCGTGTGATAGCCCGGCGAACGCAACAGCAGCGGGAAGCAAAACCCGAGGGCAGCGATCGCTGCCGCACCATCGGGGCCGGCAAGCCTGTCGCGCGCGAGCGAGCGCGTTTTCGGGGCCACCACGCCCGGCAAGGCGGCAAGCCGCTCCGCATTGGCGATGCGCCCGGTCTTCATCACCGCGCCGGGATCGTTGATGACGGGCCTGTCGCTCCGCGCGATCAAGTCGATGGCGGCTTCGAGCGCGGGCCCGCAGAGGTCCGCATCGCCGATCGCGTTGAAGATCAGCCGGTGCGGCGGCAGCGGCACCGCCGGATCGAGATAGTCCGCAACGATAACCGACGTCAGGAAGACGCAGTCGTCCAGGAACGGGGCGGTCGGAATATTGCCGCCGCCGGAGGAGACCATTTGTAGCAGCGCCACCGGCGGCCCGCTGCCGCGATAGGGCAGGCTCGAAATGGCATGGCCGGCAAAACCTTTCCGGAAATGCTCGCGGGCGCCGTCGCGGTCGCCATTGTCGGCGAGCACCGCGCCCAATCCCTGATGCGCGCCCGCGTGATCGGGATCCGCCCGCAACGCCGCCTCATAATGCGCGCGCGCCGCTTCATGCTTGTTGGCGCGAAGCAAGAGATTGGCGAGGTTGACATGTCCCATCGGGTTGTCGGGATGGTGAAGGATCGCCTCGGCATAGACGCGGCAGGCGGCGTCGATGGCGCCCATGCCCGCGAGCAGCGTTCCGAATTCGTTGAGCGCGCTGAAATTCGTCGGTGCCCGGCGCAGGATATCGACGAAGGCCTGCTGGGCCTCCTGCCGCCGGTCGAGGGCGCCGAGCAACGCCGCGCGCTCGATTTCGGCTTGCAGCGCGTCGCCGGCGCTGCGCGGAACCGCGAGCAGATCCTCCAGCTGACGCAGTCTCGATTCCTGCGCCAGTCGGGGGGGCCAGCCGCCGGAGGGGCGCGCGTTCTGTTTCGGTGCGGTCACGATGCGAAGGATTTCAACGGGGGTTTCCAGCCGTCACTATCGGCTGATTCGCAGGCTTCGCGTATCCGCAAATTGCGAGCGGCCGGGGGTGCGGCCGGCATTGCCGGATATTTCCGGCGCCGGCGTTTCCGAAACGTCCCGTTATGGCTTTTGGTCGAAGGCGATGCCGATCCGCTTTTCCTTCCGCCAGACGACACGGCAGGGCAGATGTTGCCCTTCCGTTACGAGGGTGAACTGCGCGGGGATTCCGAGCGGGCTGGTGACATCAAGGGCCGCGCCGGTGGCGGAGAGATTGCGGACCGTACAGTCGATCGCGCCGCCGCCGAACTCGATCTTTCCGGCCTTCAAGACCCGATGCCTTGCTGAAATCCGGTGCTCTTCCATCGGATCGTCGTACCCCAGGTATCACGGGAACCGCTGGCAATCTGCTCTCGGTTCCCGCCGAAGTAATATCTTCTGCCAAAGCTCTGCACAATCCGAACAGTGCCGGCCAAGCAGGGTCTTCCGTCGGCGGCGAGTAAAAATCGGGTTGCGCGCCACACCCTCGGTGCGGTCATCCCGGCGCCGGGGTGTCCGTCTCGGCGTATTTCGACGACAGCATTCTGCGCGTCGGCTTCAGTTATGGCAGAACGCCGGCCGAGGACCGGAACCATCAGGTGGTTGGCGACTTGCCCATGTACTGCCGGATGCCCGGTGCCCCCACTGGTATCCGATGGATGACGGCCTCAGCGCGTGCCCCCGCGCTGGGGCCGGTTCTTTTTGGATAGCCGCATCGTTCTGGATTGCGGCGTGTTTCCGGTTATCCGGAAACGGCCGAAATCAGAGACGCCAGCGGCACGTTGAGCGCATAGATAAAGCCACTGGGCCTATAGGACAGCAGCACGTCGCCCCTGAGCTGCTTGCCGAGGGTTTCGATCAGCCGCGTACCGAAGCTGCGCCGATCGGGAGCCCGAACCGCGGGGCCATTTCTCTCGGTCCAAGTCAAATTCAGGCGCTGCCCGCCGGGATCGAGCGCCCAGGCAATGTCGACGCGCCCCGCCGGCGCCGACAAGGCGCCGAATTTCGTGGTGTTGGTGCAGAGCTCGTTGAGCGTCATCGCAATCGCGATCACGGCTCCCGACGTCATCCGTATTTCGGGTCCCGCGATCGAGAATTTCGGCAGGTCCGGGTTGTCGAAGGCTTCGGTCGCACCGCGAATGATCTTGCCGAGGTCCGCTGTGGTCCACCTTGCCTGCAAGAGAAGGTCGTGCGCGCGCCCCAGTGCCAGCAGCCGGCCTTCGATCGCGTGCTGCGCGTGTTCGGCGCCTGCCACATTGCGCAGGCTCTGGGAGACGATCGCGCTGACCGTTGCGAGCGTATTCTTGATGCGGTGGTGAAGTTCTTCAAGGATCAGCTTCTGAAGCTTGTCGGCTGCCTCGCGCTCCCTGGCGTCGATACCGGCCTGAGCGAGCAATTCCTGCGCATCGATTTCGGCCTGCGCCAGTAACAGCCGAAGGCTGACATTCTCAGCCTCCAGAAACTCCGGGGGATGCGCGGCGTCCTTCAAATGGAGCCCATCTGGCTGGTCATCAATGACATCGCTCATAATATCACCTCAGGTCGGGTACCGGTCAGAACAATCGCGGCGTGGCCGGTGCACGATAGGGTGAATAGCGACGTTTCCCGCCTGAAAGTCTGACATCAGGCATGACCGATCATTTTCTGCATTTCGGCGATCATTTCCGCGGCTTCGAGCGGCTTGCCGAAAAACCGGCTGTCGGGGGGAATATCGATGCTGTTTAGCTTCAACTGGCCGGATACCAGGATGATCCTGATCGGCGGCCAGCGCTCATGCACCCAGTGGGCGAGCTTCAGGCCGTCCATGGTTCCGGGCATCTGGATGTCGGTCAGTAACAGCGCGATGTCGGATCGCGATTCAAGGATTGCGACGGCTTCGTCAGCATCCACGGCCTCGACCGAGGTATAACCGGCTTCTTCGACCATATCGACTGCGCGCATCCGCAGCAGCATTTCGTCTTCAACGACGAGGATGACCGCGGGGACAACGGAATGATCCAGAACCATGATGGCGCACGCTCTCGAAATCGCGAAAGAAATCAGCCCCTGCCATTGCTGAAAATGACTGCGAGCAGCGAGACAAGCATCTCGTAGCCCATTTGATCCCGATTAGCCAAATATTGGTGCAGGAATTTGCTGCGCCGGAGCCGGAGAAGACGGTGCAAGCCCTGCAATCTCCCGATATCGACCGCAACATGCCGGATACAGACAACCGCTGCCGAATCTGTAACATGCGAATCTGCAATATGACTATCGCGCGGGGCATGTGAGACGAGGCTCATGGAGGCCGTGACCAATCATCCGCGGGGGGCCGGGCCGGCTCCTGCCGTTCATATCGATGGCGATCACCGTGACCTGAGGCTCGATGCATGCCGTGGGCTCGCGCTGTGGTTTATCTTCATCGATCACATCCCCGACAATGTGTTCGGCTGGCTGACGCTTCGCAATTACGGCTTCTCCGACGCCACCGAAGTGTTTGTTTTCGTGTCCGGCTACACCTGCATGCTGGCTTATGGCGGCGCGCTGCGCGAGCAGGGCTGGCCGACGATCGTGGCGCGGAGCCTGCGGCGCGGCTTTGAAATCTATGCCGCTTTCCTGCTGCTTTTGATCGGCTATTTCGTCCTGATCGGGGTGGCCGGCGGTGGCATTCGCTATCTCGACGACACCAACACCCGGTTCTTTTTCGAAAATCCCGGCGTGACCCTGATGCACGCCTTGGTCCTGCAATACACACCCGTCGACACCGACATATTGCCCACCTTCGCGCTGCTGCATCTGGCTTTCCCGGTCGTGCTGTGGCTCCTGATCCGCAACGCCGCGATCGCGCTGGCCTTGTCGTTTCTGCTTTATCTCATGGTGCAGCGATATGGCTGGCATGTGCCGGCGTGGCCGACCGGCGAAATGTACTTCAATCCCCTCGCCTGGCAGTTCCTGTTCGTGTTCGGCGCCTGGTATGCCGACCGGGGTGCCGGACGGCTCAAGTCGATCGTGCAGTCGCGCGCCGCGTTGTGGCTTGCGGCGCTCTATCTCGCGCTCAGCCTCGTCGTCACGCTGAGCTGGCAGATCGAGCCGCTGAAATGGCTGATCCCCGATGTGGTGTCGAGACTAATCTATCCGATCTACAAGAGCCATTTGGCGCCGCTCCGGCTGGTGCATTTCCTGGCGCTGGCCGTCGTGGTCTCGCGGCTGATGCCGCACGGCTGGCGCGGGCTGGGGAAGCCATGGATGACGGCGATGATCCGCTGCGGCGAAAACTCGCTTGCCGTGTATTGCATCAGCGTCCTGCTTTCGCTTGCGGGCTTCGTGATCCTGAAGGAGGTTTCCGGCAGCCTTGCCATGCAGGCCACCGTCAGCGTGGCCGGGATTGCGCTGATGATCGCGGCTGCGACCCTGATGACGTGGGAAGCCAAGCTCGACCGGCGCGGGCCGAAGCTGCTTTGAACCGGATTGCTTTTTCGCTCCGTCTTTCGCCGGACATGCGTTGCAGATAGTCAGGTCACTTCAATAGATAGGTCACTTCGGAGGTCTTGCCTGTGAGCGATATTTCAAAACCAGACCTGACGAAACATATCGCGGTGCTTGGCGCTCCGATCGAGATCGGGGCGTCGCAGCGCGGAACCCTGATGGGCCCGGCGGCGCTCCGCACGGCCGGTCTGTTGACGCTGCTCGAAGGGCTCGGCTTCGCCGTGCAGGACCACGGCGATCTCTCCGTCGCCGACGTGGCCAGGCTCGATGACGCTCTCCCCGACAACGCCAGGCATTACCGGGAAATTCAGCGCTGGATCCGGACATTGAGCGCGCGCGCCTATGAGCTTGCGCATTCCGGCGTCATTCCGATCTTTCTCGGTGGCGATCACTCGCTGTCGATGGGCTCGGTGAACGGGGTCGCGCGTCGTTGCCGGGAAGCGGGTCGGGAGCTTTTCGTGCTGTGGCTCGATGCCCATGCCGACTACAACACGCCGGCGACGACCATCACCGGCAACATGCACGGGATGTCGGCGGCGTTTCTGTGCGGCGAGCCGGGGCTCGATGGCCTTTTGGGGCAAGAGCCGCGCGCCTCGATCGATTCCACCCGGCTCGAATTGTTCGGCACGCGCTCGCTCGACAAGGCGGAAAACGATCTGTTGCGCCAGCGCCGCGTCAGCGTTGCCGACATGCGCCAGATCGACGAGTTCGGGGTAGGGGTGCTGATCCGCCGCGTCATCGACAAGGTGGAAGCCTGCCATGGCGTGCTGCATGTGAGCTTCGACGTCGATTTTCTCGATCCGGGCGTGGCCCCCGGGGTGGGCACCACGGTGCCCGGCGGCGCGACCTATCGCGAGGCGCATCTGGTGATGGAGATGCTGCATGATTCCGGACTGGTTCGGTCCGTCGATATCGTGGAACTCAATCCGTTCCTCGATGAGCGCGGCCGGACCGCGCGCACCGTAGTGGAACTGATCGGAAGCCTGTTCGGTCAGCAGATCACCGATCGCCCGACGCCCACCAATGCCATCGGGCCCGGTCGTTAAGGGGATACCGACCGATCGCGCTCCGGCGCTCAGCGGATGCTGACGAAGGTGCCCCACAGCGCCGCGAGAATGGCGCCCACGAATACGAGGGATGGATTGTCGCAGAACGCGCTGCCGTATTGGCACATGGTCACGCCGAACGAGCCGATCTCATGATGTTCGGCCGCGTAAAACAGCCCCGACAGCACCGCCAACGCCCCAGCTACAAAATACATCACGCCCTCCGTGAAGGGAAAAATACGAACCGCCAAAAGCGGATGGTGGTTTTCCGTCCGCGCGCACAGGCGGCCATATTGCCGTTGCGCGTTTGCGATACCGACAAATAATTCGGTAAATTTGTTGCTAATTCGTTGCGTGCTCAGAAATTCGCCGCGGAAAAACGACGGTCGCCTTATTCCGCCGCCTGCGACGACGGCGGGCGCATGGTGTTTGCGCCATCGGCTTCGGTTGCGGAGATCGTGGTGCGGATCATCAGCCGCGCCTCGTGCGAGGGCCACGGCCGGCCGCGATGCATGGTGGCGCGGTTATCCCACATCACGACATCGCCCTTGCGCCATTGGTGCATATAACCAGTGCCGGGCGCGGTCGAAAACGCCATCAACTCGTCGATCAGCTTCTTCCCCGCCGCAGGCTCCATGCCTTCCACCGCGTAGGCGTGGGAAGCGAGGTAGATCGCACCGCGGCCGTTCACGGGATTCCTCCACACCATGCGCCAGCACTGCGGCGGCAGCGCCGCGCGCTCTTCGGGGCTGGCAAGGTCCGGCGCAATCTGGCCTCGCGAGTGCGCATAATCGTGCCAGGCAAAGGAATTTTCGAGCCTCTCGCGCATGGGCGCATCGAGCCGCTCGAAGGCCAGGCGGGTCGAGACATATTCCGTCTCGCCGCCATGCGCGGGGATAATGCGGGCCGACAGGATCGAGGTCAGCGCCGGCACGCGCTTGAACGAGGAGTCGGTATGCCAGAGCTGGTTGGCTCTGTTGCGCAGGACAAGCCGGTGATCCGGCGGTACCACCTCGCCGTCAGGACCGATGGTGCTCAGGATCACGAAATGCGAACCGGTTCCCTGCGAGCCGATCTTGGTCACTTCCGGCGGCCCGAAGCGGCGCGAAAAATCCAGCTGGATCTCGTCGGTCACCTCCTGGTCGCGAAACACCAGGACGGAATGTTCCTCGAAAGCCGCGCGCACCGCCGCATAGGCGGCATCGTCGGAAGCGATGTCGGAAAGGGTCACGCCGCGCAGCTCGGCGGCAAATCCCGGACCCATCGGCACGAGGTCCATCGGCAGTCCTCCTTTGTTGTCGTTATGGCCGGCGAGGTTATGGCACATCGGTTCGAACGGCAACGCCAACAACTCAATTTCGGCCCGCATGCGGCCGTGGCCTGCTACGCGAGCTTGCTCTGCGCGACGACGCTCTCGAGCCGGGCGATGTTTTCCAGAAGGCGCTGGCTGGTCAGGACCAGGAAGTAATAGCCGAATTGCGGGTTCTGGAAGTAGATCTCGAGCAGCTTCTCATAGGTGATGGTCAGGACGTGGCCGTCCTCGAGGCATTCGACCGTCGCCGTGCGCTTGTTGTCGGGCGAAAGAAAACCGAGCTCGCCCATCAGGCGTCCCGGCGGCAGCTCGACGTTGATTTCCTTGACCAGGAATTTTCCGGTGACGGTCAGGAACATCTCGTTGGCGGAATCGTCCTTCTTGAACAGCACGTCGCCCTTGCGATATTTGCGCTCGGTCATGAACGGCTTCAGCCATTCCATCGACGTGTCGCCCTGCGTCGCGCCGCGCGCCATCTTCACCAGATTGAGCATTTGACGGAGGCGATAGGCGTTGATGGGAACCATCAGGAGATACAGCAGGAATGTCGTGACGTTTCCGGCGAGCGCGCCGAAGCCGGCGAAGAATACGCAGCCGATCATGTTCGCAACCCGCAACGGCACCATGGTCTGCGTCAGAAGCGTGGCGACAAAGAAGATCGCACCGATCAGCGCGAACAGGTTGGCGAGCGTGATGTTGGCGAGAAAGATTTCCAGCAGCCGATTGAAGATCGCATCATAGGTGACGTTGTTGGGATCGAGACCGAGCTGGATCAGGATCTTCGCAACCCTGAGGTTGTCCGCGGCGGTGTCGAGAATGCGATTGAGCGTCGTCGACATATCTGCACTGAAAGTCATCGGATCCTCCGCGCAAAATTGCCGGTCATCGCCGTATCCCGGGCCCGGTCAAGATCGAGGTCGGGCCGCCACGGTGAAAGCGTTAGTAACGGTCCGGATGCCAACGGGCAACTTTTACCCCGGAGGCCTGCCCCGGCAACCCTTGGCCGCGTGCTAGGCCCGGGTCGCGGCCTGTCGTTCCTGCCGACATCCGCGCGCTTCGAAAAATCAGACGGTCCTATCGGCCGTCGGCGCAGGCCGCGGTGCGCGGCTGGCACCGGCCTGCGCAAGGGAGACATCAGATGGCCACCACCGGCAACGTAGCTGCGATCCCGCCCGACGACCCAACGACAAACTCACGCTGGCCAACCCGGACGATCCTGCGATGCACCACATCGCAGGTCGCGGGCAGCACCTGCACGATCGTCATGACCGGCGCGCAGACCAACGGCCGCTTTTGCCTGACCGACATGCTGGTGCCGCCGGGCGGCGGTCCGCCGCTGCACCGTCACGACTTCGTTCCCGATTCTGGAAGGCGAGATCGTGTCGACCTTTCGCCGTACCGCGCCGCCGCCGGCGCCCGGAAAAGACGAACAGGCCGGGCGCGCACCACGCTGAAAGGCTCTCGCCGCCAAATATCGAACAGAGCTGTTGGCGTGAGCGACTTTGTTCCGCGGGCGCGTCACTCGGCCGCGGCAATGCCGAACTTGTGAAGCGCCGTGCCACGATGTTGCTGCCGTCGGCAGCCCAAGCTGGCCGAGTTGGGATGCAGGGCAGCCCCACATTAAGACAACATTAATCCGCGGAATCCGAGCGCCAGTAGTGGCCCGGATGTTGCGCGATGGTTACATGTTGTACAAATGATATGAATTTTTGGCAATGGCGGATCGTCTAGCACAACTATTGCATTGCCCCATGGAGTCGGTCGCGTGTCCAATGGCTGCATGTGCTGATCTGATTCGCGGGCCGGGTACACAAACGGCGCTTTGACGACGTAGGAGTAAAAAACGGGCGTTCCGGCGTTGCAGCAAACCAATGAGGAGAGGGATCATGTACAACGATTCTCTGTTCAATGCTTTCGCCCGGTCCTTCGAGGCCCGAAGCGAAACCGACATGTCGATGGCGGAATATCTGGAGTCGTGTCGAGGCGACCCGATGCGATACGCCAATGCGGCCGAACGACTACTAGCGGCGATCGGCGAGCCTCAGATGATTGACACGGCCAAGGACCCCCGCCTTGGCCGTATTTTTTTGAACCGGACCATGCGGGTCTATCCGGCCTTCGCCGGATTCCATGGCATGGAGGAAACCATTGAGCGCATCGTCGGCTTCTTCCGGCACGCCGCTCAAGGCCTGGAGGAGCGCAAGCAGATCATTTATCTGCTGGGCCCGGTGGGCGGCGGCAAGTCTTCGCTCGCCGAGCGGCTGAAGTCGCTGATGGAAGTCCATCCGATCTATGTGCTGAAGGCCGGCGACGAACTCAGTCCGGTATTCGAGAGCCCGCTCGGTCTGTTCGAACCGGAGCAGCTTGGACCGATGATCGAGGAGAAGTACGGCATTCCGCGCCGCCGCCTCAACGGGCTGATGAGTCCGTGGTGCTACAAGCGGCTCGAGGCCTTCGGCGGCGACATTTCGCGTTTCCGCGTCGCCAAGATCCAGCCCTCGCGCCTGCGGCAGATCGCGATTGCGAAAACCGAACCGGGCGACGAGAACAATCAGGACATCTCCTCGCTGGTCGGCAAGGTCGACATTCGCAAACTGGAGACCTTCGCCCAGAACGATCCCGATGCCTACAGCTACTCGGGCGGTCTCAACCGCGCCAACCAGGGCGTGCTCGAATTCGTCGAGATGTTCAAGGCGCCGATCAAGATGCTGCACCCGCTGCTGACGGCGACCCAGGAAGGCAACTATATCGGCACCGAGAATATCGGGGCGATCCCCTTCACCGGCGTCATTCTCGCGCATTCGAACGAATCCGAATGGCAGAGCTTCAAATCCAACAAGAACAACGAAGCCTTCATCGACCGCATCTGCGTCATCAAGGT
>VFSW01010919.1_pt1 | contig 12819 bp, 8 predicted proteins | sample 5358111 | NCBI WGS metagenome assembly VFSW01 (sample SAMN11554181, study PRJNA540505) | mine drainage metagenome | isolation source: sediment from site ElyBrook_90M | place: USA: Ely Copper Mine, Vershire, VT | collected 2017 | reverse complement strand
TGCCAACCCCCATCCCATCGACAACTGTCCTCCCCGATGAGTATCCGGGGATCCGCTGTCTTCTCATTAGACACTTTATATGCACCGCGTCCTACATGCGAGGAACCGCTCGGGTTGACCGGTTAGATGTGAGTTTGCATTATGCAGTTGTCTTCAAATGCAGGGCCGTGTCGTCTGCGGTCCCGGGAACGGATGCCGTCTTCTTGATGCGCTTCACAGCCTCCGCCAACGTGCTAGCCTTCTCCAGTGAACATTCTCTTCGTAGGAGACGTATTCGGCCCGGCCGGCCGCCGCATCGTGCGCGACCATCTGCCGCATGTCATGGAGACCAACGCGGTCGATCTGCTCGTCATCAACGGCGAGAACGCCGCCGGGGGCTTCGGCATCACCCCAGCCATCGCCGAGGAACTCTTCGACCTCGGCGCGCAGGTCATCACCACCGGCAACCACATCTGGGACAAGAAGGAGATCTTCGAGTACATGGCCGTGCCCGAGGAGTCTCACGCGCGCGGCCGCCGCATCCTGCGCCCAGCGAACTACGCGGCCGGCACACCGGGCTTCGGCGTCTACCAGGGCGATCTGCCCACCGGCCAGTCCTACGCCGTGATGAATCTGCAGGGCCGAGTCTTCATGTCCAGTTGCGACGACCCGTTCCGCATGGCCGATGCGCTGCTCTCGAAGATTAGCGCCAAGGTCGTCCTGCTCGACTTCCACGGCGAGGCCACATCGGAGAAGGCCGCACTGGGCTGGTATCTCGATGGGCGTGTCACCGCCGTGCTGGGCACGCACACCCACGTCCCCACCGCCGACGAGCGCCTGCTGCACAACGGCACCGCGTACCAGACCGATGTCGGCATGAGCGGCCCCTTCGACTCGGTGATCGGCGTGGAGCGGGAGCTGGTGCTGCACCGCTTCCTCACCGGGATGCCCGGCAAGTTCGAGGCCGCCAAGGGCAACCCCAAGATGTGCGCCACGCTGATCGAGTGCGACGGCGCAACTGGCCGCGCAACCGCAATCCGCCGCCTGATGCTCGGCGAATAAAACTTCCGAATAGCTCCGGTACCAGCCAAACGGTACAATCCTCCCGCGTGCCTTTGGGCGCAGAACTGGGGGCGTCCTGTATATGTCGAGAGTCCGGTGTTTTACCGCAGTTGCAGTTACAGCATTGTTTGCGGGTGTGGGCCTTGCCCAGGGAGCGACCCGTCCAGTCGCGCAGACTGGCGCAACCCAGATGCCGCGCGTGGTCGAGAAGGATGGGCGATGGGCCTTGATGGTCGATGGCGCGCCATACCTCATGCTCGGCGTACAGGTCAACAACTCAAGCGCATGGCCCGCGATGCTGCCCGAGGTCTGGCCCGCCGTGGACCGCCTGCACGCCAACACGGTGGAGATGCCGGTCTACTGGGAGCAGATGGAGCCGTCGCAGGGCAGGTTCGACTTCTCCGTCGTCGATGCGCTGCTCGCAGGCGCGCGACAGCACAAGGTCCACCTTGTGCTGCTGTGGTTCGGCACATGGAAGAACGGCGCGGGACACTACGAGCCGGAGTGGGTGAAGCGCGATCCTGTGAAGTACCCGCGGGTGGTGGGCCCGGACGGCTCGCCGCGCGACACCATGTCGCCCTTCGGAGAGGCGACGCTGGCGGAGGACAAGGCCGCGTTCAGCGCGTTGATGCGGCACCTGAAGACGTCAGACCCGCGGCACACGGTCCTGATGGTGCAGGTGGAGAACGAGATCAACGCCTACGGCAGCGCGCGCGACTACTCTCCAGAAGCGACCAAGCTGTTTGAGGGACAGCTGCCGGCGGACTTCGCCGCGGCGATGCATGTCAAGCCGGGAACGTGGACGGAGGCCTTCGGCGCGGAGGCAGAGAACACCTTTCAGACGTGGTCGATCGCGCGCTATGTGGAGCAGGTAGCGAAGGCGGGCAACGCGGAGTATGCGTTGCCGCTGTATCTGAACCACTCGCTGAGCAACCCGCTGCAGGCACCGACTGAGGGACGGCTGGATTGGGCGGCGAAGACGGATCATGTGCTGGACATCTGGAAGGCAACCGCGCCGGATATTGATTTGATCGCTCCCGATGTCTATATGAGCCAGTACGCGCAGTACGAGAAGGTGTTGGATGCGTATGGGCGCAAGGACAACGCGATGTTCGTCCCCGAGACGGGAAATGCTGCAGCGTATCCGCGGTACTTCTTCGCGGCGCTGGGCCACGGTGCTATCGGGTGGTCGCCGTTTGGGCTGGACCTGACGGGATATGCCAACGCGCCGCTGGGCGCGCCCGCGGTGGACGACAAGCTGATCGACCAGTTCGCGCTGGACTATGAGATCGCAGGCCCAATGGACCGCGAGATCGCGCGATTGAACTTCAACGGCAAGCTGCAGGCCGTGGCCGAAGACCCGGCGGTGCATGCACAGACGCTCGTCTTCGGCCCGTGGACGGCGACGGTTGCTTACGGGCTGCGCATGTTTGGCCGGGCATCGAATGCACCGGGAAATGCCGACCCGACAGGCCGCGCGCTGGTGGCGCAGCTTGGGCCGGATGAGTTTCTTGTGACCGGTGTCACGGCGCGGGTGGACTTTCGTCCGACGGATACGGCGAGCGGGAAGCGCCGCGAGTTCGTCCGCGTGGAAGAGGGGACGTATGTGGATGGCAAGTGGAAGTCCCTGCGCATCTGGAACGGCGACCAGACCGACTACGGCCTGAACTTCACCACCGCGCCGCAGGTGCTGCGCGTTACCTTGATGACATACTGAGAGGCGCAACGGCAAAAGACGAAGATGCGTAGAGTATGAATGAAGCGGAGAATGACGAGAGGTTGAGCGAGGTGAGACTGTGAACAAGAGATCGGTCAGCAGGCGTACGTTTGTCGGCGGCATGGCGGCGGCGGGCATCGCAGCGCAGGTTGCCGTGGGGCAGAATAGCGGGCGTGCGGCGGGCGCACGGGTGGATTCAGCGGTACTGGACTGGCCGGAGAACGGCACGCTCATCCCCGACGAGGGATGGCGGTTGTGGGTGGACCGCGAGGCGGAGTGGAAGCAGGACGCGATCTTCCTGCCCGAGGATGTGACGCAGAACGGCGACGGCGTGGTGCGGGGCAAGGGTGAGCCGCTGCCAGTGAACGCGCCGACCGGCGGATGGAGCGTGCTGGCGAACGGCGGGAGGGCGGAGACCGAAGGCATCGCCGTCACGCTGCCCTCCACCGTGGAGCAGCACTACTGGGGAAAGTTCGGCGCGGGCGAGGATGGCAGGCCCCGGCCCTACACGCCGGAGGAGTACCGCTACGCCGCCGACGACCCAGTGCCGCAGAACGGCGCATACTTCGGCGTCTCGTGGTGGACGCGATCCATCGACATTCCGCTTTCGATGAAAGCCAAACGCATCTTCCTGCACATTCGCGGAGCACATCTGCGCGCTGAGGTTTATTTAAATCAGAAGCTCGTCGGCTACTCCATCATGGAGGAGCTGCCCTTCGAGGCCGATCTTACCGCCGCCGCCAACCCCGGCGGCAAGAACGAACTTGCCATCCGTATCACGAATCCCTTCGGCCGCTACGACTGGGTCGACGGCCTCAACGTCCAGTGGGGCGCGGTCAAGCTCTACCGCTCCCACGGCTTCGGCGGCCTCGACCGGGGCATGACAATCTCGGTGCACGGCGAAGTGCGGATCACCGATCTGTGGGCTTTGAACACGTCGAAGCCAAATGTCATTCAGGCTGCTTTCAACTGGTCGCACGGTCTTCAGCAAAAAAGGTGCGGTTCCGAGTGCGCCGGTGATGGCGTTGGATATAAGTATGAAGTCATCGAGGTCGGCACAGGCCGGTCCATCGCCTTCTCTAGGGAACTCGGCGAACATGTCAACGGCCAAACGTACGACTTGATCACATGCACTGACAACAAAGTCTGGAGTCTTGATAATCCCGAAATGTATCTGCTTCGGCTTACTATTGATCACCTCCACGGCCAGACCGATACACGCACTGTCGCCTTTGGGTTTAGATCTTTTGGGCCGGAGGGGTTGGGGACGAATGCGTTGTTTCGGTTGAATGGGCGGCGGATGAAGATTTATACCGCGATCTCGTGGGGATACTGGGGACTGAACGGGATGTGGCCGACGCCGCAGCTTGCGGTGAAGGAGGTGACGCAGGCCAAGAAGCTGAATATGACCTGCCTGAACTTCCATCGCAACCTCGCCAAGGAAGAGGTGCTGCGCGCGCACGACCGGCTCGGACTGCTGCGCTACATGGAGCCGGGCGCGGGCAAGATGGCCATCGGACGGCCACCGCTGAATGTTCCAGCGAATGCGCCATCGGTGGTGATGGAGAAGGCGCAGGGTACGGACGATAAATTCGCCCAGCGATATATGTTTGTCAAATGCGTGGAGATGGTGAAGGCGTTCCGCTCGCACCCGTGCGTCATCGAGTACTGCCTGCAGAATGAGATCGGCGCGGACCTGAAGAACCCCGACACCATCGCCATCCTGAAGGCCATGCGCGCCGAGGACCCCAGCCGGTGCATTGTGCTGAACGACGGCTTCGTCGCGCCTCCGCGCAAGGCGGCGCAGGCGTGGTTCGAGCCATACAACGACAAGCTGCACCGCAGCGACGAGGAGGAGTGGGGCGGCTGGTGGAACCAGCACCAGGGCGCGGGCGACCAGTGGTACGACGAGTTCTACAAGTCGCCGACGGAGTTCACATACCGCTCGCCCGAGCGCAAGGTCATCTCAGAGTTTGGCGAGATGGAGGGCTGCGCCACGCCGGACAACCACTCGCTCATGCTGCACCAGTACGCCAACCCGCGCGGCACGGGCCTGGGCAATCAGCCGCCGAACCAGAGCTACGACCTGCGCGATCACCAGGAGATCCTGGCCACCTATGACGCATTCCTCGACAAGTGGGGATTTCGCGGCGCCTTCCCAGCGACCGAGAAGCTATGGCTCTCGCTGGGCAAGAAGTGCTACGACACATGGCAGAACTACCTGGAGAACGCGCGCATCAGCGACGAGCTGGACTTCTGCGCCATCTCCGGCTGGGAGAGTACGTCGATCGAGAACCACTCCGGGATCGTGGACAACCTGCGCAACTACAAAGGCGACCCCGGCCCCATCGCGGGCACGCTGCTGCCCGTGCGCCCCGTGGCCAAGCAGCGCGCAGTGTGCATCGCGCTGGACCAGCCCGCGACCTTCGACCTGTTCCTGCTGAACGACACACCGAAGCCCGCCACCGGAACGCTCATCTTCACCGCCGTCACGCCCCTGGGCAAGCTGCTGCACCTCGGCGAGTTCCCTGTGCCAACACAGTCGCCCGATGTCTTCTCGTACCTGGTCAAAGAGGCATTCATTACGCCGCCACTCTCCGAGGTCGGCCTCTACCGCTTCAAGTTCGCGCTGACCTCGGCACCGCTCGCCACGCAGACAAAGGAGATATGGGTTGCGGCCCAGCCGTGTGACTGCACTGCCAACCCGCCGCTACAGATCGGCATCTCCGGCATCTCGCCCGCCCTGCGCAAACAGCTCGGTCAACTGGGATCTCAGTACATCTTGCATGACTTCAAACCGGGAGAGAGATATGACGTCATCGTCTCCTCCGGTCTTGTCAACGGCGCTGCGGCCACGCAGAATGCGGGAGACACCACCGGTCTGGAAGCGCAGCCCGGCGGCGCATCGGGCGCGACGCGTGGAGCGCCGCGTGCAGGCGCGCTGGCGGACGGGATTGTGGAGGCGGTTCGCGCGGGTACTGCGTTGCTTGCCATCCCACAGACCGACGCGCTCTCCGACGGCGTGGCCCGACAACTCGCCGGTGCAGGCGCATTCACATACAACGGCACGGTCGGCGACCTGCGCGCGCCGTGGATGGGCAACTGGACCTTCGTGCGCAAGCACGCGATCTACGACGGCCTGCCGGTCGATCAAGCCATGGGCATCCACTATCAGGTCAGGGGGAACCAGGCGAACGGTCTGCTGATCGAACGCGCGCCGGGCGGCGCTGAGGTTGAGATCGTCGCGGCATACTCGCGCGACCACTCCCGCCAGATCGGCGCGGGGACCTTTACAACGCGGCTCGGCGCGGGAAAGCTCGCCTACCACCGCGTGCCGGAGCTGCACCCGGTCCTGCAACAGCGACTGCTGGCCAACACACTGGGGTGGCTGACCCGATAGAGAATCCCACTCCGGTTGCGAGGAGGAGATGAGGCTCCGCCATCCCGGTGTACCGAGTTATCGAACCGCTGCATCGACCAAAGGACGTAGACCCGTCCTATATCAGCATGGTGCGCAGCCCCCAAGGTACATCCCGGCAGAGAGCCGGGAGATGAAAGCCGCATTCATACTGCCACGAACTTCCGACTCAGGACGCTAGGCCACCATTCTGCTCGCGTCCTGCCTCTTCTTCGCTGTCATGCGCTTGGCATCGGCGGAGCAGCCCGAGCGCAGCCCAGCCAGCGCGGCCCTCAGCCGCACCACCGCGGATGAGTGGATCTGCGAGATGCGCGACTCGACCACACCCAGCGTCAGTCCAATCTCCTTCATCGGCAGCTCTTCGGAGTAGTAGAGCGTCAGCACCATGCGCTCCTTCTCCGGCAGCTCGTCGATCGCATCCGTCAGCCGCTGTTTCATCTCGCCCTGCAAGCAACGGAAGAGCGGGTCCTCGTCCGGCGCCCCTGGGATATATGCCATCTCCTCATCTCCCGAGTCCTCGATCCGCTCCATGTGCAGGCTGCCGATCTCCAGTCCCTTCAGCTCACCCAACAGTTGCTGGTACTCGCTCAGGCCCAGGTCCATCTCGCGTGCGATCTCGTTGTCGGCGGGCACGCGGCCCAGCTTCTGGGTGACGCAGCGGATCGCCTCCTCGACGGCCCTGCCTTTGCGCCGCAGCTCCCTCGGGCTCCAGTCCAGCGTGCGCAGCGAGTCCAGGATGGCGCCGCGGATGCGGAACTGCGCATAGCTCTTGAACTGCACCTGCTTGGTGTGATCGAACTTGGAGAACGCGTCGATCAGGCCCACCACGCCGGCCGAGACCAGGTCGTCCAACTCGACATGCTGCGGAAGCCGCTCATGGATGCGGCGCGCCAGGTAGCGCACGGTGGGAAGATGTTGCAGCAGAAGCTGGTCGCGCCGCGACGGCGAGCCGCCCTCGAACGCGCTCCCGCTATCCGTCCCGACCGGGCATAGAAACGACACATGCTCCGTCTCCTGAAGGTCGCCCAACCCGGATATTGCTCTGCTCGGACTCTCCTCAATCAAAAGTGTGCGATCTCCCATAATTTGCCTCGTCTCCAAAACCACGAATTTCCAATCCCTTAAGCCCACCTGGGTTCCGATCTGTCAGGCGAGCGCCGACATGGAGTGCTTGCGCTATGCCTAGAGCACGGCGATGGCCATAATCCACCCACTTAGCATTAGCCTTCTCACAGACAGTGCCAGAATCGGCCAGTCCACCCGTTGCAATCCGCGATAAAGAACTGAACTGATTGATGTTGAGGAAAAACACAGTTCCTGAGCGACTTTGTGCGGAGAGGCATCTCTTACGCCAACCGAACGCAATCTTCCGCGGCGGCTTGCGGTACACCGCGTGGCATAAAGACCAGTCGCAGACCAATTTCATCTGCGAATAAATCAGAGGATTTTTATAAATGGGGCAGACCATCGCGCTGCCGGAAGAGTACTGGGCCGCGACAATAGGGAGGTGAGATTCCTCTCAGCCGCGCGTGGCCCGGCGGTAGCGGATGTCGGCCGCGCCGATCTCCAGGTCTTCGCCGGCCAGGATTGTCCCGCGTTCGAGAACATGCATCAGCTCACGCACGTTGCCCGGCCACGAGTGCTCCTGCAACTTTGCCGCCGCGCCAGGCGCAAGCCGCTTGCGCGGTCCCTGCTGCCCCAACTGCTCCAGAAAGAACTCCGAGAGCGCGGCGATGTCCTCCATGCGTTCGCGCAGCGGCGGCAAGTGGATGGGAAAGACGGCCAGCCGGTGATAGAGGTCCAGGCGGAATGTCCCCTCGGACGACCGGTCTTCGATCGGCTGGTGGGTGGCCGCGATCAAGCGCACGTCCACCCGCGTCATCTCGTTGCCGCCCACCCGCTGCAACTCCCCGGACTCCAGAAAGCGCAGCAGCTTAGCCTGCATCCCAACGGGCATCTCGCCGATCTCGTCCAGCAGCAGCGTCCCGCCATCGGCCGCCTCGATGCGTCCCATGCGCGACTGCACCGCTCCGGTGAATGCGCCGCGCGTGTGGCCAAACAGCTCCGCCTCCAGAAGCGACTCCGGGATGGCCGCGCAGTTGAGCACCCCAAACGGTTTTCCCGCGCGAGCGCTGAGCCGGTGCAGCGCACGCGCCACCACCTCTTTGCCGGTCCCGGTCTCGCCCTCGATCAGCACGGTTGTGGACCGCGGAGCCACCAGCCGCACCAACCGCGCCAGCTCCCGCATCGCTGGGCTGTCGCCCACCAGCTCCGGCAGCAGCATCTTTCGCTCCGGCACCTCCTGGATGCGGTCGGCCCCGACCTCCTTCTGCAGGTCGAGCCATCTTCCGCGCGAGAGGCTCAAGCTGTCTCGCGAGACCGTTCCATCCGTGACGCTTCCGTCAGGCAGTACGCGGTGGGCCTCCGGCTCTCGCATCCTGAATATCTCTCCGGTCTTGTCCTGTATCCTCGACTGTCGCGCCGGGAGACGGCTTCCGGCCTCCTTATGGGCCTCGGCAATCGCGCGCTGCAGCTCATTGCGCCAGGTGTTGCGCGGGCCATCCGCGGACGGCACGTCTTCTCTGGGTGCAGCCTCCATCCGCAACTGCTCAACCTCTGGATAGAGCAGTTGCACGTGCGCCGTGAACTCCTGCACCTCGAGATCCGGCAGCCACCCGTCGATCAGGATCGCCGCAACCGGCTGCGCCTCCAAATGCAGCATCGCCTCCGCCCCGCCGCCAGCCTGCAGCACACGCCAGCGCAGTTCCTTCAGCCGCTCAACAAGTCTCTGTCGCAACTCAACGTCCGCGCTCGCAAGGACCAGGATCCGCGTCTCTGCCGCGCTGCTTCCGTCCTCCGGCCCGAAGCGCGCACCCGCATCCTGGGGCAAATCCGTCCTTGCGTCCCGCGCCCCGTCCCTCGACACACTCGGCAGGGATGCCGTCATTGCCCACTCTCCGTCTCCCCACTCTTCGTCTCCCGAGTCTCCTGCGCCTCGGGCTCCGTCTCCGCGGACTCCTGGGTCGCCGCACGCAGGACCTCGCGCATCGATTCCACGATCTCCACCATCCGCCTGCACTCCGCCAGACCGCTCTCCGCGGCCTCGCGATAGGCCTCCAACGTGGCAACCAGGGTTGCCATCTCCAGGCGGCACTGCAAGGTCGTCAATGGCTGGCACAAGGCATGGATCGCCTCGATCATCCGCTTTCTGCTCTCGCTCTTCCAGTCGTCTTCCGTACTCCGTTCATCGGGCATCGGTGGCGCACCTCTCAAGCGCAAAGGTGGTGCTCGGATCCGGTGGCGGGTTGCCCACACCGGCCATGACGCTTCGGTCGTCCTGCGCGTCCAGCAGATACCCCTCTCCGCGCACCGTGCGGATCGTGGAGCGGCCCTCCGCGTGGCTGGCCCCCGGAACGCCGCGGCCCCGGCCCAGCTTTTTGCGCAGGTAGTTGATATATACCTCCACGATGTTGGTATCCGTGCGGTCGGTTGCAGCGCCAAGCGGCATCCGCCATACCTCGCGCAGCAGCTCCGCGCGGCTGCATACGCGTTCACCGCGGCGGCGCATCAGCGATTCCAACAGGGAGAACTCGGTCGCCGTCAGCTCCACCTCGCGCCCCGCCTGCCGCACGCTGCGCTCCGCCCGGTCCATCACCAGGTCGCCAAAGCGCAGCACCCTGTCCTCAAACCGGCTGCGCCGTCTGTAGAGCGACTTCAGGCGCGCGCGCAGCTCATGGAACGAGAACGGCTTCAGTACAACGTCGTCGGCCCCCAGATCCAGACACTGCACCCTCTCCTCCATCCCCGCGCGCCCGGTCAACACCAGCACCGAGGTCGAGCGGAAGCGGCTCTGCATCTCGCGCAGCACCTCGATCCCATCCATCCGAGGCAGGCCCAGATCCAGGATCATCAGTTCGGGGGGCAGCTTTCCCGCGCTCTCCAGCGCCGTCTCGCCGTCCGTCACCACAGACACATCGTGGCCGTCCAGCTTCAGCCCCTGGTCCATAAAATGGCCCAGCGCGGGATCGTCCTCAACAATCAGCACATGCACAGGCGTCCGTCCTTCGCAGCAGAACCCAACGACGAGCTTCGCAGCTCCTGCTAATCCCTATCGGCCACAACCGCCGATCCCATCTGCCGCTTCCAATATTCCGCCGTAGGCCACCCAACAGACACAGACACCCGGCGCGCACCTCGCGGCTGTCCTCCCTTCCTCCCCGTCCCCCACCGCACACATGGAATTGTCATCCATGCCAGAGGCGAATATCATTCTTAATAGATTCCATAGCGGGTGTGCAGGTGCGATGCAGCTCAACCCACCGAGCCTCGGTGCTCAAGCCCACAGCACTGGTTTTAAAAATTATGTCCGCCGCAGGCGGTCTACAGGTCGTAGTTGCGAACGGCCGCCGGAGCCTCCACTTGATGTTGACGAACACCGCCAGACCTTCCGCAGACGGGACCACTGTATCCGCACCGCAAAACAGCAACGTCCGTTGGTTCGTCTGCGCGTTGCTGTTTGCCGCAACCACCATCAACTACATGGACCGGTCGGCCCTCTCGCTCATCGAACCGCTGCTGCACAACCTGCCGTTCATGGGCTGGGACATCCACAAGGATGCCACCCAGCAAAGCGTCTACAACAACAACTATGGCAACATCATCATCTGCTTTCAGATCGCCTACGGCACAGGCTTCCTCTTTGCCGGCCGGATGATCGACAGACTGGGCACAAAGATCGGCTATGCGCTGGCCATCGGCATCTGGGCGATCTCCTCCTTGAGCCACTCCTTCGTCACCTCGGTCGTCGGCTTCTGCATCGCCCGGATCTTCCTCGGCCTGGGCGAGAGCGGAAACTTCCCCGCCGCCATCAAGGCCACCACCGAGTGGTTCCCCTCCGAAGAGCGCGCCCTGGCCAACGGACTGTTCAACTCCGGCACCAACGTCAGCTTCTTTATCGCTCCCATCCTGATCGCCTTCGTCACCGGCAAGTGGGGATGGCAGGCGGCCTTCATTACCACCGGCTCGATGGGCCTGCTCTGGCTGACCGTCTGGCTGATCTTCCCATACAACCGCCTGCGCCGCGGCTCTACCCAGACTCAGGCCAACGTCGAAGCCGACTTCACCAACCACGCCGTTGGAAGCAACATCATTCCCTTCTCCGATCTCCTGCGCCGCCGCGGTCTCTACGCCTTCGCCATCGCCAAGGGACTTACCGACCCGGTCTGGTGGTTTTACCTCTTCTACCTCCCCAAGTACTTCAATGAGACGTACCATCTCGATCTCAACCACGCAAAGTACCAGTTGATCGTCATCTACAGCGTATCCAGCGTCGGCTCCATCGCTGGAGGCTGGCTCTCCGGCTTCCTCATCCATTGCGGCTACATGGTCAACGCAGGACGCAAGATCGCACTGCTTCTCTGCACACTGCTGGTGCTCCCCATCGTCTATGTGCCACATCTTGCCATCGTCTCGCCGCACAACGTATGGCCCGCGGTGATGATGATCGCACTGGCCGCCGCGGCCCACCAGGGATGGTCGGCCAACCTCTTCGCCACGCCCACCGACATATTCCCCTCGACGGCAATCTCGACGGTCGTCGGCGTCGGCGGCGCGGTTGGCGCGGCGGGCGGAGCCGCCTTCACCTGGATCGTCTCTCGCTACTTCTCGCTGCATCCGCTGCTGATCTTCGAGCTGGCCGCAGCCGCCTATCTCGTCTCACTCGCCGTCTTCCAGTTACTGGTTCCGCGCCTCGGGTCCCATGCGCGCAAAACCGTACTGCCACTGGCAATCTGATGGGGGCGCATCGCCGACGGAGTCGCCGTCGTGCGCGCCTTGCCCGCCAGTGCGGGCGTTGGACCACTGCGCTGTTGCCTCCCACGGTGCCGCTGAGACGCGCCGTTGCCCCGATCCCTGCTAAACTGGCCTTTCAAGCCGATGTCAAAGACCCCCAACAAGTTCTACCTCACCACGCCGATCTACTACGTCAACGCGCGTCCGCACATCGGCCACGCCTACTCGACGATTGCCGCCGATGTCATCGCGCGCCGCCACCGCATGCTTGGCGATGACACGTTTTTCCTTACTGGCACGGACGAGCACGGCCAGAAGGTGCAACGCTCCGCCGAGGCCGCTGGAATCCTGCCGCAACAGTTCGCCGACCAGGTCTCCGCCAGCTTCAGCAACCTGTGGAAGCGTATGGGGATCACCAACGACGACTACATCCGCACCACCGACGAACGGCACAAACGCGGCGTGCAGAGGCTCTGGCGCGAACTTGAAGCCAATGGCGCAATCTACCTCAGCAGCTACACCGGGCAGTACTGCGTCAGTGAGGAGGCCTTCATCGACGGGCCGCCGGGAACCATAGGCCCCGCCGGCAGGCCCACCGAGACCGTCACCGAAGAGAACTACTTCTTCCGCCTCGCCGACTACCAACAGCCGCTGATCGACCTCATCGCGAGCGGCATACTGCGCATCCAGCCGGAGACCGCCAAGAACGAGGTCCTCAGCTTTCTGCGCGGCGGACTGAAAGACCTCTCCATCTCGCGCACGAGCTTTACCTGGGGGATTCCGGTTCCGGGCAACGAGAAGCATGTGGTGTATGTCTGGCTGGACGCGCTGGCCAACTACATCACGGCCATGG
>VFSW01010918.1_pt1 | contig 12820 bp, 14 predicted proteins | sample 5358111 | NCBI WGS metagenome assembly VFSW01 (sample SAMN11554181, study PRJNA540505) | mine drainage metagenome | isolation source: sediment from site ElyBrook_90M | place: USA: Ely Copper Mine, Vershire, VT | collected 2017 | reverse complement strand
CTCCTGGCTGACAATGATTTCGGACGCGGGTTCGACTCCCGCCGCCTCCACCATACTTAAGTTATTGTAAACAAACGACATCTGGATTCAGGGCAAAAACAGGGCCGATTTTTGTACGTGATTTGTACGTGATTTGTACGCCGTAAGGACCGGACGCCACAAAGCACCCTTTTTTGACCCAATCCGCCATTCGAGCAACACTCCGGCTGAATTTAGGAGGTTCGCGAATGGTCCTTTCTGTCTTCACCCGCCACACGTCCCATTGCAAGTTCAAACATGACCGGCTCTCCCGCCGCTGCAGCTGCCCCAAGTGGGTGGGCGGCCAGATCAACAAAGAGTATTTCCGCCAGAGTGCATCCACCCGTGTCTGGGAGGAGGCCGAACGCTTCTGCCAGACACTGGAAGAAGCCCTCATGAAAGGTCTTCCGCCTTCCGGTCCGGCCCCTGCTGCTGACGCCGAGCCTGGGCCGGCAAGCTCCCCCATCCCTGCTTCTCTCGTACCCGCGCCGCAGCCGCTCAGAGCCCCTTCGCCGAAAGCCGAAACGACGGTGATGGTCAAGCCCCTTTTGCCAGAACTGCTCCAACCAGCCCCGGCATCCCTCGAGCCCTCCGCCTCGAACCGCAAACCGCGAGTGACCATTGAGAAGGCCGTCGGCGCCTACCTGGCCGACGCCCGCAGTCGCGGTCTCAAGCCCGATACCATGAGCAAACTCGAGAGAATCTTCAAGAGGCAGCTTCTGGCCTGGGCAGCGACGGAAGGTCTCGAGTACCTCGATGAACTCGACCTCGATGCTCTGCTCACCTTTCGCAGCACCTGGCACGAAGGCGCGCTGGTGCGCGCCAAGAAACAGGAGCGGGTCATCGGGTTCTTCTGGGTCTGTTTCCGGCGCAATTATCTCAGCCAGAATCCCGCCCTTGGCCTGACCAAGATCAAGACCACCCAGGTTCCTACGGATTACTTCCCGCGGGAAGAGTTCGAAACCATCCTCGCCGCTACCTATGTCTATGGCGACCCACGCGGCGGATTTATCCCGATCGAGGACACCCGAATTCGTCTCCGGACTCTGACTCTCCTCATGCGCTGGAGCGGACTGCGCATCCGCGACGCCGTCATCTTGGAAAGGACCCGTCTGATTGGCGACGACCTGTTCCTCTATCAGGCCAAAACTGGCACGGCCGTCTACGTGCCATTACCACCTGAAGTGGCCGATCCGCTCCGGAACATCCCCGCAGGTCCAAAACCGAATCCAAGGTACTTTTTCTGGAGCGGCAATGGCGAGCCCAAAAGCGCCGTCGCCGATTGGCAACGCAGCTATCGCCGCCTCTTTCAGATCGCCGATATCAGAAAACTCGATGGCGAGAAGAAGCGATGCCATCCCCATATGTTCCGGGATACCTTCGCCGTCGAGATGCTGCTTGCGGGTGTTCCCATCGATCAGGTCTCCATCCTGCTGGGTCACTCTTCGGTCAAGATCACCGAAAGGCACTATGCTCCCTTTGTGAAAGCAAGACAGCTCCAACTCCAGGCCAGTGTGCGCACCGCGTGGAAGGCTGGAAAGTCTTCGGATGGCAGCTCGGGCGCCCCGCCACCGCCGAAAGCATCCCCTCCTTCGACTGAGAAAGGTGAGGCTTGATTGTCAACAAGGGGAAAAGAAGAGAGCAGGCAAGTGCCTACTGCACGCGAAGGTGAGAAGCTTCGGCCATGGCGAGCTGGAACCTTGCATGAACCTCGTCCCAGGACCTGTCCAGAAGGTGAAAGGCTCGCTCTTCCCTTTGCTCATTAAAGAACAGGAATCGGATCCAGGAGCGCAACAACATGGACTCGATGACATCCTGAGGCACATCCGCTTCCTCGCATTTGCGGATGCCGGCGTGAACCTCCTCAAAAGCGTAAGCGAGTTCCCAATCCACGTCGTGTCCGGAGCGGAAGGCTTACCAAACCAGGTATCCTCGGCGGCTCTTGCCTCCGCAATCCTGGCAACAGGCTTGCGTGCTTCAATACCGAGTTCGCGATCCGGACATGAGTTAGCTGTTTCCTGACACAGGGCGCTCAATAAGCTTTGAATCGGCCGCATGTCAATATGATCGAATCGATGATGATCAGTCGGGTCCCATTCGTAGTCGGGAGCGCGGCTCGGCCGAAGCGCACTGTCCAACCATATCTCCCGAAATGTCTGCTCTACGACGAAGGAACTCATCCCAAGCTCGTGAGCGGTCGAGGTGGCAATCCCGAACTCGGACGCCGCAATCGCTTTCTGCCTCCCCAGTTCTGAGTGCTGGCCACTGCGCGGAAGCCTGAAGGCCAGATCGATGATGCGGTCTTCCAAGGAGAAACGCCGCTCATAAGCTCGCAGCAGCCCGTCCCACTCCTCTAGCTCTGCCTTGCTCCACTCATCCCGGTTTTCCGGGGTAATATAGTTGCCCGTTTTCTCGAACGCATAGATGAAATCAGGGGAAGCACCCTCTTCGTAGAGTTCGAGGAGCATCTTCCTTCGCCAAGCCTGTTCCTGTTCCGGCGACATCTGTGCGCGAATCGGTACGCGCTCATTCGCCGGCGAAGCTTCGGCGCTCCGAGATTTACGCCTTCCATTCACCCCTGAATCCTTATTCTCCATAGATATGACGCCCGATTCGGATTTTATGTCGCACGGTCTGGCTACACCGATAGGGATACTTCTTCATCGTACCCCGGGAAGTTATCGGCCGCGGGCCCCTGCAAGTTTCCGGATTTCGCTCCGCGCAAATTTGACCAAGATACAACCTGGTTCTACATATTGAACGCGTTCGAATGCTCATCAGGGAGTGTTGTCTATGGAACTCGAACAAAATACCACCTTCACCGCGCACGAAACGCCGCAGAGATCGATCAGGACGCAAGCCGCCGAGAAACATTACACCGTCTCTGAATTATCGAGACTGTGGGTTTTCAGCGAGAGCACGATCAGGCGCTTGTTCACCAAGGAACCTGGAGTGATCAAGATCTGCCATCAGCCAACAAGATGGCGCAGAGGATATACCTCAATGAGAATTCCGGAACGGATAGCGGAGCGCGTCCATCGGCGTATGCAGGGCCTTCCGCTGTAAGCATCCCACGCGCCGAACCCCAAGCGTGCCAAATGACTCAGAAGCGATGAGTCTCCGGCGACGGGCGCAATTCATGCGTTCCCAGTCCTAGCAACTACGACCTGCAATCTCGCGCTGCTTGTTGCCCACTCCCCGAGCACGTCCGCCATCCTGATTCAGCAGGCTTTAACTCGCCTGCCGCTGCTGGGCTCTCTGGGCAGGAAAGCATTTATTTGCGACGCATTTGACCGAATTTTCAATTGCTCTCATGCTCAGCGACTACGGATGGAGGGCACCGCATGCGCAAGAACGTTTATCGAGTTGCGCTGGCAAGCGCAATCACCTTGGCCGATCTCATCGTCTTCGTCCACTGCTTACCGATCATTTGTCAGGCTTGGAGATCGAGCTCCCGATTCATGTTTCTTTTGTCCATCCTGTTATTGGTGTGGGTGGAGTCGCTCGCGGACCTGTGGCACCTCGGGCACGGATCATTGCGGATCGCGAGCCACACGATCACGCCGGACCTCCCGCTCGGAGAGCCACTTGCGGAGCGGCAAGGAGTCGACCAGCATGTTTGAATCGCCCCAACAACTCGCCGCAAAGCTCAGTGAGAATGGTTACTTTATCGACCCGACCATGACCAAGGTCGTGTTCCTGGCAGTCGCTCTTCAGAAACCAATTCTTCTCGAAGGCCCGGCGGGCAGTGGAAAGACCCAGCTTGCCATTTCACTGGCGCAGGCAGCGAAAACACACGTGGAACGTCTTCAATGCTACCCGGGAATTACAGACAAGCAGGTGATCGGCGAGTTCGACCATGGTCTGCAGCGGATCTACATGGAGTTCTGCAAGGACAGGGGCGTGTCCTGGGAAGAAATTGTCGCGAACCTGACGGGCCGGGACTTCTACCGCCCCCGCGCGGTGATGCGAGCCTTCGAAACGCCATCGCCCTGCGTGCTGCTCGTCGATGAACTCGACAAGGTTCCGGAAGAAATTGAAGCGATGCTACTGGAAGCCTTCTCGGCCTGGCAGCTCTCCATTCCGGAATTCGGCACGGTCGAAGCAAAAAGCATCCCGATCGTCATCATCACGAGCAACGAAGAGCGGCGGCTTGGCGATCCAATTCGGCGCCGCTGTCTCTACATCCGCGTCGAGCATCCCACGCCGGAGCGGGAAGCTGAGATCATTTCAAATCGCATCCCGGACGCAACTCCTGAATTCCATCGCGAGATTGCCGGCTTGGCGCGAGCGTTCCGGAATTACAGCCTAGAAAAGCCGCCATCGGTCTCCGAGATCATTGACACAGCGCTAGCCCTGAGACGACTGGGAGTCTCAAGCATTCAGGCCGAAGACCGGGATTGGCTCCTGCCCTTCCTGGCTAAAACGGAAAAGGACCGCCGACATCTGCTGCTGCGCGAGGGGTTCAGCAGTCTTCTTGCCGATGGCGCCAAGTATGCACGGGAGATCGAGGCCATTCGAGGTGCACACGTATGACCCGTCTCCTGACGACATTCAGCCTTTTCTTGCTGGGCACCCTGGCGCATGGACAAGTCTACCCACCGTTTGCTGAGCAATGTGTCGAACGGTACGCCAGGCATTACAACGTTGCCCCAGAGTTGATCGCCGCCTTGATCGATGTTGAATCCGATTGGAATCCCCGCGCCGTGTCCAACAAGGGTGCCATGGGGCTCATGCAACTGATGCCTTCGACGGCCCGTCGCTTCGGAGCAGCTAGGCCTTTCGACATTGAACAGAATGTTGCAGCAGGCACCCGTTACGTCACCACCCTGATGTGGGAATTTCACGGCGATCTTCGCTTGGTGACAGCGGCGTACTACGCGGGCGACCGCTGGGTTGGCGAGGCACAGCTCAACTACAGCAACCCTGATGTCATTGCCTATGTCCGCGCTGTTCGACGACGATACGTCGCCCGCAGATTGCAGCAATGGAATTCTCTCAAGGGGGTACAAGCAAGATGAGATTTCGCTGGATTATTCCGCTGGCATTTGTGATTCCGCTAAGGCTTAGCGCGATGGATACGCCCGTCAAGGCGCGGATCGAGACGGTCCTGATCGATCCATCCGCGATAACGCCGCTTCACCTCCGTCCCGGTTTCATCTCCACCATCCGCATGCCGGAGGAGATCAATTCCGTGGCTCTCGGTAGCCGTGGGGAGTTCTCGGCGGACCACAGCGAAGGCGAACCGCAGTACGTCTATGTCAAACCCATCACCAAGGAGCCTGCGCAATCGAACTTGATCATTGCAACAAAATCGGGGTTGCATGTCACGCTCGAGCTCATCAGCGACGGGGACAAAGAATCGAGTCCCGATCTCGCAGTCGATTTTCTCCTTGAATACAGGCTTCCCCACAGCTTTCTCATCGTGGGCGCACTGAACTCCAATTCTGCGGATGCGCACGCCTCTGAGGCTCGTACGCGAGTTACAGACGTCACAGATCAAAGAGCCAATTTGCCGAAGTCGGAACTCGATGAAGAGTACGCAATGCAAGCGCGAATCAATGCTCCCACCTGGACGAAATGGGATGGCGAGAAAATTGAAACGTTTGTGGGAGACATCCGCCAGTGGGGCAATCGAACCGCTGTTTCGTTCTCGATCCTGAACCGCTCTGATCGCCCTGTAGAGATCGTTCCACCGCAGCTCCAGATTGCCGGGCGTAAACAGAAGAAAAGGAAGCAGGGCACGGCCGTCATATCCGACCAATTGGAGCTCCGAGACTACCGATTGAGCGCGACGAGGCTTGGGGCCGGGGAAAGAGCCGACGGCACAGTCGTTTTTGATCGGCCGAACTTCAAGCAGTCTACTGAGAAGCTCTTTCTCCAGATTGCACAGGCGGACCAAGTAGACCGACCCGTTCTCATCCGCCTTCCATTTACACCGCCGCTCTCCGGAAACCCTGCCAAGGAGGAACCACGATGAGTACAAACGAACTCAACCGCAACGAGCACAGCTCCTCTGCGGAGGAAGAGTTGTACGCTCCACCTGCAACCGAGATCCCGCGCCCGCAGCCCCCACCAGTTGCGCCTGAATCTCAAACGGCTGCCGGCCAAGTCAGCGAACCGGAGCCCTCTGTGCCCGAACCTGCGGCCGTCCCAGAGATCAAGCCCGGCCTCGACAAGAACAGAGCCCTGCTCCTCGGCGGCGGCCTCGCGGCGGCGGTGCTTTTTTTTGTTTTCACCATGTTGGTGGCGCGGTCACCCCACAAAAAGCCGGCCACGCCAATTCAGCAACCGCAGCAAGGGCAGCAGCAAGGAGGCACGAAACCGCCCGCCGGGATCGCGCCGCTCATGAAGCCGGTGAACAAACCGGAGACGGCGGACAACGATGGCCAGCTCACGCTTGACGATATAAAGCGAATGCGTTCCCCAGATAGCTCAGGCAGCGCGCAGCAGGCAAAGCGTGCGCCGAACACCCCGAGTTCACCTCATGGCAATGATTCTCTTGCGGCAGTGCCTTCCTTCGCCGATACGCAGCAGAAATGGGAGGAACCTCGTCCGTATGGAGAGAACCAAGCCGGTAGAGCACCGAGCGTGCAACAGGAACAGGCTCTGCTCAAGGAAACGTCGATTGTGTTCGTGCGAACGCAGACTCAGTCACAGACAACGTCGAACTCCGCGGCAGGATTGGCGGCAACGGATGAGCCGTTTCTTGACGTCACCCCCGGCTCCCGAATTCTGGCGAAACTGAAGACCGAGATTTCATCCGCGGACGCCACCCTGGTCGTGGCGCAGGTGGAATATACCTACGCCATTGGAGATCAAACAGTCCTTCCGGCCGGGGCCGAGATCTACGGCCATATCCAACAGGCGGACCGCGCGGGAAACGTGTCTGTGAAATTCGAAGAAGTCGATCTTCTCGATGGCCGCAGGGAAAAGATCGAGGCCGTCGGGAAAGGACTCGACATGGGGCCGATCAAGGGGAAGGTGTACGGAAAGAATACGGGCAAAAACCTCCTGGTAAGGAGCGTGTCCGGCATCGGCTCTACCATGGCGATGGTATTCGGCAACAACACGAGTTCGGCATTCTCCGAGGATGATCTCATTCGCGAACGCCTGGCGGAGAATATCGGAACGGCCGGGGATTCCGCGATCATGAACATGGCGCTCAACAGCCGCGAATACGTCTCCGTTCCCGCTGAAACAAGAATCTACATTGTGTTCACCAAGCACGAAGAGGGTTCATCCACTCTACATAAGGTCGCCCCATAGAACACTCCTAAGGAAGAGCTCTCACGCCCCTGGCGCCTCAGCCAGGGGTTCTTTTTGCATCCTGAACGCAGAAGCCAAAAATGGCGCGACCGCCCTATCCGGCAAGCGGGTTTCACGTGTATGCCGAAGAGAGCGCCCTTTATCTGCGCCATCTGATCTGATCGGTCCGTGCGCTGACACATTCCCGCCACTATTGAATCGTTTCGTGCAACGGTCCATCATCGAACTTCTTATGCCACTGCACAACTCCGCTCATGTCTGGTCTCCATGTGTCACTGCTCTTCTCGCACCAAACCCGGACTAAATGACTCGCTGCACTCGGCGGTGAATTGTCAGTGGGTTTGTGTCACTGCACCATCGGCACAAGATCGATGTGGTTATGTCACTGCACGGATCGACCCGATATCGGTTCACAAAGGCCGGAAATCCGCTGCCAACCGAACTCAAGATAGCCTATATAGCTCCATAAACGGCATATCCGGTTCTCACCAATGCACGTGGCCACAATTGCGCCTTTTGAAGCGACACCCCCGAAAAAGTGTACTCGCCTACCACCATCGTCGACTTAATGCCTCTGCCATCGTAGTAGAAGCAATTCGCGACACCGCATTTGATTTGACCGAATTTTGAAGTGGCCGCAACTTCTCCTTCGACACGGATGCCCCGAGCAGCCGAGTCCAGGAGAAAACCTATGAGAACTGCATCCGCAGTCTGGCGCGGCTCCATCGGGTCAGCCCAAACATCAACAATCTACCGGCCGAAAGAAATCAACTGGATTCATCTGGCCGTGAAAGTCGCTCTCGGCCTCATGTTCCTGGGTTATGCGATCGCGCCGTTCGCGGCCTCCGCGCAAAACCTGGGAACCTCTCCGCAGTTCGGCCAAGCGGTCCAAGGCCAGCAGGCCACTACTGTGGAGGGTACAGTCCTCAACATCGTGAACTGGGGCTGCAACGTGATCGCCCCGGTGATCGCGGTTGCATGCCTTGGTGTCGCCGGATGGCACTTCAAGTCGGGACGCGGTTACATGGGCTGGGGCGTCAGCGGCGTCGCTCTCATGGTCATCTCCGGTCTCGGGCGCATGGCCGAGGGCTTCATCACCCAGGCGCAAGGCATTCAGTAACGGAGAACCGAGATGCCTGTGCCGCAATTCCTTCTCGATCTGCTGCAACTCCTGTTTGACCTCGCCGTCCCCGCGGCTTTCTGCACTCTCGCAGCCGCGGGCGTCAGCCTGCGGTACGAGGGAGGAACGAACTTTCATGTCGGGGGACGGTTCGGCAAGTGGATGCTGTGGACCGTCATCCTGCTTACTCTTCCCCAGATTCTTTCCTGGATTGCGGCACAAGGCATCACGGTTCCGTCTGCAAGCGGCTCGGTCGGCACAAGCTGGCTCGCGAGCATGGAAACAGTCTTCAAGAACTTTGTCACCGACATCGTGGTCGCCAAATTTGTTCCGATACTTGCCGGCTATTTCGTCCTGAAAGCGACTCTCGATGGCGCCACGGGCGAGAACCCGCTTGGCTCCGTCATCGCCGCGCTGTTCTTGATGTCGATCTCCGCGACAATGCAGCTCCTTCAGGGATGGAACTCGGGTGACGAGTATGCCACAACGGACATGCTCAGTTCGCTCTGGAATTACGTCGCGGGCAAAATCATGCCGGCGGCAGCGGGGCTCGCATGCGTCGGCGCCGTCATCAACTACGTCCGCCACAGGCCCTGGACGCGCCTCATCTTCGCAGCGATCGCGTTCCTGACCGTAACCGGCCTTCTCAAGCTTCTGCAGGCCATGGCCGCATAAGGAATTGCCGATGAGTCTTGACGGCGCAATCACGAACCTCGCCTCATGGGCCGGGAACACCATCATGCCGACCATGGCTGGGCTGTTTTTTGCCGGAGCCGTTTACCGGTACAGCAAGGGAGAGGCGTTCGAACAACTTCTCTATGGTGGCTTTGGTTCGCTGACCTGTTCAGGCATCCTGCGCGCGCTGGAGGGATTCGTGCAACATGCAGGAGCAACCAGCGCCGACGCTTACTGGATCGCCTTGATGACGCTCACCGACTACACCGCGAACGTGATCCTTCCCGTCTTCGCCCTTTCGCAACTGGGTGCGATGGCGCTCCATATGGGCGGCGTCCTCACAGAGATCTATCCGGGCTCGACCTGGATTCGCAAATTCGTCGCGGCTATTGGAGCGCTCAGCGTATCCGGCATTCTCCGCCTCGCCGAATCGCTGGTGACCCACGCGCATGGGATTGGAGGGTGACAATGAGCCTCAACATCACGCCTGTGCATAGAAACCTTCACACCAAGGTCCAGTTTCTCGGACTGGAGTTCGAGGACCTGATCCTGGTGCTCGCCATTGCGGCCTTGATGAACCTGCTCGCTCACTTCGTGAGCAACACGGCGCACGTGTTTGGGATACCTCTGAACGTTTTTATGGAGTTCATTGTGCCGCTCCTCGCCGTGCCTTTCCTAATTCTGTTCAAGTACGGCCGGCCGCGCGGATATCTGACCGATTTGGCGCGTTCGCTCATCGCTCCCAAAGCCTGGAGCTCACTTGAGCGAGATTCGGAGTTGGACCAACCTTACATTCTCGAGGACACGGAGTGACCTGGATGCGAGCTACATTGCAAACCAAGAACGACGGGACCATCGCTCTTCAGCTTGATAGCGAAGCTGCCCGCGCTGTCTTCGCCAGTATTCTCTTCGCTTCCCGTTTCCACGAGAGCATCGCGCCGCTTGCGGCGGTAGCCAAGCAGGGGCTGGAGCGAGCTGCGGAGGTGACTCCCCGGAGATCCATATGCCAATGACCTATGCCGAACACGACAAGAGACTGAAATCGCCCGGCCTCTGTGAGCTGCTGCCGCTGCGGGACATCCCGCGGCGCGACGACATATTTGTTCGAACAAACGGCGCTTTCGTCGCGGGCTACGAGCTTAAAGGTGTGCTCTCCTATTTCGCCACGGACGATGAGCGAAACGAGGCAAAAGACCGGATCGAGGCGCTGTTCCGTGTTGTTCCCGATGTCAGTATGCGAATTCAATTCCGCTACGAAATCTCCGAACACCTCGGCGATCTGCTCGATCGTTACGTTACCCAACAGCGCGCCGAGCAGGCCGAGGTCATGGCGCTCGATGCGCATCGGCTTGAAATGTGGCGAGAGAAAGAGCGCGCAGGCTTCTATTTCGATAACCGGCTGCACATCTACTTTATCTGGGATCCGCGTACTCACGCGAAACTCTACCACCCGGCGCAGAAGAGAGACTCGGCCGGCTCGTTCACGTTGAGTCAGAAGAAAGCGATTCAGCGCAGCCGGCAGCAGCATGACGATTACGTGGCGGAGTTCGAGTCGATCTTGCGTGGCGTCGAAAGCGGTATGGAAGCAGCCTCGCTGGGGCCAAGACGGCTGTCCAGGCAGGAACTGTTCGAAGAACTCAAGAATGCCCAGCACCCGACCAGGCGCGACAACCGCCCATACATTCCCGCGGAAGATTGGTTGCGCTACCGGAGCGCGCGCGAGCAGGCGGCTGAGGCGAGCATCCGGAGAGAGACCGAGACCTACCTCAACATCGACGGCTATCTCTACTCTGTTCTCACTCTGAAAGAACTGCCCGATGCAACGCTGCCGGGCATGCTGCAGAAGTTTTCGACGCTCGGGTTCCCGCTGGTCATCAGCGGACAGGTTGCCATCCCGAACCAGGTGAAAGTCCTCAAAGCCTACAAGAAGCGGATGCAGAAGATGGTTGCCGCGCAGAAGGACGCTGAGGGCAACTTCAAATTCAACGCGGAGGCTGAAGTTTCCCAGGCGCAGCTTCTTCAGGTTCAACGGGATCTGATATCGAGTTCATTGAAGACCGCGGCAGTATCCGTATCGGTTGTCGTGCGCACATCGAGGTCGGAAATCACAACAGCCGATCGTGAGATCTGCGAGCGAGAGCTCAACAACCGCGTTGAAGAAGCACTCACCGCTTTCACGCAGATGAACGGCGCGAAAGCTCAGCTCGAAACTCTGGCCAAACGGCGTATCTTCATCGGGACCCTTCCCGGCATGGGTGAGACCGACAAGCGTGAGCAGGACCTGCTCACCCCGAATGCAGCGGATCTGGTTCCGGTGGAAATGCCGTGGCGCGGCACACGCCGGAGTCCGCTCATCCTCATCGAAACTCCATACCGCCAGCTGATCCCATACTCCATGTTCGATCCGGATCTTCCGGATGCCAACGGGGTGCTCATGGCAAGCACGGGCGGAGGCAAAACGCTTCTCGCGCAACAACTCCTGCTGATGGCCGCGCGCAGCGGAGCGCTGATTTCGATCATCGAGAGTGGAGACTCTTACCGGCCGCTCATCGAACTGATGGGGAGCAAGATGATCGAAGTGTCGCTCGACAGCGACGCCACAATCAATCCATGGGATCTGCCCAGTGGAGAGTTCAGACCATCGAACGACCAGCTCTCATACCTGAAGAATCTTACCCGGCATATGCTTGGTGAGAATACTCCTCCGGACTTCGATATAGACCTGCTGGACAGCGTTCTGCTTGAAGCGACGATTGCGACTTACAAACGCTGCAGCGCCAAGGCCGCCAGTCCAATTCCTGTTTACGGGGATTTCGTCGCCGAACTCGCTCATTGGCAGGACCGCGATCGCAATCAGCGGATCAACGAAATGGCCAGGATTGCAGCAGCAAAGCTAAGGGCATGGGTGGACGATGGGCCATATGCACGGTTGTTCGACCGGCCGACGACGGTCCCTCTCGACAGTACGTGGCTCTACTTCAATATCGAAAAGCTTAAGAGCGACCCGCGTCTCGAAGGTGCGATGAGCCTGCAGATCGCCCACGCAGCCATTCACAGGACCTCGGGCAAGAGCGGCCGGCCGAGCCTGAGCATGATGGACGAGTGCAAGATTATCCTCGACACGCCCATTCTGGCGCAGCAAGTTGAACGTGACTTTCTCACTGCGCGCAAACGCTATGCAAGTGTCTGGGCTATCGGCCAGATCCCTGAACAATTTGTTGGCACTCATGAGAAGCCGAATCCGCATGGCCTCGGAATCATCAAGAGCGCATCTACAAAGATCATCGGCAAACAGCATGGTTCGATGGCGGCGCATCGTGAACATCTCAGTTTGAATGAAACCGCCATTCATCAAATCAAAGCTTTCGCGCAGCCGAAGAAGGGCCACAGCGCCGAGTTCCTAATTGCTATCGGAGAAAAGGCGGAATCGACCCACGTCATTCGCATTGTTCCGACGCCTGTCGATTATTGGATCACGACCACGTATCCGCGGGAGCGAAGTTATCGCAAGTGGTGGCTCAGAACGCATGAGGACATGCCCCTGCTGACCGCCTACGAGGAACTGGCGCCGCGCTATCCTCGCGGCCTTGCGGAGTTCGCGCCGCTCGCGGAAGAACTTTCGGGTGAGGTGCTGGAGGCAACCGCGGTATGACAAACATAACGAAACAAGAAACAACCGAACAGGCACAAGATCAGCCAGTGCGTCGAGGCGTTGTGCGCTGGCGCGCACACGCCGCC
>VFSW01010917.1_pt1 | contig 12822 bp, 13 predicted proteins | sample 5358111 | NCBI WGS metagenome assembly VFSW01 (sample SAMN11554181, study PRJNA540505) | mine drainage metagenome | isolation source: sediment from site ElyBrook_90M | place: USA: Ely Copper Mine, Vershire, VT | collected 2017 | reverse complement strand
ATTTATTCAGTTTGAAATGATTAGGAATTTATCCTAATACCCTTAGGTTGTTGGTCCAATGCCAAAATTGATGCTGGCGATCGTATCTTCCCTCCGATTGTTTCTCGCGTTTTCTCCAACCCGAAAGAAAACCGCGGTTCCCTCTGCATTCCAGTTATTATTTTTTTATTTTCTCACGCCTCCTTATTTTTTTCTGTACGCTTCTCCCATGAAGTTTATTAAATCCGGATCTAATTTTGATCCCACCCCCATAACGCTGTTATGCAGCATATTGAAGGATGCGTTCCAAAAAGAGGCTTTTTAAGGCCTGGGCATCAACGTCCATCAATACTTTGGCATTTGGGGTCTGGTGAGTCTGGTCTCCGATATCTGCAACCGTCTGCCCTTTGGTAAGCTCATCAAAAGTTGAGATTGTGACGAAGTAATTTTGAGGAGTGAATAACTCCGGGGCAATCAGGTAGCCGATAGCAGGGAAGTCATTGTAAGCAACGTAGTAACCCTCTTCAGTAAACGATTTCCGGCTCTGATAAAATGCTGAGATAAACCCGGAGATTTTTGCAAGCATGTCGGTAGTAGGAAGGCCCGCCTCGCAAATGCGGTTAAACTCATCTCTGGTAAAAGCCAGCTTGCGGCATACATCCAATCCTACCTGGACAATGGGTGCGCCTGAGCGGTACACAATTGCTGCTGCTTCCGGGTCATGCCATAAATTTGCGCTCGCAACGGGGGAGGCATTCCCATAAGTCAAAACAGCCCCGCCCATTAAAACCAATTCCTTAATATTTTTGGCGATTTGGGGTTCGATGGAGAGCGCCAGAGCGACATTTGTCAATGGGCCTAACGCTACCAACGTCATCTCGCCGGGATTTGCCATAATTTTCTCGATCATAGCAAATGCAGCATGTTGGGTTTGCTTACTGTGCTTTGGCAGAGGATATTCAATTCCTCCAAATGCATTGGCCCCGTGAACGTAGTAGGCATATTTTATTTCTCTCATCAGGGGTACATTGACCCCGGAATATACGGGGATTTCCCCTTTTCCCGCAATATCCAGAACTGTGAGGGCATTGCGAGTGCAGACTTCGACCTCGCCATTCCCATAAACGGTGGTAATGGTCTCAATCGACAATTCTGGAGAAGCCAGGGCAAATAAGAGCGCCGCACTGTCGTCAACGCCTGTATCTGTATCTATGATGAGTCTGTTGGTCATTTTTCCTCTTTTGCTTTTCCGATTTGGCTAACCTTTTAAACCCGTCGTTGCAACTCCCTGCTGGTAATAACGCTGCGTGAAAGCAAATATCACCAGGGGGACCAGGGCAGCCAGGGCTACCGCGGCAAATAAGTAATCCCAATTGGATACATCCTGCCCAACCAGCATGCTAATTGCGACCTGAATGACCCGCACATCCGGGGATGTGGTTACAATCAAAGGCCAGATAAATGCATCCCAGGATGTTTGGAAAGACATCAGGCCGGTGGTAATCAGGATTGGCCAGCTCAAGGGAACAAACACCTTAAAGAAAACGACTAACCGGTTTGCGCCATCGAGCATTGCGGCTTCTTCAAGCTCGCGCGGAATCCCGATAAAGAACTGGCGTAAAAGGAAGATGTTGAAAGCATTTGCCAGAGCCGGCACGATCAAGGCCTGGTATGAATCAATCCATCCAAACTGTTTGACCACCAGGTACAAAGGAAGGGCCATGGCCTCAAACGGAATAATGACAGTCACAAGCGCTAGGATGAACAAAATATCTCTGCCCGGAAATTTGAACCGGGCAAATGCATAGGCTGCCAGTGCATTGATCAGCCCCCCTGCAAAGATGATCACGGTAGACATAAACAAGGAATTGAAAATAAAACGCAGCCATTGAGATTCAGGAGAAAATAGAAGGTTTTTGAAATTATCCAGGGTTGGATTAACCGGGAAAAACGTTTTCCATGAAAGGGGGTTTGTATAAGCAAAAATTTCCTGGACCGGACGCAAAGCAGATAAGAACATCCATAAAATCGGGAAGACGATTAAAAACGCAAGAATCGACATAACCAGGTATTGGGATATTGTTATGAGCTTTTGCCGTAATCGATAACCCATAGGAAAACCTTTTCTTCTTGTCAATCGACCTCGGTGCTTCGCATCAGCCGCAGTTGGGAGATAGAGAAAATCACCAGGATTAATGTAAATACCACTGCAATCGCCGAAGCATATCCAAGCTGGCCGAATGTAAAGGCTTGTTGGTATATGTAAAACACCATCACCGCCGTGCTGTCTTGCGGTCCACCCTGGGTCATGACATAGATGGGTGTGAACAGCTTGGCCGCATTGATCGAGTTCGTGATCAAAACATACACAAATGCATTGCGTAAGAGTGGCAGAGTGATCGTCCAGAATCTTTGCCACCGGGATGCCCCATCCAAGTCAGCCGCCTCATACAATTCATCCGGGATCGAATGCAATCCGGCCAGTATGATGATCATTGAAAATCCGGCCCATTTCCAGCTTAAAATAAGGGCAATTGTCGGCAAAGCCTGGCCTGTACTGGTCAGGAAAGGTTGGCGCGCGATCCCCAGCGAAACCAGGACAGAATTAATAATGCCGCTTTGCGAATCAAGCATTACCCGCCAAATTGTTGATGCAACCACCATCGAGATGATGACTGGGAGGTAAAAACTCGTCCGAAAGAATCCAATTCCACGCAGCGGCTTTTCGACCAGCAGCGCCAGAAGCAAAGCCAAAAGCGTCTGGGTTGGAACCAATAACAATGCGTAATATATCGTGTTGAAAAAGGCAGTCCGTAGGCTGGAGTCTTGAAATAAATCGATGTAATTCTGGAAACCGGTAAAAACTCTCATATCTGGGTTGACCAGCGGAAATTTAAACACGCTGATGTAACCGGCCAGGACCAATGGGGTAAACCCGAATACGATTATCAAGCCCATCGCAGGGGCGATAAATCCATATGAACCGAGCAAATAGGTAAATTTTTTCGAATTCATCGACACCTTAGTAATGGAACTAATCACATTGCTTGATTATCCAATTCGTGTCCACAACTGTCATGGCTAACAACGATTTTTACGCTCCGGACGAACCATCCACATTCACGATAGATTGTGCAAAGGTAGTTTCGACGTTTGTCAGATGCTTTAAAACGGCAGCTTCAGCCAGGTCCGGATTGCCAGAAGAAATGGCCTCAACAATCGCAAGATGTGGCGGCACCTTGTCCTCTACCGATTGATAAGTATGCCGGCGGCTGAGAAGCAAGAAGCGGCGTAATTTCATGCTGACTGGCTCCCAGGCCGCATTTAATAAATTGTGATCTGTTAAATGGATCAAGGCATCGTGGAAATCCGCATCAATCAACAGGATTTTACTCAGGTCCCCTAATTCGGATGTCTGCCGCATTTCCTCAATAATTTCCCGAAGCGCAGCTACGTTCTGGGGATCGTTTTTCTCTGCCAAAAGCCGTGCCGCCATACATTCCAAAACTTTACGAAGACCGTGCAACTCCAGGATTTCTCGATCATCCATTCTGGAAACAGACGTACCCTGGTAAGGGACCTTTTCGACCAGTCCAAGCTGCTCCAACCGGTGGATTGCTTCGCGTACCGGCCCCCTGCTAACCCCAAGCTGTTCGGCCAGCCGGTTTTCGACCAGCTTTTCACCTGGCTGCAACCTACCAGTGAGAATGGATTCGGATACCTGGGCAACAATATCTTCAACGAGAAGAAATTGCCTCATTACGGGTCGAAATAATTCTTCTTTGCCCATTTGAGATTCCTTTAAAGAAAGACCTGTGTGTAAATAATTCAAAAAGTAGGTGATACCTTGCTTATATTTACGAGCAGTAAGTGTATTGACATTGGAAATTTTAAATGGTAGACTGTAAACTGTAATCAGTAAACGGTAAACTGTATACCGTATACAAAGCATTGTAGCGCTTAATTTTTTGATTGTCAATAACCTGTTTACATAATAATTCGCGTATTATGGTGGGGTGCAAGATGGTCAAACTGGATCAAAATTCTATCTTATTCAACAAAATATTGGGGTGTTTGATAGGGGGTGCACTAGGGGATGCCATAGGCGGCGCGTCTGAAATGATGCTGTACGAAAAAATCGAGCAGCAGTTTGGTTGGATAGATCGTCCATTGCCAACCGGAACGACTCCAGACACAGCCCGTTTCTCGCGTGGGTTACCTGCTGCAAGCTTTACCGATGATACCCGGCTTAAACATCTACTTTGTGAAGCAATTATCCGCAAACAGGGAAGGGTAACAGCAGATGACCTAGCAGAGGTATGGCTCGAAAAGATGAAAGGCTGGTACTATACCCCGGTTCTAAACGCCTTTCACAAAATATTTTCGGGCACCGTCAGACCAAGGGAAGCCGGCCAGGGCTGTATGGCAAGTAATAGCACAGCAATGTCTATCTCTCCCATCGGAATTATCAATGCATGTGACCCAGCCCAGGCTGCACAAGATGCTTATGATTTAGCCTCGATGATTCATGAGGGAGATGCGCGAGATGGTGCTGTTGCGATTTCAGCAGCAGTTGCAGAAGCATTTAAACCAGATGCGTCCGCCCGCAGTATCATCGATACTTCAACGCGGTATCTGTATCAAAAAGGCAGGATGAAATCCTTAATTTTGAAGGCCGTAGCGCTCGCCCAGGAGTATGGAGAATACCGGGGCTTTCGAAGCGCTTTTTACCAACAAATGCTGATCCCAACCCCTCAAGGTGTAGGCATTGAGCCACCTCGAACAGGCTTTTATGATACCGCCAATCCACTTGAGGCAGTTCCCGCCACGTTGGCGCTGTTCCTGCTTGCGGAAGGGAAATGGCGTAAAACGGTAGAATATTGTGCCAACTTCGGCCGGGACGCAGATACTTTGGCAACCATGAGCGGAGCCATCGCCGGCGCATTTGAGGGCGTTGGCGCAATTCCACAAGAATGGATCGAGCTGATCCCGGCCGCAAACCCCGATGCGCCAGATCAGTTCGAGCTTGCAGCTCAAATGGGCAGCGCTGTCCTGCAAAATCTCCAATTAACCAAAGATCAATGTGCCTTAATCGAGTCTATGAGGTAAATAATGAACCCAAAACCTGGATATCCCTTTAGAAGTAAAGCAGTATTTGGTATGATCCACCTGGGACCGTTGCCGGGATCGCCGAGATATGGTGGAAGCATGGCAGCGGTGCTCGACCGGGCCTTGAATGATGGGGGTGCTCTACTTGCAGCCGGCGTTGATGCGTTAATCGTTGAGAACTTTAACGACGACCCATTTTTTACCATGACCGTTGCTCCTGAGACCGTTGCTGCAATGACCCTGGCAAGTAAAACTGTGGCCGAAGAAACCAGGCTTCCCCTCGGGATCAATGTAATGCGCAATTCCTGGCAAGCCGCGATGGGGATCGCAGCCATCGTTGGCGCCAAATTTATCCGCATCAACGTTCTTACAGATGTGATGGTTACAGACCAGGGCATCATTGAGGGTTGTTCTGCGCAGCTTTTGCGCTACCGTAAAATGCTCAACGCTGAAGACGTGATGATCTTCGCGGATATAGAAGCCAAACATGCTTCTCCCCTCGTTGCTCGCCCGCGGGCAGTTGTCGCAGGAGACATGATCGAGCGCGGCGGCGCCCAAGCGATTATCGTCTCCGGTTTGACCTCCGCAGATCCCCCTGACCCGGACCATCTGAAAGAATTGCGAGGAGTGGTTGACCAAACCCCCTTGATTATTGGCAGCGGCATGTCACTCAAGACAGTTGGGTTGCTAAAATTAGCAGATGCCACCGTATTTGGATTTGGCGCGAAACCCAATCTTAAGGCTCCGGTCGACAAAGATATGGCCATGAAATTCATGGATGCCGTCCGCGATCTCCGCGACAACAAAGCCTGACCTTCGTTATGCAAAGGATTGAAAAGAAATGGCGATGACTGGGCGCGAACGCGTGCTGGCAACGATCAACCACGAAGTTCCTGACCGGGTTCCAATTATTTTTGGCGCCAGTAATACAACCGGGATTAAAAGCCGGGCCTACCGGAAATTGGTTGAAAAATTAGGTATCCAATCTGAAAACAGGTATTTATATAATTGGCCTGAATTGGGGACCGTTTTTCCGGACGAGGCCGTTTTGCAACGTCTGAACAGTGATGTGCGCGGGGTGCATGACAGGTTTCCAGTTTCAGTATATAAAAAAAATGAAAACCGTCCCCAACATTCTCCCTATATCAGCGATTGGGGCTGCGTCAGTGAAGAAGTAGCTGAGGGAGACTGGTTCCAAAAGACCTACCCGTTGGAAAAAGTAGAGACGATTGAAGAGCTCGAAAAATATCCATTCTGGCCAGACATGGATGATCCCCAGCGGGTAAGTCACGTACAAGAATATACGTCCCGCCTGGCCGCTGAAAACCAATCTGCCATTATGGGAACACCCTGGCTGCTCTCAATATTCGAACGGGCGATGGGCATGCAGGGCATGGATACCTTTCTGTTAAATATGGGTCAGGACCCGGATTTTGCTGAAGCCCTGCTCAAGAAAATTGCCGGCTTATGCAAGAAATTAATGGGGCACTTTTTAGATCAATGCGGCGATAACCTGGATATCATTTGTATCGGGGATGATCTCGGCACTCAAACCAACCTGATGATTTCACCCGCCATGTATCGTAGAATCTTGAAACCCATCCACGCAGATTATGTAAACTTTATCAAATCGCACACTCGCGCTAAAGTCTTCCTTCATACCGATGGCGATGTATTTAACCTGGTCGATGATTTCGTGGAAATCGGCGTGGATATTCTCAACCCGATCCAGGTCTCTGCCGGAAAAATGTCCAATATTTCAGAACTTAAGCGGCGGTTTGGACACAATCTTGTTTTTTGCGGGGCAATCGATACCCATCGGATACTCCCCTTTGGCGCCCCGGAAGAGGTGCGCCAGGAAGTTCGCCGTGTGATTGGAATCTTAGGTCAGAATGGTGGCTACATGGCGGCAACCGTGCATACAATTGTAGATGAAGTTCCTCCCGAGAATATCCTGGCGATGGCCGATGCAGTGTCCGAATATGGGCGTTACCCTTTGGAAAACCAGTAGGTGAAAAATAGGTTACTCAACTACCCAATTCACCGATTGAAAATGCAATCAATGAATTATTCTTGATGTAAAGGAATCGAGCATTATGACTGAAAAACCTGTAATTTGGATTGGTAATGACCACGGCGGCGTCGAGCTCAAGCGACACATCGTTGAGTACCTGGAAAAGAATGGCTATTCCGTAATCAACGTGGGAAGCGATTCTGCCAAAATCGTGCGTTACCCGTATTATGCTGCAAAAGTTGCAAGGGCGATCTCACGTGGGGAAGCTCAACGGGGTATCCTGATTTGTTCTACCGGGATTGGAATGTCGATTGTAGCAAATAAATACAAAGGGGTGAGGGCCTCTTTATGCTACAGCACTTACCAGGGCAAAATAACCCGGGCGCATAATGACTCGAACCTCCTTTGCCTGGGTGGAAAATGCATCGGGGTTCTTGAAGCGCTGGATATTCTGGAAGCCTGGCTGACTACCGAATATCAAGGCGGAAGGCACAGTATATCGCTGGGTTTGATTTCTGCCGCCGAGAAAGAGAATTTTTGCGAAGAAATGTGGAATCCTGAAATCCCGGAAGAACAATAGACTCACTTAAAATAATCAGGTATGGAGGGTATTGAGAATGCATATTCAACTTGCCTATGGAAAAACCGGTCTTCAGGTTGAATTTCCGGACAGCTGGAATATCAGGGTGGTTGAACCTCTCTTTGCCCCTGGATTACCAGATCCTGTGGATGCTGTCCGAAAGGCACTGAGAAACCCTATCGGTATGCCTTCTATCAGAAACGTGGTTGGCAATGGTCCGGTGGGAATCATTTTTAACGATATAACACGTCCGACGCCGAACCCCTTGCTTCTTAAAGCGATCCTGGCAGAACTTCCCGATGTTGAACAGACCAACATTACTCTCTTCGTCGCACTAGGATCTCACCGGCAGATGACGACTGGCGAATTACGCACGATGTTCGGCGACGATGTGGTTGATAGCTTTCGGATCGTGCAAAATAACGCCTTCGATTGTTCCACCCAGGTGCTCATCGGGACCACAATTCACGGCAACGAGGTGTGGATTAACCGAACGTTATTTGAATGCCCCATCCGCATTATGACGGGATTTATTGAGCCGCATTTTTTTGCGGGCTTCTCTGGCGGCGGAAAGGCGATTATGCCCGGAATGGCCGGGCAGAGCACAATCCTTCAAAATCATCGGGCAGAGAATATTGCTCATCCGAAAGCAACCTGGGGCTTTACCTCGGGTAACCCCATCTGGGAGGAAATACAAGAAACGGCTCACATGGTTGAAGAGCACGGCAATGGAAAAAACTTCCTGATTAATGTTGCACTCAACCGCAATAAAGAAATAACTGCAATCTTTGCCGGGGACCTGGATGCCGCACATGCGGCCGGCGTAGAATTCGTTCGCAAGACAGCCATGGTCCGGGTAAATCAAGCCTTCGATATTGTCGTTACCACCAATTCAGGCTATCCGCTCGACCTCAACCTTTACCAGGCTGTCAAAGGAATGAGCGCTGCCGCCAGGGTGATACGCCAGGGCGGTGCCATTGTGGTTGCCGCGGACTGTTGGGACGGCATTCCCGAACACGGCTTATACGGTGATCTTTTACGCACATCCGAAACTCCGCAAAAATTGTTAGAGAGCCTAAATACACCGGGTTTCTTAAAACAGGATCAGTGGCAGGCACAAATTCAGGCCCAGATCCAGCTAAAGGCTGACGTATACGTTTATAGCAGCCATCTCAGCGAGAAACAGATCCGTTCTGCTATGTTATTGCCTGCGCCGTCCATAGAATCAGTTATGTACGACCTGGTAGAAAAGTATGGCCCTGCCGCCAGCATCTGTATTCTTCCAGAAGGCCCTCAGACAGTGCTCTACATTTAACAAATCCAGCCCATTTCCGGGAGATATTCAGATAAAAAAAATCATTATTGCCCCGGATTCATTTAAGGGAACCCTTTCCTCTCTCGAAGTATGTGAAGTGATCGAGAAAGTTTGTCGAAAATATTTTCCTGACATAGAAATAGTAACCTTACCCGTAGCAGATGGTGGCGAAGGACTGGTTGACGCCATGCTTTTTGCGTGCCAGGGAGAGAAAATTACTGCCATCGTTAAAGATCCGCTCATGCGAGATGTCAAAGCCAAATATGGAATACTGGCAGACGGTACTGCTGTCATTGAAATGGCGGCTGCTTCAGGATTGCCGCTCCTTTCTATCGAAGAAAGGGATGTTACAAAAACAACCACTTTTGGTACCGGCCAATTGATTTACGACGCCCTCAAACGAGGCTGCCGCCAATTCATTCTGGGGATTGGTGGTTCTGCGACGAATGATGGTGGAGCAGGTATGGCAGCAGCGTTGGGCATTAATTTTTATGACGCAGATGGCGCCATTATTTTAACCGGTGGTGATTTAACAAAGCTCGAAAGAATTGACGCCAGCAATACAATTGAAGGACTTCGTGAGGCAAAAATCAAAATTGCCTGTGATGTGAACAACCTGTTGTACGGCTCAAATGGGGCTGCTTACATTTATGGCCCGCAAAAAGGAGCTACCCTAGATCAAGTTGAAAAACTCGATAGGGGATTAGCGAATCTTTCCCGGATCATTTTTCGAGAAAGTGGAATTGATTTACAGACCATCCCTGGAACCGGAGCTGCTGGAGGAATGGCCGTTCCTCTGATTGTTTATGCGGGAGCACAGATATCGCACGGAGTAGATATCGTCTTGGATGTGATTGGCTTCGATGAACATTTAAAGAATTGTGATCTTATAATTACAGGGGAAGGGCGAAGCGATTCCCAGAGTGCTATGGGTAAATTGGTTTCTGGTATTGGACAGCGCACAAAAACATATGGAATACCAGTAATTGCCATATCCGGAGCATTGCATGAGGGGTACGAAGATTTATATCAGAAAGGAATTGTAGCTTTATTCTCCACCTGTCGGGAACCATGCACATTGGATCTTGCCTTAAAACGCGCAAGGATTAATCTTGAAAAGGCCACGGATGATCTATTCCGTTTGATTAAAGCTCTCGATCTGATTTAATTATCGTTGGCCAAAATCAATCTTGCTAGATAAGGCCAGGGAATTAAACCCCTAAACAAATACACTGATTATCTTCTCACTTTCTCCAAACGCCTTTTCGTAGTCGGCATACGTTACCCTATATGACTCTACGAGAACATTCGGAGAAGAACGTATGTTCCGAATGTTCTCCCACTCACTTCATTCGTCTCGTCGATAGCCAAATACCCCCATCTTTTTCAGATCTCTTTCCCAGCCGCAGCCCATGCAGATTAGTTAAGAATGAATTGAATGTCAATCCTCTCAAAGCCAGATTAATTTCCCCTTGTATTGCTCTTTGACAAGTCAGATTATCACAAAACACGTAGATGTTGCCATTAGATGCTTCAAAAAGGTTTATCCATTTTTGCTTGCGGGCTCTCGGATCCTTATGGACATCCCTCTCAACTTCAACAAAAATAATATCGCCCGTTTTTTTGTCAAGTGCCGTAATATCTGGAATTAAGGTTTCTCCGTTTAGAAGTCGGACCTCCTGTGCCTGACCTTTGATTTGGAGCCCGGCTTCATCGAGCATTTCAGCGGCCTGAATATTCAAAATGGTATGCTCGGGCGTTGAATGGTGGCGAAGTAGACGTTCATATTCATTTTCCCTTGGAACTTTTCCAGTTAATAATTGGTAAGCAAGCTTCCCCTCCTCGGTCAATCGCAGCACGTCAGGACGATTGCCCCCCGAACTCGATCCTTGCTTTGATGCTCCTTTTATTACTTCGATAAATATGGGATGGAAATCTTCTTGAGTTAATAATCGGACAATTGCTTCATCAAGGCTAATGTTGTCTTTATTTAAAGAAAGACATTTTGCCATACGCTCAGTGATTGAAGGACGTAATGCCATTCCAGTTTCCCCCATTATTAAAATGGCAGTTGAGGTCTTTTCAAAGACTTTAGATTCTTGCCAGGCTTTCAGCCAGCCTGGTAACAACCCAGGTTTTTCGAGTAGAGATGAATTATCTGGGATGGAATTAGTTTCCGCATGGCTAATATTCAAATTGTCTATTTGAGCCTGTTTGAGGGCAGCCAAATGAGCATTTAAGCCGGCATTTTCCGATATAAGGCTTTTATTCGTTTCTTGTAAAGCCAAAAATGACCTCTCCAACTCTTCATATTTCTTACCAAGTTCTTCCAGTTGCAAATTAACCTCAAGGCTTTTCTCAAGCTTGTCTATTTTTATTTGACCCTTTTCAAGAGCCCGGACACGAACATTTACCAGGTAGAAAAGATCAGAGTCACTGAATTTTTCCAGGGGATGGTTGCATTTTTCGCACGCTTCATCAAAATCCTTATCCAAAGATCTCAAAAGCGAAACCAGAAGATTATGAGCCCCTTCCCATGAACGTTGCCAGCTAGATTGGATTTTTTGTTCGTGCTCTTCGCTTTGCCCGATGATTTCTTTTGCAATCTGGACCGATTGGCTGCGCTGAAATTCTTCTAATGAGATCCCAACCATTGGTTCACCTCCACTTCCGAATAATATGTGCGAGCAATTTCCAATTTCTGGATAGCGTTATCATAATTTGCTTTTTCCGGCGCGCTCACCCATTGGAGAGCGGCTCCGGCCGCGTCCAGATACGCCTTAGCGGTTGTAAGCATTTGATCGTGCAACCCTATGGCAACGGGAGGCACTTTTGTCACATCGACCTGCTGGGCCAGGTCAATTGCTTGCTGGAGTGTTTGCTGGGCGACCCTGGATTGGGTGAATAAATCTCCAGTCTGATCGGATCCTATAATCCCGGCTACTTCGCTGTCAATTGCTTTTATTTCACCAATCCACGAAAGGGCGCTGTGCCGATAATCCTCAACCAATTTCACGTCAGGCAGCAGGAGGAAAGGTTTACCCTGATTATCTAGGGGAGAATTGAACACGCCAATCAACGTAAAAATCAATGCACTTACGAGAAGGATGATCCCATACTTTTGCAATTTCTCTTCCGGAGAATGAATTTCTTCTTGTCCCTCAGTTCGATTTGAAGATTTCCAGGTTCCTTTATCCTTCTGGAATGATGTCATCGGGAACATCTCCTATTTCCACGTCGATTGGTAGCTCGGATTTCAGCCTTCCGCGCTGCTTAAGGTCAGAAATTGTCTGCCGGCCTCGCTCGAAATCAATGTTTCGAATAAATTCGACTCGTTCAGCGACGACCTCAAATACTACACCATTGCCATCTGACCTATCCCGAATCTGAATGTGGCCCTCGACCCCGATCCGGCTGCCCTTCTGGACATATCCATAAACGAGTTCAGCCAATACGCCGTAGATCATAATGCGCAACCCTTTGACCGGTTTGGCGTCCCGGCCACCATCGATCATCAGATACAACCGTACGTAGGGGATTGGCTCTTTGTCTGGTGAACGTAGATAATCAAGGTAGATATCCCCAGTTATGTCGCCTCGTACCCAACAAATATTACCTGATGCCATATGATTTACCCGTTGGGGTATTCTCCTTTCTATTTTGTTGAAATGTTGAAAATGAGACCCAGCTATTTTGGGGATCTTTGAAATCCTAAATTTAATATTCATGACTCTTCCTCTGTGAAACCCAGAGCATCAGATAGAAGTCGAATTCTTTTGCGCTCCAGGTTTCCAAAAAGTGTGTGCCAATCTCGATGCGAAGGTG
>VFSW01010916.1_pt1 | contig 12822 bp, 10 predicted proteins | sample 5358111 | NCBI WGS metagenome assembly VFSW01 (sample SAMN11554181, study PRJNA540505) | mine drainage metagenome | isolation source: sediment from site ElyBrook_90M | place: USA: Ely Copper Mine, Vershire, VT | collected 2017 | reverse complement strand
GTCCGCTTTGGGGGGACGCACCTATTCCCCGTATTACTTTTTTTTCGCGGCGGCGTTGGCGTGGCCCGCGGGCGGCTTGGGGGCGGTCGCCGGCGCGGGCGACGCGGCATCCGCCGCCGCGGTCTTGCGCGCCACCGACTTGGTTTTGGCGGCGCGCCTGAGCGGAGTGGCGGCCGCGACCGCCACCGGGTCGACCGCCGCCGCGGCCTTGTCCGCCGCGGCCTTGCCGGAGCGACCCGCCTTGGTCGCCGCGGCCTTGCCGGCCGCTGTCTTGCCCGCGGCCCCCTTGCGGCCCCATTTGCCAAAAGTGCGCGCCGGGGCGGCCGCCAGCAGCGCCTGACATTCCTCGAGGGTCAGGCTCTTCGGGTCACGGTCCTTCGGAATCTTGGCGTTGCGCGCCTTGTCGGTGATGTAGGGTCCGAAGCGGCCATTCAGCACCTGGATGGCGGCCTCGGGGAAATCGCGAATCAGCCGGTTGGCGTCCGCGAGTTCCTTCTCGCGAATCACCTCGAGCGCCCGCTCCGGGGTGATGGTGTAGGGATCATCGACCTTGAGGGAGGCATACTTGGCGCCGTACTTGACGTACGGTCCGAAGCGACCGACGTTGGCGCTGACCTCCTCGCCGCCGGCGGTGAGGCCGAGCTTGCGCGGCAGCTTGAACAACTCGAGCGCCTCGGCATGGGAGATGGTGTCCATCTTCTGGCCGGGGCGCAGGCCCGCGAAGCGCGGCTTGTCGGCATCGTCCTTGGTGCCGATCTGCACGAACGGCCCGAAACGCCCCATGCGCACGCTCATCGGCTTGCCGCTCGCCGGGTCCGGCCCCAGATCGCGGGCCTGGGCCACCTCCTCGCGGCTCACCGAAGTCTCGGTATGCTTCACCAGATCGATGAAGGGTCTCCAGAACTTCTCCAGCAGCGGCACCCAGTCCTGCTCGCCGTTCGACACCGCGTCCAGCGAATCCTCCATCTTCGCGGTGAAATCGTAGTCCACGTAGGTGGTGAAATACTGCGTGAGGAAACGGCTGACGATCTTGCCGATGTCGGTGGCCGTGAAGCGGCGGTTCTCGATCTCGACGTAGCCGCGGTCGCGCAATGTCGAGATGATGGAGGCATAGGTCGACGGACGCCCGATGCCGTATTCCTCCAGCGCCTTGACCAGCGAGGCCTCCGAGAAGCGCGGCGGCGGTTCCGTGAAATGCTGCGTGGGCGCCACCTGCGCCAGCGTCACGCGATCGCCCTCGGCGAGCGGCGGCAGCACGTGGTCGGAGTCGTCCTGAACCGCGTCGTCCATGCCTTCCTGATAGACCGAGATGTATCCCGGCTTGACCAGAGTCGAGCCGTTCGCCCGCAGCACCGTGCGGTGCTGCGGGCCGGTGTCGGCCAGCATGTCCACCGCCACGGTGTCGAAAACCGCCGGCGCCATCTGACAGGCCACCGTGCGCTTCCAGATCAGGGAGTACAGCCGGAACTGGTCCGACTCGAGCTTGCTTTCGATGTCGTTCGGCAGGATGGCGGCGGAGGTGGGACGGATCGCCTCGTGCGCCTCCTGGGCATTCTTCGACTTGGTGCGGTAGACGCGCGGCTCCTCGGCCAGCCCGTCGCGGCCGTACAGCGCGACGATCACCTCGCGGATCTGCGTCACCGCCTCCTGCGACAGGTTGACCGAGTCGGTGCGCATGTAGCTGATGAGGCCGACCGCGCCCTCGCCGATGTCGACGCCTTCGTACAGCTGCTGCGCCACGCGCATGGTCTTCTGCGCGCTGAAGCCGAGCTTGCGTGCCGCCTCCTGCTGCAGGGTCGAGGTGGTGAACGGCGGCGCCGGATTGCGGCGCCGCTGCTTGCGGTCGACGGTGAGCACGGTGAGCGGCCGGCGGGCGGCCTCGGTCAGCGTCCGCTCGACCTCGCGTGCCGCGGCCTCGTCGGTGAAGCTGAACTGTTCGACCTTGCCGCCCGCGTACTCGACCAGCTTGCCGGGGAATTTCTGCGCGGCGTGCTCGAGTTGCGCATCGATGGTCCAGTATTCGCGCGGCACGAACGCCGCGATCTCGTCCTCGCGCTCGCAAATCATGCGCAGGGCGGGGCTTTGTACGCGACCCGCGGACAGCCCCGGACGCACCTTCTTCCACAGCAGCGGCGACAGATTGAATCCCACCAGATAGTCGAGCGCGCGCCGCGCCTGCTGGGCGTTCACCAGGTCGAGCGACAGCTCCCGCGGCCGGGCCATCGCCTCGCGCACCGCCGTCTTGGTGATTTCGTAGAACGCCACGCGCTGCACCTGCTTGTCCTGCAGTTCGCCGTTGGCCTTCAGCAATTCGTACAGATGCCAGGAGATCGCCTCGCCCTCGCGGTCCGGATCGGTGGCGAGGAACAGTGCCTTGGCCTTGCGCAGGGCGCGCGAGATGGCGTCCAGGTGCTTCTGATTGCGTTCCACCACCTGGTATTTCATCGCGAAGCGATGCGCCGGGTCGACCGCACCCTCCTTGGGCACGAGATCCCGCACATGGCCATAGGAGGCCAGCACCTCGAAGTCCTTGCCGAGGTACTTCTTGATGGTCTTCGCCTTCGCAGGCGATTCCACGATAACGAGGTTGCTGCTCAAAATCGTCTGGATCGCCTAGTGCAAGGCGTCGGAGCGCTCTTCGAACACCAGATCTTCCATCTGCGCGTAGGCAGACTCCTGACCGGGTTGACTGAACAACACCATGAGCACGACCCATTTCACCTGTTCGATGTCGATCTCGTCGGCCTCGAGCGCCATCAGGCGGTCGATGACCAGTTCACGCTGCGTGCCGGACAGTATCCGCACGTTCTCCAGGTAGAGCAAATAGCCGCGCACATCGGTGTCGAGCCGCAGCAACTCATGCCCGCTGAACACGCGCACCGCCCGGGCGGTGGCCTCCGCCACCTTGCCGAGCTGATCGCCCGACAGGCCGTCCAGCCACTCCAGCGCCCTCTCGATGTCGCCCTCCGCGAATCCCGCGCGATCCAGTTCGAGCTTCAACGTCACCCGATCAGGCCGCGGCTCGTCTTCCGTGCTCATGTAATTCTCGAACAGGTAGATGAGCAGATCGAGAACGTTATCTTTCACCTCCGGCTCTCCTGTTCGCGACTCGGGCGTAGCGGCCCCCGGGGGCGGCCCGGACGTGGCCTTCGAGCTCGAGGATCAGCAGCATCGAGGACACGACCTGGGGCCTCCAGCCCGTGCGAACCACCAGAGTGTCCAGGTCCGCGGGCTCGAAGCCGAGCGCATCTAACAAGATTTTCTGATCCTTGTCCATTCCCGAAGGCCGGCCCGCGGCGGGCGCGGCCCCCGCGGGCACCCTTGCTGCAGAGGAGAAGTAGATGGAAAAGTTCAATTCACTCAATATGTCATCGGCGGTTTCGGTCAGTTTCGCGCCCTGTTTGATGAGGGCGTGACAGCCCTGGCTGAGCGGGTGGTGGATGGAGCCCGGTATGGCGAACACCTCCCGACCCTGCTCCATGGCGAAGCGGGCGGTGATCAACGAGCCGCTCCGTCGGGCGGCTTCGACCACCAAAGTGCCCAGCGATAATCCGGCGATCACCCGGTTGCGCTGCGGGAAATTGCCGCGCCGTGGCGGGGTGCCCAGCGGGAACTCGCTCAACAGCGCCCCCTGCCGACGAATCTGTGCCGCCAAAGGCTCATTGCCACGCGGATAGACGATGTCGATGCCGCTGCCCAGCACCGCCAGGGTGATCCCCTGGGCCGCGAGCGCCCCGTGGTGCGCCGCGGTGTCGATCCCCTCGGCGAGACCGCTGGTCACGGCCAGGCCCCGTTCCGCCAGGGATTGCGCGAAGTCGCGCGCGGTGTCGCGGCCGGGCATGCTGGGGTTGCGACTGCCCACCACCGCGAGCTGCGGCTGGGTCAGCGCATCCAGGTCGCCGTCGACGAACAGCAGCGGCGGATTCGGGATGGCGCGCAGCAGGCTGGGGTAGCGGTCATCCTCGCAGGTGAGCACATGATGTCGCGCCGCCCGCACCCAGGCGCGCTCCGCCGGGGTGGGTTCGCGTGCGCCGCGCGCCGACAAAATCCTCTGCAGCGCTTCGTCCGCCGACATGCCGGCCAGTATGCTTGCGGGCTGCGACAGGCGGCAGCTTGAAAAGGCTCCGCTTCGTGCAGAAATCGACCGGCGGCCGTCGGGCGATATCCGGTCCTAGGGGTTGGCAGCCTCTGGCGGATGGCAGCCCCTAGGGGTTGGCCACCGTGTCGCCGACTTGGATGATGTCGGTGGCTTCCATGATCAACCCGTAGCTGACGCGTTCGAAGGTCTTGAACACCATGAAGGTGCCGCTGCGTTCGTCCGGCAGTTGCACCTTGACGCTGCGGAAGCGTGAGATGCCGTTGAGGAAGCCGCGGCTCTCCGAATCCCGCACGCTCACACCGCCGACGAACACCGCCAGCACATTGCCCGGGGCGAGGCCATCGCGGGTACCGCGGTTGATGGCCACGACTTGATACTGGCCGATCACGCTCATTCCGTCGGTCACCGCAATGATGCGACCGACGGTCGGGGTGCGCGGCGCGCGCGGCACGAAATCGAGCGGCACATCGACGCCGCCCGGAATCAACTTGTCCCCGGGATAGGTTTCGCGGGTCGAATCGGTCACCAGCAGGCTCTCCGGGTCGCCGCCGCGGGTGATGTGGCCGCCGCCGGTGTAAATGCCGTTGTAGCCGATCACATGATCGTCATCCGGATCGACCAGCGGATCACCGATGCGTACCAGGCTGTAATGGGTGCCCACCGCGGCGGGGGAGGTGAAGCCGCGCGCATAGATGGTGTCGCCGTCGGCCATGACGACATGCTGGTCGCGGGTTGCGAGGACGTAGGGCGCCGCCTTGATCTGCTCCAAGCTGAGCACATTCGGCTTGGACATGAAGGCCGCGACGGTCTCGTAGGGAATGGTGGTGATCGCGGCCTCGAGCGGCTCGCTGCGCACTCGCGGGCGCACCAACGCGGCGTCGCCACGCTCGATACTGCGTTGCAACACAATGCGCGGTTTGCCGTCGATGTACACCAGGCGCAGGGTGTCGCCCGGATAGATGAGGTGTGGGTTCTTGATCTGCGGATTGACCTGCCAGATTTCCGGCCAATACCAGGGATCGCGCAGGAACACCTTGGAAATGCCCCACAGGGTGTCGCCGTGCTTGACCACGTAGCTGTCCGGCGCATTGTCGGCGAGCACCGGGCCGCCGGCCTTCGCACCCGCTGGTGAGTGGCCTGCGCTCAAGCTACCGGCGCCGGATACCGGCCCGATGTCCACCGCGGCGGCCATGGCGGTGCGATTGTCGCCCACCGGCACCCCTTGGATGGCGGAGTTGTCGTTGGGTGGCGGTGGCGGCGGCGGCGCGGGCCGCTCAGCGTGACACCCGGCCACCAGCGCGCCGGCGACAATGAGTCCAAACAACTGATGGCCTTGCATTCGTCATCGCTCCCTTCGGGTCACCCGGATCATGGTGCCGGCCCGCCTGATATACTGCCGCTCCGCCGCCGAAGACTGGGACGCAGCGCCCGTTTTTTGCCCTCGGCATGGCCGCTGCGGGTCAACCGCGGCGGCATTAAGTTAAGCAGCGCCGGAACTTTAGCAACAATTGCAACCCGAAAACACGATCTTCATCGCATAACTCCCATGACGAAACTGGCAATTCTGGAGTACCCCGATCCGCGCCTGCGCACTCAGGCGGCCCCGGTCAAGGCGGTGGACGACGCGCTGCGTCAACTCTGCGACGACCTGCTCGAGACCATGTACGCGGCCAATGGCATCGGCTTGGCCGCCACCCAGGTGGATGTGCATCTGCGGGTGTTGGTGATTGACGTGAGCGAGGACCGGGCATCGCCGCTGGTGTTCATCAACCCGGAAATACTCGATGCCGAGGGTCGCGAGCCGGCCGAAGAGGGTTGCCTGTCGCTGCCCAATATCTACGACAAGCTGCCGCGAGCGACCCGCATCCGGGTGCGCGCCCTGGGGCGCGACGGACAGCCCTTCGAACTGACCGCCGAGGGCCTGTTGGCCACCTGTATTCAGCATGAGATGGATCATCTGCAAGGCAAGCTGTTCGTCGACTACCTGTCGGAGCTGAAGCGGCAGATGATCCGCCGGCGCCTGGAGAAGGAACGCAAGCAACGGGCCGATGGCGCACCACGCCAGGATGGCGCCGCGCGGCGCCGCGCCGCCACCCCGCCACGTTCCACGCCGGCTCTTTGAGCAGCGGGGACGCGCGCGCGAGCGGCTTGCGGCTGGGGTTTGCCGGCACGCCGGAATTTGCGGTTCCGGCGCTGGATGCCCTGATGGGCCACGGTTGGATCGTGCCGGTGGTTCTCACCCAGCCCGACCGGCGGGCGGGCCGCGGACAGGCCCTGGCGGCGGGCGCCGTCAAGCGTCGCGCGCTCGAATTGGGGCTCGAGGTGAGGCAGCCGGACAGCGGCAGGAACGCGGATTTGCCGGCCCTGCTGCATGCTTTGGCGCTCGATGCCCTGGTGGTGGTCGCCTACGGCCAAATCCTCCCGCCCGCCGTGCTCGCCGTGCCACGGCTCGGCTGTCTCAACATCCATGCCTCGCTCCTGCCCCGCTGGCGCGGGGCCGCGCCCATTCAACGCGCCCTGCTGGCCGGCGACTCGCGCACCGGCGTCAGCATCATGCGCATGGACGAGGGTCTCGATACCGGGCCCGTGCTGGCCGTGAGCGGCCTCGACATCGAGGCCGGGGAAACGGCGGCCGGCGGGCATCAGCGTCGGGCGGGGCTCGGTGCCCGGCTGCTTTGCGACACGCGGGCGCGACTGGCGGCCGGTGAGGCGGCGGCGACGCCGCAGGCGTCGACCGGCATCACCTACGCGGCGAAAGTCGACAAGACCGAGGCCCTCATCGACTGGCGGGAGGACGCCGCCGCCATCGATCGCCGGGTCCGCGCCTTCAATCCCTGGCCCATCGCCGAGACGCGGCTGGGCGGCCAGCAGCTGCGCATTTGGGAGGCGCGGGTGGCACCGATCGACCCGCCACCGCAGGCTGGGCCGCCGGGCAGCGTGCTCGCCGCCGCCGACGTCGGCATCGACGTAGCCTGCGGAACGGGGGTACTACGGCTCACGCGACTGCAGCTGGCGGGTCGCAAACCGCTCGATGCGCGCGAATTTCTTGCCGGCCGCCGGCTCGACGGCGCGCGCCTCGGTCCGCCATGAGCGCAGTGCCCCCCGCCAACGGCGTGAACGCGCGCGCGGTGGCCTGCGCGGTGGTGGCGCGCGTGCTCAGCGAGGGCAGGACCTTGGATGTGGCCCTGCAGGAGGCGCTCGCCCCCCTGCCGGCGGGCGTGGCGGCGGCGGTGCGCTCGCTCAGCTACGGGGCCGTGCGCGGCTATCACCGGCATGAGGCCGTTCTTGCGCGCTTGCTCACCCAGCCGGTGCGCAAGATCGAACCGGCGCTGCGCGCCCTGCTGTCCGTGGCGTTATTCGAGCTCGAGGACGCACGCACGCCGCAGTACGCCGTCGTGGATGCGGCGGTGAGCACGGCCCGCGAGGTCACGCGCGCGGGCGCGGCCGGCCTGGTCAACGCGGTGCTGCGCCGCTATCTGCGCGAGCACGCCGCGGTTGCCGCCTGGGTGGCCGGCAATCCGGCCATAAGGCATGCCGCCCCCGCCTGGCTGGCGGCGCGCCTGCGCAGTGACTGGCCGCGTCGCTGGACTCAATTGCTGGCGGCCAGCGACGTGCAGGCGCCATTGTGGTTGCGGGTCGACTGCCGGCGCGCCGGCGTGGAGGAATACCTCGAGCAGCTGCGCGCGGCGGGGATCGGCGCCCGCGCCGCGCCGCAGGTGCCCCACGCGGTGGTGCTCGACACCCCCTGTGACGTGCAGCAACTGCCGGGATTCGCCACCGGCCTGGTATCGGTGCAGGATGTGGGCGCCCAGTGCGTGGTCTTTCCCCTCGAGCTGGCGCCGGGCCTGCGGGTTCTCGATGCCTGCGCCGCGCCCGGCGGCAAGACCGCGCTGATCGCCGAGCGCGCGCCCGCGCTGGCGCGGCTGGTGGCCGTGGATGTCGATTCCACCCGCCTGCAGCGGGTGCGGGAGAATTTGCAGCGCGGCGAGCTGAGTGCGCAGCTGCTGGTGGCCGATGCCACCGCGCCCGCCACCTGGTGGGATGGCGAACCCTTCGATCGCATTCTGCTCGATGCGCCCTGCTCGGCGCTCGGAGTGATCCGCCGCCATCCGGATATCCGGCTGCGCCGCTCCGCGGCCGATCTGATCAAGCTGCCGGAGCTGCAGATGCGCCTGTTGATGGCGCTGTGGCCGCTGCTCGCGCCCGGGGGCCGGCTGGTGTACGCCACCTGCACCGTGACGCGCAGCGAAAATCGCGACCTGGTGGCGGCCTTTTTGCAGCGCGCCCCCGATGCGCTCTGCGTGCCATCCGAGCAGTGGGCGGGCTGGCCGCAACTCGGTGAGGCCGATCCCTGCGGCCGCCAGATTCTGCCGGGTGAGGCGGGCGCCGACGGCTTCTATTATGCTGCGCTCGTCAAACAATGAACCCGTCACGCGCAAAATCCTGGCTGCTCGCGGCTCTGCTGATGGTGGGCGGCCTGGTCGCGAACCGTGCGGGCGCCGACGGGCTGGATGGCCGCTTCTACGTGCGTTCCGGGGACCTCGAACTGAAGGACGGGGTGTATCACCTGAACGCGCATCTGGAACTGCCGGTGGGCGAGGCGGTGCGCCGCGGGCTCGCCGACGGCGTGCCGCTGGTGGTCGAACTCGACATCGACATCGAGCGGGTGCACCAATGGGTGCCCAATTCGCGTGTCGCCGAACTGACCCAGCGCTACCGTCTGCAGTACAACGCGGTGAGCGCGCGCTACATCCTGCGCAACGACAACAGCGGCCAGCAGGAGTCGCTCGGCACTCTCGACGCGGCGCTCGAGCTTTTGTCCGACGTGCGCGGCCTGCCGGTGCTCGATAAATCGCTGGTCACGGAGGAGAAGCGTTACGAGGCGAGCGTGCGCGCGAAGATCGACTACGGCTCGGTGCCGTCCAGCCTGCGCGTGCTGATGTTCTGGGTGAGCGACTGGCATCGCGAGAGCGCCTGGTACACATGGATCTTCCGACCCTGATCCGCCGCCACGGTTCGACCGCACTCGCCGCGGCGGGGGTGGTGCTGTGGCTGGTCGCGCTGTATCTGCTCGGCTCGGTGTCGCGCGACTCGGCGGGCTTCGACCGCTGGCTGCCCTGGATACTGCTGATCAACATCGCCGGCATGTGCACGCTGCTGTTTCTGCTGGCGCTGAAACTGACCCGCCTGGTGCGCGATTACCGCGATCACGTGCCGGGCTCGGGACTGAAGGGCCGCACGGTGGCGATCTTCAGCGCCCTCGCCGTCGCGCCCATCCTGGTGGTTTACTACTTTTCCCTGCAATTCCTCAACCGCGGCATCGACAGCTGGTTCGAAATCGAGGTCAGCCAGGGCCTGAAGGACACCCGGGAGCTGTCGCACGCGGCCCTCGAGGTGCGGGTGCGCGAATTCCTGCAGCACACGCAGATTGTCGCCCAGGGTCTTGCGGCCGTCACCGAGTTCGACCTGATCCCGGCGCTCGACCGCGAACGGCGGGAGAGCGCGGCGCTCGAGTTCACCGTGGCCGGTCCCCGCGGGCGGATTCTCGCCACCAGTTCCGACCGGCCGATGGATGCGCTGCCGGCGCCCGCCACCGACGAGATGATGCTGCAGATCCGCCGCGGCCGCCCCTATGTGAGCCTGGACACCGACGCGGTCGGCGGCTACGTGATCCGCGCGGCCGCCCCGATCGACTCCGGCGGCAGTCCCGGCTCGCGGGTGCTGATCGGCCTGTACCCGGTGCCGCAGCAGCTCAGCCAGCTCGCCGACACGGTGCAACGCTCCTACACCCAATATGCCAACCTGGTGCAACTGCGCCGTCCGCTCAAAACGACCTTTCTGCTCATTCTGACCTTCGTCGTGCTGATGTCGCTGATCGCGGCCGTGTATGGCGCCTTCTTCGCGGCGCAGCGGCTGGTGCAGCCGCTGCAGGACCTCATCGCCGGCACCCGTGCGGTCGCCAAGGGCAACTACGACACCCAGTTGCCGCTGCCGTCGCGCGATGAGCTGGGGTTCCTGGTGGTCTCCTTCAACGACATGACCAAGCGGCTGGCGCGCGCCCGCGACGAGACGCGGCGCAGCCAGCAGGCGGTGGAGGCCGAGCGGGCGGGATTGGCCGTCATCCTCGCGCGCCTGTCGACCGGCGTGGTGTCGCTCGAGGCGGATCTGACCGTGCGCACCGCCAATCAGGCCGCCAGCGCCATCCTCGGTGTCGATCTCGAAGGAGCGGTGGGCCGGCGCTTCGACGCCGCGCTGGGCACCGGCGGCCTGTTCCGCCAATTCCTCGACGGCGTCAATGCGCATTTCGCGGCCGCCGAGCGCGATTGGCGTGAACAGATCGAGCTGCTCGGTGACGCCGGTCGGCGGGTGCTGATGTGCGCCTGCACCGCCCTGCCCAACGATGTGGGCGGCGCGCCGGGAATGGTGCTGGTGTTCGATGACATCACCACCCTGCTGCAGGCGCAGCGCGATGCCGCCTGGGGCGAGGTGGCGCGCCGGCTTGCCCACGAGATCAAGAATCCGCTCACTCCCATCCAGCTGTCGGCCGAACGCATGCAGCGCAAGCTGCTCGCCGGCATGAATGCGCAGGATGCGCAAATTCTCGAGCGCGCCACGCGCACCATCATCGCGCAGGTCGACGCGATGAAGCAGATGGTGAATGCCTTCAGCGAGTACGCGCGTGCCCCGGACATGCTGTTCACCCATTTCGACCTGAACCAGCTGATCACCGAGGTGGTGGATCTGTACCGCGTCCAGGAGGGGACCGTGGAGATCCGCCTGCGGCTGGTCGCGAACATGCCGCAGATCTGCGCCGATCGCATGCGCATCCGCCAGATCCTGAACAATCTGCTGACCAATTCCCTGGAAGCGCTCGAGGGGCGGACGGGCGCCGCCGTGGAGCTCGAGACGCAGCTGCTGCAGGATGGCGGCACGCCGATGGCGGTGCTGGTCGTCGCCGACAATGGTCCGGGATTTCAGCGCGACCTGCTGGGAACGGTCTTCGATCCCTACGTCACCAGCAAGCCCAAGGGCACGGGCCTGGGGCTCGCCATCGTGAAAAAAATCGTCGAGGAACACGGTGGGCGCCTGGAGGCGGATAATCAGCGCACGGGCGGCGCCCGTGTGCGGGTGCTGCTGCCCCTGGGCGAGAGCGCGCGAGCCGCCGGCGGCCGCGAATCGCGTAAAGGTGAATTGAGGAGAGAACGCGTATGACCGCTTCGAGAATTCTGGTGGTGGACGATGAGGCCGACATCCGCGGGCTGCTGAGCGAGATCTTCACCGACGAAGGCTACGAGGTGGAGGTCGCGGCCGACGCCGCGGAGGCGCGCGCCGCCCGCGCCGGCCAGGCGCCCGATCTGGTGCTGCTGGACATCTGGATGCCGGACACCGACGGCATCACGCTGCTGCGCGAGTGGTCGGGCATCGAGGGCTACGACTGTCCGGTGGTGATGATGTCCGGCCACGGCACGGTCGAGACGGCGGTGGAGGCCACGCGCCTCGGCGCCTTCGATTTCGTCGAGAAGCCGCTGTCGCTGACCAAGCTGCTGAAGACCGTCGAACGCGCGCTCGACGCCGGCCGCCGCAAGCGTCTGGCGAAGCGCACCCGGGGGCTGTCTCTGGCGGTGCCGGTGGGCAAGAGCCGCGCCACGCAGGCGCTGCGCGATCAGGTGCAGCACGCCGCCGCCAGCGGCTCCCCGGTGCTGCTCATCGGCGAACTCGGTTCCGGCCGTGAGGCCTATGCGCGCTACCTGCATTCGCTGAGCGTGCGGGCGGCCAAGCCGTTTTACATGGTGGTGACCGCAAGCCTCGGCAAGGATCCCGCCGCGGCGCTCTTCGGCGCCGAACGCGACGGCAAGATCCAGTACGGCGCCTTCGATCAGGCGGCCGGCGGCTCGTTGTACCTCAACGGGTTGGAGGACCTGTCGAGCGACGCACAGAAGGCGCTGCTGGGCGCCATCGAGCAGGGCGCCTACACGCGCGTGGGCGGCCGCGAGCGGGTGCCGCTCGATGTGCGCTGGATCAGTTCCGCGCAGGAGGGCTACGAGCAGCGCGCGGCCCCCGAACCGTTTCGCGCCGACCTGGCCGTGCAGCTGAATGTGATCGCGCTGCGCGTGCCGCCGTTGCGCGAGTACGCGGAGGACGTGCCCGACCTGCTGCGCTACTACGTCGACCGCCTGGTCGATGAGCAGAATCTGCCGCTGCGCCGCTTCAGCGTCGCGGCCCAGAACCGGCTGCGTAATTACCCCTGGCCGGGAAACATCGCGGAATTGAAGAATCTCGTGCAGCGGGTGCTGGTGCTGGGTGCCGGCGAGGAGATCCGTCTCGAGGAGATCGAGCGCGAACTCGCGGTGAAGATGGCGGTGGATGAGCCGCTGGTGAAGCAGGACCTGCTCGCGCTGCCGCTGCGTGAGTCGGGCGAGCACTTCGAGCGCGCCTACTTGCAACAGCAGCTGTTGCTGTGCAACGGCAAGGTGGGCCAGCTCGCCAAACGGGTCGGCATGGAGCGCACCCACCTGTATCGCAAGCTGCGCGCCCTTGGGGTCGATTTTCGCCACCTCGGCGACGATTAGCGCCAGCCGGCATCAATCGCCGACGCGGATCACCAGGACATCGACGTCGGCCTTGCGCAGGACCTGGCGCAGGCGGTTAAACTCCTCCAGGCTCGCGATCGGACCGATGCGAATGCGGGGCCAGGGGGCGTTGTCCACCGAGACCTTCTGCAC
>VFSW01010915.1_pt1 | contig 12824 bp, 13 predicted proteins | sample 5358111 | NCBI WGS metagenome assembly VFSW01 (sample SAMN11554181, study PRJNA540505) | mine drainage metagenome | isolation source: sediment from site ElyBrook_90M | place: USA: Ely Copper Mine, Vershire, VT | collected 2017 | reverse complement strand
ATCGGCCCGAAGAAGGTGCGAGCAATAGGGCTCGCCCGGGGCCTCACCAACTACGGCGACGCCGATTTTTCGCTGTACATGCGCCGTTCGTTCGCGAAGTCGATGGGCTATTCGCCGGAGATGCTGGCGCGCCCGGTGGTGGGCATCGCCCAGACGGCGAGCGGCTTCAACAACTGTCACCGCCATTTTCCGGAACTGGTCGAGGCGGTGAAGCGCGGCGTGATCGCGGCGGGCGGCCTGCCGCTGGATTTTCCGACGATCTCGCTGGGCGAAGTGTTCCTCTCTCCGACCAGCATGATGTTCCGCAATCTCATGGCCATGGACGTCGAGGAAATGATCCGCGCGCAGCCGATGGATGCGGTGGTGCTGATCGGCGGCTGCGACAAGACCGTGCCGGCGCAGTTGATGGGCGCGGCCTCGGCCGATGTGCCCGCGATCCAGCTGGTCGGCGGGCCGATGCTGCCGAGCTCCTACAAGGGCGAGCGCCTCGGCGCCTGCACCGACTGCCGCCGCTTCTGGGCCAAGTTCCGCTCCAAGGAAGTTTCGGCCGGGGAGATCGCAGAGATCGAAGGCAATCTCGTCACCACCGCCGGCAGCTGCGCCGTGATGGGCACGGCCAGCACCATGGCCGCGCTGGCCGAAGCGCTGGGCATGACCCTGCCCGGCACCGCGGCGATTCCCCCGGTGCACGCCGACCGCCAGCGCGCGGCCGAGGCCGAGGGACGCGCGGCGGTGGCATTGATCGCCTCGAAGATCAGGCCGAGCGACGTGATCACGGCGAAATCGGTGGAGAATGCCCTGCGCGTGCTGCTCGCGATCGGCGGTTCCACCAACGGGCTCATCCATCTCACCGCGATCGCCGGGCGCCTGGGCATACCGGTGTCCCTGGATCGCCTGAATCTGCTTTCCGACACCACGCCGGTGCTGGTGGATCTGAAGCCCACCGGCCAGTACTACATGTCCGACCTGCACGCGGCCGGCGGCATGGGCGCGGTGCTGCGCGAGCTGAAACCGCTGCTGCACCTGGATTGCATGACCGTGACCGGCGACACCCTGGGCGAACGCCTTGCCGCAGAGGCCGGCTGGGTCGATCGCAGCGTGGTGCGCAGCCTCGCCGAGCCCTATCAAAAGCAGGGCGGCCTGGTCGCTCTGTTCGGCTCGCTTGCGCCCAAGGGCGCCATCATCAAGCGCTCCGCCGCCGATCCGAAACTGTTCGAACGCGAGGGCCGGGCGGTGGTGTTCGAGTCGCTCGACGATCTCGCCGCGCGCATCGATGCGCCCGACCTCGACGTGACGCCCGATGATTTCCTGGTGCTGCAGAACGCCGGACCGAAAAGCGGCTACGCCATGCCCGAAGCCGGCTATCTGCCGATCCCGATGAAGCTCTCGCGCGCGGGGGTGAAGGACATGGTGCGCATTTCCGATGCGCGCATGAGCGGCACCGCCTTCGGCACCGTGGTGCTGCATGTTTCGCCCGAATCCGCGATCGGCGGGCCGCTCGCGCTGGTGAAAAACGGCGACCATATCCGCCTGTCGGTGTCCGGGCGCAAGCTCGATCTACTGGTGGACGAACGCGAACTGGCGCGGCGGCGCAAGGCGCACCGCCCGCTTACGCTGCCGGCCGAGCGCGGCTACGCCAAGCTGTACATGAACAGTGTGCTGCAGGCGGAGCAGGGCTGCGATTTCGATTTCCTCAGAAAGGCCTGAGCACCTTCCGGGCCCAACTTCATTACGCAAATTGGAGCAAGCAACATGAGCCAGCGCATCACCGGAGTTCTTTCCCCCGTGGTCACCCCGTTCAAGGCCGATCTCAGTCCCGACAGCGAGCGCTTCGTGCGCCAGTGCAAGTGGCTGGTCGCGAACAAGGTCGGCCTGGCGGTGTTCGGCACCAATTCCGAGGCGAATTCGCTCGCCGTGGGCGAGCGCATGGAACTGCTGGAGAAGCTGGTCGAGGCCGGCGTCGCTCCTGCGCGCATGATGCCGGGCACCGGCTGCTGCGCGCTCACCGACTCGGTGCGCCTCACCGCGCATGCGGTGAAGCTCGGCTGCGCCGGCGCGCTGATGCTGCCGCCGTTCTACTACAAGGGCGTGTCCGACGAGGGCCTCTACCGCAACTATGCCGAGATCGTCGAGCGCGTCGGCGATGCGCGATTGCAGATCTACCTGTATCACATTCCGCAGGTGAGCCAGGTGCCGATCAGCCTGAAACTGATAGAGCGCCTGCTCAAGGCCTACCCGAAGAACATCGCCGGCACCAAGGATTCATCGGGCGACTGGAACAACACCAAGGCGACGCTGGACGCCTTCGCCAAGGACGGCTTCGACGTGTTCCCCGGCAGCGAAACCTTTCTGCTCGCCGGCCTGCGCTCGGGCGGCAAGGGCTGCATCAGCGCCACTGCGAACGTCAATCCGGCGGCGATCCACAAGCTCTACGCCGAATGGCAGTCGGCCGATGCGGACAAGCAGCAGCAGGATCTGGACCGCATCCGCAGCATCTTCCAGAAATATCCGATGATTCCGGCGATGAAGCGCGCGATCGCGCACTGGAGCGGCCACGCCGCCTGGGCCACGGTGCGCCCGCCGCTGGTGGAAGTGAATGCCGAACAATCGAAGGCGCTGATCGCCGATCTGGAGCAGGCCGGCTTCGCCATGCCCGGCCTCAAGGGCTGATTGCGATCGCGCCGGCGCGGCCGGGCCGGGCGCCGCTCATTCCACCAGCGTCGGGTACAGCCTGACTGCGATCAGCAGCAGCAGCACGAAGGTCGTGAGCAGCACGGCGAAGTCCACGCCGTAGCCGTGCACGCTCTTGCCGCCCACGATCATGAGCCCGCGCAGCGCGTCGACCAGGTAGGTGAGGGGGTTGAGCTGCGCGACGACGCGCAGCCAGCCCGGCATGATATCCAGCGGATAGATCGCATTGCTGGCGAAAAACATCGGCATGGTCAGCAGCTGGCCTATGCCCATGAAGCGCTCGCGCGTCTTCACGATGCAGGCGATGATCAGCGAAAAAGTGGAAAACAGCGCCGATCCCAGCAGCACGCCGGCGAGCACGCCGAAGATTGCTTGCGGCTCCTGGCGCAAGGTGATGTGCATGAAGAACGCGACCAGGTAAATGACGGCCGCCTGCACCAGGCCGCGGAATCCGGCGGAGACGGCCTTGCCGAAAACCAGCGAGATCCGCCGCGCGGGGCTCACCAGCAGCTTGTGCACGACGCCGAGGTCGCGCTCCCAGATCACCGCGATGCCGTAGAAGATGGCGCTGAACAGCACGCTCTGGGCGAGGATCCCGGGCGTGATGAAGGCGAGGTAGCCGACGTCTCCGGTGTAGATGCCGTGGACGTGGGCGAGCACCTGGCCGAACACCACCAGCCACAGCACCGGCTGCACCGCGCGCGAGACCATCTCGGTCGGATCGCGCAGGAGCTTGATCAGCTCCACTTGCGCGATGGCGGCGCTCTCGCGCAGGAACCGGTCCATGGAATTGTCCTCAGCCCAGGCGCCGGGCGGTCCGGCGGGTCTGGACGGCGTCGCGGAAATTGCCGCTCTCGCTGATGCCGCCGCCGGCATAGTGCGCGAACACCTCGTCCATGGTCGCGCCGGCGCCCAGCCCTGCGCGCAGCCCGGCCGGCGTTCCGACGACGGCGACGCGCCCCGCGTGCAGAATCGCCAGCTCGTCGCACAGCGCTTCGGCTTCCTCCATGTCGTGCGTCGTGATCAGGACCGTCATGCCGTAGTCGTGCCTGAGGTCGCGCAGGCGGTCCCACACCGAATGGCGCGCCATCGGATCTAGCCCTATCGTCGGCTCGTCCAGGAACAGAATCGTCGGACGATGCAGCATGGCCTGGGCGAGTTCTAACCTGCGGATCATGCCGCCGGAATAGGTCTTCACCAGCTTCTTCGCCGAATCGGCCAGGCCCATGAAGGTGAGCGCCTCGCCGATGCGCGCGTTTCGCTGCGCGTGGGGCAGGCCGTAGAGCTTCGCCGACAGGACCAGGTTTTCGTAGCCGGTGAGGGCGCCGTCGGCCGACAGCAGCTGGGGCACGTAGCCGATGCGCCCCCTGACCTGCGCCGGGGACAGGGTGATGCCGAAACCGCCGACCTCGGCATCCCCGGACGTAGGCGCGAGCAAGGTGGTGAGCATCTTGATCAGTGTGGTCTTGCCTGCGCCGTTGGCGCCGAGCAGGCCGTAGATTTCGCCGTAGGGAATCGCCAGGTCGACATGATTCACCGCGGTCAGGCTGCCGAAACTGCGCGTCAATCCCGCTGTTTTTACGGCGAATCCCTTGGATCCCGCGCTTGTGTCCACGGCTTCAGCCCGCCCGGAACTGAAGGGCGGCGGCGATAGGCTTCGGCGCCGCCGCAGCCGGCGAACGCCTCAACGCGCGTCTCCAGCCATCAGCCGGTCTCGTTCCTTGCTGTATTCCTCGAAGGACTTGTGCTCCGGATCGCAATTCGGCGTGCCGACGCGATCGATACAGCCCTTCTGGTAGGCTGCTTCATACGCGGCGCGCTTGATGTGGTCGGTGGTGCACGCGGACCACGCAAGCGACAGCAGCACCGCGGTTGCGGCAAGAAGCTTCTTGTCCATCAGTTCAGCCTACGCCAAAAATTTGGATTGCTCAACGGCCGCAGCCTGGATGGGCGGCCGCGCGCGGGAACGGCTTACTCGACCCTGGCGCCCTTCTCGACCAGCAGCGCGCGCAGGATCGAGCGGTGGCAGTGCGACTCGTCCTCGCAATAGCAGCCGACGGAGAAGTTCGCATGCTGCGACAGCGATGCGAGCACATCGAGGGTGCGGCTGTTTTCGGGCGTCGCCATTTCGGCGCGGTATTTGTTCAGGAAAGCCTGCCACTCGCGCGGCGTCGCCGCCGCCTGACCGGCCCTGATCGTTGCGACGCTGGGCGCCAGGTTGGGAAACCACACGTCGTACCAGTTCTGCGAGGCGAAGGCGGTCTTGGGCACGCCCCGCGGCGGGCGGCGCACCGTGCCGATGCGGGTGCCTTCGTCTTTCAGCCGTTGACTGCCCAGCCTGACTACGCGTATGACCATTGGAAGGAATCCCCTATGTTGTAACATCTGCGGCGCGCGCCTCGGCGCATCTCCAGGGCCTCCGCGTTGAGCGAGAGGCTAGGCGTCATCATATGGCAGCGAATGTGGATCACGATCCACATAATCGGGTTCCGGATCGCTCTCGAATTGAACGACAGCGATCTTGCTGGCGCCCTGCATGAGTGCCTTACACACGCGGTGCATTCCATCCATGACGCGACCAGACTGATCCAGGATGATCGGGTACGAGAGGTCGGCGTTGACAATTAGCGAGCAATGCTCGGCCACGCTTCTGCAACTCGGCGCGACATTTCCGTGCTTGTACCAGTGGTCTTCGTCAAGCTCGGTGATCTGACTAAGCTCGATTTCGCGAACGGGAAGCTGTTTACTCAGGGCAATGAGGCGTCGAATTTCCCAGGCGAGAACGCCGCGCTCAGAGTGACGAAAGTGGTACTGGGCTCGAATCATGCGGTGCCTATGCGGCGCGTTTGGAAGACCCCCATGTTGTTCGGCTACCCCGGCAGATGATACTCGAAACGTTGCTCATTGACCTCTGCTCCCCATTGGTTGCCCCGTTGTTGTCGGGTCATGCGGAATCCGTGCTTCTCATACAGGTGACGCGCGGCGTTCAAGCCTTCGAAGGTCCACAGATAAACCTTCCGGTACGTTCGCGCACGGCAAAATTCGAGCGCGGTGCTGATCAACTTGCCGCCCACGCCGCTCCCGCGCAAAGCGTCGGAGACGATAAACCAGCGCAGATGAGCGCCTTCCGTGTCGGCTTCGACAGCATCGATTGCGATCGAGCCTTCTATACGACCGTCGGCGAGCGCCAGCCATAAGCCGTCGCGGGCGCTATCGTAGCGGCGCAGAAACTCGGAAAGCTCGGAAGCCACCTTGCTCTCAAAATAAAGACCGAAGCCGGTATGTTGATGATAATAGGCGCCGTGAAGTTCGGTGATGCGGCCGATCGCACCCGGCACATAAGCTCTTGCAATCTCAAGTTTCATCCAGGAATTCCCGAACATACCCGACGTAACGCGTCACCCACGCGTCGCTTTCGGTGCGTGCCCGGCAATGCGCTGTCGGGTGTCAACAATCGGAATGAACCATTTCGGTTTGATGCGCCCAAAGTCGGTTCTGACGTGACGCCGCAGGCTATTTTTGGAGTCGAGCACGCGCGCACCTTTGGCGTCACGCACGAACACCACCCAGTGCCAGAACGGCCGCTTTTTCTCGAGATGCCACTTGATGGAAAGTAGGGCGAGGTCAGGCAATGACTCCCATGACTGGAACGGGTGTTCGGAGCGCCCCGCCTTCACGCCCAAATGTTGGAGAAGCTTGCGCACGTGAGCGGTGTCGGACCACAAGCGCTCGTCCTGCGCTGAGATACCGAGAGACCCGGCGATCGCCTTCGCCCGAGCATAGGACAGGCCCGCGATCGCGGCGACACTCGCGATACCGCACCCTGTACGCTCGCGCTGAAGTACTGGTTTGATCATGATGGTCAACAAGAAGTCAGCCCCTAAAGGGAACCTTACAAAATCCCTAATGTGAGGTCTGGCGTGGCTAGCTTAGCTTGGGCCGTTGATTCCTCAACCGCACCACCGGGATAGGCGGTTGGACGCTTATGCGATATCGCCACGCTTGCTTGGCTGATGCGTTCGTGCCGCCTGCGCAGTAAATCGCGCTTCAATCGCTGACCCGGTTGCGCCCGCCCTGCTTCGCCCGGTACAGCGCCTGATCGGCGGCGCGCAGCACTTCGGCCGGCGTCGAAAGCTGGTCATCGGGCTCGGCGATGCCGATGCTCACCGTCACCGACAGCGTCTTCTCGGCCGCGCGCAGGCTGCGCAGCCGGGTTCCGGCCTCGGCGTCTTTCGGCCTGTCGTCGCGGCGCACGGCCATCTGGTAGGCGGCGATGTCGGAGCAGACCTTTTCGACATGCGGCAACGCTTCGGCCAGCCCAACCTCGGGAAACATGATGCAGAACTCCTCGCCGCCGTACCGGTACGCCGTGCCACCGCCCGTCGCCTGCGCCAGGCGCGCGGCCACCAGCCTGAGCACCTGGTCGCCAATGTCGTGGCCGTGGGTGTCGTTGAATTGCTTGAAATGGTCCACGTCGAGCATGGCGAGCGTGTGTACCGGGCCGAGCCCGTGCAGCCGCTCTTCCAGCGCGCGGCGGCTGGGCAGGCCGGTCAGTTCGTCGCGGAACGCGAGGCGGTGCGACTCCTGCAGCAGCGACACCAGCAGAATGGCGCCCGCGGCCGTGATGAAGGTGGCGAATGCGCCGGGCGTTCCCACCCATTCGCAGGCGATGAAGAACGTCACCAGCGCGCCCGCCTGGCCGATGTCGAGCGGGCGCGTCTCGGCCGCCGGGACCTTCGGCCAGGCCCTGGCAACGGCGGCGACCAGAGCCGCGGCGAACAGCAGCCGGCCGAGCAGTGGCGTAGGCGGGGACCGAAGCGGCCAGCGATCGAGCAGGTCCTGCCATACCATGCCGGACAGGTTGCTGTGGCCGGCGCTCGCAATCCAGGCGGTGAACAGGGTTTCGGCCACGGCCAGCATCAGCCAGCGATAGTTGAAATGGTGGGATATGCCGCGCTCGGGGTAAACCGCCGCCAGCAGGAAGTTGAGCGGCACGAAGATGGCGGCCGCGGTGAATACCGCGCGCGCGGTGAAACTGGTCGCGCCGAACTGAAGCGCGAAACTGTAGCCGGCAAAGGCGGCGAGCAGCGACGCGAGCGCGATGAAGGCGCGGCCGCGATTGAACCACGCCCCCATGCCCGTTCCCAGCAGCAGCACCGCATAGGGCCCCAGCGTCTTCAGGCCGGCGAGGGAAGGCGGCAGCACCGGGCCCGCGACCAGCGCCAGGACGGCGGCCAGCAGGATCACGGCCGGCGCGAGCACAGGCCGAAAGGCGCGGAGGGTCGAACGGTTCAAGGGCGCGTGCGGCGTGTGGCTTCGAGCGTGCCGAGTCTAGTCATCATGCCGCCTTGCCCATCGCCAGAGTGCTTGTTCTGCGCGACATGGTACACCGCCGCTGCGTCCGAAGGAACGGCGCCGACCAATGAGTTTTGGTGTCCCGGCGGGGTACTTGAGCAGAGTCCCCGCAACCGCAGTCGAACGCTCGAGCAACAGCGTGACAGTCCGGCCCTGCCGGGCAATTGCAGCGGTAGTGCCGAAGGTCATCGACAAAAGCCACGACAACGATCTTGCTTACGATGACGCTCCCTTTTCTTGCTTGATATTTACTGCAGCCGGCACGCAAGGCCGGCTTACAGGGCTTCGCTATGCGTGCATCTTATGCGCTGATAATATGACCGGTCCGATGCTCACAGAGGAGGTAACAAATGAAAGAAGCAGACGGTACAGAAGGAGTGCGGGCCGAGACTCGGACGGCAAATCCCGGGCGGCGCACAGTTTTGCGCGGGATGCTGGCTCTCGGCGGTGTTCTGGCTCTGGGCGGGTGCGCCACGACGGCACAAACTTGGGCAAGCGGCGGCAGCGCGCGTCTTGCCGGAGGAAGAATCTCCGTACGTTGGCTCGGCGGAGGCGTCGTCGAACTTGCCACGCCGGATTACAAGCAGATCGCCTACTGCGATGCCTGGATCTGGAACAACGCGGGCTGGAGCCGATTCTCCGTACCGAAACCGCCCGAATACGCAACCAAGGCAGGCTTCGTTCGATACGTCGCGAGCAAGAAGCCGGAGGCGGTGTTCGTGCTGCTCACGCACGACCACGGCGATCACATTGGCGATTATTTCGAGATGCTGAAAGGGCTGGTCGACGCCGGCCTGCCGGTCATGACGACCGGCCAGAGCGACCTCATGCGCAAGGGGCTCGTCCCCGACTTCAAGAAAGCTGGGCTCGACCCGGCAAAGGTGGTGGTCAATGGCGGCGCCGGAATGAACTTCGGCGGATTTTCGAAGTACGGCGCCATGACCGCACATCTGGTGCCGGCCGTCCACTCGAACCTTTCCGGGTTTCCCGCCGCGGGCTTCATGCTGGATATCGGCGGCATGCGTGTCTACCTGAGTGGCGACACCGACCTCTTCGGCGACATGAAGCTGCTCGGCGAGCGTTACCAACCCAATCTCGCGATCGTGTGCGTAGGGGGCGGCCCCTTCACGATGGGACCGAAAAGCGCCGCTCGCGCCTGCAAGTGGATGGGCGTCTCGCACGCGATCCCGGTGCATTACGCCCACAACCCCTTTGTGCTTGGCATCGAGGCCGGTGACGAGTTCCGCCGCGCGCTGGCACAAATCGCTCCGGGTATAGACGTAACGGTAATGAAGCCGGGCGACACGCGAATAATCGCGCTCTGACGCGAAGGGTGCGGAGGCCGTTCGCGAACGGAGTTCGTGGTGAACCGAGTTCGCGGCGGCCTGGCTTGTGCCGGAACGGCTCTGTACCACGAGCGCCCGCCCGCGGATTGCCCGATCGCAATTCTGAAAATCCAGGAGACCAACGGTGCAAACTTCCATGGCACGCATGCAACTCATCGATCCGAATGTCACCCGCATTTGCAAGGAAGCCGAAGTCTACGAATCGCTGCTAAAGCTCGATGGTGCAAAGGTTCTTGAGCTGGGCTGCGGCAAGGCCGACCACACGCGCAACATCGCCCGAGCGCACCCAAGCGCGCAGATCGTCGCTGCCGAGGTGGACCGGATCCAGCATGCGAAGAATCTCGGGGCTGCACCGCTAGCGAACGTCAACTTTGCCGATTTCGGCGCCGAATCGATCCCGCTTACCGACGCGAGCGTCGATGTGGTGATGATGTTCCGGTCGCTGCATCACGTGCCTCTCGATCAAATGGATACCGCTTTGCGCGAAATCCACCGCGTCTTGCGGCCCGGCGGCCATGCCTATATCTCGGAGCCGGTGTTTGCCGGCGCATTGAATGAACTGACCCGAATCTACAACGACGAGGAATTGGTGCGCAGTGCCGCGTTCGACGCGGTTTGTCGGGCCGTGGACGAAAGTCTATTGGAATTCATCACCGAGACTTTTTTCCTCACGCGACTGCAATACCGCAATTTCGCGGAGTTCGCCGAGAAGCACCTCGAAAGCACGCATAGCGTGCGCAACGTGACGGACGAGCAGAGCAATGCCGTCGAGCGGCTATTCGATACCTACCTCGGCCCGGACGGGGCGAGCCTCACGCAACAGGTCCGGGTCGACCTGCTGCGCAAGCCCGGGTGAGCCGATCGGGCAGAAGGCGCCGCATTTCCGGCCGAGGCAGCGCGGATCTCCTTGAACCCGATTATTCATGAGCCCAGGTGGATCGGCTCCGGGGCGTACGCCGGCGCCCGCCGCGAAAAAAACGCGTGCAGAATGTCATAGACCAGCAAATAGTTTTTCTGCTGGAAACTCGCGTGCGAAATGCCGGGCATGACGGTGAACTGTTTGTCCGGGTTGGGCAGGCGCTTGAAGAATTCGATCAAATCGTCCATGCCCGCAATGCCGTCGAACTGGCCGCGCAGCACCACGGTGGGCATGGTGATTTTCGCCGGATCGACGACCGGCAGCTTCGAGCACATGTCGATGTAGGTGCCGTTGGGCATGGAATCGTCGAGCGCGAGGATGGCGTCGGCGAAGGCGTCGACGACCTGCGGCTCCGCGCAGTCCGGATGATCGCGCTCGAAGATCGAATGGACGAAGGCGCGGTCGATGGGCCGGCGCTTCGCCCTGAGGAATTCGGGCAGCTTCTTGCGCCGCTGCGCCAGGGTGGGGCTGCCTGCGCCGGTCCAGACGAAGGCATCGAGCGCGAGGCGCGCGACGCGCCCGGGATGACGCTGCGCGAACAGCGCCGCGCGCAAGGCGCCGGAGGAGATGCCATAGGTCAGGAACTGTTCGACGCCGCGCGTCTTGATGATGTAGTCGGTGGCGGCCGCCAGGTCGTCGGCGCCGTTGGCGATGTCGCAAGTGATATCGCGCTTCTTGTCGGAGCGGCCATAGCCTTCCATGTCCACGCACCAGCAGACGAACCCGCGCCGCGCGAACCAGTCCATCACCGATGACTCGGGCCGCCCCGGTACCGTCAAATCGAAGGTGGGCTGCGACGCCATCGACGAGCCGTGCACGAACAGCACCGCCGGCTTGCCCGCGGGCGTGCCAAGGAATTTTTCCCAGAGAAACAGGCGCACCCCGCCCTTGTGGGTCCAGTGTTCGGCGCCGGTGACCTGACCCGTATGAGCAGCGTCGACTGCAGTCATTTTCTTTTCCTTATAGCCGTTTGCCATCCGCTCAATCGACGCGGGCGCCGGTCTCTTTGATGATTTTTGCCCAGCGCTCCTTCTCCTCGCGGAAGTAGGCGCCAAATTCGGCGGGGGACGATCCGACTGTTTCGATGGACGCGTTGTTCATGTATTGCTTCACATCCTGCAACGCCAGCACCGCCACCAGTTCGCGGTGCAGCCTCTCGATGATGGCTGCCGGCGTTCCCCTGGGCGCAAGCAGGCCCATCCAGACGTAGGCCGAATAGCCCTTCACGCCGGCCTCGGCCATTGTCGGCACTTCCGGCAGCTGCGGCGAACGGTGCACGCCGGTCACCGCCAGCGCGCGCAGTTTGCCCGCCCTGATGTGTCCCAGCATGCCGGCGAGGCCGGGGATGGACACCATCACCTGTCCACTGAGCAGATCGGTGGTCGCCTGGGCGCTGCCGCGATACGGCACATGATTCATGCTGATGCCAGCCATCGAGGTGAACATCGCCGCCATCAAGTGCTGGCCGCTGCCGTTGCCGGAGGAGGCATAGTCGAGTTTGCCGGGCCGCTGTTTCGCGTAGGCGATCAGTTCCTGCACTGTCTTGACCGGCAGGGACGGATTAACCACCAGCACGCCCGGCTCGCGGCCGATCAGAGAGATCGGGGCGAAATCGTCGATCGGCCTGAATGCGAGTTTCGAGTACAGCGAGGCGCTGATGGCGTTGGTCTGCGAAGCCATCAGCAGGGTGTAGCCGTCGGGCGGGGACTTGGCCACCACCTCGCTGCCGATGGTGGCGCCCGCGCCAGGTTTGTTCTCGATGATCACCGGCTGCCCCAGGCGCTTGGAAAGCTCCTGCGCGATCACCCGCGCCGGCCTGTCCACCGCGCCGCCGATCGAGAATGGCACGATGATGTGGATCGGCCGCGAAGGGTAATCCTGGGCGCGGGCGGGTGCAGCGCCGAAAACCGCGAAACCGGCGCATAAGGCCAGGATGATCCCGCGTGCATATCGGCTGAAGTGATTCATTGGAATATTTTGCATGAGTGATTTTACCGCAAGAACTTACGACGGGCGCCGCGCGCGCAGGCGCACGCCGAACGCGGCGAGTTCGTTCAGGAGCAGCGCGGCGATCACCAGGGCGCCGCCGGCCAGGGTGGCTGCAGTCGGCGTTTCGCCCGCGCCCAGCCAGACCCACAGCGGTCCGAGCAGCACTTCGATCATCGCCAGCAGCGCCATCTCCGGCGCCGACAGGTGCGGGCTCGCACGCACCATCAGCATGCAGGGCAGGCCGAGTTGCAGGCAGCCGAGCATGGCCAGCAGCAGGAGGTCGTGCGCGTTGGCGTGCAAGGGCAGGGCGAAGGGCAGGGTGAGGACCGCGGAGAACACGCTCCCCAGCAGCACCGCGGGGACCAGGTCGAGCGAACGGCCCGCGTGCTTGAGCGTCACCAGGTTCACCGCGGCGGCCAGCGGCACGGCCAGCGCGATCAGCATGCCGGTGACGTGGCGCGGCTCGCCGCCGGCAAAATCCGAGCCGAACATCCACAGCATGCCGGCGATGGCGAGCGCGATCG
>VFSW01010914.1_pt1 | contig 12825 bp, 15 predicted proteins | sample 5358111 | NCBI WGS metagenome assembly VFSW01 (sample SAMN11554181, study PRJNA540505) | mine drainage metagenome | isolation source: sediment from site ElyBrook_90M | place: USA: Ely Copper Mine, Vershire, VT | collected 2017 | reverse complement strand
CCGGGGGCGCGATGCAGGCGGCGCCGATGGCGGCCGCGAAGGCGCGCTGGAATGCCGGCCCCCCGCCGGGGGCGAGCGGCGCGGGGGGTGGGGGGGTGGCGGTCGAGGAGAGGAGGAGGTCTTCCGTCTCGCGGTCGGGGTAGCCGAGGTCGAGGCGGAGCAGGAAGCGGTCGCGCTGGCTGTGGGGCAGGGTGAAGGTGCCCGCCGCGTCGAAGGGGTTCTGGGTGGCGATGACCATGAAGGGCCGGGGCAACTGGTGGCTGACCCCGTCGGCCGAGACCTGGCGCTCCTCCATGGCCTCGAGCAGCGCCGACTGGGCCTTCGGGGAGGCCCGGTTGAGCTCGTCGGCCAGCAGGACGTTGGTGAAGACGGGGCCGGGCCGGAAGGCGAGGAGGCCCGAGTCGCGGTCGAAGACCACGGCCCCGGTGACGTCGGCGGGGAGGAGGTCGGCCGTGAGCTGGATCCGGCCGAAGCCCAGCCCCAGCGACCGGGCCAGGGCCTTGGCCAGGGTGGTCTTGCCCACCCCGGGGTGGTCCTCGACGAGGAGGTGGCCCTCGGCCATCAGGCAGCAGAGCGACAGCCGGACGGTGATGTCCTTGCCCAGATAGGAGGAGCGGACGTTGGCCACCACGGCCTCGAAGGTCCGGGCCAGATCGTCCACCGTCACCGAGGCGACCCCGTCGGGGGACGGCCGGGGGCCGAGGGTGGCGGGAGCGTCGTGCACAACACTCTCTACGTCAACGGCTGCCATTTGGTTCACATGCAGCGCAGCATCCCCACCCTCAGCCGGGTCCATGAGGCGAGCCTATGCGCGCCGCCTCCGTGTCATCACGGCGGAATACCCGAAAGGGTCAACCATCCTGATGTGACAGGGAGGCCCAGGCGGCAAGGTGTTTCGGGAGGCACTCGTCAGGTATCCGGCAAGGTCAGCACGGCAGGGTACCGACGTGGTCCGTCCTCTCACAGCGTCAGACGTCCACCACTCGACCGGTTCGGGATGCGGCGCCGGCTCCATCGTTCGTACGCGCGCCGTTTCCCGGCCGGCATCTCGGATCGTTCATAAGAACAAAGTTTCCATTGAGTCCCCAACCCATTCGTTCTTAACGTCGCACCCAAACTCGGACGGGGGCATCGAGATGGTGGCGTGGGGCGGCGCGACACGCAGTTCGGTCACCGACAACCCGACCGGGTGCCCTCTTCCTCGTCTGGAAAGGAATAGGTGACATGTCGGTGCGCAAGAAGGTCGGCTCTGTCGTGCTTGCCGTGGCCGGATTGGCCATATGGCGTTCGACCGCCGAAGCGCAGACCGGCGGAAGCGATGGCGGCGATACCGTGACGGTCGGAGTGTCGACTTCGTCTACCTGGCCCGGACACCCCGGACATCCGGGAGCTGTTCTTCGAGGACAGGGAGGTGGCTCGGCGAAGGCCACCTGTACCGACGTTCCTCTTCCGGATGCGCAGTCTGCCGTGCTCGGAGCCGGAGGAACGACACCCGGGATGTGGTATCTCGTGCAGTGCTCCAATCAGCCCAGCGCTCCGACCATTGAGCACCTGCTGTGGGTAACGAACGGGCCGAATGTAGCCATGTCTTCGGCAAGCACCGTCGCCAACGCCGGTGCCATGGCCGCAAAGGCGGAGGCATCCATTGTCCTTCCCTCGCCGTCAATTGACTTGAATCCGGCTGCATTCAGCGTCGTCAATCTCCCATCGTGGCTGGCCATAAACCCGGCTTTGTGGCACTCCTTCAATGCCTCGGCGACGGCAGCTGGCGTCACGGTGAGCGCCGTGGCGACGCCGTCGTCGGTGACGTGGAACATGGGTGACGGTTCGGGGGTCGTCGAATGTGCTGGCCCGGGCACCACCTACGTTCCCAGCCTTTCGGACTCGATACAGAACCCGTCGTGCACCTACACCTACAGGCGGTCGTCAGATGGCCAACCCAGTGTCGACGGCAATCCCAACGACGGCGCCTTTCAAGTGACGGCGACGGTGACGTGGACGGTGACATGGACGGCGGTGGGTGCACCAGGAGGAGGAACGCTTCCCCCGTTGCAGACGGCCTCTACCGTGCCGGTGCGGGTCGAGCAGGTGGAGTCGGTGGGAACGGGCCAGTGATTCAGACGGAACGCTGAGGCTCGAACCGTGTCAACCACGCTGACCCGTCCCCGGGCGAGAGACCACGACAGCACCGGTCTTCGGCTGGAGCCACGTGGTCGCCGCCGCCGCCCGGCCCTCGCCGTTGGATCACTCGCCCTCGTCGTGGCCTGTGTTGCCGTCTTCGTCAGTCTCTACATGCGCGCCGGCGAGGGGGTTCCTGTTCTGGCCGTTTCGCGCGCAGTGGCGCAGGGTCAGGTTCTGCAGGCGACCGATCTCTCAGTGGTGAAGATCGCAACCATCTCCCGTATTGCAACCCTGCCTGCCGCTGATGGTACGGCTGTTGTCGGCCGTCGGGCGGCCGAGCCGCTGGCACCGAACACGCTGCTCACGGCGAGCGAGCTGGTGACGAACTTCTCCCCGCCCACGGGTGACGCCATCGTCGGGATTGCGGCCAAGGATGGCCAGCTTCCCGCCTCGGGGGTCGTCCCCGGTGAGAGTGTCGACGTCGTCCTTACCGGTTTGCCCGGTGCACCCAGTTCGACCGCCGCGTCAGCGGGCCCGACGAGCGGTAACGCCAGCATTGAATTGGATGCCCCGGGAACGGTCCTTGTGTCTGACGCCAAAGTGCTCGAGGTCCTACCGGCGGCACCGTCATCGGGATCGGGAGGTGTGGTGGTTTCCTTACTCACCTCGAGCACGACCGCTCCCGTCGTGGCCAGTGCAGCGGTGGCCGGCCAAGTGGCCCTTGTCGTCGTTGCCCCGGGATCGTGACTCGCATCACGCTCTGCGCGGCGAAGGGGTCGTCGGGTGTGACGACCCTGGCCTGTGTGCTGGGTGCCGTCTGGCCTTCGGGACGAGCTGTGATCGTGGCCGAATGCGATCCTTCCGGAGGGGACCTGGCCGGCCGGTTCGGTTTGTCGACTCGCCTTGGGATGACGGGCCTCATCCTCTCGGAGCGCCACGGCGCAGTGAACGGGTCGGACTATCGGGCTCACATACAGCAGCTGCCCGGTGGGCTCGACATCCTCGTCGCCCCCGCGGGCGGTGATGCGGCCACGGCACTTGACCGTGAACTCGGAGCGTCCTCTTCGGAGATCGTTTCCGCCGATTGTGACCTTTTGGCCGATTGTGGTCGGCTGCTGCCGGGCGCGATCGGCCAGGAGAAGATGATCCGTGGCGCCGACCGGGTGGTCTTGCTGATATGTCCCGAAGTGGCTCCGATCACCCATGCCCGCTGGGCGGCGAGCAAGATTCGCGGACTGTCTTCGACACGAATCGGCGCCGTCATCGTGGGCACCGGCGCATTCAAGCCGATCGAGGTGGCGGAAGAACTTGACGTCGATGTTCTGTGGACTGTCCCTTCCGATCCCCGGGCCGCTCTCATCGCATGCGGAGCGACCGGGACCGCCAAGGAATTCGTCCGGTCAAAGCTGGTTGCCTTTGCCCGACAACTCGTGTCCGCGCTGATTAACGGGGATCCGACGAACACGTCCGAAGGTGATGGGGGCGTCTCGCCAGGGCCGAGGGTCGAAAGCGAGCTCACGATCCAGTCCGGCCACGGTCTCTCCACGACGCCTGCCAGAGAAACGCTCGAGCGACCCAGAGTCTCGCATGGGTGATTCTGATGGACTCTGACCACCGTTCGACGCTTGCACGTCTTCGATCCGATGTCGCCGATGATCTCGCCGCCTCCGGGGCGCGGGTCCTCGCCGTGGATGATCGTCGCGAGCTCGCTCGACAATTGGCGTTCACTCGATTGCAAGACGTTGCTGCTGAAAGAGTGGCCCTGGGCCAGGCTCCCATCGAACCGACAGAGGAGCAGCGACTGGCACATGCCGTCCTCGACGCCCTCTTCGGTCTCGGCCGGCTCCAGATGCTGGTCGACGACCCGGAAATTGAGAATATCGACGTCAACGGGTGTGATCGGGTGTGGCTGACATATGCCAATGGGCGCAAAACCCTCGCCGAACCGATCGCCGACTCCGACGCTGAGCTCGTCGAGGTCCTGCGTTCCGCCGCCGTCCGGTTCGGCCTGTCCGAGCGGCGCTTCGACACGGCGCATCCGGAGCTTGACCTGCGCCTTCCCGACGGAAGCAGGCTGTCCGCCCTGATGTCCGTCGTGGCGCGGCCGTCCGTGTCGATTCGTCGACACCGTTACATGGATCTCTCCCTCGCTGACCTCGAGGATCTGGGGCCGGGCGACGCCTTCCTCCCGAGCGTCCTCACCCCGGCCGTGCGAGCCAGCAACAACATCGGGCTCGGGGCGGCCATGAACGCGGGGAAGACAACCCTCGTTCGCGCTCTCTCGGCCGAGATCCCTGTGCGAGAGCGGGTCGTCACGATTGAGCAGGCGTTCGAGCTCGGCCTGGAGGCCTTGCCGCATAGGCACCCTGACCTGGTGGCCCTGGAGGCACGCAATGCCAACGCCGAAGGCGAGGGCGAGATCACAACGGCGCGGTTGGTCCGCCGAGCGCTGCGGATGAATGCCGACAGGGTGATCGTGGGTGAAGTCCTCGGAGACGAGGTGCTGCCGATGCTGAACGCAATGAGCCAGGGCCGGTCGGGCTCGATGTGCACGATCCACGCCGACTCGTCCGCGGGAGTCTTCCGTCGATTGGCCTCGTACGCCGTCCAAGCCCCGGAACGGCTACCAGTCGAGTCCACGAACCTCCTCATTGCCTGTTCGATCCACTTTGTGGTCTTCATCGATGCCGTCGACGAATTGACGGCGACACCCGACATGCGTCATCTCTCCTGGCGTGAGGACGACACGTCCGGGCCGTCCGGGGATCGGAGCATCTACAGCTTCGAGCCCCTTCGGCGCAGGCGATACGTGGCGTCGGTCAGGGAGGTCGTCGACGCCGAAGGGCTGCAGGTCATCTCCAATGAGGTGTACCTGGCGGTTCCGGGCACCGGCGCCACACCTGCGGCCCCATTGCGCTCGGCGACCCTTGATGAACTCGTCGACCACGGATTTGAGCCTTCCATCGCACGAACGACCGTGGCGAGGCGTCAATGACCATCGTCGGCGTGCTCTGCGCGTGCGGATGCGCCTTCGGAATTGTTGGACTGGTGTTCGCCTCGGGCGGCAGTCGCCCCCGGATCAATCCGAGCGCCGATCGACCAGCGAGTGCAAGGCAGAACCCTCACTCGGGTCAGAAGGAACTCGGACTTCGCACCAGATTCGGTTTGTCCCTTCTGAGCGCCGTCCTCGTGGTGACGGTGACCCGCTGGCCGGTTGCCGGGCTTCTGGCGGCGGCGGCTACCTTCGCCCTCCCCAACCTTCTGGCCTCGACGTCTCCACGGGAGGCGATTCGTCTGACCGAGGCAGTGGCCGTCTGGACAGAGCTCCTCCGGGACACGCTCACGGCGTCGGCGGGACTGGCGCAGGCCATCGTTGCCACCTCAGGAATAGCGCCGGAGGAGATACACGAACCCGTCAGTCGTCTGGGCGACCGAATCGTGTCTGGTGTGCCACTAGATGAAGCGCTTCGAGTGTTTGCGTCCGAGCTCGGAGAGCCAAGTGCCGAACAAGTCGTCGCCGCTCTTCGATTGGCTGTGACCTCCCGTGCACAGCGGTTGGTCGACCTATTGGGGGCGTTGGCGGATTCGACTCGGGAGGAGGTGGCGATGCGCCTCCGGGTTGAGGCGAGGCGGGCATCGGCGAGAAGCGGTGTTCGAACGGTGATCTTGTTCTCCCTGGGGTTTGTCGTCCTCTTGACAGCCCTGGCTCATTCTTATCTTGCTCCCTTCGGGTCGGCCATTGGTCAGTTGGTCCTCGTCTTTGTTGGAGTGTGCTACGCGACCGGGCTCTTTCTGATGGTGCGCCTTGTGCGGCCCGCCCCCCTGGTCCGATTCCCGCGGAGGGCGACCCCGACATGACCGTCGTGGTGGTGGCGGCACTGGGATCGGCCTTCGGCGTGATCGGTTTGGTCGTTGCCTTCCATCCCGGCCCGCAGTCGTTGCGATCGGCGCTCGCCGAGCTCGAAAGGGGGCCGGCAAGAGATCGGGAACAGACGGAGACTCGTGTCCGATCATCGTGGGCCCGACCGGACCTCCCGGGACGGCTCGAGGCGCTCGTCTTCGAACGGCCCTATCTGCGGTCCAGGTTGTGGCCACTATTCGCCATTGCCGGGACGCCCGTCCGAGCGTTCTTCGCAGAAGTCATTCTGACGACTGGTGTCGGCTTCGCTCTTCCCACCGCGTGGTGGCTCTTGGTGGGAATAGCGGGCGTTCACCTGCCCCCGGCCATGCCTCTGTGGGCGGGCGTGCTGCTCGGAACTGGCGGAGCCATTCTTCCGATCGTCGCCCTGAGATCGAAGGCGCGTCGCTCGCGACAAGCTGCCCGGCGGTCAGTCGGGGTGTTTCTCAACCTGGTCGTCCTCTGCCTCGCCGGCGGTATGGGCATCGAGAGCGCACTGTTTGCCGCGGCTCGAATAGGAGACGACGGAATATCCGAGGACATCCTCAATGCGCTCATCCTCGCCCAAGATGCCGGTGAGCCCCCTTGGGACGCACTCGACAGGCTCGGACGTGATCTGGGGCTGACCGAGCTCTCTGAGTTGGCTGCCGCGGTGGTACTCGCCGGGACCGAAGGGGCTCGCATCCGCTCCACCTTGTCCGCCAAGTCGAGTTCGATTCGACGGCACAGTTTGGCCGATGCGGAAACCGAGGCGAATGCGGTGACGGAGCGCCTGTTTCTCCCTGGCATCTGCCTGTTGATTGGTTTCCTCGCATTCATTTCCTATCCGGCGGTCGCCCGCATCTCCGCCGGATTGTGATTCTTCCCAAGCCGTGGCTTGCAGTACAAAAATAGAAGGAGAGAAGGATGATCTTGCAAGTGCAATCCCTGTGGATGTTCCTTCGTGCTCGATATGTCGACTCGAGACCGGGGGACGAAGAAGGCAGCGTCGTTGAGACCGTGATAATCACCGCTGTCTTCGCCGCTCTGGCCATCGCGGTGGGAATCATCATCGTGGCCAAGATCACGTCAAAGGCCAACTCCATCAATCTCAACTGACTGCCGTGTCAGGCGCTGAAGTGTCTGGCAGCCGTCGGCGGTTGCGATGTGGTCGCGCCAACGACGGTTCAGCGGTCGTCGAGTCCGTGCTGATAGTTCCCGTTGCCATGGTCGTCCTCCTGCTGGCCGTTCAGGCCTGCCTGTGGGCTCACGCCGCCACCCTCGTGCAGGGAGCGGCGGGGAGCGGCGAGCAGGCGGCCATCGTTGTCGGCGGCACGCCGTCGGCCGGGGCACACGAGGCACAGGCGGTGTTGGCCACCACGGCGAGCCAGGTCGTGCAGAACCCATCCGTCGAAGTTCGCTCCTTGCCAGGCGATCTGATCGAGGTGCGGGTATCGGGGACCGCAGAGCCGATAATTCCTTGGCTTCGACTACCGGTCTCAGCGACTCAGATCGGTGTTCGCCAGGAATTCCGGGAGTCAGGGTGAGGGGTGCCACGATGGCGGGACCGCGAACCGTTCGACTCGAAGGTCACCGGGGCCATCGAGACCACAGAGGAAGCCTGACAATCGAGCTGGTCGTTCTCACTCCGATCATCGTGCTGTTCGTCCTTCTCGCCCTGGCGCTCGGTCGGTTCGAATTGGCGAGAGAGCAGGTGGTCGGTGCCGCCCGAGCGGCGGTCGAGGCGGCGTCGGTCGTTCCGTCGGCTGTCGCAGCCCAACCGGCCGCCCTCGCCGCGGCGCAGCCCGTCGTCGCCGATCAAACACCTTCGTGCATAGCGTTGAACGTATCGACGGATACCAGTCACTTCGTGCCCGGTGGTTACGTCCGGGTCACCGTGTCGTGCCAGATCGACTACGCCGATCTCCTCCTCCCCGGTTTCCCGGGCCATGCGACCGTGCAGGTCGTCGAAATTGCGCCGATCGATCCCTTTCGCGCCGTCCAGTGATCGCGCCGAGCCAAGACGGATCCAGGACTGGCGACGGCGGTTCGGTGTCGTCATGAAGGTGACCGATGAGCCGGGATCTCTGACGGCCTTCATGGCGGTGCTGGCCGTTTCGCTGTTCGTGCTTATTGGGCTGGTGGTCGATACCGGACGAGCCATCGCGGCGCGATCAGCGGCGATGGACGCGGCCCAGCAGGCGGCACGCGCCGGCGCCGGGCAATTGTCGGTCGCAGCCCTGCGATCGGGCCAGGTCGTCATCGATCCGTCGGAAGCGGTCATGGCGGCTGATGCCTACCTTTCCTCTGTCGGCCAGATCGGGACGACATCGGTCTTCGGACAAACGGTCACGGTCCATATCGTGGGGCAGGATCCGACCGTCATCCTCGGGATCGTGGGCATCGACCGAATCGGCATCTCGGTCACAGCTCGGGCGACAAACGTCCATGGCGTGACGCAGGAGGACTGAGTGTCGTCGTCTGTGAGTCTCGGCGCATTGTCGTACCCACGACTGGGCAAACGGATCGGATCATTGATCGGCCTGATTGGACTGTTGCTGGGGATACCCGCCGCCCTGCTCTTCCTCCACGCCACGCCGCCCCTGGCCCCGATCGGACATTTCATCGCCCATCCGAGCGTGTGGGCTCACAACCTGACCGGATCTCTCGGCGATGCGACCATCGCGGGGATCCTCGTTTCTACGGCCTGGATCGTCTGGCTGTGGCTGCTCATCTGTGTGGTGATCGAAGCCGCCGCCGCCGTCCGAGGCCGGCCCCCGTTGCATCTTCCGGCCAGTAGCCGAGTGCAATCCCTCGCCGCCGCACTTGTGGGGGCGTCTCTGACCATCTTGCCCATGGGCAGAGATGCCCTGCCCATGCGATTCAATGCCGTTCCCTCCCCTCTTCAGGTCATAGTGGGCAACAGTCGCCTCCACGCGTCCGCATCATCCGTGACGGGCGTCCTGTGTCCCGACCCAGGCCATATGCCGACCGACGGAGGGACCCGTCGGGTCCGAACCTCGGCCACCCAAGCGAGCTATTCGGCAATGGACGAGACGTCATATGTGGTGAAACCGGGAGACACTCTGTGGTCGATTGCCGGTGAGGAACTGGGGTCACCTTTAAAGTGGCGCGCCATCGCCGAACTGAATTACGGCCGACCTCAAGCTGACGGTCGTCGTCTGACCGACGCGCATTGGATCTTTCCCGGCTGGCACCTGGCCCTTCCAGTGGCACCGGTGGAACCCACGGCAGCGTCGGACGTGGTGGCGCAGGTTGATGCAAACTCGGAGGCTGCGTCACGGCCACTTATGCTTCGCCCTGACCTGGATGGCGCGGCCAACAGGATTCCCGAGACGGGAGGCAGTCGGGATCCGGGCGCTCACGCCACGACCTCGATCGAGGGGGCCGCGACCGGAAAACGGGAGTCGGAGACTCGTCGACAACGCGCGGATACACCTCGATCCAATTCGATACCGATAGGCTTCCTGGGCTACGGAATACTCGGCGCCGGGGTCGTCACTCTCCTGGACCGGATGCGGCGGGTTCAGCGACGTCATCGGACGCGAGGCCTCCGTATCGCACTTCCCGAGGGCGATCTCGCTGAGCTTGAGCGTCGCCTTCGTGTGGTTTCGGATCCGGAAGGTGTCGAAGCGATCGATCTTGGACTCCGCGCCCTCGTCGTGAACTGCCTGCGGTCTGAAATGATGCCACCGCGGGTGACAATGGTCCGTTTGAGGGATCGCATGGTGGACGTGGTGCTTGATCCGACATCGGTCTGGCGAGAGCCGCCCCAACCTTTCACGATCGATTCTCCATCGACCAATTCTCCATCGATCATGACGTGGCACTTGGCAAGAGAGCAGACGATTCTTCAGGAACTTCGAGACGATTTGGACATTGTCCAGATGGATTCCCCATTTCCGTCGCTCGTGACGATCGGCCGGGATGATCTCGGGTTGGTCATGGTTGACCTCGAGCAGGCTGCGTCCCTCGATATGAGAAGAACGGACAACGGAGACATTCTGGGGACGGTGGCCGTGGAGATCGCCACGGCCAAATGGGCCGACCAGGTCGACTTGGTTCTGGTGGGATTCGATGGCGAGTTTGAGTCCCTCGAACGCGTCACCCACCTTGCGAGGATCTCTGACATCGTGCCCAGGGTTCAGCGGCGCGTCCGAGAGCGAAGAGCACTCTTGACCAGCGTCGGCCGAGACTCCAACTGGGAGATTCGTTGGACCGAGGGGGGAGATGCGTGGGATCTCTGCGTGGTCATCTGTTCCTCTCGTGCGGTTGCCGATGACCCGCTCGGAGCAGCGAAGTTGGTCCAATCGGCCGGCGATGGCGGTTTGGGGCTAGCTGTCGTCCTGGGCTCATGTACCGAGGACGCCCGCTGGCATCTCGACGTCAGGAACGGCCTGGTCGAGATGGAGGCGAACGGTTCTCTAGCCACGGTCGTGAGAGCTACCGAAGCCTCTCCGCTACTCGATGGCATCGCCTCGTTGGTGGACATAGCCGGGCGATTGGAGGGGGTGGCCCCGACCGAGCCTCCCTACGACAGACTTGCCGAACTTGGGTCCGTCCGAGACGAGGGGTTCGAAGAGCCGCCGGACGAGGCTCTGGCCATCGGATCCAGCCAACCGGGTGGGTTCGAAGATGGACCCGAGCCCCGGCTCGAGCGCGGTATCGAGGTTCGGGTCCTTGGACCGGTCGAGATCGTCGGGGCCGCCCGGCCGTTTTCTCGGGCATGGGCGGTTGAGTTGGTGGTTTACCTTGCGATGCACCGTAAGGGCGCATCCAGTGAACAGTGGGCGACGGCGCTCTGGCCGGACAAGATCATGGCGGCGGCCAGCTTGCACTCCACGGCTTCGGCGGCGAGGAGGTCACTGGGGGCGACGGCGAGCGGCGACGACCACCTGCCCAGGGCCCATGGACGTCTTTCGCTGGCGCCGACTGTCCAGAGCGACTGGAGCCGATTCCTGGCGTTGTCCCAAGAAAAAGATGCCCAGAGCTGGCGTCACGCCATGGAACTGATACGGGGACGCCCCTTCGAAGGTCTGCGGGCCCCGGATTGGGTTCTCCTTGAAGGCATCTCGGCCAATGTTGAAGCAGTTGTCGTCGACCTCGCATCCCGATACGCCGAATACTGTCTTTCGGCTGGTCACCCCTCCGAGGCCGAGTGGTCGGCCAGGCAAGGTCTCCGTGTCAGCGCCTACGACGAGAGGCTGTATCGCATCCTGCTCAAAGCGGCCGACAAGGCGGGGAATCCTGCCGGGGTGGAATCGGTGATGTCGGAACTCATACGACTCGTTGCCGAGGACGTGGAACCGTTCGACGCCGTCCACCCCGAGACGCTCGAACTCTATCGATCCCTCTCACGCCGGCCTTCTTCGACCATTCACCCCTAGACAGTCGGGGCGCCCGAGCCCATGGCGAGGTCTCTCGCCAGGTTGCCGGCCAGCAGTGATGCGAGGTAGGGCTCCAAGAATCCCTCTGCCACCCAAGCGGTGTGCATCCCGCAGGAGCGCCCACGCGCATGAGCAAGGCCACGACACTTTCCGGGAATCTCACTCGCGACCCGGAGATCAATTACACGAAAGAAGGACAAGCAAACGCCACCTTTGGGTTGGCCGTCAACCGGCGGTGGCAAGTTCGAGGAAGCGATGCGTGGGAAGAGGCGACGTCATTCTTCGACGTCGTGTGTTGGCGCGAGCTTGCCGAGAACGTCGCCTTGAGTCTCGTCAAGGGCGCCAGGGTCATCGTCTCTGGCCGCCTCGAACAACACTCCTGGTCGACAGATGCGGGTGACCGCCGCAGCCGCGTGGAGATCACGGCCGACGAGGTCGGTCCGTCGTTGCGCTTCGCCACGGCCGAGGTGTCACGCGTGGAGCGCCGTTTGCCCGACCAAGTCCACCCCTCGGGCCGCTCCAGCCTGAACGGCGAGGCAGAGGTCGCCAGGGCAGACGCCTGATCGGCACGCCCGGGCTGCGGCAATCCCCCTGTCGCAGTCCCGGGCCCGTCGGTCACCGTTCACGTCAACCAACCCCTAGGAGATCACAGGTGGGTATCTGGTGCTACGTCGCCGTTGGCTGTGTCTTCTCCACCAGCAGCGGCGTTGACGGTGTAGGACGCTCGGCGCTGACTGAACTCATGGTGCTTCCGATTTGGGCCTCGTACGACTGGTCCGGATGGCTTGTGGCTGGAGGCGTTGCTTGTACGGTCCTGATTTTGATCAGTCGCTTTCTGGTTCGCCGTGCTCTGAGCGGAAAGACAAGTGATCGGATGCATCATGACTGATGGAAGTCGAAACGCGGACGCGACGATTCGATTCGCTCCGGCAATTGCTCTCACTAAGCGCGAAGCCTTCGAGGCGTGCGAAGTGTGTGCGGAAGTCGAGCGCACCCTGTTGAGAGTGGGGCGTGCCGCAGAGGCGGCGCGAGTCGCTGCCCTTTTCGAGCTATTTGAGAACCGCCTGCTCATGTCGTGAGCGGGCTACTCGTCGTCCTCGAGCTAAAGACCGTCGAAGTCGGGCGGGGGTTGCCAGGACCAACGGTCCGGTCCCCCTTCGATCCTCCAACCCTCGTAGGTGATCAGGTCGTGATGCCAGGTACAGATTCGGACCAGGTTGTCCATCGTCGTCGGTCCCCGCTCGAAGACGGGGACCCGGTGATGGGTCTGGAGATAAGAGCTGTTGTCACACCCGGGCACCACACATGTGGGATCGCGCTCTTGCAGAGCGGTCTCCAAGGGGGCGGGGATGGTTCTGCCGGGGTGGGACACGCACTTCACGTCGCAGCCGTCCCGGATCACGATCTTCAAGAAGCAGT
>VFSW01010913.1_pt1 | contig 12825 bp, 9 predicted proteins | sample 5358111 | NCBI WGS metagenome assembly VFSW01 (sample SAMN11554181, study PRJNA540505) | mine drainage metagenome | isolation source: sediment from site ElyBrook_90M | place: USA: Ely Copper Mine, Vershire, VT | collected 2017 | reverse complement strand
ATGACACGTTCGCCGCGTACCACATCAATGTACCCATTTGAAAAACGTAGCTGCGTGCCTCGGCACCGCCAGCGCAGTAAGGCGCGTACGAGCGGGTTTTCTGCGCCAAGACGCTGGACTGTTTGAGCAAGCCGGTGGTGAAGCGTGGTATTCAATTCAATGTTTTCCTGTGCGCGTGACGATTCGTATAGCAGGGAGTGTAACACGGCATTCGAGACAGCTTCTTCCTCCGCCTAGTTGCGCCCTTCTCCTGCCCTAGCCAGGCCCGAGCCTATCGCTACGCCCGCTTCCGGCACAGCGCGCGAATGTTTGTTCCCGTAATCCATCCAAGGTCAACACCAGTGGACTCCGCGCCCATTAACTCAAGGCCCGCAGCCTCGATCAAACGTGTAACCGACTGCACGCAATACGCGTTGATGTGTTCATGGACTACCACGCCTCGCCGGGCATGGCCATCTTTCAACTCCGCTATTTCAGCATCCTTCAGGTCCTGTGGCACTTCGATATAGAGATAACCTGACGGCTGCATCAAACCCGCCACCCGCTTTACCAACGCCAACGGCTCCGGCACATGTTCAAGCACATGCGCCACCTGAACGTAGGAATAGCTTCCAAGATCAGCTTCCTTGGCGACCCTGACAACGCCTTTCAGCGGAGCAATGTCGGAGATTTCAAACACATACTTACTCGCTTCCATGCGCGGAAGAAATCGACCGTCCGAGCCGCCAAAGTCCAACATCGAGGCGTCGTTCCCTAATTCGATCCTCTCCGCGAGCCATGCCGTCAGTCCCCCTACGCGGGTCTCGACCTCTTTGTCTGACACTCCCACATCTTTGGCCAGCGCCGCATAGCTCGGCTCATACCGGATGCGCTCTTCGTTGTAGCTGGCCGAGCGGTAATCTGCATAGAGCCGCCCCAGGGCGTCGTCGGGATAAGCGTGCTTCGTTTGCACAAAGGAACAGTCCAGGCATATCTGCATCTCCACATAGGCGCTGGAGCCATAGACCTTTTCAAACAGACGCTGTGGTAACGCGCACACCCGGCGCGCAAAGAGTCGCAGCGGATGCCGCGCCAGCGAAGTCTTGACCTCCATGTTCAACACGCGCTTCAGAAAGAACGGAGCCACCTCTCCGATGAACCCCAACTCCTTCAGATTGCGCGATCCGCAATTCCTGCACTCCTGCATCAGTCCATTCCCTTCGATTTCCTGGCGACACCAAGTCTAGCAGCCGCGAAGGCCGTGTTACCCGCTCGTCCAATCAGCACTGTACAATGCCATAAAGCTCAAACGTAAAGTCAACGTAATAGCGCTCCAAGGAGGCTAGGCTTGTCAACCTGTCCCTTTTGCCTTTCAAACTCGGTCCTAAAAACCCTACCGGTGAAGGAGATGACCAAGAGTACGCGCGATCTCTTCCATTACGCAATTTGCGGGGACTGCGCATCGGCATACATCACTGATTTTCCAGAAAACATTGCCCGCTACTACGAGGGCTACTATAGCTTCCAGGACGACTCGCTGACGCTGGACCAACTCTGGTGGAAAAGAACGATAGTGAGTATCTACTCCAGGCTCGTTGTGCGCGGCGAATTTAGCTTTCTGTTCCGGTCCTTTTTCAGATGCCCGTCACCACGCCAAATGAAAGTCTTGACCCCGAATCTACAGGCGTTCCTGTTCCTCGGCGCGAAATCAAAGGCCCGCATACTCGATGTTGGCAGCGGAGGTGGTCAGTTTGTGAACATGATGCACCGATTCGGATACCAATGCGTCACCGGCATCGACCCATTCCTTGATGAGAGTGCGGAACGTCCCTATCTCCGCCGTGCTGACATTCGATCGGTCAGCGGAACCTACGATGCGATCCTGTTCAATCACAGCCTCGAACATATGACCGATCCCGAAGCTGCGGTGAAGAAGTGCGCCGAACTGCTCGCGCCCGGCGGAACGGTGGTCATCCAGCTTCCCAACATGGACTCACGGGAGTTCGCCACCCACAAACAAAACTGGTGCTGGCTGCACGCGCCCTATCACTTCGCCATCCCGTCCCGCAAAGGTATCGAACGCATGGCCGCCCGCTGCGGCTTCAAAGTAGCCGATGCAATCTGCACCTCGCGCTATGACCACTATCTTTACAGTGAGGAATACAGCCGCGACATCTCGGACAACGATCCCAACTCCGTGCGGCGAACCTTGGAAGCCGGCACATTCGATCCGCAACGCTGGTCGTCGCTCTCCCAATTGGCGTACTCGCTCAACAAAACGCTCAATGGAGACTGGATCGCCTACTACCTCGTGCGAAATTAGGAAGCTGCTTTGCCGATCAATTGCCTATCACGGCAACACCGGACCGCATCCAGTAGCCTTCTCGGCAATTGCTCCACCAACCATTGCCCCACTGACAACCATGTCGCTTCCAAACCATTATCCGGATCGCCAATGGTTTGCACGGATTTGGGACGAAATCACGATCCTACGTCTGTCCGCCGCTAGTGGCCTCATCGAGCTTCACCCGCGCGCTCAGCCGCTTTTTCCCGCGGTAGTAAACAATGCTGACCGAGTCGCCGGAGCGGTGGTTGTTCATTACATGGGCAATATCCTGTGTATCTTTGATCTCCTGCCCATCGATTTCAACGATGAGATCGCCGCCGATGATGATCTCGTAGTTGCCATAGTAGACGCGCTGATTGCCGCCCTGAATCCCCGCGCGCGCCGCGGCAGAGCCAGGAGCGACCTGCATCACCAGAACGCCCGAGTCCGTCGGCAGAGCAAGCTGCTCGGCCAGTTCACGATCCATGGGCACGGGCAAAGGCCGTATGCCGAGGGTGGGACGGAGGACACGGCCAAACTGCACGAGATCGTTGAGTACGGACTTGGCGACGTTGATGGGAATGGCAAAGCCGACGCCGGAGTTGCCGCCACTGGCCGAGGCGATCATTGTGTTGATGCCGACAACCTCGCCGTGAGAGTTGAGCAAGGGGCCGCCGGAGTTGCCGGGGTTGATGGCAGCGTCGGTCTGGATGGCCTCGTCGATGTAGGTTCCGTCCGGCTCCTGCACCTGGCGAATGGAGCTGACGATGCCACGGGTCATGGTTCCGTTGAAGATGCCGAAGGGATTGCCGATGGCGAGCACCTTCTGGCCGACCTGGAGGCCGGAGCTGCTGCCCAGGGTTACAGGCTGCAAGTTCGGAGCCTTGATCTGAATGACCGCAAGGTCGTGCGATTTGTCGGCGCCGACGACGGTGGCCGCATAGTGCTTCTTGTTTTCGAGGATGACTTCCAGCTTCCGCGCGTCGGCCACGACATGGTAGTTGGTGAGGATGTGGCCTTCCTTGTCGATGATGAAGCCGGAGCCGGCGCCCTGCTGAGCTTGCGGGCCAAAGAAGAAGTCATAGGAGACGGAGGTGGAGGTGATGTTCACCACGGAGGGAACCACGCGCTTGTAAACGTCCACGTTGTTCTGCTCCTCTCCGTCAAGCGGAGGCGCAGCCTGGGCCTCGGTGATATGAACGGGGTCGCGACTAACCCACGGGGCGGCAGGGCCAAAATTGTGACTGGTGTAGAAGAAGAACGCTGCTGCAAGCAGCACTCCGAGGGCAAATGGTCGTAAAGCTTTCATAAGCGGCGCTGGTTTCACTGGCACTCAATCATTACTGGCACTCAACAATTATAGACGCGCGAGTTGAGGGAAGGTTGCGTTGCAGGCGCGATGAGGCGGACGATTCCTACTTTGGCAATGGTCCCGTTACGAGCGGGCGAGTGCTTGGGCAGAACGGCGAAGGCCGAGAGGCAGCGTTCGCTCGCGGAGCTGTGCGATCTGGCGTGGCTTCTCATCACGGTCCTTCTGATTTAACTTCTCTTGTGAACCGGGGATATGGAAGCGCTCCATCAGCTGCAGCAGGTGCTGCGACATGCCGGACATTTCGTCGGCGGAGAGGGCTAGTTGAGTGGAGTTGGAGCTGATCTCGCGGCTGCCTCCCAACAGACTGTCCAAGGTGCCGACGACTTGCTTGGTGGCGACCGCCTGCTCTTCGATGGAGGAGGCCATCTCCTGGGTGAGCTGGTTGAGATGGCTGGTGGCGCGGGCGATGAGGCTGGAGCCGGAAGCCTGCTGCTGGGTCGCATCGCCGATCTCGCGGGCGTGCTGGTAGACGTCGGCAACGGCGGCGGAGATGTTGGCGAAGGACTGGCGGAGTTCGGTGGCGAGCTGGAGACCTTCGGTGACGGCGTGGGTCGATTCGAGGATTTGTCCGTCGGACTTCGCGACCTCTTTCTGGACGCTGACGACGATGTCGGCTATCTCGTGGGCGGACTCGGCGGAGCTGGTGGCCAATTTGGTGAGTTCGTCGGCGAGGACGGCAAAGCCGGCGCCGTTTTCTCCGGCGCGGGCCGCTTCAATGGCTGCGTTGAGGGCGAGGAGGTTGGTCTGCTCGGCCAGCTCCTCGATGAAGGAGGAGATGCGGCTGATGGCTGCGGTCTTCTGCTCGAGGAGCTTGCTGTTTTCCCTGGTGACCTGGTTGACGGACTCGATGCGATGGAGGCCGCTCTCGGTACGCTGCATGGCGCTCATGCCGGTAGCGGTCTCCTGGCGGGAGCGGTCGCAGAGCTGAAGCAGGCGGCTGGCGCCTTCGGCGATACGGTCCACCGAGGCGGCCATCTCGTCGATGGAGGTTGTGCTTTCCCCGACCCTTTGCGACTGGATGCGGGAGCTCTCCACCATGTTGTGAAGGTTGACGCTCATCTCATGCATGGTGCCGGTGACCTGATTGACGCGACCGGCGGCGCTTTCGCCGACTTTGGCGAGGCGCTCGGAGGCATCGGCGAGCTGGCCGGAAGATGCAGCGACCTCGATGGCGCGCTCGCGGCTTTCGCGGACAAGGGTTTCAAGGCCACTTCTCATCCGCACGAAAGCATGTCCGAGTGTGTCCTGGCCGGAGCGGGGACGAATCTCGATCGAGAGGTCGCCGGAGGCGATAGCCTCGGAGTGCGCAGCCATCTCTCGCAGGTAGGCGACCATCTCTGCGAAGCTGCGGTCGAGCTCGCCGATTTCATCGTCGGAGTCCGCAGCGAGATCGCCGATAGCAAGGTCGCCGGACGAAATCTGGCGGGCGTGGGAGACCAGGACGGGAACGCTGGCAAGGCGGCGGCTGGCGAGAACAGCGGCACCGGTGGCGGTTCCTGCGATGAGAACGCCGATGCCGATCGCGGTAATGAGGGCGAAGGCGGCAACATTGGCGGAGTGGCGGCGCTCGCGATTGGCGGCTTCGCTGAGGACATCGACAAGCGAGCGGGAGCCGGTGCGGACTTTTTCCGACCAGAGCGCGGAGTTGAGATTGATGGAGAGCGAGGCCTGATGGGCGCCTTCGTCGCCACTCTCCTCAAGGCTGAGATATCTGTACTGCTCGCGGCGGGTCTCCTGAAGATCGATGAGGAGTTGCGAGAAGCGGCTCTGCCCCTCGGCGGAACGAAGGCTGGGATCGAGACCCTGAAGGCTTCCGGTAGCGGTGTCAATTTCGGTCCAGAGGTGATCGATCATGGTGTGCAGACGCTTGGTTTCATCGGGGTCGTTGTTGAGGCTGGCGATGATGTATCCACGCAGCGCGCCATTGATCTGGCTGATGGCGGCGAGGATCTCATAGGAGGCCTTCATCTCCTGGGTGCGGCACTCGGTGACCTTTTGCGCATGAATGATCTGCGCCATCTGCCAGAAGGTGAAACAGGAGCCGACAACAAGAAGACCGATGATGAATTTGAATCCAGCAGAAAGCTTTCCGGCAATTGTCATGCTCACGGCAACCTCACCTGAAAAGTACGTAACGGGATGGAGACAGCGCGTGCGCCCGAACGTCCCGACGGGGATTCCGGCAGACGCTCCATCGCCATGCGTAAAAACGAGTCTCAGGGAAAATGCTACGGGAGGAATAAAAACGGGGCGTTACAGGAAGGATAAAATTCAGCGCACTGCCGCAATGTCCTTTGTGTGCCCCCTTGAAAGAATTTCAACTTCTTGGTTCATTGCTATTCGGTGCGCCGCCTGTCGGAGGTTCTTCGCGGTAACCGCTGCCGTTTGCCGGTTTGATATCCGCGCCAGTCGACTCTTGCCGGGTTGCCTCCAGAATCGGTTCCGGATCCAGTGCATGTTCGTGTTTATAGTTCTCCAATGACATCCGTCCATTCCACCAGGACCAGTTCATAGGGTACACATCCGGGTCGAAGATCACCTGATAGAAATGCCATATGAGAATGGCCAGCGTGGCCAGGATGGCCTCATACAGGTGAATGGTCAGCGCAACCTCGATCCACCAGCCCGGCAGGAGTCTGGTGACCAGAATCTGGAACCAGGCCATGAGACCGGTACAGGCCATGATGATCGTGCCCCAGACGAGTGCCCAGTACTCAAACTTTTCGCCATAATTGAAGCGGCCAAATTCCGGCTTCTGACGGCTCAACCCGAGGTGATAGCGCAGAGTTGCCCAGATATCCCGGGCATCCTTTTGCTTAAGCACCAGAGCATTTACCAACTGCCGTCCATTCCGGTTGAGAAGGACATAGAACACGTGATAAACGCCCGTCGCGATGAGCACCACAGCTGCAATTCGATGAACGGTTCGCCTGATGGGATCGGTGATTCCGACCCAGTCTGCAATCGTGGAGAACGGATAAATGAGAGCGAACCCGGTAAAAACCAGCGCTGTAAAGCAAATCAACAGTATCCAGTGCTGAACTCGCTGGTTCAGCGTCATACGGAGCACTGTAGCGTGCTCGAGATTGCGCCGTGCAACTGCCTTGCTTCTCCATAACACCAGGTTGTGCAGAATCATCGCGCCGATAACGAAAAGGATGGTTCCGAGATAGAACCTCTTGACCCACTCAACCACGACGCTGCCGATCGCGGCCGACGGTGAGGTTCCCGCATGAATCGGAAAGCGAGTGAACTTGGCCGTGGCTCCCGGATGACACTGGCCGCATGTGACGGCAAGATTCGCTTGGTTGATCGTGGAACGCGGATCGGAAGACCGCAAAATCAAATGTGATCCGTGGCAGCTTGCACAGTTTGCGACCACGGTCGAACCGAGCCTGGAGGCCAATCCGTGATAGGTCGCCTGGTAACTGCTAACTCGGTCGTCAGGAACCCCGAACTCTCTGTTCAGCCGTACGCCCTGGTGACAACGTGCGCAAGTGATCTCGGCCAAAGCCTCCGCGGATACGGACGATCTGGGATTGTCAGGCGCCTGGATTGTGTGAATACCGTGACAGTCGGTGCAGACGGGGGCAAGCCAGTTCCCGCGACTGATCGCCTGGCCGTGGACGCTCTGGACATATTGGTGGTCTTGCGGTTCATGGCATTTGCCGCAGGTGTCCGGCACATTGAACTTGAAAATGGATGCTTTCGGATCGCCAGCCATGAGGATGTCGTGCGCTCCATGGCAATCGGTACACACCGCAGCGTTTTGCGAACCAGCGGAGACGGCTCTGCCATGAACACTCTGTTCGTAGGAGAAGAACACCTGAGTGCTGAGTCCGCTGGCCTGCATCACAAACTTCTGCCTATGACAATTCCCGCAGGTATTGGGAATATTGCTGTGATAAACGGTCGAAGCTGGGTCACTGGATGGCAGAATTGCATGCGGGCTTCCGTGACAGTTGTTACAGCGGGCCGCGGCGGTGCTTCCAGCGAGCGCGGCCTTACCGTGAATGCTTTGAACGTATGCGGTTTGCTCGGCGGTATGGCAGGAGCCACATAATGGTTTTGCAAGTACGGGCTTGTGTGGAATTGACTGGACGTCAGCGTGACAGTCCGTGCAGGACAGCGCGCTATGCGCGGACTTATGGAAGACTGCGTCGTTGATGTAGACGCTGACTGGCTTGCCATCTTCCGTCTTGATCAAGCCGGGGTCGTTGTGACATGCGAGGCAATCGGAGGTCCCGAGCAGCGATGCCGTCGCACTTGCAGTTCCAGCCCACAAAAGCAACCACCACAGGGCCAATCGTCGGAACCGCATTGCGACCCTTCTAGATTTGACGATTGTGGCGTAGTCCCGCATATAGACACCCAGAGCGTACAGCCAACGGTCTTTCGATAAGACTGAAGCCACTCGCCTGCAACGAAGAAGCTGCGCAGCCGAGTGGTTGGCAATTCCTGGCCAGTGATTCTTTTACAATCGACCGTCGAAAAAGTGGACCACCTTCTCGCCTGCGTCCTCAGTGTAATAGACGGTAACCTTCGCGCCCTTCTCGGCCCCCTTCGCGATATGTTTGCCTCCATCTTGGACAGCGTGGTCAGTCATCCGGAAAGTTGATTCGCTACCATCGCTCGTCTTAACGATAAGTTTCTTTCCGTCTCGATCGATATCCTTGACAGTGCCGTCTGTTGCTTTCAAGCCGTTCTTCCCTACTTTGTCAATCTCCAAAGCCGTGTCTTCAGTTCCACGGGCGGTGTAGTGGGCCACCACCTCGGTCCCTGCTTTCAATCCATGCCAAGTATCTTTGGCTGCTTTCGCTGAGGCGTTCGCGCCATGGACCGCTGTTGTGTCGACAAAATGCAGCGAGTGATCCGCTCCATCGGACGTCTTCACCACGATGGTTTTGCTGGCCGAGTCGACCTTTTTGATTGTGCCATGAACAGCATTGACAACGTCGTCTGTAGACTGTGCCGCCGAAACAAGCAGCAGCGCAAAGATTACGCTTCCAATCGTTTTCATCTTTTTCAAGCTCCTGTCATGATGACTGAATTCTCGATCTACGTCTGACTCTAGCGTGCACCGCAGGACTTGGGTTTTACAGTTACTGGCGGACCGCTGCAACCGTTGCTTTAGAAGCGATTAAAACTAACAGCGTTATTTACTTCCCCTGAATTACAGGTGCTTCACCCTAATCCTTTGCGATGCGTTGTGCAACTGTGCTTGAGCGTTTACTTATTTTCAAATAAGGTACCCGGTCGGCGTCAGAGGCTTGGCTCGCAAGCCGATGTAGCCCTTGCATAGCGGGTTGGCCGCGGGCAGTTGTTCGGTCACGGAATAGGACTCACCTCAATAGACGTGGCTTTCCATATGTCCTCGCAGTATTCGCGAATTGCGCGGTCGGAGGAAAACTTTCCGCTGCGGGAAACATTTAGCAACGACATGCGAGTCCATCTATGCCGGTCCAAAAAGACCTGGCCTATGTGATCCTGACAGTCGATGTAAGAGCGATAGTCCGCGAGTAACATATACTCATCGCGCTGCAGCAGCGAATCAAAAATAGGGCGAAATAGCGATCTATCGCCGAGCGAGAGTTCTCCTGAAATCAGAAGATCGAGAACTTCGCGTAGTTCGGAATCGTTCTCATAGTATTGGTATGGGTTATATCCGCTGGCTTTGAACTGTTGCACTTGTTCAGCGGTAAGCCCAAAGAGAAAGAAGTTCTCTGCTCCTACTTCATCGCGAATCTCGAGGTTGGCGCCATCCGGGGTGGCGATGGTCAGGGCTCCATTCATCGCGAACTTCATGCAACCCGTCCCCGACGCTTCTTTTCCTGCGGTTGAAATCTGCTCGGAGAGATCCGCAGCGGGATAAATCCGCTGCCCCAGAGAAACGTTGTAGTCAGGCAGAAACACAACCTTCAGCCGTCCACCAATGAGTGGATCGTTGTTCACCGCCTGTGCGACGGAATGGATCAGTTTTATGATCAGCTTGGCCATTCTGTAACTAGGCGCGGCCTTACCTCCGAATATAAAAGTGCGGGGCGAAATGGAAATATTGGGGTTCCGCTTGATGCGATTGAAGAGCGTCAGAATGTGCAGCACCTTGAGATGTTGACGCTTGTACTCGTGAATTCGTTTTACCTGGACGTCGTACAAAGATGTCGGATCGACCACGATGCCGGTTTTCGCCGAAATGTACGCGGCCAGATCCCGCTTAACGTCTTCCTGTGTGTCTTTCCATCGGCCGAGAAACTGCATATCGCCGGCGCAGGCTTCCAGTTTCCGCAGCTCTTCCAGATCGGCTGGCCACTTCGATCCTATGCACTCCGTGATCAGACTCGATAGCCGTGGATTGCTGAGCAACAGCCATCGCCGGGGAGTGACGCCATTGGTTTTGTTGCTGAAGCGCTCTGGCCACATTTGGTAGAAATCGCGGAAGAGTTCCGTTTCAAGCAGGTGCGTGTGCAATGCGGAGACCCCATTAATGGCGTGGCTGCCTACGACCGCAAGATGGGCCATGCGCACATAATGCTCTCCCGTCTCGTCGATTAATGAAACTCTGGCAACTCGCGCGTCGTCTCCCGGATGGGTGGCACGAACCTCCGCCAGAAAGCGCTGGTTGATTTCGTAAATGATCTCCAGATGCCGGGGAAGCAGATTGCTGAACAGCGCCAGCGGCCAGCACTCCAGCGCTTCGCTCATAAGAGTGTGGTTGGTGAATCCGAAGCTCTTCCGCACGATTTCCCACGCTGGCTCCCAATCCATTTCATGCACGTCGACAAATAGGCGCATCAGTTCAGCGACTCCGATCGAAGGATGCGTGTCGTTCATCTGGATGGCCCATTGCGTATCAAAGTCTTCCAGACTGTGTCCGCGGAGTTTGTGAATCCGAATCATGTCCTGCAGCGAACAGGAAACGAAGAAGTACTGCTGTTCCAAGCGGAGCTGCTTACCCGTGGTCTTCTCGTCGTTGGGATACAAAACATCGGAGATGGTTTCCGATTCGATCTTCTGGTCGACAGCCCCGAGATAGTCTCCTTGGTTAAAACGTTCAAAATTGAAGGACTCTGCCGCCTGCGCCTTCCACAACCGGAGGCGGTTTGCCATGTTTGTGCGATATCCGAGAATAGGAGTGTCGTACGGTATTCCGTTGACCACATAGCGCGGCACCCAACGGACGTGGTAGCGGCCCTGTTGATCGTGATACGCCTCGGTGTGTCCGCCGAACTTCACTTCCATCTCGCAGTCAGCGGAAGGTATCTCCCAAGGATTTCCCAACTGAAGCCATTTATCCGTGCGTTCGGCTTGCCAGCCATCCTCGATGACCTGTTCGAACATTCCGAATTCGTAACGAATGCCATAGCCGATCGCGGGAACATTCAAAGTGGCAAGAGATTCCATAAAGCACGCTGCCAAACGCCCCAGTCCGCCATTTCCTAAGCCGGGCTCGGGCTCCTCCTCGATTAATCTCTGCAAATCGAATCCAAGCTCGGAAATGGCTTGGCGAGCCTGATCGCAAATGCCGAGCATGCTCAGATTATTGACGAGGTGCTTTCCTAACAGATACTCCGCAGACAGGTAACAAACGACGCGAATATCCATCTGTCTGTAATTCTGTACGGTGTTGATCCAACGCTCCATCAAGCGATCACGCACTGCATGAGAGAGCGCCATATAGAGATCATGCTGATTTGCAACCGCTGGATATTTTCCCATCGTGTAGTAGAGATGCTCGATAAATGAGCGCTTCAAGGCATCGACGCTTAAATTTTTGCGATCACTGTCCGGCACAGTCACTTGTTTCAGTGGGATGGTCTTATTGCCTTTGATCGAATTTGAGTCCTTGCCTTTTGCCACGGTGATTCTCCTTCCTTTTGCGCACCACAGAATCAGCGAATCAGCTGCCATTCTTCCGCAATACATTGCTATTGCAGATGCACTCAACAGCACATTGTGTGCGACATCAATGCCATCTGCAAGGACTGAATATGTCCAACTGTATCCCTGCGTCCACTTATCTGGAGGGTGTGCATGGTGGTATCGGTATCCAGGCGGCCGGCCGTACGTTTGCCGTTTCCCACACGCTCTCCCGCAAGAGGCACTGCACCCGCAACGCCTGCTGCGCCACGCTCAGATGGAGCGACGCGGAAAACCGCCAGAACACGCTCCAGCACGACGGCCTGAGCCGGCTGACGAGCGTCGCCTCTGTTTGCGCTTCCAAAATCTGGCGACACTCCAGGCGGGTGCAATCGCCGACTGCGGGGAGTTGGGAACCCGCCCTCTAGTAGTTCGAGATTTCGATCAGGTTCTTGTCTGGGTCGCGAATGTAGATGGAGCGCATTTTTCCCATTGCCCCATTGCGTTCGACAGGACCTTCTTCGATGCGAACTTTCTGTTCGTTCAGGTAGCGAATCACTTCGTCGAGAGGGGTTGAGGTGATGAAGCAGAAGTCGCCGGCACCGGGGGTAGGATGGGCGGCTTTGGGGTTCGCCTCATGTCCGCGCTGCTGAAGTTTGATCATCTGCTCGCCGAAGGCAAGAGCCTTTCGGCCATCCACGGTTAATAACTCCATGCCGAGAACTTCCGTGTAGAAGTCAACAGTGATGTCGATGTTCGCGGTGGTGAGGACGAGGTGGTCGAGCGAATCCATGGTTATGGCCATATCAGACGGATGATACTCGCCCATGGACGGCCTCTCACAATATTTTGTTGCGGCAGCGCGCGGGGAGCGAAGCGGCTGGGCGTCCACTCCACTGGCTGCATGTGATAAGCAACGTGGATGGATCGATAGGTAGGAATCCTGATTTTCCGGGCGCACTCCATATTTGGCCTGGCTTTTTCAGGGGTTCGTGCTGGTCCGCGTCCGCGCAACGAGTGGCTGAACCTGCTCGCAGAGGTTGAGGCGTTTCAAAAGGCGAGCCTCTCCGGCAAAAACTACGCGGCGTTCTCGGTCAATTCCAATAACTGCGCGGACAAGTCTGGCGGCACGCTGGCCTAGCTCCCATGTTCTGTTCAGCCTTGGACGGCGGCTTCCGGCTCCTTGGCGCGGCGGAGCTTGTCGGCCGTCACGGGGTTGCTCATGAGCAAGGCTATGGTGAGCTTGCCGCCACCGCAGGGGACCGGCGTGCCGGCTCAGGCCAAGCGGGTG
>VFSW01010912.1_pt1 | contig 12826 bp, 8 predicted proteins | sample 5358111 | NCBI WGS metagenome assembly VFSW01 (sample SAMN11554181, study PRJNA540505) | mine drainage metagenome | isolation source: sediment from site ElyBrook_90M | place: USA: Ely Copper Mine, Vershire, VT | collected 2017 | reverse complement strand
TGCGCAACTCATTGTCAGAAAAGGGATCTACATGCGATCAGGGTTGGAACTTCGGTTTAACCCGGCGCGCTGGCGGCCGTTGATCATGAGCTTCTGCCGGTTCTTCGGGCTCGGCGGGGAGGTACATGCCTCCCGCCTGGCGGAATCGAATTTCATGAAGGCGATGCACCGGCCAATCATCGCGGCGCCGCAAGCCGATCCTACGGGACCACGTAGGTGAGGCCGGTGGTGAACTGCAGCGAGTTTTTCTTGAAGCCTGGGGGCGGGTTGTTCAGGTAGCTATCGATGAAACCGACCGTGAAGTTCAGCTTCTTATACACCGGTGCGGTGAGGGTGGTGCTGAAGGCGCCCGAGTAGGCGTTCAGGTTATTCCAGGCCGGCGTCAGGGTCAGGCCTTCGATCAACACCATGCCATGAGGCAGTTTCCGCGTGTAGCTTTCGTTGAAGACCGAGCCGATCAGACTCTGGTTGGTGGAAGAGCCGGCGAACTGTTGGTTGATGTAGCTCATGCCGCCCCTGAGGTCGAGTTCGGCGTTGCTGGTGTGGAACACCGTCCAGCCCATGCCGCCGGTGTAGGTCTGCTGGAGGTCGAGGCCCTGGGCGAAGTTATGGTCGAAGGCGCCCTGGCCGAAGGCGTAGAGTGTGGGCGAGAAATACTCATCGCGTTCGGCGTCGGCATGGTAGATATCGGTTTTGAGCGTGGGCGTGTTGGGCTGGCTGATCTCGCCGTAGGAGGTGCTGAAGTCGATGAGCGTGCGGTTCTGCGGTTCGAGCCAGGACTCGCTGGGGACGGCGCGCACCAGGCTGACGGCGCCGTTGAATGCGCGGCTGTTTTGGGTGGCCTGAACGAGGGTTGCGCCGGCCGTGATGGCGCCGGTCCAATCCTGCAGGATGCCCGGGTTGGCGATGATCGCCTTCTGGAACGTCGCATCATCCATCACTTCTCCGGTGTCGGCGAGAGGGACGCTTTGGGCCGGATGCTCGGCTCCTGGCGTCACCTGCAAATTTGGCCCAGCGAGCGCGACGGTTCCCTCGGCGACCTTCGAGGTATCGACCGGCTTACGCATGCGGATGGACTTCGGAATCACGGCGAACTTGCGAGCGGACTGAAGTTCCTGCACGTCAGCCCATTTCACGGTCACCTGGCCGGCCAGATTGCTCTTAAACGTCACGCTGGCGCCGTCGGCCTGGACGACTTGGCCGATCAGTTTTTCTCCATCCTTCAACAGCAGGACGTCAGGTTGGGGCTTGGCTTGGGCGCGGAGATTAGAGATGCCCGGACAGAAGACGAGGGAAAGGATCATCCCCGCCGCCGGAACGGTGCGTAATGAGGTCCAGCAGGTGTCGTAGATCATGGCACTTAAGAATCAGGATAACCGGACCGGGGGAAGGCATAGTCCGGGCGCTTCGAGGAAAGCGCCCGGATTTCAAGCGAGACGAATGGGGACTAACTGCAGCCGCTGGTGCCGCCGCAGTTCTCACACTTGTAGCAGGAGCCGTTGCGGGTCATGATGCCGCCGCATTCGGCGCAGATAGGGGCGTCGGAGCCGCCGAGCGTTTCAAACGGCAGGGTCTGTTGCGGTTCGGGTTCGGTGGGGCGCAGGACCGTCGCCGCTCCGGCTTCCGTGATGGCGTACTCGGGACCAAGGAACTTCGAGCCGAGCCAGCGGAAGATGTAGTCCATGATCGACTTGGCGTACGGGATCTGCTGGTTGCCGGTCCAGCCGCTCGGTTCGAACCGCACGTGGCTGAACTTGTCGACGAAGAACTTCAGGGGCACGCCGTACTGCAGCGCGTAGCTGATCGAGGTGGCGAAGCTGTCCATCAGACCGGAGATGGTGGAGCCTTCCTTGGCCATCGAGATGAAGACTTCGCCGGGTGTGCCGTCCTCATAAAGGCCCACCGTGATGTAGCCTTCGTGGCCGCCGATGGAGAACTTGTGTGTGATCGACTGGCGCTCGTCGGGCAGCTTGCGCCGCACGGGGCGGTAGACGACCTTTTCGGTGACGGCGGCGGCCGGCGCGGCGACGGTGGCTTTCTTTTCGCCCTTGCCGGTGCCGGAGCTGAGTGGCTGGACGCGCTTGGAGCCGTCGCGGTAAATGGCGACGGCCTTCAAGCCCAGTTTCCAGGCTTCGAGATAGGCGCTGGCGATGTCGTCCGGCGTCGATTCCTCCGGCATGTTGATGGTCTTCGAGATCGCCCCGGAGATGAACGGCTGCACGGCGGCCATCATGCGCAGGTGGCCCATATGGTGGATGAAGCGCTTGCCGTTCTGCGGGCGGAAGCTGCAGTCGAAGACGGCGAGGTGTTCTTCCTTGAGGCCCGGGGCGTCTTCGATGGTGCCGGTTGCGTCGATGTGGGTGACGATTTTTTCGACCTGGGTGGGATGATAGTTGAGCTTGATGAGCGACTGCGGGACCGTGGTGTTCACGATTTTGATGACGCCGCCGCCGACCAGCTTCTTGTACTTGACGAGGGCGAGGTCGGGCTCGATGCCGGTGGTGTCGCAGTCCATCATGAAGCCGATGGTGCCGGTGGGCGCGATGACGGTGGTTTGCGCGTTGCGGTAGCCGGCGCGTTCGCCGAGCGCGTAGGCGTCGCGCCAGCAGGCTTCAGCGGCGGAGTAGAGCGGCGCCGGGACGCGGCTGCGGCCGATGGAGGACACGGCGCGGCCGTGCAAGCGGATCACTTCGAGGAACGGCTCTTCGTTTTCGGCGTAGCCGGGGCAGGGGCCGACGGCTTCGGCGATGCGTGCGCTGGTGAGATATGCCTGGCCGCACATGACAGCCGAGAGGGCGCCCGCCCAGTCGCGGCCGGACGGGGAGTCGTAGGGGATGCCCATCGACATCAGCAGCGCGCCGAGGTTGGCGAAGCCCAGGCCCAGCGGCCGGAAGTCGTGCGAGTTGCACGCGATCTTCGCGGTCGGGTAGCTGGCGTTGTCCACCAGAATCTCCTGTGCCACGATCATGGTGTCGCAGGCGTGGCGGAACGCTTCGACGTCGAAATCCCCACCGGGGCCGACGAATTTCATCAGGTTCAGCGACGAGAGGTTGCAGGCCGAATCATCGAGGAACATGTACTCCGAGCACGGGTTGGAGGCGTTGATCCGCGCCGTGTTCTTGGAGGTGTGCCAGGCGTTTACCGTGGTGTCGTATTGCATGCCCGGATCGCCACACTGCCAGGTCGCTTCCGCGATCTCCTTCAGCAACTCGCGCGCCTCGTAGCGCTTCACCGGTTGGCCACTGAGCACCGAACGCGTCCACCAGTCGCGGCCCTCCTCCGCGGCCTGCATGAAGTCGTCGGTGACGCGAACGGAATTGTTGGCGTTCTGGAAGAAGATGGACGAGTAGGCTTCCCCGTCGAGGGAGGCGTCGTAGCCCGCGTCGATCAGCGAGTGCGCCTTCTTCTCCTCTTTTGCCTTGGCCCAGATGAACTTCTCAACATCGGGGTGGGAGATGTTAAGGATCACCATCTTGGCGGCGCGCCGCGTCTTGCCGCCGCTCTTGATGACGCCGGCAAAGGCGTCGAAGCCCTTCATGAAGCTCAGCGGGCCGCTGGCCTTGCCGCCGCCCGAGAGCGTGCCGTCTTCCTCGCGCAGCGGCGACAGGTTGGTCCCCGTGCCCGAGCCCCACTTGAACAGCATACCCTCGGTTTTCGCCAGATCGAGAATCGATTCGAGCGTGTCGCCGACTGAGTTGATGAAGCAGGCCGAGCACTGCGGCTTGCTCATGCCCTTCTCGAGTTTGCGAATCTCGCCGCTCGCCTCGTCGTAGTAGAACCCGTAGCCACGGCCTTCCTTCACGCCGACGTTGAACCAAACCGGCGAGTTGAAGCAGGCCTTTTGGGTCAGCATCAGGTGCGCCAGCTCGTGGCGGAAGTTCTCCGCGTCGGCGCCGGTTTCAAAGTAGCGTCCGGCGATGCCCCAGTCCGCGATGGTGTCCACTACGCGGTGCACAAGCTGGGCGACGCTCCACTCGCGGTCCGGCGCGCCGATTTTTCCGTGGAAATACTTGCTGGCTACGATGTTGGTGGCGGTCTGCGACCAGTCGGCCGGGATCTCAACGTCATTCTGTTCGAAAATGACGGCGCCTTTGTCGTTACCGATTGCGGCGGTGCGAAGCTCCCACTTGATTTCGTCGTAGGGAGTCTTGCCCACTTCGAGCTTCTGGGTGAAAAAACGGGGGAACGGGACGCCCTTCCGTTAGGCGACGGGAAGGGAGGTGCGGTTCCGAAGGGATTCCGCGGTTTCGGGGATTTTTGTGGTGAGGTTAACGCTGAGCTGTCCCATGGTTCTTTCCTACGGGCGGCAGAGTTTCAATTTGGCAACTTTGTCGCGCAAGCCAATCATGCCCCAACCTGTAGTGTCTCGTCAATGGAAATCCTCTACTATTTGCGGTAGTTCGCTAGCCGACGGGATTTTTCTTCTTCGACTGATTTTTTTGCACTAGCGGTGCAACGAGATACTCCGCCCGTGCGTGGGGGCTAGCGGTCAGTGGGGTGAGCGCCGATATGGATCGGGATCAATTGCTGGGTGGGCGAGACGGCCACATTGACCGTGACGTCCGGTGCGGGGGTGCTTGGGGAAGGTTCGTAGTCGACCGTGAACGTCGCGATCTCGTTGGCTCCGAGGGCGGTTTTGTCGAGCGCGAGTTTTAGCCCAGGGAAGCCGCGGGATTCGAGGGTCAGTTGCACCGGGCCGGGCATGTTGTTGACGATGTGGATCTGCTCGTGAGCGGCCTGGCCGACGGTGAAAGTGAGTGCGGTCCGGTCAGCCTTAACTTGGCCTAGGATTCCGGCCGCGAGGCTGCCGGGGTTCGAGGGGAGCGGTGGCTTAGAGTCTTCATCCGGGTCGACGTGGAATTTGCCGAAGGGCGTGTCGACGGCGCCCCCCGGTGGAGGAGCGTACCAGTACCAGTTGTCCTTCTCGAACTCCCAGAAACTGCTCAGGGCTAGCATGGCCGGAACGCGGACGCCGTTGAACGACCAGTTAGACTGGCAGCCGGTGACGGCGATGGCCTTGGTGAAGTTGTCGGAGAAGGTGAGTTTCGTGACCTGGCATTTCTTGTATTTCGTCTTCTCCATGGCGAAAAAGGCGTCCTTGCTGTCGTCGGCGACGAGCGAATCGGCGGCGCGGAACTTGCCTTGGACGTGGTCCTGATAGAACTCGTCGACGCGGGCGCGCAGGGCCGCTTCCACTGCCGGTGGTGCTTTTTCGAAGACGTCGCTGGTTCCCTGGCCGAAAGCGAGGGAGGCGAGGAGGAGGAAGGACAAGGCGCGTACGATCATGAAAATACGTGTGGGAGGGCCTGGGGAGGCCGTCATTTCAGGATACCATCGGCCGGGCTCGCCGCCGTCGAGTTCCGCTCGCGAGTTGAAGTTGCGAAGTGGGGGCCGAAATGCTATCCGTTGAAGATCGCGGCTTCGGGAGGACCACATGGCGGAGTTTTCACGGCGCGGGCTTCTGGCGGCTGGTGTCGTCGCGGGTGCGGCAGTTGCGGGTGCGGCGCAGGGGGGCGGCCCGGCGGGCGCAAAGCGGCCCGTCCTGATCTGTGCGGCGAACGGGTTTCACTACCTCGACGCGGCCTACCAGGCGTTGAAGAACGGCGAGGACACCCTCGATTCGGCCTTGCGCGTCGTGCAGGGGCCGGAGAACGACCCCAACGACACCAGCGTCGGCCTGGGCGGGTTGCCGAACGAAGAAGGGGTGGTGGAACTGGACGCCTGCTGCATGCACGGGCCGACGCGGCGGGCCGGCTCGGTGGGCGGCGTTCGCAACATTAAAAATGTCAGCAAAGTGGCCAAGGCGGTGATGGAGCACACTGGCCACGTGATGCTGGTGGGCGAGGGAGCGGAACGCTTCGCGGTGGCGGTTGGCTTCCCGCGTGAGGACCTGCTGACGGATCACTCGCGCAAGATCTGGCTGCTGTGGAAGGAGACGCAATCGGACCGGGACTGGTGGGGGCCGGGCGTGGGAGCGCCGGGCTGGACGCCGCCGGATAAGGCCGGTGCGCGTGGTAATTCCGCCGCGGTTCGCTACCAGCGGCTTGAGGAGATGGCGGCGAGCCTGGGGATTCCGCCGGAGGCGAGGACGGAAGCGATTACGAAGGTGCTCCATCCGCCGACCGGGACGATCCACTGCTCGGCGGCGAACGAGAAAGGCGAAGTGTCGGGCGCGACGACCACCAGCGGGCTCGCCTGGAAGATTCCCGGACGGGTGGGGGATTCGCCGCTGATCGGCGCGGGCTGCTACACGGACCCGGATGTCGGCTCGGCCGGGGCGACGGGCAGCGGCGAGGAAAACATCAAGGTGGCCGGTGCGCACACCATCGTCGAGAACATGCGTCGCGGGATGACGCCGGAGGAAGCGGGAATGGAAGCCCTGCGCCGCATCGCGCGCTTCCACCGGAACAATATGGACGAGCTGCGTTTTATCGGCATGACGTATTACGTGCTGCGCAAGGACGGCTCTTATGCGGGTGTCGCGTTGTGGAGCGGGCCGGCGGATCGGCCGCATCGGTTCGCGGTGCATGCCGGGGAGAAGCGGCGCGAGGCGTGCAAGGCGGTGTATCAGGGTGTGGAGACGAACTGGCCGCCGATTCCGGCCCTGCCGAAGTGAGCCGTGCCCGGGCGAGCCTGGAGGCGCACACGCCCGTCGGGCCATGCGCGCTCCTGGTGTTTTCCGTCGAGGGGGGCACACGCTCAAGAACAACTCAGGGAACGGATTTGATTGAAACAAGATGAGAGTGCGGCGATGGATTGTGGCTTTGTCTCTTGCGCTCGCCTTTGGCGCGCGGCCGGTGAGCGCCTACTCGGTCCTGTCGCATGAAGCGATTATCGACACGTTGTGGGAGGACTCGATCAAGCCTCTGCTGCTCAAGCGCTTTCCGCAGGCGACGCCGGCGGACCTGCTGCGGGCGCATGGCTACGTGTATGGCGGGTCGATCATCCAGGACGTGGGCTACTACCCGTTCGGGAGCAAATTTTTCAGCAATCTTGCGCACTATACAAGGACGGGCGATTTTGTTTTGGCTATGCTGCGCGATTCGCAGACGCTGGAAGAGTACGGCTTCGCGCTCGGCGCGCTGGCGCATTACTCCGCCGACGTCTGGGGCCATCCGGTGGCGATCAACCGCGCGGTGCCGATGCTCTATCCGAAGCTGGGCCGCAAGTTCGGCAAGGAGGTGACCTACGACCAGGCGCCGCTGGCGCACGTGCGCACCGAGTTCGCCTTCGACGTGATTCAGGTGGCGCACAACTACTATGCACCGGAGGCCTACCACCAGTTCATCGGTTTCGAAGTGGCCGAGGATCTGATGAAACGCGCGTTTCGCGACACTTACTGTGTGGATCTTTCCGAGGCGTTTCCGGATCTGGGGATTGCGATCCGGACCTACCGCTGGAGTGTGCGCACATTGATACCGGAGATGACGCGCGTGGCCTGGGTGGAGAACCAGAGAGACATTACGCACACCCGGCCGGGCATGACGAAGAGAAGATTCCTCTACAACCTGTCCAAGGCGAGTTTTGAGCACGAATGGGGCAAAGACTTTCATCGGCCCGGGTTTCGGGCGCGTTTTATCGCGTTTTTGATCCGCCTTTTGCCCAAGATTGGGGCCATTGAGAAGCTCCAGATCCCGGTTCCGACGCCGTCGGCCGAACGCCTGTTCATGGCCAGTTTCAACGACACGATCACGCACACGCGTGCCGATCTGCGGGCTCTGCGAGCTGGGCGCCTGCAACTGACGGATGAGAACTTCGATCTTGGCGTTCCTTCCCACGCCGGCATTTACCCGCTGAGCGACGCGACCTACGCGCAACTGTTGGATCTGCTGGCGAAGAATAACTTCGCGGGGCTGACGGCATCGATGCGCGACAACATCCTGGCCTATTACAAGAACCCGCTGGGGCCGCTGGCCACGCGGCGCAAACCACAGGAGTGGCAGCGGGTTCAGACGGAACTCGACGAGCTACGAAAGCTCAACCTGGTGGCCCAAAAGTGAGACTCTGTGCCATCGCGTTGCTGATCGCGTTCTGCGCGCCGCCGGCCCTGCGGGCGCAGAACGGGCGGGAGGCGGCCCTCGATGCCTATATTGGCCGCGCGGTGCGCGACTGGGGTGAGCCGGGCTTGAGCATCGCGGTGGTGAAGGATGGCCGCGTGGTCTTCGAGAAAGGCTACGGCTCGCGCGGCGGGCCGGCCGATGGCGCGGTGGATGCGAACACGTTGTTTCAAGTCGGGTCCGTGACGAAAGCGTTCACCTCGGCCGCGATGGCGATGCTGGTAGACGAGCGGAAGCTCGATTGGGACACGCGGGTGATCGACGTGCTGCCCGGCTTCCGCATGTACGATCCCTGGGTGACGCGCGAGATTCGCATTCGCGATACACTCTGCCATCGCAGCGGGCTTCCGGCTTTTGCCGGTGACATGATGGCCTTCGGCTCTACGCTCAACCGCGAGGAACTCGTGCGGCGCATTCGCTTCCTCAAGCCCGCTTCGAGCTTCCGCACGCGGTACGCGTATTCGAACCTGATGTTCGTTACGGCGGGGGCGGTGGTGGCCGCGGCGTCGGGGGAAACCTGGGACCGGTTTGTCTCCACGCGTATTTTTGGGCCGCTGGGCATGACTTCCTCGACCACGAGTGCGGCAGCCTTGGCGGCGAGTAAGAATGCGGCGCGGCCGTGGGCGCGCGCAAATGGGGCGAACCAGCTTGTCGAGCGGCGCAATGCGGATAACATCGCGCCTGCAGGAGGCATCAGCAGTTCGGCGCACGATCTGGCGCAGTGGATGTTATTGCAGCTTGGCGGGGGAGAGTCCGGCGGCCGGCGGCTGTTCAGCGAAGCGGCGGCGCGGCAGATGTGGACGGTGCAGACGCCGATTGCGACGCGGCCGGAGCCCGACGGTTGGGAGCCGATGTTTCGCGGGTACGGGCTTGGCTGGAGCCTGAGCGAATATCGCGGGCGGAAGATTGTCTCTCACGGTGGAGCATTGATCGGCATGACCTCGCTGGTGATGATGGTGCCTTCCGAGCGACTGGGCGTGGCAGTGCTGACCAACGGCGAACTGCTGATCGAGCAGCCGCTGGCGCGGCGCGTGATCGATGCTTACGTGGGGGCACCCGAGCGCGACTGGAGCGGCGAAGCGCTGCGGCGGTTCCGCGACGAAGAGAAGCAGGAAGCGGTGAAGCCGTCCTCGGCGCCCGCGCCTGCGACGGTGGTTCCGGCCGAGGCGTGCGCCGGAGTATACGACAGCGACGCGCTGGGCGAGATGGACGTGAAGGTGGTGAACGGGCGGCTCGAAGTCAGTCTGCCGGTGCTGCCGCGGGCAACGGGCGAGGCGGAGCCGTGGCGTCTGGACACGTGGCGGGTGACGTGGCGGGACGTGACGCTGCCCAAAACATTTTTATCCTTTGATGTTTCGCCCGCGGGACGCGTGGAAGGCGTTCGCATGCGCCCCGGCGGGGACGGCGACGAGAGCTTCGACGTTGCCGATTACCCGTTCACGCGCCGGAAACCGTAATCGTTATCCTGCGGCGGGAGCGGCTTCGATGCGCCGCTTGAAATATTCCACCGTGCGGCGCAGCCCTTCTTCGAGCGAAACGCGAGGCTCCCAGTCGAGCAACTGGCGCGCCTTGGCGATGTCGGGCTGGCGCTGGCGCGGATCGTCCTGCGGCAGGGGATGATGGACGAGCGGCACGGTGGCGCCGGTGAGCGCGCGGATGTGTTCGGCGAATTCGAGGATGGTCATCTCACGGGGGTTGCCGAGGTTGACCGGATAGCGTTCCTCGGACTGCATGAGCCGGATCAGGCCGTCGACCAGATCGCTGACGTAACAGAAGCTGCGCGTCTGACGGCCGTTGCCGAAGACGGTGAGTGGCTCGCCGCGCAGGGCCTGGTCGAGAAACGCGGGCACGACGCGGCCGTCGTTCAACTGCATGCGAGGGCCGTAGGTGTTGAAGATGCGCGCGATGTGCGTGCGCACGCCGTGAACGCGATGGTAGGCCATGGTCATCGCTTCGGCGTAGCGTTTGCTTTCGTCGTAGCAGGAGCGCGGACCGACCGGGTTCACGTTGCCCCAGTAGGTCTCCACTTGCGGATGCACCTGCGGGTCGCCATAGCACTCCGACGTCGAGGTGAGCAGGAAATCGCAGTTGCTGCCGAGCGCGGCATCGAGCATGATGCGCGTGGCGGTCGAGCCGGTTTCTAGCGTCTCGATCGGGTGGTCGAGATAATCCTTCGGGCTGGCGAGCGAAGCAAGGTGCCAGACGCCGTCCCACTGGCCGTCGACATCGAGAGGCTGGGTGACGTCGGCGATGCGCAGCTCAAAGCGCGGATGGGCTTCGAGATGTTCGACGTTCCGGTGCGAGCCGGTAATGAGGTTGTCGAGGCCGACGACCTCGTGGCCCTGATCGACGAGAGCGTCGCAAAGATGGGACCCGATGAAACCGGCGGCGCCGGAAATCAAATAACGCAAGCTAGGACTCCTGGGATCTGTAGCTTGAGGTGGGAAGTCAGAGAGAGCCAAAACAGACCTCCATGCTACAGTCGAATCTTAATTTCCCGCTTTCTCTATGGTACATCTGTCCGGCATCGAGACCTTCCTATTCGTGGCTCTGATCGTGGCATCCGGGTACGGCTTCTGGATGCGGTTCGGCCGTGTTTGGAGAAACATTTTCGCCTCGAAGCCGGATGCGGATTTCGCGCTTGGGGATGTGGCGCGGCGCGTGCGCGTCTTTGTCTGGGAGGTGCTCTGCCAGGGGAAGGTGATCCGTGAGCGGCCGCTACCAGGGTTGGCGCACGCGTTCGTATTTTGGGGATTCTGCGCGTTTGCGATGGTGACGATCAATCATTTCGCGCAAGGGTTTGACCTGATGGTGCTGCCGCGCAAAAGCTGGTTCGGCCATGTGTATTTCGCTCTGGCGGCGGCGTTTGCGGCCGCGGTGGCCGTGGCGATCACGGGCCTGGCGGCGCGGCGGTTTCTGGTGCGGCCCCGGTGGCTCGGCAAGGTGTCGCCGGAGAGCGGAATTATCGCGCTGCTGATTTTTTTGTTGATGGTGACTTACCTGGCAACGTTCCTGCCGGGGATGGAAGAGAACCGCTGGCTGTGGTGGTCGCACACGCTGACGCTGCTCGCGTTCCTTCCGCTGATCCCGCACACCAAACATCTGCATCTGGTGCTCAGCCCGGCGACGGTGTTTTTGAAGCGCGACGGGTTCAGCAAGATTCCGCCGCTGGCGGGCGATGAAGACTTCGGGCTCGATACCGGTAAGGACGTCACGCGGCTGGTGACTCTGCAGGCGTATTCATGCGTTGAGTGCGGGCGCTGCAGCGAGCACTGTCCGGCGTACAACACGGGCAAGACGCTGAACCCGAAGGAAATCGCGCTCGGGTTCCGTGGCTATTTGAACGAATTCAAGCCCGGCAACGCGGCGCCGCTGCTGGGCAAACATCTTTCGCAGGAAGCGGCTTTTCAGTGCACCACCTGCGGCGCCTGCGAGTTCCAGTGTCCGGTGGGTATTCAGCACCTGCCGATGATTGTGGGCCTGCGGCGCGGCGCGGTGAACACGGGGAAGTGGGAAGACGACTACGGGACGAAGCTGTTCCTGAACCTGGAGCGCAACGGCAACGCGCTCGGCATGGCGGCGAGCGAGCGGGACAAGTTCATTCAGAAGCAGCAGTTCCCGATCTTCGACGGGACGCAGGAATATTGTTTCTGGCTGGGCTGCATGGGCGCCTACGACCCGCAGGGCCGCGAGATCGTGACCGCGTTCACCGAGGTGATGCGGTATCTCGGCACAAACTTCGGCGTGCTTCGCAAAGAGCGATGCACGGGCGACCCGGCGCGGCGGTTGGGCAACGACCTGGCTTTCGGGCAGCTTGCGGAAACGAACCTCGAGATGTTGGCGCAGAGCAAGGTGAAGCAGATTGTTTCCATCTGCCCGCATTGCGTGCGAACGATTTCCACTGATTGGAAAGAATACGGCGAGGCGCCGCAGATCGAGCATCACACCGAATTTCTGGCGCGCTACCGGGACCGTCTGCCGAAGCAGACGATGCCGGGCGAGACGGTGACTTACCATGACCCGTGTTATTTGGGGCGCTACCGCGGGGTTTACGATGAGCCGCGCGAGACGATCCGGCAGTTTGCGGAGCTGGTTGAGCCGCCGCGGGCGAGGGAACGGTCGTTCTGCTGCGGCGCGGGCGGGGGATTGGCGTTTCTGGGGGAAGAGACGGGCGAGCGCGTGAGTGTGACGCGGGCCAAGGAACTGGCCGCAACGGGCGCCACGGTGGTGGGCGCGGCGTGCCCGTTCTGCAATACGATGTTCCGCGATGCGCTGGCGACGATGAACGGGCCTAAGTTGCTCGACATTGCGCAGATCGCCGCGGCGTCATTGCCGCACGTGGAGAAATGATGCGGGGCCTTACCGGGCGCTGGAACCGTTTTCGTACCACTTGAGGTTGGCGGTTGGGGAGCCGATGCAGGCGATGTCGTTGCGGCCGTCCCCATTGAAGTCGGCGATGGCGCAGGCGGCTGCGCCCATGCCGCCATCATCGAGCGTCTCGCGGCGCCAGTGGCTGCCGGTGGCATCGGTGGCGCGGAAAAGATAGACGCTTTCGGCGCCGCCTCGAAATCCGCCGACGACCGTGTCGTTGGGCGAGCCGTCGAGGGAGGCGGCCAGGATCGTGTGGCCGTCGGTGAGCGTGGTGTCGAGCACCTCGCGGCGCCAATGCGTCTGCTCGCGATAGATCACCACCTCGTTGCCGTGCCAGGGTTCGATGGCGCAAAGGAACCGCTTGCCGCCGACGTGTCCGGCGGCGACATCGCTCGAGC
>VFSW01010911.1_pt1 | contig 12826 bp, 11 predicted proteins | sample 5358111 | NCBI WGS metagenome assembly VFSW01 (sample SAMN11554181, study PRJNA540505) | mine drainage metagenome | isolation source: sediment from site ElyBrook_90M | place: USA: Ely Copper Mine, Vershire, VT | collected 2017 | reverse complement strand
ACGTAGGTGACAGCCGCCGCCGCCGCGATCAGCTCGACGCGCGAGAAGGCGCCGAACGACGCTGTCGTCGCCACGCCGAAGTACGATGCCAGACGTCGCTCGGCAGTCGCGCCATCGAACACGTCGCGGGTGAGCGGGGTCACCGCCGGTAGCGTGCGCAGGTAGGGCGAGAATTCGGTGTCCGAATAAAACGCGTCGGAAACGACGATTTCGCCCGGCTCGATGCGGGCGATCTCGGCGGCAAGCGTGGTGCGCTCGCATTCGCCGACGTGGAACTCGCCGGTCGAGATGTCGATCCAGGCGAGCGCGAAACGGTCTTCATCCGAAGAGGCGCGGACTCGCGCCAGCGCCAGCAGAAAATTGTTGCTCTTGGCATCGAGAAGCGAATCTTCCGTCAGCGTGCCGGGCGTGACCAGCCGCACCACGTTGCGGCGGACGACGCTCTTGGCGCCGCGTTTTCGCGCCTCGGCCGGGTCTTCGAGCTGTTCGCACACGGCGACGCGGTGGCCGAGTGCGATGAGGCGATGCAGATATTCGTCGGCGCGCTCGATCGGCACGCCACACATCGGAATGTCGCGGCCGAGGTGTTTGCCGCGCTTGGTCAGTACGATGCCGAGCGCGCGCGAGGCGACTTCGGCGTCGTCGAAAAACAACTCGTAGAAATCGCCCATCCGGTAGAACAACAGGCAATCCGGATTGGCCGCCTTGATCTCGATGTATTGCTCCATCATCGGCGTGACGCGCGCCGGCTCCGGCGCGGGTCCGGCTTCGTCAGGGCCAATGGGATGCGCGGCGTCCATAGCCGCGAACGCTAGCAGAGGCGGGGTAGGCACAAAAGCTCAGCGTGCAGCAGCGATCGCCACCGGTGTTACAAGGGCAACAGCCGCACCATGGCGGCGCGTCTGTTGGATTGCGGAGGGTCTGCTTGGGACCGATTACCAGTCCCAGCCGTTATACCGCCAGCTGCAGCCATCGTAGCAATAACCCGGCCCATAGGCGCGGTAACCGGGCGCATAGTCTTCGTCCCCAGCCAACAATACCGCAACAGTGCGGCGAGACAGTCATGCTCGATGCAGGTCGGCACTATTGGGAAATGCGCGGAAATGTCCCGGACCGCAGCGTTACATGTCTGTTTTCTTCTCCTCGATGCCCGTATCCGCAACGATCAGGCGGCGGCGCACCGGAAACAGACTGATGCCGAAACGGTGTGAGATAACACCCCAGACGCCAGCAGGAGCAAACAACATCAAGAGAATGGCGAGCGCGCCGAGGATGATCAGATACCACGAGCCGAGCGATGCCAGGTAATATTGCAGCAGATAGAAAATTACGACGCCGATGATCGGCCCTTCCATCGTTCCGATGCCGCCAATGACGACGATGAAGATGACGTAGGCGGTCCAATCGACCAGCGAGAAGGCGGCGTCGGGCGAAATTCTGGCCTTCTGCAAAAAGATCAGCGCGCCCGCCATGCCAGTGGCAACGGCGGTTACGACGTAGATGAAAAGTTTGGTGCGGAACACGTCGACGCCGACGCTCTCGGCGGCGGGCTCGGCGTCGCCGACCGCCGAAAGCGCGAGCCCGTAACGCGACCGAAGCAGCCGGTAGATCAACGCGAAGGTGCCGACCGCGAGTACCAGGGCGAGCCAGTACGACAGGATATCACGCGCCGCGGGACCGCGGACCTGGAACAGGTTGCGGACAAAATCAATGCCGATGATGGAGCCGGCAACGTCCGGCGGCAGCGACGTTCCGGTGCCGCCGCCGAGTTGTTTAACCTGGGCGAGAATGAGCCGACACACCTCGGCGACAACCCAGGTGCCGATGGCGAAGTAGGCGCCGCGTAGACGGAAGACAATCAGCGCCGCCGGAACGGCAACGAGACCGGCGACGGCACCCGCCAGAACGATCGAGGTCACAAGGTCGAGGCCCGTCACCACGGCAAATGCAAACAGCGCATAAGCGCCGATACCCACAAAGGCCTGCTGGCCGACGGAAATCAGCCCGGCGCTGCCGGCGAGCAAATTCCACAGCTGCGCCAAAGCCAGCATGGTGAATACGTAGAACAGCTCCTGCAACAGCACGCGACTGGCGAAAGCGGGTAGCGCCACGAGCACCAGGATGACAGGAACGGCAACGAGCATAGTGACGGTCGATGCGCGCGTCGCGGTTGTCACCACAAAACGGGCGCCGGGCTGACGCCCTGCGCTGCGTCCGGTCTGCATGATTTCGGTGATACGCATGGCCGCCGGCTTAGTCGACCGCGCGCGGAAACAGGCCGCGCGGCCGGATCGCCAGAACGATCAGGAATACGACGTGTCCGGAGAGAATTTGCCATTCAGGATCGACGTGTGCGCCGATGGTCTGCGCCAGTCCGACGACGATGCCGCCGGCAAGCGTGCCCCACAGGCTGCCCAGCCCGCCGATGATGACCGCTTCGAAGGCGTAGAGCAGCCGAGCCGGGCCGATGCTCGGATCGAAGTTGGCGCGCGCGCCGAGGAAAAATCCTGCAATTGCGCAGACGGCAAGCGCGATACCCATGGTCAGCGCGTAGATCTTTTTATTGTTGATGCCCATGAGCTGCGCGATTTCCACGTCGTCGGAGGTGGCGCGGAACGCACGTCCGACGGCGGTCCGATAAAACACGCTGTTGAGCAGCACGATCACGGCGATCGCCGCCAACAGGCAGATCAGGGGCATGACGCCGATTGCGATCCCGCCGCCGAGCGGCAGCGAAGCGCTTTGCAGCGGACCAACATTGAGAAAGCGGGTGTCCGCCGAGAAAGTTTCGAGCAAACCGTTTTGGACGATGATCGACAGCCCGAAGGTGATCAGCAAAGGCGGCAGGATGTTGCGGCCCAACGCCCGGTTGAGCAGCACCGATTGCAGTGCGAAGCCAGCCGCAAACATCAGCGGGACGACGATCGCAAGCGCCAGAACAATCGGCACTCCCAACGCCGAAAGCGCCAGCGTCAGAAACGCCGCAAGCACGATCAGATCGCCGTGCGCCAGGTTGACGAGACGCATGATGCCAAAAATGACCGAGAGACCGGTTGCATAAAGCGAATAGAGTCCGCCCAGCAGCAGCCCTTGCAGTATCGTATCGATCCAGCCGAGCATGCGCTTACAACCCGAAATACGCGGCGTGGATGGCGTCGCGGCTGAGGTCTTGCGGCCGGCCGCTAAGGCTCACGCGCCCCTCCATGAAACAATAGGCGCGGTCCGACACCGACATGGCGTGGGCAAGGTCCTGCTCGACCAATACCACGCTGGTGCCGCGCGTCTTGATCTCGGCAAGAGCGGCATAAATGTCGCGGATCACGATCGGCGCAAGACCAAGACTTAGTTCGTCACATAACAAGATGCGCGGGTTCGACATCAGGCTTCGGCCGATGGCGACCATTTGCTGCTGTCCGCCGGACAAGGCCGTTGACGGCGTGTTGCGCCGCCCGCGCAGCATCGGGAACAGCTGATAGATGGCGGCCAGAGTCCACGGGCCTTCGGTGCGCCGGCCGTAAGCGCCGACCAGTAGATTCTCTTCAACCGATAGCGAGGGGAACAGTCGCCGGCCTTCGGGCACCAGCGCCAGGCCGAGCTTGACGATTTCGTAGGCCGGCAAGGCCCCGATATCGCGGCCATCGAGACGGACAGAGGCGGGCCCGCGCGGCAGCAGCCCGGTGATGGCCTTCAAAAAAGTTGACTTCCCCGCGCCGTTGGCACCGATGATGGCGACAGTTTCGCCCTCGTTGAGCGCGAACGTAATGCCAAAGAGCGCCTGAAAGTCGCCGTAGAAAGCCGTGAGTTCGCGGGTTTCCAGGACGGCCAAGTGTTAGCGCCCCATGCCCTCGGTGCCGTGCGTCTTATTGCCTTGCGCCTGAGTGTTCACGCCGCAATACCCATGTAGATCTCCCTGACTTCGTCAGAGGCCATGACCGCACGCGGCTCGCCTTCAACAATCTTCCGTCCGAAGTTCAGCACCACCAATCGGGACACGACCGCGAGCAGCGCATGCACAATGTGCTCGATCCACACAATGGTCATGCCCGATTTTTGGATATGCCGGATCAACTGGACGAGTTCGGCGCATTCGGCCTCGGTCAGGCCGCCGGCGATCTCATCGAGCAGAAGAAGCCGCGGTGCGCTCGCCAGTGCGCGCGCCAATTCGAGCCGCTTGCGTCCCAGCAGATTGAGCGTGCCGGCGCGCCGATTGGCAAGGCCGATGAGGCCGGCGCGCTCAAGGATCTCGCCGCAGGCGTCGACGACCTGGGCTTCGCGTTGCTTGCGGCCGTGAATGGCGGCGACCAGCAGGTTTTCAAACACGGTGAGGTTCTCGAACGGCCGCGGAATCTGGAACGAGCGGCCAATGCCGGCGATGCAACGGGCGCGTGGCGGCGCGTGCGTGATGTCCTGGCCGTCGAACCGGATGCTGCCGGTATCCGGCTTTTGCAGCCCGGTGATCAGATTGAACAACGTGGATTTGCCGGCGCCATTCGGCCCGATGATGCCGACCGCCTCGCCCGCCGCGACTTCAAGCTGGACACCGTCGACGGCCTTGAGCGAGCCGAACGATCGGGTCAGATTGTCCAACTTCAGAATCACGTGATGGCAGCCTGGACGAACGCCGGCCCCCGATGGGGCCGGCGTTTTAAGTTTATCTCACCCGAATTATTTCACGTGATCGGACGCAAGTCGCCCGAAGATTCGGGCGGCGCCTACCCGATCGCCTGCATCTGGCCGCCGACCGGGATTTCCGGTGCGGTTTTGTTGTCGGTAATGACGATGTCGTATTTGTTGCCGTTACGCAACCGCCACTGGCCGCCGACCAGCGGCGTCTTGGCGATGTTCTTGGCCGCGAACGGCGGCAGATTCTTGCCGTTCAAGGCGATGGGTCCAACCACGGTGGCAAGGTTGGTCGAAGCGATCGCCTGCACGACGGCTTTGTTGCTGCCGACATCGCCCGAACGCTTCGCCACATCGACAGCGAGTTCGAACAGCGCATGCACGAAGCCGATCGGCTGCGTCCATTGCTTGCCCGAGGCCTTTTCATAGGCGTCGGCAATCTGCTTGGCCGATTGCCCAGTCAGTGACGACTTGAATGGATGGTTCGGCGACCACCACACCTCGGAGGACAGGTTGTTGCCGTTCTTGCCCAGCGCTTCGACCGCCACCGGGAACAGGATCGCCTTGCCGATGGAGGCGACCTTCGGCTTGAAGCCTTGTTGCGACGCTTGATTCCAGAACGTCGTGAAGTCAGGCGGTATCATCACGCCGGTGATGATGTCGCAATTCGCTTTTTTGAAGGCTGCGATCTGCGCGCTGAAATCGTCCGTGAGGTTCTGATAACGGCCCGGATCGGTGAGTGTGTAGCCGAGCTTGTCGAGCACTGGCGGGAAGCCGACTTGTTTGCTGCCCCATGCGTTGCCGTCGCCGTCGTTGGGAAACAACCCGCCGACGGATTTGTCGGTCTTAACCTGCCCCCACATGTTGGTATAGACGGCGATGACATCCTCGAGACCCCAGAAGAAGTGGTAGGTGTAGTTAAACGGCTTCCAGGCGGGTGGACCGCCAGCGGGGTCGGCCTGCCGCCCGATGAAATACGGCTGCCACGGCGCGACGGTGGAGATGCACGGCACCTCCTCGATCTCGCATTGCGTCGAAACCGGATTGGTGGTTTCCGGCGTCGAGGCAACCAGCATCAGATCGATTTTGTTTGATACGATCAGCTCCTTGGCGACTTCTGCGGCACGGTTGGGATTGGACTGGCTGTCCTTGACCGTGACCTCGACCGGTAGCGTTGCGCTGCCGACTTTGACGCCGCCCTTCACGGTGTCGAGGAAGCTGGAGATCACGAACTTGTCGGCTTCGGCGAACGGGGCGAGCGGCCCGGTCTGCGGGCTGACATAGCCAAGCTTGAGGGTCTGAGCGGCGCGCACCGAGGGCGCGAATACTGAGCCCGCCGCAAGCGCTGCGCCTGTGGCCGCCGACGCCTTCATGAAGCCGCGCCGGTTCACGCAAAGCACGTCTGATTTTCTTGCCATGCCTTCCCTCCCTGCCTGGCGCGCGCAGGCGCCCGCTGTCGGGGCCGTGCCGCTGGCGTTTCACTCCCGCGCGACGCCTTCGACTTGCACCATTCGGTGCCGGTTGGTATGTTCGATTATCGAACGAAGGTTCGCCTATGAGTCATGTTAGCGAGCGCGGCATTTCTGTCAATCGCAAGAGCAGTGCGGCAGGCGAGTTCGATTCGGACGAAAGCGCGAAGGTCCACGACAAAGAATTCATGGCGACGCTCGCCAAAGGCCTCGCCGTACTTGGCACCTTCAGCAGAGAGCGTCCGGCCATGACGTTGTCGCAGGCTGCGCTTGCGGCCGGGCTGTCGCGGGCAACCGCGCGCCGCATTCTGCGCACGTTGACGGAACTCGGATACGTCGAACAAAGCGGCCGGCAGTTCTCGCTGTCGTCCGGCATTCTCAAGCTCGGCTTTGCCTATCTCGCCACCCAGAACTGGATCGAGCAGGCCGCGCCGCTGATGCGGCAATTGAGCGAGCAATTCCACGAATCGTGTTCGGCGGCGATTTTGCAGGGAACCGAAATCGTTTACGTCGCGCGCATTCCGGCAAGCCGCATCATGTCGGTCGCGCTTGCAGTTGGCACACGGCTGCCGGCCTTTCATACCGCACTCGGACGAATTCAACTTGGCTTTCTCGACGATGCGGAGTTGTGGCGGCGGCTGCGGTCTTTACGCCTCGAGGCATATACGCCGTCGACGATCACCGACATCCAGGCGCTGTTTGATCGGGTGCGGGAAGATCATGGCCAAGGATTCTCAATCGTCGACGAAGAACTCGAGCGCGGCTTGCGTGCGATCGCCGTGCCGGTCATGGACCGCAACGGCCAGGCGGTCGCGGCGCTCAACCTCAGCACCCACTCGACGCGCACCACGCGCAACGAACTGCGCGAGCGCTTCCTGCCGAGCTTGCGCGCGACTGCCGGGCAGATATCGTCTTCCGTTGTCTGACACGCGCCCCTGCCTTGCCTGCCTGCGATTGGCAGAGTATCGTTTTGCAGCGGTCGAATACCGCACGATAGTTCGATAACCGAACAGAATATCAGGGGTGAACGCCATGAGTGTAGCCGCGAAGGGCGACAAGGCAGCGGCCACCAAGCCGGCAACCGCGGGAAAAACCGGCATGACGACGCCGCAAACCGGCGCGGAATATCTCGACTCGCTCCGCGACGACCGTACCGTTTACATCTACGGCGAGCGGGTGAAGGACGTCACCACGCATCCGGCCTTCCGCAACACCGCCCGCATGGTGGCTCGACTCTACGACGCCATGCACAGCCCAAAACACGCGGACAAGATCATGGTGCCGACCGACACCGGCAACGGCGGCAAGACGCATGCGTTCTTCAAGGCGCCGAAAACGCTCGAAGATCTGTTGGCGGGACGAAGCGCGATCGCCGAATGGGCCAAGATCACTTACGGCTGGCTTGGCCGCTCACCCGATTACAAAGCCTCGTTCCTGGCGACGCTCGGCGCCAATGCCGAGTTCTACGATCCGTACACCGACAACGCGAGGCGCTGGTACAAATATAGTCAGGAGCGCGTGCCGTTCGTCAATCACGCCATCATCCATCCGCCGGTCGACCGCGATCGGCCGCCGAATGAAGTCGCCGACATTTGCTGTCACGTCGAGAAAGAGACCGACGCCGGTCTCGTCGTGTCCGGCGCCAAGGTCGTCGCCACCGGCTCGGTTCTGACCAACTACACCTTCGTCGCCCACCACGGTCTGATCCCGGTTCAGGACAAAAAATTCGCCGTGGTGTTTATGGTGCCGACCAGCGCGCCGGGCGTAAAGTTTATCTGCCGCACCTCCTACGAGATGACCTCGACTGCGATGGGCAGTCCATTCGATTATCCGTTGTCGAGCCGCATCGATGAGAACGACGCGGTCTTCATTCTCGACAAGGTTTTGGTGCCCTGGGAAAATGTCTTCGTTTACGGCGATATCGAGCGGGCCAATAATTTCTTTCCCCGCACCGGATTCCTGCCGCGCTTTGTCGTTCACGGCTGCACGCGCTTGGCGGTAAAACTCGACTTCATCGCCGGCTTGCTGCTCAAGGCGGTCGAAGCCGCCGGGACCAAGGATTACCGCGGCGTGCAAGCCAATGTCGGCGAGGTGATCGCCTGGCGCAATCTGTTCTGGGCGCTCTCAGACGCGATGGTCCGCGACCCGAAGCCATGGATTGGAGACTATGTGTTACCCAACATGGATCCGGGCAACGCGTACGCGATCATCGCCACGATTGCGTATTCCAAGGTCAAATACATCATCGAGCAGACGGTGGCGTCGGGCCTGATTTATCTCAACTCGCACGCGCGCGATTTCAAAAGCCCCGAAATCCGGCCGTATATTGATCGGTACATGCGCGGCTCCAACGGCTACAAGGCGGAGGAGCGCGTCAAGCTGATGAAGCTCCTGTGGGATTGCATTGCGACCGAGTTTGGCGGCCGCCACGAACTTTACGAGATCAACTACGGCGGCTCGACCGAAGAGATCCGGCGCTATTGTTTGTTCGGCGCGCAGGCCTCCGGCAACGCCGACCGGTTCAAAGGCTTCGCCGAAGATTGCATGGCAGAATACGATCTCGACGGCTGGAAGGTGCCGGACCTCACCGATCCGGGTGAGCTCAGCTACCACGTCATGCGCGGCAGGCACTAAATTAAATTAGCCAAGCTAACGGTGAGCGCGATCCTGCGGGCAGCGGCCGGTCTTGTTCGAGAGCAGTGTTGAAGGCCCCGCGGGTTTGTCCGGGGGCCTCAGAGATCAATGCGGCCGCGAGGTCAGTTCTTGGCGACTCCACTTCATTCCAAAACCCGGCTTGCGAAAATTGTGCAACGCGGCACAAAATGCAACGCGCCACAGCCTGCGAGCAGATTGGAAATATCGATTAAGTCACGTCGTTGCAAAAAGAGCGCATTTATCAATAGGTTATGCAAATCACTTATGCAGCGAGCCGACTAAACTAGAGCATGATGATTTTAGGTTCGTCTATATCCTGAATTAGCGAAGTAGTTGGAGCATTCCTCTGGAGTGAAGGTCTTGAGGATCTTGCTGAGGGCAAGGCCGATCGCCTCGAAGGTTCGGGCGGCGGCGTTTCGGAGCAGATGCTTGAGTTTGGCGAAGACCTGCTCGATGGGGTTCAGGTCAGGGGAGTATTTCGGCAGGAAGAACAGCTTGGCGCCTGCCGCGCGGATCAACTGGCGCGCAGCTTTGCCTTTGTGGCTGGCGAGATTATCCATGATGACGATATCGCCGGGACGCAGGGTGGGAAGCAGAACCTTCTCGACATAGAGGCGAAAACTCTCGCCGTCGATCGGTCCTTCGAGCAGCCATGGCGCCGCGACCCGATCGTGACGTAGCGCCGCCAGGAAAGTCGTAGTCTTCCAGCGGCCGTGTGGAACCTTGCCGATGAGCCTTTGGCCACATGGCGCCCATCCTCGCAATGGGGCCATATCGGTTCTGGCCCAAGTCTCGTCGATGAAGACAAGCCGCTCAGGATCGACGTTTTTTTGATGCTTCAGCCATTGCGCTCGCCGCCGCGCGACGTCGCGACGATCCCGTTCGCCAGCCACCACGCTTTTTTTTGAAGCTGAGCTTCTCGGCGTGGACGAACTCCCACACCGAGCGGTAGTCGACCTTCAGCCCGCGCTCGCCAAGTTCCGCGACGAGCCCCCGCAAGGTGAAGTCGCCATCCTTGGTTCGCTGCAACAGCCAGACACGGTGCTCACCGGAAATCGCCTTCGGCTTGTGACCGCCCATCTGGCCTGGCGCCAGGTCTCCAGTCGTGCGCAGCCGCTTCACCCAGCCGATCGCCGTACTGATGCCGATCCCGAACTGCTTGGCCGCCTGGTTGCACGACAATCCGCCGCTCTCAACCGCGGCAACAACCCGCTTGCGAAACGCCAAAGGGTAAGGTTTGCCCATCCATGCTGGCCTCCATTCCAGCCAGCATGGTGAATCAGAAACCCGCTGATTTGGGAATCCCAAATCGATTCAGGCTAAACTCATCCCGCTTTAGAGTTTCACCACAATGCATTTCGCATGCGCAACATTCTTTCCTGTATGCCGGCAAAGAAAAAGCGTCAGCCAGCTCGCGCTTTTTCTTCCAATATCGAGGAGCAACCCGAAAATTGCGATCAGCGGGTGCCGAACAATGCTGCGGGCGATCAACAGAAAACCAGCCTATCAAACTGCAGCGCGGCCCCATCATAGGCCCCCGCAAAAAGAAAAGGCCCCGTGGATCTCCACGGGGCCTTGCAGAGAGGCTAGTTGCTAGCTTGTCGTTAGTTCTTGGCGACGAGAGGCTTCGGAGCTTCCGGTCCCCAGATCCGGAACCCGATGCGGGTCCAGAAATCAAGACCGTCGATCGCGTTGGAGCGGGCAACACTGTCCGTTATCCAAAGCTGCATATCGACCGGGCCGAAGTCGTAGCCGACCAAGCCACCGAGCGCGACGTTCGACAGGTTGGCACAGAGACCCGAGGGCTTCCCGCTGGCGAGCGTGCAGCCAGGACCGGAATCGGCCGTTGTCTGTGCTTCGAAGTAACCCACCGGGCCTACCGACCACTTGCCGAACTTGTATAGAGCGTGGAAATCGCCATAGAGCGCGTTGCCGCTGGTGATGACAGCTGTTGCGCAGCAATGACCGGCCGATGCGGTGTTGATGTCGTAGAAGAAGTTCGCAGTCAGGTTCCAGCTGGCGTTGAGGTACGAAACCGCGAATGTCGGTTCGAATGTCCAGTAATCCGGGTTTGGCGAGCCCGTATAACGGGTGCCGTCCGGACCCGTGATACCCAAGCCGGCTGCTATGAACCAGCCGCCGCCCAGATTCCAAGACAAGTTAATCGGGTTCCAGTAGGTGTTGGCAGTTGTGTAACCCGCGCCAAGTAATGCTCCAGGAGTGCCACTACCAAAAGGACCGCCCGGACCAGGAGCCGCGAGTACCGTAAACTCATAGAACGCCTGCACTGCAGCCATGCTGTAGGAAGCGCCTAGGAAATTCCAGCCCGGCACCCACAACAACGGTATGGCTTGGGCGATGGCCGGAAGATAAAGTCCATTGGCCTGGTTGCCTCGGCCGTTAGGCCCAACGCCGCCTTGACCAAGATAAGCCGTCTCCAAGCCGCTGTAGAGGCCGGGCGGCGGCAATGCGCCCAACGGCAGACCGATGGTCGCGCCGTTCAAGCGGTTTTGGAACGTTCCGGATTCTTCGGCCAAAGCCGAGCTTGCGGCACCGCCAATAGCCAGCGCAGCAAGACCGCCCAGCACTACATTTCTCAGTCGGGTCATTTGCCCCTCCACCTGTTTTTCCCCAAGACATGCGTGAGAATCGCGCATGCAACTTGTCTCGTCGGCACGACCTGCCGATGGGCCTCAGCGCCCCGACGGGACAGGATGGGCCAGGGTGGGAAATTTCATTTATTTACCAATACGTTGACTTGACTAGCGCGAGCTTGTGTGGGACAGAGCGCGCCGCCGAATGTGTGTAATTGTGTGTGTAACTAAGCGGTGCTTTCGTGCGTCTCAGCCCCGACCAAGTCGCTGTTGCCATCCGCAGCGGCGTCGATCAGAAAATCCCGGACGGCCATAACCTTTATTTGGTCGTGCGCAACGGGTGCGGTTTCTGGGTTCTCCAATACCGAGACGGCGCGACGATCCGCAGCAAAGGTCTAGGTTCAGCAGCCGTCGTGACGCCAGCCCAGGCGCGCCGGGCGCGAGAAAACTTTGTGGTCGGGCGGCGTAACGGCAATACGCCTCTTCTCGGCCGCGCTGTCCCGCGGCTCAATGACACCTCAGCATCTTTTGGCCTAAAATTCGGCGAGGCAGTGGAGGAATTTATTCGCCATAGAGCGCGGGTGAAGAGTTGGAAAGGCGGCGTCGATGGTGCAGAAGCTGCCTCCTACAGGCGTACGTTGATAAACACGACGCTCGCTACGATTCCCGTCGCCTCGGTCGCTACAGCAGACGTATTGGCGGCGCTTAAATCAATGCCAGCGGTGACAGCGGAGAAAACTCGTACCAGGATCGCTTGCATTCTCGATTGGGCCAAGGCGATGGGCTATCGCCAGAGCGGTGAGAATGTTGCACGGCGTCGCGGCCATATGGAATTTCTGTTGGCCGCGGTTCCGAATGCCAAACACCATGCGCCCCTCCCATGGACCGAAGTGCCGGCGCTCATGCACGAGCTTCAGGTTGAAGGCTCGGTAGCAGCAAAGGCGTTGCAGTGGACGATCTTGACGGCTGCGCGGACCGGCGAAACGCTTGGCGCTACTCGATCGGAAATCAAATCGCCGAAAGAGTATGCGCGCATCGCTAAATTGCCGGTTCATCTGGTCCGGGGCGACACGTGGGTTGTGCCCGCAGAGCGTATGAAGGAAGGGAGAGAACATCACGTGCCGCTGACGAATGAGGTGCTTGCGCTGATCGAGGATCATAAGGGCAAGCTATTCACTGGTTATATCGGTCAAATGATGGAATTACTAAGCAAGTTGCGACCGGGGTTCACAGTGCACGGCTTGCGTTCAAGCTTCACGGATTGGGCTGCCGAGAACGACTATCCACAAGAGCTGCGCGAAATGGCATTAGCTCATGCCGTGGGCGATTCCGTTGAGCAAGCTTACTGCCACAGCACTCGGCTCAACAAACGAAGGGAAATGATGACGGCGTGGGCTCATTACGTTCTAGAAAAGCCCGCAAGCTGCTAGTCTTAGTCTACTTCCCGGCGCAAAATTGGGATTTGCGGCATTGTGATCAGTTGATGCT
>VFSW01010910.1_pt1 | contig 12827 bp, 9 predicted proteins | sample 5358111 | NCBI WGS metagenome assembly VFSW01 (sample SAMN11554181, study PRJNA540505) | mine drainage metagenome | isolation source: sediment from site ElyBrook_90M | place: USA: Ely Copper Mine, Vershire, VT | collected 2017 | reverse complement strand
GGTCTCCAACGTGCTCAACCGGCCCGACATCGTCGCAAAGCCGACGCGCGAACGTAGCCTGATTGGCGCCAGTCCTGCGTTCAGAGCATCCAGCGACTTCAAAGCAGGCGGGCTCGCGTGCGTTGCATCCGTGGCCGCTTCTTCTGCGCTGGCTGCAATTCGCTCCAGCAGCCGAACAGCCTGAAAAAAGTCGAATCGGTATCCTTCGGCAAAGAGCCAATCCTGAACCGAGCCGTCTTTTTTCCAGCCAAATTGCATACGTTCAGCCTTGGTAGATATGAAAGCCGTTTACAGCAGAGGGTCAGTGCCAGCGATGGCAGCAAAGCTTTTGCTCTCGCCGGGATGCTGCAGCCGTTCAATCCGCAACTGCGTAAACGAATTTACCGACGCATACATTCCTAAAAAACGACTGATCATCGAAGCAAAAAGAAATACGTTGCCGCCGACATAACATTGCTCATCAAAGAGCATGGAAACTTCTCGCCCCTGACAAAATCCACGCCAGCCGTTGGATTGAATGTTCCGCGTGACACGGCGACTCTTCATCTCGCGAATGCCTTCCACCTGGCGATGGATCGCGGGCGAATCCGACAAGCTGTAAAGTCTCAGGATGCGCTTGAAGGCCTCAAGCGCTGCTGGCCCATCCTCCAGCGAGAGATAGTTCAGTGCCAGGTTCGAAATCAATGCCCAGCGACTACTGCCCCCCAGCGGGGGATAGCCTGTCGGCGTCGACTTGCGCATCATGTAGATATTCGCAATCGGCGCGGCGTCCTCAATTTGCAGCATCGCGTTTTCTGGCAGTTGCAATGCTAAATCACGATTGGTGCAGAGCGTATGCGCGAACACTGTTTGATTGGGCGGCTGACTGGGGTGAAAGGCCAAGTCAACAAACGAAAGAAAAACCTCGGTACCGGAATAGTCCGCGCGCGTGGAGCTTTCTCTGCGCGCGTACCAGTAGGCTTGCTGATGAATCTCATCATCCGTAGAACTGACAGCATAAAGAGGGCGCAATTTTTTGGATTCTTCGGCGGGGTTCGACGACGACGCAACGGAGAGCACCGTGTGAATCTCCATCGTTCGCTCGCGGCGCAGATCAGGGACAAGCCGATACTCCGTCTGAGAGTGATCCAGCCGAATCGGTTCGGTGGTGCTGGGAAATAAATTGATGATCGGCGTGCAGCCCAGAACGAACGTCTCGCGCGGAAGATGCATCACTTCTTTGGGAAGCATATCCAGCAGAAACAAAATGTCCAGCGATTCCGTGGATGGATTTCGTTCCAGACCTTTCAAATCAAAAAATAAATATTTTTCAGGCAGCGAGAAATACTCCTGAATCAGGCGGTAGGCAGGATGCGACTGGCCGGAGTATGGAATCACATCTTCATCCAGCGCAAAGCCAACCGGCTGCAACGCGTTAGCTGGCAATGCAACAGCCTTTTGACTCTGCTCGTCGTACAGGCAGATGCCCTGGCAATGAGAAAAAATCAGCTCATAGAGCTGGCCCGTAAGGTGTGCATCGCCGTTGATGTAAAAGCGAAGCTGCTTCAGGTCGAGATCTTTCAGCGCCCCAAGCTGCGGCTCAACTCGAATGCGGAGGACGGAAGCTACGCCAGGATTTCCATCGAGGAAATCGAATTGTGACCGGTTCAGGATTCCAGCCTGACGCACATGGAGAGGCCAGAGAGTGACGGGATACGCCGTGCGAAAGCGGCAGGTCAAACCATCGGCTGTTTGCGCAAATAAGCTGGTGTGACGAGGCACCAAATGGCCTGTCGTCATTTTGCCGCGCGCGGGGTCAGGAATAAATCGCGCAATGGACATGGGCGGAATGGGCTGGACGAGATGAGGATAGAGGATGCCCAGCAGGGCATTGGGCACCTCTGGAAACTCATCGTCGAGGCGACGCTGAATGCGCGCCGTTAAAAATGCAAACGATTCGATCAACCGCTCTACGTGCGGGTCTGTGGAGCCATCGACAGAAAGCTCCAGCCGCTCAGCGAGCTTGGGATACTTTTGTGCAAAACCCTGACCGGCTTGCCGCAGGTAGGCAAGCTCTGAGCGGTAATACGTCAGCAGTTCTTCTTGATCCTTCATAACGGCAACTGCTTCTGCGTTTCTTTGCTCGCATCCCCGAGTTGCGGCGCGGCAAGAATTTCTATAGCCCCGGATTCGCGATGCAAAAGAACAGGAAATGCGATGGGTTCCATCAGCGGCCCGATTTTCAATAATCCGGAGATGACACCGTCAACGGCGCGGTGGTCAAGGATGGAGGGAGAGAGTTCCACACGCACCGATGCCAGACGCGGCTCAAACGCGGCAATGGCGGAGGAGATCAAGCTGGCAAGCTGCTGTCGATCCGTTGGGCTGGCTGCGCTCAGCGAAGAGAAATCTGGAATTCCATAATCGAGAACCGTCGCCGTTGTCGGATCAAGCACAGCGCTTGAAGTTCGGCGGGTATTGAGCAACCGAGCCAGTTCGCGCTGCACCGACTGGATAAGTCCCTCGCGATCGAGGACGCGGTAGGATCGAAGCTCTTTTTTTTCTCCCGGATTCTCATCGACGAGACGATCGAAGAGGAGAACCCGGGAGCCATCCATGGGTTTCGGCTGCATAGTGTTAGGCGGCGCTGTTTGTTTGCAGGCTCCACTTTGCTGCGTTGGTGCCGGAGTCGCTTACCGCGCCCACCTGCTGCTTGTAGGCCCAGTTGATTGCCGTGTAGTTGAAGGTGACCGTTTCCTGCGGCTTACCGCCACCGCCGCCGCCTACGGAGACAGAAGAGATCAACGCATTGGTCAGTTCATAGACCATAAATGCGTTGACCTTGCCCGCCTCATTTTGTCCAACGGTAACCTTTACCGTGGGAATCACTTTGGCCTGGTTGCAGGAATCGACAAGATTGCACGTTGCCAAATCCACAAATTTGGTAATCGTAAAATCCTGGTGGTGAGGTTTTCCAGAGGTGCGCTTCTGGTTACTTTGATCGCCCGTAATCTGCTGAGCGACCCCGTGACTGAAAGACAGGATTTCGATTTTGTCGGTGTAATCGGTGAGCGTACACTCCCCTTTGATGGAATCACCGCAATCGAGAATAATTACGTCCATTGCATTCTCCTCTAATCGTTCTGAATCATGAGTCAATGTTTTCTATCCCGGATGGCACCCACCCGGAATAGAGACAGCAGTTATTTTGCCGGAGCTGGCAGGTCTGCCACCAGACGAATCGAAACGCTCAATTCATCCAGTTGGAAGTGCGGCTTCAAAAACACAACCGCACGATACGAGCCGGGCTTGCCGGGGATGTCAAACACATCCACGCGCGCCGACCGTAGCGGATACTGCGCCTTGACCGATTGCGGAGCATCATCGTTGAGAAGAACGTAGTCCGATATCCAGGTGTTCAGATAGTTGGCCACGTTATCGCGGGTCATAAAGCTGCCGATCTTGTCGCGCATAATGACCTTGATGTAGTGAGCAAAGCGGGAGGAGGCCAGCACATACGGCAGCATCGCAGAGATGCGTGCGTTGGCGTTGGCTTCATTGGTGTTGTACAGCTTGGGGCGATTGGTGGTCTGACCGCCGAAGAAGGCAGCCTGATCGCTGCTCTTGCGATGGCAAACGGAGATGAAGCCCAGGTTGTTCAGTTCATTTTCACGACGATCCGTAATGGCAATCTCCGTGGGGCACTTCATCGCAATGTCGCCTTCGTCGGTGCGGAAGGTATGTACCGGCAGGCCTTCGATCAGGCCGCCGCCCTCCACTCCGCGAATTGCAGCACACCATTTGTAATGCGCAAAGGCATCGGTAATTCTCTGACCCAAAGCATACGCGGAGTTGCCCCACAGATACTTTGCATGATCCTTGCCGTCAACATCTTCAACAAAGTTGAATTCGTCAACAGGCTGGGTATCCGGGCCATACGGCAGGCGCATCAGAACGTGCGGCAACGTGAGCGCAACATAACGCGAATCCTCTGAATCGCGGAAGGCACGCCACTTGATCAGCTCCGTCGATTCAAAGCCTTTGGCCAGATCGCGTGGAACGCCCATCTCTGTAAAGCTATCCCAGTCAAACAACTTCGGGCTTGCAGCCGTGATGAATGGCGCGTGCGCCGCAGCTGCGACGTTTGAAATCTTCTCCAACATCGCAATGTCCTGCGGATGGCGACCGAATTCATAATCGCCAATCAGAACGCTGTAGGGATTGCCGCCGAAGGTGCCATATTCCTGCTCATAGACCATCTTGAACAAGGCGCTCTGATCAAACTCCGTCGCCTTTTCCAGATCGGCCAGCAGTTCTTTCTTGGTCGCATTCAGAAGGCGCAGCTTGAGCATGACGCCGGTCTCGGTGTTGGTGACAAGGTAAAACAATCCGCGCCATGCAGCCTCTAATGCCTGAAATTCCGGCGAGTGCATAATGGCGTTGAGCTGATCGCTGAGCGTTTGATCGATCTCAGCAATGCGCTGCTTGATGCCCGCAACGACGGAGTTCTTTCCAACCGTCATGCCCTCATCCAGCACCTGAACAGCGTACTCGTTGAGAAGATTGATGGCGTATGGGCGCTGCGAATCATCGCGCGCAATTTTCCCCTGCTGAATGATGCGGTCAAGAACAGCAACAGGTGCGCCGGTTGTCTTTGCCGTTGTATCTGGCGTATCGCTAGGCATTGGGAGTTCCCCCTTCCGGCGTGTTGGCTGCCTTGAGTTGTTTCAGATCGTCAGGATTGGCGACCGTTTGCTGCAACATGGCGTCGAGCGTGTCATTGCCATCCAGCTTCGCCAGCAGGTCGTTCAGCTTCTGGCGCGATTCAAACAGCTTCCGCAGCCCTTCCACCTGGCGAACGATGCTGACAGGGCTAAAGTCGTCGAGGGTCTTGAATTTCAGTTCGACGCTGGTCGAGCCGCCATCTTTTGTCATGTGGTTGTCCACGCTGGCAACCATGCGGGGCTGCATGGAGGCGAGAACGTCATTGAAGTTATCGCGATCAATCTCGATAAACTTCCGCTCCTTCAGCGCGGGCAGGTCAACCTCCGGCTTTCCGGAGAGATCGGCAAGAATGCCGACGACAAGTGGAAGTTCCTTTTTCTGAATTGCTCCGCCAATCTCGACGTCATACGTAATCTGCACGCGAGGCGGTCGGATTCGGTCAAGTTTATGCTGTGTACTTTCTGCCATGATTTCCTCTCAGTAGTGAATGGATGAAGTTAATATGTATCATTTTTTTGAAGGATCGATCTGCAACAAACTTGCAACATCATTAAGCGCGCCTTCGTGGCGCAGCAGTTCAGGCAGAAGACTGCCCAAATCCATGCCGCCCCAGGCGATTGCGCGCCGAATCAGGTAAGGCACGGGACTATGTGGCTCCGTGCGGGAAAGAAATTCGGCAATCTCTGCAAGACCGCGATATGCGTCGTTGCGGTTGCGGATTCCGGAAGACATTGCCGATACGGGAGCGGGAACGTCCGACATTGTCGATTGCACCTCCTCCACCACAAGTTCCAGACTGGTGGTTGGAACCTCTGCCTTGACCAGCGGGGCGATCACAGAACGAATCGCATCCAGCACCTCCTGCAATTGACGCAGGCCTGGATTCTGCGCACCATACCGCCCGTCGAGCAGTGCATCCAGTTCCTGACAGAGCCGCGTTGACTCCGAAATCTGGGCAGAGAGATCGCGATAAAAAGCATCGGGCGTGCTGGACATGCTTCTCTGCAGCAGCGGCAGTTCGGGCTTTGCCGTATCCGCCCCGTGCGGGCGACGGCGTGCAGCTTGATCCGAGTGCTGCGCTGCCTCCCAACGCGCATAGCTTACCTGCGGCATCAGGATTGGATCAATGGGAATCGCAATCGCGATGAATTTGAGCGGAGTGGATAATTTCTCGTTCATCCATGTCAATTGCCCGGTGCGATATTCCAGATCGTCTACGGGCGGGAACATCGTTTCCCAATACAGCTCATGCAGGCTGCGAATCAGATTGACGCCGCGATTGAATCCAGGCAATGCGTACAGATGAATCCACGCTTCGGTTAACCAAATCGCGATCTGTAAATCTTTCGTGCGGTGGCTCAACGCTTCCTGACAGAGCCGTTCCACCTCTGACCAGTCTGCCCGCTTGGGTTCATGTTGCCAGACGCCCTGCGGCAGTTCCATCTCTTCGCGGCGCGCTTCCTGGATGCGGTCATAGGTTCCCTCATACCGCAACGACTCGCCTGCAGGCGCGTACGGCGAGATCGGCTGCAGAAGAAGATCGACGTCGGTAATGACTTGAGAACTGCCCATTATTTGCCTCCAGCTTGCGGTGCCGAGTCCTGTGTCGAGTCCTGTGTCGAATCCAAGGTGCGATACAACAGCGGAGCCTTCACAGGAAAATTCGCCGTGCGAAGCTCCGCCTGCTGTCCCGGTGCATGAAGTGTTATCCCTAAAAATACTCTTGCTCGCGCATCTGGCATAGAGCTTTTCGAAGAATTTTGCGGACCCACAGGCGCTTCATCGGATTGAAACATGAGCGTGAAGGGGTTGGGGTCCTGAAGTTCATCAAATTCCGTGAGCGGAGCGCGGTGAGTGGCCAACATATTGAGCAATGCCCAATTGTCGTTGAAGTTGAAGGTCAGGGTGCGATCCGACAAATCCACTCCTGCCTTGGCGCGGCTTAGATACGGCGTTGTCGGCGAATTTTTGGCCCAGCGCAGCGTCAACGAGACCGGCTGACCGTAAATCCAGCGGCCCATCCGGGTCGGCGAGCCGGAGGTAAAGGTGTCCTGCCCCACCTGCAACGTCCATTGAATGATCTGGTTGCCGTTCACTTCCCTGGCCTGGTTCACGCGGAATGTAGGGGGACAGTCGCTGGCCGGACGCCGCGCATGCTCCTGCTTGCCAAGGATTGCAGCAAATAAAGGGCGGTCATTTTGCATTTGCTGCAAAAATGTTGCGGCGTCTTGCCCAGAATCTCCGAAGCTGTTGTTCTGTTGCAGCGCGTGCTGGATCAGGTCGGAGTAGGTGTCGAACAGCCCGTAAAAATCGCGAATCGACTGCGGATCGGCCTCCGCCCCCAGAACAGCCTGGGAAACGGGCGCAAAGGGAAAGTGTCCGGCAAGTTCATGGTTAAAGGTGCTGGCAATCTTGGCATAGTCCCGCGTGACATTAAAAGTAATCAGCGTCCGGCACCGCTGCGCAAGGTCGAGGCGGATGGTGCTGCCTGCCTGTAAAAAATAATCGCCCCCTTGCTGGCTCCAGTCGCTGCCGGGATTGGCGCTGCATAGGCTGGCCGGGCTCACCTTGTCCATATCGGTGTTGACCCAGGTTTCCACCTGCGCGATGGTATTTCCCGGGCGCTTATTGTCGTAATACTTCAGGTCGACGCCAATCTTTTCCCAGCGCTTCCACGCACGTCGGCTGGCGGGGGAAAGCTCGGCGTGCTCATTTTGAAGGAAGCTGACCAGTGGTTCGGCGGCGTTGCTGTAGGAGCGAACCTTCTCGCGTTGCGCGCTCAGGTAGTCCTGCACCTGCTCGGGCGTCTGGGCACCCAGTACCGCAACCGTGGGCGGCGTGTCGCCCAGCCAGCTGGCATACGCCGTTGCAGGAATGGTGTATGACTGCTCAGCGTCGAAGGCCTGATTCAATTGCAGGAGCAGCCCTGCCGCCTGGCTTGTCGTCGCCCGCTGCAGGCGCTCATGCGGCTGTGTCATGCCCAGCATCTGAAAGGTGTTGAGCAGCTGGGAAAGCGCGTCCGCCGAGTTTTGGAAACTTTGAATCTGCGGCAGAATCTCCTGGCGCGTGGGCTGGCCGCCACTGCTCACAATGCTGGGAAGAAAGCTCTGGGCTTGTGCGGCTTCATCTTCCATCGCAATCGCCAGGCGCTGGTTGGCAATACGCTCAAAGGTGGAACGCAAATTCGCAGGTGCGTTCTGCAGATCCTCCTGCACGTAGTGGTTATATTCATCGGGCAGCGCAATCGCTTCCTGCAGCACAGGCGTGTTCCACTCTGTCATCATGCCCGCGCCCGCCGATTGCTGAATTTTCTGTGCACTCCCCTTGGAAACAAACGGAAGGTTCATCAGATTATCCAGCGCGATGTGGACTTTCTCCGCGTTGTCCGTCAACGCCAGCCTGGAGCCATCAATTTCAGAAAGCGGCCCGGTCAGGGAGGATTCCTGATTCGCGATGTTGTCCGTCAGCTTGTTAAAGCTGGTCTCGCCGCTGTAGGGAATCCACTGCAACAGATAGGGCTGGTAATACTGCGAGGTTTTTAGCGGAGCCACCGTTACGGCGTACATGGTGCCAGACAATGTAAAGTTGTCCTCCGCAACCCACTGCAAATCCGGGGCTTGCAAGGCCTGCTGGGTGGCATGGAAGGCCTGCTGCAGGGCAGTGAGTTGCTCGTACGTCACTGACATTTTTCTGTTCAACCGGGCCAGCGCATCGCTTAAATTCTGCAGCGATTGCAGCACCGGGTTGCGCTCAATCCACGCGGAGAAAAAGGCCGCCGTCAGCTGCTCCATCTTTTGCGAGCCTCGCTGAATATCCTTCTGTTGGTACACAAACGGAGCCCACGTGGCCTGCTGCAGCGCTTGTTCAAAGTACGGATTTTGCGGCTGGTTCATATCCAGCGTAATTTTTTTGCCGGAGATATAGTTCTCCAGCCCCAGCACAGCCGTTAGACCCGCTGTGCCACCGCGCTGGCGAATACTCTCATATAACGCGATGTTTTCTTCCAGCAACTGCACCTGATCGTTGTAGGCGCGCAACTGTTGATACTCCGGCAATGCCTGCACGTCAAAATTCAGCGCCGCATCCGCCTCGGATTGCGCAGGCACATCCGGCAATGGCCGAAGCGTAGGATTAGTCACCTCTGCTGCGCGTTGCTCCAAGCCGTGATTAAACGATTCCAGCACCAGTACACGGAAAGCCGGAACCATGGCCGATCGGATGGAGCTATCCATCGGGTTCGTCCACGAGGCGGGCATGAAAAATGAATTAAATCTGCTGGAGTTCAGGTTGGCCATCGCCTGCAACAGGTCTCCGGCATCGGCAGGGTCACTGGCCGTCTGCATCTGGCCTGAGGCGTCGACCGAGGTGGTACCCAGATCGCGCACAATATGCTGCAGCAATGGAACCACGTTCCCCTTGGCCTGCTCCAGGCGGTTGTAGCTCCACACCGTGCCCACTAGCAGAACAATGGCCGTCAGCACGGCAACCACCTGCAGCGCAATCGTGGTTCGGTTGCGTGTGTAGAAAAAGCTGGCGATGGGGTGAGCAATGCCGCGCTCGACAAAAATCTTTTTTACGAACAGATCGTAGACATAACCGATTCGCACCTCCGGCCCATTCCACGATTCAAAGATGGGCTGAATGATGGAGGTCTCGGGCGCTCCCCAGGAAAGCGCGGGTTGCTGAGCGGGATAGCTGGCCGTCGGCACGGTTTGCGCTGGAGTGTCTTCTGTAAATTCTCCGGTAAAGTAAATGCCCCGAAAATACAATGACTCCCGATATGCCGAGGAGCGAAAGGCCCGCGACAAAAATGCGCGCAGTGGCGCGTAAAGAGATTGCAGCTCACCGGGGAAAAGAAACATCTCCTGACGCGCGTCGGTGTACGCGCGTTGAGCAAAAATTTCATTCTGCGTCTGCTCAATGGTGCTGCGGATTTCTACAAACGCTTCATCCACCCAGCTGGGATCGAAGGCGGTGTCAAGGTTATAGGGGCTTGACCACCCAAAAATATCGCGGAGTCGCTCCGGCGGCAGCTCCTGACTAAAGCTGCGGAAGCCAGGAACGTAATCGCACTTGGTGATGACAAAGTAGACCGGCAAACGGAAGCCGAGAATCTGCTGCACCTGTCGCAGGCGGTCATGCAGCAAGGCTGCGCTGCGCAGCAGCGCTACCTGGTCCATAGCGGCAGGCCCAATCATATCGGCACATGAAACGGCAATCCCGATGCCATCCAGCGGGCGCCGCGGACGATGGCGATTCAACAAACGCAGCAGGCGCTTCCAGTTTGCGGATTCGTGACCCGTGCTGCCCATCGACCAGGCCCCGGCTGTGTCAAGCACAATGCCGTCGCCATAAAACTTCCAGCCGATGCTTTGGTCGCCCGCGAATCCCCGGCCATCTTCTTCCAGGAGCAGACGAAGGTGCGAATCGGTCAGCAGCGTCGTCTTGCCCGATTCCGACGGCCCAATCATCAGGTACCACGGAACTCGATAGCGATAGTCCGGCCCAGAAACACGATGGCGCAACTGTCCCATCGCATTCATAAATGCCGGAGCCAACCCCGCAGATGCCTGCCCTGCGTGCTCGGCAGGCGTGGCGTCGGCCTTGTCCTCTTTCTCTGCAGCCTTTTTCTTCGACGACTCTTTATGTTGCGTGCTGACAATCCAGACCACGGCCAGCAGCAGCAGAATTGCCAGCAGAATTGACGCTGCCGCCAGAGCGTAAATGAGCCAGTCGCCAACGACGACGTTGAGGAACCCGAGCATGGAGGAGGGACTACAGATCATGGATGCCCGTTCCACCGCGCAGCCGGGGCGGTTTGAATGCTATGGATCAGGGCGTACATATCTGCGGTCAAATGATGCCAGAGAATCCAGGAACCGCCCATCCACAAAACGCCAATGCCCACCCGCACCCGCAGCCAGGTCTGCGGATTTGGCAGCCGACGGCCATCGCCCTCCGCCAATGTTGGCAGGTAGCTTTGCGGAAAAATGCTTTGCTCCCGCGCCAGATTTTGCGGGGGACGTCGATAAATATGGATGAACAGACGACGGCGATATTGATCGAGTTCCCCGCGTTCATCCTGGTCGCGATACTTGCCGCGAAAGCCCAGAGCCAGCGCCTGAAAGTAGATCATCGCCAGATCGTTGTGGCCACGATCATTGGCCCCGAGCAAACGATCAATTCGCTGAAAGAAGACCTCCCCGGATGCATGGGAGTGGAAGAGCTTATTTTCAAGCAGCGGCCCGCTATCACGGCCCGGCCAATTGCAGTTGAGAAAAATTTCATCCGCCAGGGCGGCCATAACATACTGCGCTTCGCGATAGACCTCAAACGTAAAGGCTCCGCCAGCACGGCTGGACTCCACTCCTTGCATGTCGAGAAGACGAAGCAATCCATGCCAGACATCATTGACTGCGAGTGCACTGGAGACAGGGGCATTTGGCAACGACGCAGTGGACTGGTTTTCTTGATCCGCGTCGGCGTACTCCAGCCGCAGCTTGATTTGCAGAACTTCGCTGTAGAACTGCCGGAAGTGAAGCAGCAGCAGCGAATTTTCTGTTCTCACCGAAGCCATAACAACTGCCTATCCCTATTGGCGCAAGCGCCACGTTTGTCCAGCGCGCGGAGCCTACTCCGCAGACTTTTGTGCCGGGTACTTTACATAGAGCACCAGTTCAGCGGGCGAAACTTTCCTGCCCTCTCCGCCGATGCCAACCACCTGTAGCAATTCATTCATCTCGACGTAATCCGGGTCATATCCCAAATGAAACAGCAGCACGCCCTGCCCGGCGACCAGACCTTCTTCACTGGCGACATAATGACGCTGAACGCCCAGCACGCGCTTTTCGCGCATGGAGCGTTGCTTGCTGGCCGATCCGATCAGGCAGCGCTCGCCCCAGGCCAGCACATCCTGATCCGCAACACCTGCCGGACAACGGACTGCCAGAATCAACCGGCGCGTGGTCCACTCCGGTTCAAAGTTCAGCGAGAAAACTCCATCGGCAAATGCGAACGGCACGCCAACATAATTCTCTGGAATCCCTTCGCGTAGAACGGCGTTGATGTAACTGTCGACGGCTGCAAATGTTGCATAGGGATCGCGATGGTCGTAGACCGGAAAGATAGGCGGAATCATCGTTGATCCCAGACCGGAAACATCTCCGGCAAGTGCGCAATAGGCAACATACAGAATGTAAGGATGCGCTAAACCCGTTGACAACAGCGCTTCAAAGGCAGGCAGCCCCGCGACCAGACTGCGGATGCGATGAAACTGCTGTGCCTCCATCTGGCGACGCCCGCTGGCAGAGAGCGTGCGAACCTGTTCGCTGAGGTAGATTGCCCGTTCACGCAGACGCCGCACCGTGGCCGCGCACATTTTTGTCAGGTTCGAATCCAGCCCAACTTCGCAGACTGGAGGAACAAAGTCGCTGAGCGCAAAAATCTCTCTGCGATACTCCACCTTGGCGACAGGAACGCTGACATATTTACTCTGAACCGGTTCTGCCCCCGCCAACAGCGTCAGCCGGGGAAAGAGGCGCGGAATCACGTTGGTATCGACGTCATCCTGCTCATCTTCTGCAGGCACGTCGCCGCTGGAAACATAGCGCAGCAGTTCGCCGCTGGCTGTGCCAACATTCCGGGCGGGTATGGCAAGGTGCAACGTAACGGCCTGCTGCTTGGCTCCCTCGGGCAACAGACTCAGATCAAACTCCAACGGCTCCAGAACGCCAGCGTCATAGTGAACGGCCAGCCCGTCGGGAAAGACGACCTCCGCCTCCAGCACGCGGAACACGCCGCGCATCAACTGCACCTCATCCACCTTGAGCAGGCGAACACCCCACGCGTAGGGCGAGGAGGTCAGCGCGTGGTATTGCACCAGGCGTTCATGCCGCTGGGTCAGCTGCTCAAAATGCTGCGGCAACAGCAGCATGCCATCGTGCCCTTCAATTACATTCGGGATGTCATGCAGACTGGGGCGGGCCAAGAAATTTTCTCCAATTGCAACGGCGACGAGGTGATGTTACTTTGTCGAACCGAGGACAAAATCGTCGGCAGCGAAGGTGATGGCGATGTGGCCTCCTTGCGGAAGAAGCGCCCGGTGATCGCCCTTGGTTTGGTAG